>Ga0209539_1001073_pt1 | contig 15090 bp, 15 predicted proteins | sample BarGraNGADG00312_2_FD_184499 | JGI IMG/M metagenome (GOLD analysis project Ga0209539, IMG submission 184499) | Arctic peat soil microbial communities from Barrow, Alaska - Barrow Graham LP Ref core NGADG0011-312 (SPAdes) (version 2) | ecosystem: Environmental > Terrestrial > Soil > Wetlands >... | reverse complement strand
ACAGCGGCATCGGCATGCTCCGGCGAGGTAACATCCCTCCCACCACCACGACCACTGGTTCCGATAGGCGAGAGCCCGCTGGTAGTGATGGTGATCGTCCCTTCCCGGATCTTCTCCAGCACCCATCTAGCCCGCGTTATATCCAGGCGGTCGTGGTAGATCTCCCGCAACGCTTCGCGGTACATAGGTGTGCCCTCAAAGACGGCCAGAAGCTTCGCCATGCTCACCCTCTGGTAGTCAATGTCCCTGGAGAAGGCGCCGAACTTGCGGGCCACATGCACCATCTTCCAGCGCAGGAGGGTGGTGTTCTTCAGGGTCATCTCCAGAATGGGCTCGACGTATGTCGGGTCCAGATCCCGGATCATCTTCTCTATCTCCTCAGCCAGCATGACCTTTGGCAGTGTCAGCTCGATTCGATAGGGATCGATCTGCAGGGCTACGCTGCTGCCAAAGCGAGCGGAAAGGATGGATGTGATGACCCTTCCCAGGGTATCATTGGTCTTGTGGCCAAAGCATGCGTTGATGATGACACCTTCTCCGCCGCTCTCCACGACGATGTTTGATTCATCAGGGACCGGCAGGTTCTTTTCCATCTGTTTTTTTATGAGGTCGACCAGCTCCTCTGCCGCTTCCTGGTCTACAGGATACAACCCTTGCAGCTCTTCTACGGCAAGCGTGCTCCCGCCCTCTCCCTTCTCCACCTCACTCTTCTCCAGGGTCTCACGGATCCGTCGCCTGATCCGTCCGACCTCCTGCGCCACATCAAATGGAACGGGAATCTCCTCACCGGTCCAGCTGGGGATCTCGCCGCTGCGGTGAATGGGCACGACCTTGATCTCGTTCTCTCCGATCTCCGTAATCTCCCAGATCTCTCCCTTGGTGACGAAGGTGGCTCCTGGCTGGGCGAAGCCGATCACGAATGCTTCATCCAGGGTTCCTACAGACCGCCGACCCACGATATCATAGACATTGAACCTCTTCTCATCCGGGATCATGGAGAGATTCTCAATGTAATACTCCCGTGCCTTGCGGGTTCTCTGCAAAATGCCGTTGTACTGTCGAACCAGCCTGTGTTCTTCCATCTGGTCGGCGACTCCCTGCATTTCATTGAGCGTCAGATCCCGGAAAGGGTAGGCTCTGCATACAATCTGGTGGGTCTTTTCCAGGCTGATATCTCCGAAATCCATCTCCAACCCCACAATCTGGTTGGCCAGGACATCGGTGGGCTTCTCGTGAATCTGGATCGACTCTAGCTCCATTGCCGCAGCCCTCCTGGAGATAGCGCAGGCCTCCGCCACATCGTCCGCGCAGGTGGCGATTATTGTCCCGGAAGAGGTGAGTCCGATCTTGTGGCCTGAGCGGCCCACTCGTTGCAGCAGCCTCGAAACCTCGCGCGGTGAACTGTACTGGATGACATGGTCCACATCACCGATATCGATTCCGAGCTCCATAGACGATGTGCAGATAAGCCCCCGCAGGGCTCCGGCCTTGAAGGCCTCCTCCGCTTCCACCCGTGCTTCTACAGAGAGGCTGCCGTGATGGACGCCGATGGGCTCGCCAAGTTGCCTGAATCGTGAGCCTAAAACCTCAGCCGCCTGGCGGGTGTTGACGAATATCAGGCACTTTCTGGTGTGCACCACTTCCCTGATCCAGCGAATCTGCGCTGCAAGGCGGGGATCGCACTCTAGATGGCTTGCCATAGCGTAATCTGGCCGGGTGGCCTGAGGGCTGACTACTCGAAAGTCACTCGCCCTTTCCATGTCCGTCTGGACGATTTTGCAGGAACGATTTGATCCGACAAGCAATTTAGCCACGGCCTCTGGCGAGCCGACTGTGGCGGAGAGACCTATACGCTGAAAGTCGCCTGCAAGCTCTGCCAGCCTCTCCAGGATCACGGCCAGCTGCGAGCCGCGCTTGGATGTGGCCATCTCGTGCACCTCATCAACTACTACGATCTTGGTTGTGGAAAGGTTTTGGCGTAATCGCTTGCCTGTCAGCATTATCTGCATCGTCTCAGGTGTCGTGATCAGCAAATCAGGGGGCTTAAGCGACTGCTTCCTCCGATCGCTCTGGCTGGTGTCGCCGTGACGGACGGCCACGGTGATATGGAGCTGCTCCCCCCATTCATGAAAGCGTCGCAGCATATCTCTGTTCAGTGCGCGCAAGGGCGTGATGTATACCGCCTGGATGCCCTTCCTCTCCCCTGCAAGAATCCGGTGGAAAATCGGCAAGCTCGCAGCCTCGGTCTTGCCGGTGCCGGTGGGCGCAATGAGGAGCACGTTTTCTCCTGCCAGAATTGCCGGTATGGCTTGCTCCTGCGGCAGCGTAGGCTCGATGATAGACAACTCCACTAGCCTCGACCTGATCTGGCGATCAAGCTGACCAAACGCGTTCACAAATGATCATTTCCTGGAATCGGGTATGAAAACCTTGCGGCAAATTCGACAAATGATTACGTCGATAAACGATTGCGAAAAGCCTTTGAGGCAAGGTGTTTCATATTTGTGGAAGGGTTGTTTCATTCGTCTCGCTTGAAGAAATGCCCACAAAATTCTCTTTCGAGCGGCTCAATACAAATTCGCGGCAGGTATCATATTTAATTTTTGAGAAAACTCTTAAACCCGTTGCTATTGGGCTCTTAGCAGATAATTGCATCTACCTTATCATCAGAATGGATGATTTTTTCATTTAAGATGTGATTAAAGTCCTATTCTATTATTGAACAAAAATCAATGAATATTTTGGAAAACAGAACTATTAAATGCATATGAATAAGATTCTAAACCTTCTTTGACATTTGATTCTGGATTTGTTCGAAGTTCGTTGCATAGTCGTTCGGTTCTATCCTTTTATATCGTTCAAAGAAAGATGCGTGTGCAGGAAACTTCTCAATGTGGAGAAATGATCCTGAGTGGAGGTATATTAAATGAATTACGTTAAGTTCTTGGTGGCATTGGCCGCTATATGTGTTCTTATTATCCCGGCCTTTTCAATGCCAGACAATGGAATGGGAAAAGATGCCAACCAAATGTGGCAGGGCCAAGACGGCAAGCAGATTTCCCAGGGCCAAAATAATACTCAAAAGACCTGCGGCTGCGAGAATTCTACGATGGGCAAAAATGATTCTCAGAAGACCTGTGGCTGCGAGAAGTCCATGATGGGCCAGGATGGCAAGCAGATGCCCCCCATGATGGGTCAGGGCGGCAAGCAGATGCCCCCCATGATGGGCCAGGACGGCAAGCAGATGCCCCCCATGATGGGCCAGGACGGCAAGCAGATGGGCCATAAGAATGTGAAGTCCATGATGGGCGGCAGGGAAAAGGGCGGCAATGAGGGCGTCAAATTAGTTGTAATCAATATAAATGTTTAGGTCATTAGGAATGATCAGCGAAATTATCATTGATCATCCACTTTTTTGGATGATGAATTTCGCAGTGGTGGATAGAAAATATGATTTGTAATCTACATCCAACATAAGAATGAGCAACAGTATAAAAAATGAGCAGAAAATTTGAAATGAATTGAAGCTATTAAACTAAGGAGAAAACTAATATGAAAAATGGTTATTGTTTAGCGGTATTGATGCTGTTGATGTGCAGCAGCACGCTGTTGGTTGCATCCGCCCAAGATCAGGCCGCTCTGACTGTCCATGTATACGAAGGGGACTTCAACGGGTCGCGGCTAACAGGCGTTTCGGTAAGCGGACAGGATGCGTCAGGCAACAGCTTTCAAGCAGTGACTGATTCCAACGGAGCTGCGGTCGTTTCAGGACAACCCGGTACCTGGAAGTTTACATTTGCAAAGGACGGTTATAGCACCCTGAGTTTAAATTATGAAGTCACTGAGACCGGTGTTGGCTCGGTTTATCTCCAAAAGGCGACACCCACAGTCGATAATGTAGCCCTGACCATCGACGTTCACGAAGGGGACCTTAATGGGACGATGCTGTCGGGCGTCCAGGTCACGGGACAGGATGCAGCAGGCAGCAGTTTCCAGGGAATTACTGACTCGGATGGATTGGTGGTTGTTAGCGGACAGCCGGGAACCTGGCAGTTCAATTTCGTCAAAGAGGGCTACACTCCCCTGAGCTTGAGCTACAATGTCACTCAAACGGACGAAGGAGCAGTTTATCTGGTGAGTGCTGATGCGGCTCAAGGGTCTCAAGAAGGGGCCGTCTCCTCCCAGCCGGATCTACAAATTAATCCTACAACATCCTAAACCCAATCAAGCGAAACTGGCGAAGCTAAGAGAACGAATCAGAATTGATGTTGATCGAGGATCTTGGACTCATTCTGATCGATTAAAAAATTTTTTTAAGTTTGGTTTTCTTTCTTTTCATGCTTTGCTCTACTAGATCCAGCCTTGGGTCTCCTTTTACGGGATTTAGCGTGACTGAGGCAGATGGCACGTCTTATGGCCCAAGGCGGTCGACCGTTTTTCGTTGCAATGGAGTTGCGGTTGTTCGCCGTCTGGGCCTTCTCAAACACGTTCAAGGAAAAAAGGCAAAGCTTCATAGATTGTCCCCCGCGGACGCGGGGTCAGGGGGGGCCGCACGGCCTGAGTGCACCCCGTCACCTCTAGCGAGTAACACCCGCGCGGAACCCCGGAAGAAGATATGAGGTATTTTGTGCGCATAAATGAAGGAGATGCAAATGTCATTGAACTGCAGACTGGACTTCGTGGATGAAGACGAGGAAAACATCTGCGCATTCTTCCGGGGTTCCGCGAGTCGGCCTGCGGGCCTCCCGCGCTACGGTGGGGGCGCAGCTTATGGCCGCGGCCGGCCGAGCGACGGAGGTTAAACTGTAGACTAATCAGAATCTCTCAACGTTTCTATCGATGTTTGTTTGTCGTGCTCATGTATTGCTTGAGATCCCGGCGAATTGAGCGTCGTTAAATTTAGTTTCTTCATTGAATTTCGTCGCACTGAAATCGCTGACGTTGAATCGCGAGTGCACGAAGTTGGCATCGTCATTGAAGGTCGAGTTCATGAAGCCCGCAGTCGGCTCGGCTCCCGCTGACCGGGGGCCGCGCACGCGCGCAAGCCCGGGCGCCCAGGGCCGCGGGAGGGCCCGGCAAATTGGATGGACTGCGCCAAAGAGATGCCCTGCAAGACAAGACCAAGCGCAACTATCTTGAGCAGTTAGGGTAATCAATGGCATGATGGCAGAAGACCCTGAGAATGAGGCGTTGCTAAGAGAAATCCCTGCCAGCGAGATACTGGACAAGATCCAGAAAGGCGAACCTGTTGAATACGATCACGTTAGAATAACGGACGATCTGGATTTGAGCAATCTGGATTTGCCTACAGAACACGTTGCTAGAACCGAATATCAGATAAAAACCCTAGAGTTACCTGAAGAATCCAAGGTCGTATCCTCTAAGATAAAGATCACTAACTCTAAGTTTGATGCGAAGAATGTAAATCTCGGCAACAACTTATTTAAGGGCTCAATCAATTTTAATAATACTATTTTCTGTAGGTATCCATACTTTCGAGGGGCTACTTTCAGCAAGTATGCCGAATTCAGAGGGACTACCTTCCGCGGAGGAGCTAACTTCACAGGGGCTACTTTTAGCGGGGATGCCGACTTCATCAAGGTTACTTTCAACGGGGGGGCCGACTTCGGAGAGGCCAATTTCAACGGGGATACCAACTTTATAGGAGCTACTTTCAGTGGGTATGCCAAATTCATCTGTACTATTTTTCAGGAGGACGTCGGCTTCAGCGGGGCTACTTTCAGCAGTAATGTCGGCTTCAGCAAGGCTACTTTCCGCGGGAATGCCGACTTCATAGGAACCACTTTCATCGGATCTCCCAGCTTAATCGGGACCAAGTTTGAGGGTGATGTCTTAACATTCAGAGATGCGACTTTCACCTCCGCAGTTTCTCAAGAAGATGGGTGCAGAAGGGCAAAGAACGTCCTGGAAAAAAATGGTAATCGAGAAGAAGCAGGATATCATTTCTATCGAGAAATGGATGGCAAACGGAAACAAAAGCCCTGGTATATCCGCTACCCAGAGTATATCTTTGTCCAATTGATATTCGGCTATGGAGTTCATCCTTTCAGGCTTATGTTTTGCTGGTTCTTGGTGGCCCTGATCTTTGCTATTTTCTACTCGGTGAATGGCGGAATCACAGGCAAATTGCCGGCCAGTTCTCTGCCGCAACCATGGAGCTACTTTGTGGAATGCTTTTACTTTAGCGTCGTTACCGCTGTGACTCCTGGATATGGAAAGTATGAATTGACATCATGGGTGTATCAGGTCATTGCCAGCGCTGAAGCAATATTTGGCACCTTCATGTGGGCTGCCTTCATCGCCACTTTTGCCAGGAAATACATGCGATGATATCGCTCCACGGCCAAAGTTCGTGCGCAAGTTTGCTCTCAGCTAGGTCAATCAATGGCAACCAAACCAAAGTTTTTCTTTTTTCCATTTTCGCCTATCGCTCAGGTATCCATGCCAGCTTCCGTTCAATGATGGCTTCAGCATTCTCAGTCAGAATCAAGCGTTGTGCCTTGTGCCTGCCGGTCTTTGCGATAACCTGTGGATCGCTGACCTTCCTGGCTTCAGCCCTGATCCGGTAACCGTGTATGGAGTCCCCCACTTCATAGCCCTCCATTCAAAGAACCTCCAGACGCCCCTCTCTCTTTAGCTCTTCTACTATCTGGCATATCAATTATAATCCAGTTCCAAATCCTCCTCAATCTCAGAGGGGTATGCCTCGCCTCTTTCCCGAAAGTACCCCATGACTCCCTTCTTAGCCGTCTCATAATCTTCATCTCGGTATTTTATAGTTTTAATTGTAGCGAGCTTGTCCCTGATGGCATCCCTCACAAAGTCTGATGTGTGCATTTCGGTAATATAGCATTCTGTTTTTCGTCGTTGCACAGCAATGTCAGGCAGCGGGGCCTGGCAGCAGCCACGTATGCGTCTCTGGTGCGCCACTCGAATATATCAGTTGCAACAAAATAGTTGGTCATGAGCGATGATATAATTTGTGAAAAGGCTATCGAAATTCTCAACCCTGGGCGGCTCTATTTTGCCATCAAAGCCATGAGGAAGTCGCCAGTCAAGATATCGTTTGACATGGGCGACTTGAATATATCATCGGGAGCCGTCTCTTCCCTCATAAGTATCGAGGGCAAATTGCCGGAAGAAGTACGCACCATGGAATGGCAAGTCTTGCTGGAGGATCTGAAGATCTTGGAGGATTTGATCCCGCAGGACACATACTATTGGGAGAACAGGGCACTGGTGTTGGAGTGGCAGTGCGATCTGGTTGTTAGCAGCACAATCGATGAAATAAGCCCTCTGGATTCCATCGAGCAGGAAGAGGAGTACAAAGATCAGCTCTTGATCACCAACAAAGAGTATCGTGAACTGCAAATGGCACTGGATGACTGCAACTCGCACATACCTCAGGTCCTCTTTTCGATCTATCCCGACCGGCTCAATTTTGCCGTCAATTGCTCGGAGCATGATGAAATCGTAGGAACGATGATCCAGTTGAAGAGCCAGAAAGAAGAGTGACAAAATTTAATAAAATTTTTCGTTCGCATCATTCGGATTGATGAACCAAAAAAAAAGGATGTGCTGCCAATGAATGCAGCACGGGGTCCTGCACAGAATTTCCTGATCTAGTACTGAATTTGTCTTGCCAGTGGGTCGACATATACGGTTGATACTGGCGCGGCGGAGATGTCGTATGAGGATATCACACCGCCCGTCGCATCCTGGAGAGCGACAACATTGTCAATCCATAGAGGCGCTGTGCTATTGGTGTACATATCGGTAGCTGTGCCGGAGCCGTTGCCCTCATGCACTCTAACCGACAGGCCGTTGTCCAGAGAGAACGCCGGGAAGGTATATGTTGCATTTCCTGCCGAGACCAGCTTCCATCCAGTCAGGTCCCAGGCGCCTACGGCCTGGTTGGCTATCTGAACATACTTGTCTCCCAATACATTTACTTTGGTAATGCTGACCTTCACGGAGGGAGAGGGAACGCCTGCCTCACGGCTGAATACTGTATTCGTGTCTGCGGTTTTTGTCACATCTGCGTATCCGCTCGGGATGTTCTTACCCAATACTGCCGAAGATCCACTGGTATAATTGGAGAGCTGCTTGAATCTTGATGCGGTCTCTTGAGGTGCGGCTAAGGGTGCCGTCTCCGTAACATTTTCTGGAGGGGCAACGCTTGGGGTCTCGGCAACCGTTACCGGGACTACGATGGGTGTGGCATTTTCAGTGCTCGTAACATTTGTAGCGTTAGTGACATTCAAGCCACCAGTAACGTTTGTGGCATTCGTGACATTGAGGGCATCCTGTGACAGGACCTGACCTGCCGAGAAGGTCATCAATATCGCTAATAGTATGAACATACTTGTACTTCTCATATCCTTACCTCTATCAAATTGTATCTCAGAAAAATATAAGCCTTTCTAAAAATTGCTTTGTATTCATCAATTATGCTGACAGATTAATGCCCATGATTCAGGATAAAAATGTAGACTGGCAGGGGAACCCCAACTCAGAATTCGCCCAAAGGACGGTTTCAAAGTTCCTGCCCGGGTACAATACTAAGCCTTAACAGGCTCAGTCATATTGATTGTTGCGTTCTCGGCGATGATGGTCACGTTTCCAGTTGAAAACGAAATTCGTGGAGCAGAAAGCAGCATTCAATTCCAGGTCCTATTTCATTTCATCAATCAACTTCTCTGGTAGTGCTTGCAGCTCTCGATGAATCTATCTGTCGAAAAGGAATAGAAGTGCGCATGCAGGTACCCGCCAAGTGTGTTGTGTTCCACCAGGCCATCCCGGCCGTCTACGATTCCTTTGCCCCTGCATAGCCTGTAAGCATAGGATGCGTCTCTATCGCAAACGCAGCGCGAGTAATGAAACTCGTGCCCGCGAATGGCTTGACCCATCTTGGCTACGGGATTTTGCCCTGTTACCTCTGCTTTCACATAACCCAGCGCCACAAGCCGCTTCTCCATAATAGTCGTGCAGGGCAGGGCACCCACCATTCTAAAGGAGCCCGTCTCCGACTCTATGCCCTGACCCAGATACATCAGGCCGCCGCACTCTCCATAGATAGGCATGCCGTCTTCAGAGGCCGACTTTATCTGCTTGAGGGCGGGGGCCTGTTCCAGCCTGGAGGCATAGAGCTCAGGATAGCCTCCTCCAATGTACAGGCCATCCACATCCGGCAGACTGTCCTTCAGAGGGCTGAAAGAGACCAGTTCAGCACCTCGTCTCTCCAGCTCGCGCAGGTTCTCATAATAATAAAAGCAGAAGGCTTCATCCTCTGCAATACCTATGCGCACCGATTTTTCTGTTCCTATTGTCTCCCTCGAAGCAGGAACGGGTTTGGCGGAAAGCAACAGGATCTCATCAATGGACGCATTCTCCTCCAGAAATGAGGCCAATGAGTCCGAATCGTGCTCTTTCTCAAAACCCATCACCAGGCCCAGGTGACGGCTTTTCATCTCCATCTCTTTTTCTCGGGGCAAAGCTCCGAAGACTGGCTTTTTCAGGCAGCTTTTGAGCATCGCAAGATGGCGGACGCTTCCTACCCGATTCAGTATTGTTCCCACCAGACGCACTTTTGGGTCAAAGCCGGCAAAGCCCATCTCCATGGCAGCGGCGCTGCGCGACATGCCGTGCACATTAATGACCAGGAGGGTCGGAATGTCCAGGATCTTGGCCACCTGTGCAGTGCTGCTCATGTCAGTTCCATCCATGCCGTCGTAGAGCCCCATTACACCCTCAACCACAGCCACGTCTGCTCCTTTAAGGGCAGAGCTGAAGGAGCGGCGCACGCCGTCTTCACCCATCATAAATGGGTCAAGATTGAGGGAAGGGCGACCGCAAATGGCCGCATGGTGGGACGGGTCGATGAAGTCCGGGCCGACCTTGAAGGGCTGGACCTTCAGGCCACGCTTTCGCAGAGCGGCCATGAGGCCCAGGGTAATCGTGGTCTTGCCGACGCCGCTGTGGGTGCCTGCAATGAGCACAGCCGGGATCTTCGACAACGTATCTGACGGGCTCATAAAATGTCCTTCCTCCGGCAAGGATATTAACACGCTGGAAGATGTTTTTCGACATGCTGGTTGGCGTAATTAAGCGAGGAAAATATGGCGAACGCTTGCTGGAGACCATAAAGGCCAGGACGGACTTCCAGACGGTCTCAGTCGACGTGCCAGAGGTGCTGCCGGGCTTCATCGAGGACCCGGAAGAGTTTATCCAAGAACTGAACCTCGACCCCAAGATCTTCCAGGCGGATCTGCTCATCCTCTACACCTTTCACCCTGACCTGACTCCGGAGATCGTGCGCCTGGCAGGCCGGGGAGGGGTTAAAGCGGTCATAATTCCCGGCGGCATCAGCCGGGCCGGCTCCATTGGAGAGCTGGAAAAGATAGCCGAAGAGTACAGCATCCATATCGAGGTGGATGAGATCTGTTGCACTCTGGAAGAATGCGGCAATCCGACCATCGACGAGTTCGCGAAACAACTCGGCAAGCCCGAGCTGGAGGTGGAGACCAAAGACGGACGCATCAGCAATGTCCGGGTTTTGCGCGGCTCGCCCTGCGGTGCAACCTGGCATGCGGCCGCAGGCGTTATAGGAAAAACAGTGGACGAGGCTTCTTCCATGACCGGCCTGTTTTGCCAGCAGTACCCCTGCCGGGCCGTGCGAGGGGGGCCTGGCGGCATCCACACCTCGGGAGACCTGCATAAAGATGCCATGGAGAGGGCTTTGGGTAAGATCACACAGCTTAGACTGCCGGAACAGTCCAGGCCCATCAAGATCGAGCCGGGCAAGAGTGGTGAGAAGGCATGAGGACGCGGGTAATAGAGGCTACTGTGCGTGCTTTGACGCAGGCTGAAACCCGTCTACCATCTTGGGTCATGCAAAGGATCGAGGAGGCGGCAAGCCTGGAGACAAATCCCGTGGCGCGTTCTCACCTGAAGTTCATGCTGGAGAATGTGAGGCTTGCCAAAGATCGGAGCCTCCCGATCTGTCAGGATACAGGCCTCCCCATTTTCCATGTGCAAATGGGCCGCGACCGGGTTTTAGACTTCAGCCTGCACGACGCCATAGCCGAAGGAGTAAGGATCGCCACATCAACGATTCCTCTTCGACCTAATACAGTCGATCCAATAACGCGCAAAAACAGCGGGGACAACACCGGCCCGGGGATGCCGGACATAATTCTGGATCATGCAGACGGCCAGGGCCTGAAGATAACTGCTTATCCCAAAGGAGCAGGATCCGAGAACATGAGCCTGGTGGGCATGCTGAATCCGGCGGACGATCCATATGATTTCATTCTCAAGACGGTGTCCGAGCGAGCAGCCAATGCCTGTCCGCCCCTTTTCTTGGGAATCGGAATCGGTGGGAGCTTTGATCTGGCGGCACGCCTGGCAAAACGCGCTCTGTTCAATATGCCTGGGAGTTCGCCCCAGGAGCTGCAATTGCTGGAACGGTTGAACCATCTCGGCATCGGCCCCATGGGCCTGGGCGGGGACACAACCGTCCTCGGCCTCAAGATCGAGACTGCCTTCTGCCACACGGCCTCATTGCCCGTGGCCATAAATTTCCAGTGCTGGGCAAATCGAAGCGCAACCGAAGTGATTATATGACGGAGTTTCACCTCAGGACGCCGTTAAGCGCAGCGGATGTGAAAAAGCTCAACGCCGGGGATGTGGTATTTCTGAGCGGAATGATCTTTTCGGCGCGCGACAAAGCTCATGCCCTCATGCGCGAGAAAGGCGCTCCGATCTCTTTAGTGGGGGCGGCCATCTATCACTGCGGTCCGCTTATCCGTGGAAATACTGTTCTCTCAGCCGGGCCGACTACCAGCGGCCGCATGGCACGCTACACAGAAGAGATCCTGGCCCTTGGCATAAGAGCCATCATAGGCAAAGGCGGTCTGCCGGGTGCTCCTTTCTTGAACAGGGCCGTCTATCTGGCCTATCCGGGAGGCTGCGGCGCCGCTGCTGCTCTGCAGCTCCGGGTTATGGGCGTGCATTGCCCGGAATTGGGCATGGCCGAGTCTCTCTGGGAGTTCGAGGCTCTGGAGTTCGGCCCCATGATTGTGGCTGTGGATTCCTATGGCAAAGACCTCTTTCGGGATGTGAGACGGTCGGCAGAGAAGCAGATGACGAGATGAGGCGAGCGGCAAACGAGGCAAGGTATCTCGTGAATCGAGGATACCCCAAGGACTCAGCCATTCGCTTTGTCTGCAATCACCACCGCTTGCCTGAAGTGAGCAGGTTCGTGCTCACAAGAATAATCGTTGCCGCGACTCTTGCATACTCCAGGCGGGCAAAGGCTCAAAGCCTGGAATCGTTGCGTTTAAAAGGGGTGATCGTGGACGGCTACAACGTTCTCATCACCACGGAGAGCCTTCTGGCAGGATATCCGGTCTATTTATGCGACGACGGCTTTCTGCGCGACACTCGCGGTATCTTCAGCAGCTATAAAATCTCTCATCTCACGGCTCCTGCCCTTTCCGGTCTCCTTGATCTTCTGGCAGAGGCAGAGCCCGTCCATGTAGAGGTGCTTCTCGACCAGCAGATGAGCCGCAGCGGAGAGCTGGCGGAATTTGTGCGAGGCATGATGGCAGGGCGGGGCCTGCCGGGAACGGCAAGGACTGCCGGGAATGTCGACCACCTTCTCAAAGTCTCCGAAGCCGTGGTTGCAACCAGCGACGGAAATGTGATTGACGCCGCAAAAAGGGTCTATGACCTTCCCGCAGAGATCGCGAAAAGGCGAGGAATAGTTCCTCTATCTGTCAGCTAGTTTGTAAGAAATAGAGAATTTCGAGACCCGCGCACAGGTTGCCTTAATTGGAGATTACCACAAGGCATTCTTTTGTGTTGCATGTGCGCCAAGAGACCATATTAGAGCGTTCATGTCGCTATGGACGATTCCTTCGGTATAACACCAAAGAGCCTCGCGAGCAGACTATCCTGTCCATATCAATCGTCATCTTTTTATGGTATTGTTAATTATTATACTATCAGGGACGCAATAAACTTCCAAAGTAATGGGTGAGTGGCAATGAGATTGAGAGTTGTAGCTTTAATTGTACTGGTATTGTTGCTCATGGGCGGGCTGGGGGCATCCAACCCCTTGTTTTTTCCGCTCAGCGAGCACACCATAGCCAAAGAGATTAGCCCGAGCGGAATGCCGCTCTACAGGACGAATACGTTTTCTTCCGACGACGAGCAAGTCGCCTCCTGGCTGCTGATCTGGCGAGACGCCGATCCGCACACCGTGGAGTGGAGATGGTACTGGCCTGAGGGCAGGACGTATGCCCGGTCTTTCAGCAATGTGCCTCCCATCGATGGATTCACCGGAATGTGGGCTGCGCCCGTCTGGAGCAATCTCAAGATCAAGGGAACCGATGTTGCTCGAATGCCGGGAACGTGGAAGGTGGATGTAATAGTGGACTTCAGAAAGATCCTCACAGAATACTTCACCATTCAATAGTCCTGAGGCTTACTGAGGCCGCATTCAAGGGTCCGGCTAGAGACACCATAAATTGAGGCCATCTAATTGGCCCATTCTTAGCTTTGCCTTCAATTTTTCTATTCTCATCTGTTTGTATGAACGAACTGCCAAAAGAGGACAATCATATTAAATCTTAGAGATCCACATTGGTATGGGATAAGAATATGGAACTGGAGTTTGGCGGCAAGAGGCGAGAGCCGGATATTCGCAAGCTTTTCGATATGCGCGAAGTGATCTTCGATCAGGTCTGGCTGGCAGGGGCAAAGGACTTTGAGCTCTATTTCATGTACCGCGACCTTTTCTTGAGCAGGGGAGACGGGGAAAAGCTGCAGGAGCAGGGCCTCAGGTACGATATTACAGTCATTCCGCCAAACATGCTCGGTCGAGAATATATCAAGACGGCCGGCCATTACCACCCTCTCGTGCCTGAAGGCGGCGTCACCTATCCTGAGCTCTACGAGGTTCTGGAGGGTGAAGCGCTATATCTCCTGCAAAGCCAGGATCTTGGCGATGTTGTGGTAGTACACGCCTCCGCCGGGGACAAGGTTCTCGTGCCTCCGAATTACGGCCACATAACCATAAACCGCTCCAATAAAACCCTCAAGATGGCCAACTACGTGGCCGGGAATTTCTCTTCACTTTATGGTCCCATCAAGGAAAAAGCCGGTGGTGCATACTTCTTCACCAAAGAAGGCTGGATAAAGAACGAACGCTGTCCAAATGCAGCGGAGCTGCGGCGCGTCGAGGCGCCCGACAACAAAAAATTGGCGAAACTCGGCCTGACTAAAAGCCGGGAGATGTATCCACTGCTAAAAGTGCATGGCTCGCTGGAGTTTCTGACCGATCCCGGGAATCATCTGGAGCTCTTTGAGGGAATGATCTGACGCATGATTCCATGACGCACTCGAAAACCGGATTAATACCTGTTCCAGAAGCATTCACCAATGCAATCTCCAATGCATCTAAGCCTCTCCGATTTAGGGCACATATTGAGCTTCTCCGTCCGCCCTTGGCCGCGATGGACCTGGCCATGCCTGCCGCCTCGGCTCTGCTGGCCGTGTATGCAGTGGAGGGAAGGCTTCCGCCCTTTTTACCTTTTCTTGCGGTCGTTGTTGGTGCTTACTGTGCCATCACCAGCTCTTACGTCTATAACGACTGCTGCGACATCGATGTGGACAGGATTGCCATGCCCAATCGGCCGCTCCCATCCGCCAAACTTGGCAAGAGGGAGGCTCAAGCCTGGTCGCTCTTTCTTTTTCTCGTTGCCGCAGCGGTTGCATTCAGCCTCAATCCTGAAAGCCTTGTGGCCCTCATTGCCGCCACGCTCCTGATCACCATCTACTCCGCCTGGGCCAAGAGAAATACGCCCTTCTCCTGGATCTTCGTGGGCTTATCCTTTGGGATGGTGCCTTTGGGTGTCTGGCTGGCCATGGAGCCGGCCGGGTTGCTTAGAGCGGGCTCCGGGCTTCATCCCGGCTCCCTGATCCTGGCGGCGATGATAGGCATCACCGATTGGGGCTTCACCAACTGCGATGCCTCGCGCGATGTATTCGGTGACAAAGAAGAAG
>Ga0209539_1001072_pt1 | contig 15097 bp, 17 predicted proteins | sample BarGraNGADG00312_2_FD_184499 | JGI IMG/M metagenome (GOLD analysis project Ga0209539, IMG submission 184499) | Arctic peat soil microbial communities from Barrow, Alaska - Barrow Graham LP Ref core NGADG0011-312 (SPAdes) (version 2) | ecosystem: Environmental > Terrestrial > Soil > Wetlands >... | reverse complement strand
GACTTCGACGGGTTCGGCTCGATATCGGACCTGTTCGACGTCTTCTTCGGCCAGGGCTTCGGCGGCGGTTCCCGGCGCAGGCCGCAGCGACGCGGCCGGGAGCGCGGCAGGGACATGGAGATGCTGGTGGTGGTCTCCCTGCCCGACGTGCTCGCCGGCGTCGAGAAGGAGGTCGAACTGACGCACATGGCGACCTGCGCCGACTGCGATGGCTCGGGCATGACGCCGGGCTCGCAGATGAGCAGGTGCCCCGGATGCCAGGGGACCGGCGAGGTCCGTCGCACCCAGCGAAACATGTTCGGCACCTTCATACGGTCGCAGGTGTGCCCGACCTGCATGGGGGCGGGCGAGGTCATCACCGACCCCTGCGCGGGATGCGGCGGCGCCGGGCGGATCAACGTGACCGAGAAACTGCAGGTGTCGGTGCCACCCGGCGTGGAGAGGGGTGACAGGCTGAGGGTGCGCGAGAAGGGCGAAGGGGGAGTGCGCGGAGGCGCCAACGGCGACCTGTACGTGGTCATCGACGTCGAAGGAGACCCCCGCTTCCAGCGCGAAGGCACCAGGCTCTTCTCCAGGGCGACCGTCGAGATGGAGGACGCGGCCCTGGGCGCCGCGGTCCAGATACCTTCGATCGACGGTGATTTCGAGCTGAAGGTCCCGGCCGGGACGCAGCCCGGCGACATCCTCAAGGCCAGGGGCAAGGGCCTGCCCCCCCGCTACGGCGGCAAGCGCGGGGACATGATGGTCGCCGTGGACATCAAGGTGCCCAGGAAGCTCTCCGCCGAGCAGAAGAAGCTCCTCGAGTCATACCGCCAGGCGGGAAAGGAGAAGGCGAGGAAGTGAGCCGGCGGCTCTACCGCGCCTGAATGCAATGGGACTACCCGTCTTTTACGCTTCCAAGGACCACATCGATGCCGACCGCGGCATCATCACCCTCACGGCAACCGACGCCAGGCACCTCACTCGCTCGCTGCGCGCCCGGGAGGGCGACTGCCTCCTCATCGGAGATGGCATCGGAACGCTGTATCAGGCGAAGCTGGGCTCTCCGATGGAAGAGCCGGTTCGCTGCACCGTCCTGTCGGAGAGCTATCTGACGCCAGAGAAGCCACAGGTGGTCCTGTTCCAGGGGATGTCGAAGAACCAGGCCATGGACGAGACCGTCGCCAGGGCCGCCGAGGCGGGCGCGTCACGGGTGGTTCCGTTCACCTCCAGGCGCTCTCCGGTGGAGGCCGTCCGCAAAAGCGCGGGCAGGCTCGAGCGGTGGAGGACGATCGCCCGCGAGAGCTCCAAGGTGGCGCGAAGGGCCTGGCCTCTGGAGGTGCGATCCCCGCTGCCCGGTCTTCCCGACGAGGCCGCGATAAGGACGGTGGGCGAGTGCGTCATCCTCTGGGAGGAAGAGGAGAGGCGCGCGTTCCACGACTCGCTCCCGGCCGAGCCGCCGCGGTCCATCGGCCTGGTGGTCGGGCCCGAAGGAGGGCTCGAGGGGTCCGAGGTGGACGTCTTGCGGACCCTCAGCGCCAGGACGGCTTCGCTGGGCGAGCTGAACATCAGGTCTCAGAGCGCCGGCTCCTATGCCGTTATCATCGCCCGCTTTCACTACGGACTGCTTGTCCCCGGGACGGGCGCGGATGAATGAGAGGACCTACCGGGTCACCACGCTGGGCTGCCGGGTCAACAAGGCCGACTCCCTCGCCATCGAGCGCGAACTCGCGGAAAGAGGCTACCGTCGCGCCCCCGCAGGCGTTGTCCCCGACCTATGGGTGGTAAACACCTGCGCGGTGACCTCGGAAGGGATGAAGAAGTCGCGAAAGGCCGTCCGCAGGTGCGCCGGCTCGGGCGCCAGAGTCATCGTCACCGGGTGCGGGGCGGACCTGGACCCTTCCGCGTTTCTCGCCGACGGGGTGGAGGCGGTGCGGTCGAACCGCGACAAAGGCTCGCTGGTAGCTGATGCATGCGGTCGCGCCGGTGGCCAGTGCCCGGCCCCCTGGGCGCCCGAGGAACTCGCCCGCGTCCCGGTCAAAGTGCAGGAGGGCTGCAGCCGCTTATGCGCCTACTGCATCGTGCCTTACCTGAGGCCTTCTCCTTACAGCAGGCCGGTCGGGTCCGTGACAGGGGAGGCCAGGCGGATCGCCTCGGGCGGAGCAGGTGAGATCATCCTTTGCGGCATAGATCTGGGAAGCTACTACGACCCCGAGACCGGTGCCGGCATCGACGTGCTGGCGGCCCGCGTGGCGGAGTCCGCCCCGGGGACCTGGGTCCGGCTGAGCTCCATCGAGCTTTCCGACGTCACCGAGCCTCTGCTAGAGGCGATGCGCCAGGGCAAGGTCTGCCGGCATCTTCACCTCCCGCTCCAGAGCGGCGACGAGGGCGTGCTGCGCGCGATGGGACGCGCCTATCAACCTGAGGAGTTCTCCTCGCGCGTCGAGGAGATAAGGAGCGTGGTCCCGGGCATCGCCGTGACCAGCGACGTGATGGTCGGATTCCCTGGTGAGGATGAAGCCGCCTTCGGCAACACCCTGGCGATGGTGGAGCGGCTGCGCTTCTCGAGGCTCCACGTTTTCAAGTACTCGCCCAGGCCGATGACCGCCGCCTACGGGCTGGGGGACCCCGTGCCGCCGGGGTCAAAGTCTCAGCGGGCTGGAGAGCTTCGCCGCGCCGGGGAGCGGGCCGCGGGCGAGTTTCACGCGGGCCTGGTTGGTCGTATAATCGAGGTGCTCGTGGAGGACACCATGGATAGCGAGCAGGGCATGCTGTTCGGAAGGGCCGAGAGCTTCGCCGGGGCGGTGTTTGCCGGTCCGAGGGAGGCGATCGGCAGGGTGATGGAACTCGAGGTAACGTCGTCGGAAAACGCGTTCGTGCGTGGCGAGCTGGTCGGCGGGCTGGCGGGACGGGAGAATGAGCTCATTGGCGGATGACTGCCTTTTTTGCAGGATAATACGTAAAGAGGTGGGCAGCGATATCATCGACGAGAAGCCGACGGCGATCGCATTCAGGGACGTCAACCCCCAGGCGCCCGTGCACGTGCTGATAGTACCCAAGGAGCACATCCCCACCATCGCTGACCTGATCAGCGTGCCCGACTCCTGCGAGGTATTGTCGGACATATTCGCTCTCGCCAACGAGATAGCGGTGAGCGAGGGGATATCACAGAGCGGGTACCGGCTGGTTGCCAACGTCGGCGAGGAGGCCGGGCAGGCGGTCGACCACCTGCACTTTCACCTGCTGGGCGGACGGTTCATGGGCTGGCCGCCCGGGTAAACCGCGAAGAAAAAGGAACGAGATGGGACTTAAGGAGCAACTGACCGAGGACATGAAGACCGCGCTTAAGGCCGGCGACAAGCTAAGGCTCTCGACGGTGCGGATGATGCTCTCCGAGGTGAAGAACGCCGAGATCGCCAAGCGCGGTGAGCTCACCGATGAGGAGGCCGCGGCGGTGGTGGCGCGCGAGGCGCGCATGCGCAGGGAAGCCATCGAGGAGTTCGGCAAGGGAGGACGTCAGGACCTGGTCGACAAGGAGACCGCCGAGCTCGCGGTGATCCAGGGCTATATGCCGGAGCAGATCTCCTCCGACGAGGTGCGCAAGATAGTGGCAGAGACCATCGAGGAGGTCGGGGCCACCACGCCCGCGGACCTGGGCAAAGTGATGGGCAGGTTGATGCCGAAGGTCAAGGGGAAGGCCGACGGCAAGATGGTCAACCAGCTAGTCCGCGAGATGCTTCAAAGTTGAGTGGAACCATATCGATCAAAGGCAGCGTGAGAGATGGGGCGCCTCCTGTCTGCTCGCGTTTATTTCAAGAGGTGAATCAACCGGTTGAGTGACGTGATCGAAGTAAAGATGGTGGTGCCGCATAACCAGCCGATGATAGGCCTGCTGGGCCAGGAGGACAGGTTCCTCAAGATGGTCGAGGACGCCTTCGGCTGCAGGATCGTCGCGCGCGGCAACGAGATAGACATCAAGGGCGAGGCCGACGAGACGGAGTCCTGCACCCGCCTGTTCGAGGAGTTGATCGACCTGCTGGAGGAGGGCCTGGTGATAACCACCGAGAACCTCGTCATAGCGATCGACATGGTCCGCAGGGGGGAGGAGCTCAAGCCCACCGATGTCTTCAAGGAGGCGGTGCTCACCGCCCGTGGCAAGATAATCAGGCCCAAGACGGTCGGCCAGAAGAAGTACGTCGAGATGATGAGGACTGGCACCATCGTCTTCAGCATCGGCCCTGCCGGCACCGGCAAGACCTACCTGGCGCTGGCGTACGCGGTGCAGTGCCTGCTGGACAAGAGGGTCAACCGGCTGATACTCACCAGGCCCGCCGTGGAGGCGGGGGAGAAGCTGGGCTTCCTCCCCGGGGACCTCTACCAGAAGGTCGATCCCTACCTGAGGCCTCTGTACGACGCGCTCTACGAGATGCTGGGCGCAGACAAGTTCCACCGCATGATGGACCAGGGGATCATCGAGGTGGCGCCGCTCGCCTTCATGAGAGGCCGCACCCTCAACGACTCCTTCATCATCCTGGACGAGGCCCAGAACACCAGCCCCGAGCAGATGAAGATGTTCCTTACCAGGCTCGGCTTCGGCAGCCGCGCGGTTATAACAGGGGACGTCACCCAGGTCGACCTGCCCAAGGAGACCCAGTCCGGGCTCAAGGTGGTCCGCGACATACTGCAGCAGATCGAGGGCGTGTCATTCGCCACCCTGGATGCGAGTGACGTGGTCAGGCACAAGATAGTGCAGCAGATAGTCGAGGCCTACAAGGATTACGAGGCCCGCCGCGGGCCGGGAGCGCCCGGAAACTGATATGAGCTTCAAGAAGAAATACCTCGATACGGTAGCGCGCGCCAGGACGCGCGTGCGCAGGCTCTCGCTGGGGAGGCGGAGGCTCATCGTCGCGGCCATCATCTTCGTCCTCCTGGTCGTGATAATGTCGTTCGTCATATCGCCGTTCGGGTTTCTGCTGGAGGAGGGAAAGGCCAGCCCGCGGGTCGTGGTTGCACCCAGGACGGTCCAGTACATCGATAATGCCAAGACCAGGGAGCAGAGGGCGGCGGCGGCGGCCGCGGTCCAGGACGTCTTCGTCGTCGACGCACGCGCCACCAGCCAGGCGACCGCGCAGATACAGAACTTGTTCAACGCCGTGGCCGACGCTGCGGCGGCACAGCTGACACCCCAGCAGAGACTGGACCAGGTCAAAGCGCGCGTCAGCGATGCCGGCCTGGCGGCGGCGGGGGAAGGCCTTCTGGGACTTTCCCCCGATCAGCTGCTGGCGACGCGGGACGCCACGCTGCAGGCAGTCTCCGAGACCATGGCCAAAGGTGTCTCATCTGATTCCCTGGAGAAGGCCCGAGAGCAGGCCGGGTCCGCGGCGGCCATAGCGGCGCGCGGAGGGGCGGCGGCGCAGGCCAGGCAGGTGGCGTCGGCCGCGGTGGCCACCAACCTGATACTCGATGCCAGGGAGACCGCGCGCAGGAAGAAGGCTGCCGCAGAGGCGATCAAGTCGGTCATCACCACCAAGCTCCAGGGCGAGGTAATCATAAACAAGGGAGAGGTGGTGACCGCCGACGAGGTCGAGTTGCTCAAGAGCCTGGGGTTCCACGCCTCCAGCTTCACCCCGCTCAATGTGCTGGTCACCGCGGCGCTGGTGCTGCTGATAATCGCGGCGATGGGCATGTACCTGGCGAGGTTCAGGCGAAGCCATTACGACAGCCCGGGGCTGCTGCTCCTTCTGGGCTCTACGGTGGTGGTCTACGCGGTGGCGGCGAAGCTGCTCACGGTCGCCTCGACGAGCTGGGCGCCCTTCTGGGGCTTCCTGATGCCCACCGCGGCGGTGGCGACGATAGTCGCGGTCCTGTTCGACGGCGGGACGGCGCTGGTCGTCACCGGCGTCTGCGCGGTCCTGACCGGGGTGATCACCGGCGGCAACTTCTCGCTGGTGACCCTGGTGTTCCTGGGGGGCTTCTTCCCGTCGCTGTACGCCGCACGCACCTCGACACGCCACCAGCTGCGCAGGATAGGCCTGTACACCGCCTTCTGGGTCGCCGCGGTGGCGTTCGTGGCCACCGCGATCGCGCCCACGCGCCAGGGAATGCTGCTCAACTCGGGGATAGGCTTCATCAACGGCGCATTCTGTGCGGTCGTGGCCATGGGTTGCCTGCCGTTCCTGGAGACCACCTTCAGGGTGACCACCCACAACTGGCTGCTGGAGCTGGCTTCTCCCGAGCAGGAGCTGCTCAAGGAGCTCTCGCTCAAGGCGCCGGGCACCTACTCGCACAGCATGATGGTTGCGAACCTCTCGGAGGCCGCGGCGCGCGAGATCGGCGCCGACCCGTTGCTCGCCAGGGTAGCGGCGTACTACCACGACGTGGGCAAGCTCAAGCGCCCCCAGTTCTTCGTGGAGAACCAGACGCCCGATTCGAACCCGCACGCGGGGCTCAGTCCAAACCTCAGCACGCTCATCATAGTGGCCCACGTGAAAGATGGCGCGGAGATGCTGCAGGCGGAGCACTTTCCGCCGGACCTGGTCGAAATAATCAAGGAGCACCACGGCACCAGCCTGGTAAGCTTCTTCTACGAGAGCGCCCTCGAGGTGGAGGCCGCGCCCGTTGACGAGTCCAGGTTCCGCTACCACTTGCCCAAGCCTCACCGGCGCACCTCCGGCATCCTGATGCTGGCCGACTCGCTGGAGGCCGCGGCCAGGTCGCTGCGACAGCCTTCCGCCGCCACCATCGAGCAGACAGTCGAGAGGATAGTACAGGGGAAGCTGGACGATGGGCAGTTGGACGAGTGCGACCTCACCTTCGACGAGATAAACAGGGTCAGGCAGGTCTTCGACAAGATACTCCTCGGCACCCATCATCCGAGGATCGATTACCCGACGGCATCGACGCGAGGGGCACGTGAGAATGGTCGTAAGAGTAAGAGCGCGGCGCAGCGGCGCCCGGCGTGAGGCGCGCCGGCTGCGGCGCTCGCTGGCCGGGATGATGGCACAGCTGGCCCCGGGCAAGGACCTGGAGCTCAGCGTGTCGCTGGTCTCGGATGAAGAGATGACCGCTCTCAACAGTGAGTATATGGGGCTGGACGAGCCGACGGACGTGCTCTCCTTCCCGCTGCTGAGCCGGGAGGAGGTCGAGGGGCTGGACGCCTCCGGCATCGCGCCCGAGCCCGTCGGGGACATCGTGATAAACCTGGACGCCGCCGCCAGGCAGGCCGGCGAGCGGGGGTTGTCCCGGCGTGACGAAGTCGAGCTGCTCGCCGCCCACGGCCTGCTGCACCTTTTCGGTTACGACCACTTGTCGCCGTCCGAGACGGCCGAGATGGCACGGAAAGAAAGGTCGCTGCTCGGGCGAAGTATAATTGGTGACGGGACAGGAGAGGATTAAATGGCCATCGCCTTAGGCATCGCAGGCCTCGTCATACTGGTGATATTCGCCGCTTTCCTTGCGGCGGCGGAGACCGCTCTGGTGAGGGTGAGCAGAATACGGGTCAAGTACCTGGTCGAGAAGAAGGTCGACAAGGCGGAGAAGCTCGACCGCCTGGTCAGAGACCCGGACTATTTCCTGCCCCCGCTGCTGCTGATGGTACTGGTGGTCCAGCTGACTTCGGCCTCTCTGGCGACCTACGTCACCACCAGGATAACGGGCAACGCGGGAATAGGCGTCCTGGTGGGCACGCTGGTGATCGCGGTGTTCATGTTCATGTTCGGCGAGCTGGTGCCCAAGGCGGTGGCGAGCCACGAGTCCGAGCGCGTGGCCCTGCGGCTGACCAGGCCGGTCGCCGCGATGACCTGGCTGCTGCATCCGGTGGCGTCGGTCTTCCAGCTGACCGCCCGGGGGATCCTGCGCCTGTTCACCGGCGAGTCGCTAAAGAACGAGCTGCTGGTCAGCGATGAGGGCGAGATCCGCGCGATGGTGACCGCGGCCGAGGCGCACGACATAATCGAGATGGAGGAGAAGGATATGATCCACTCCGTCTTCGAGTTCTCCGACACCATGGTGCGCGAAGTGATGGTGCCCCGGCCGGACATGGTGACCCTTCCCGCCGCGGCCACCGTCAAGGACGCGCTCAACCTGACGATCGAGCACGGTTTCTCCAGGATTCCGGTCTACGGGTCCAACCTGGACGAGATCCTGGGGGTCCTCTACGCCAAGGACCTGATCCAGTACCTCCAGGCCGACGAGCTGGACAAGTCGGTCTCGCAGATCGTGCGCGAGGCGTTCATCATCCCGGAGACCAAGATCCTCTCTGACCTGCTGCGGGAGCTGCGCAAGAGGAAGGTCCACATCGCGATGGTGGTCGACGAGTACGGCACAATGGTGGGCCTGGTCACGATCGAGGACCTCCTGGAGGAGATCGTGGGCGAGATATTCGACGAGTTCGACCGGGAGATAAACCTGTTCGAGAAGGTCGAGGAGAACCGCTACCGGGTCGACGCGCGCGTCAATCTTGACGACCTCAACGAGATACTGCAGATAGACCTCCCCGATGAGGAGGACGTGGACACCGTCGGCGGCCTGGTGCTCAAGGTGCTTGGGCACTTACCGGTTGCCGGCGAGACCTTCACTTACAACGGTGTGGCGGTGAGGGTCGAGAAGGTCAGGAACAACAGGATCACCAAGGTGCTGCTCGACATCCTTCCGCCATCTTCCGAGGGTGACTAGCACGATGCTGGAGCGCCTCGAGCGTGGAGGCCTGAGCGTGGTCTCGGCCCCGCCGCTGCAGCGGAGCGCCGGGATAGTGATCGCTTTCACCAGCAGGCTCGGGGGCACGAGCAGGGGGCCTTTCGAGGGGCTGAACCTCTCCTACAACGTCGGCGACCTCAGGAGCTCGGTCGACGCCAACCGCGAGATGGTCGCCGGCGCGATCGGTGTGCCGGTGACCCGCTGGGTGCTGGGTATGCAGGTGCACGGCACAGCGGTGGCCAGGGTCGGCCAGGCGGACAGGGGACGGGGCGGAACCGACCATGCCGGGGGGGTACCTCGCACGGACGCGCTGGTCACGCGGACGGCGGGCATCGCGCTGGCCGTGCTCACCGCGGACTGCGTGCCGATCCTGCTGGTTATTCCGGACGCCCCCGCCGTCGCAGCCGTTCATGCAGGCTGGCGAGGAGTCCTGGCGGGGATCCCGCGCGTGGGCGCACAAGAGCTTGCGAGATGCGCCGGGGGCGACCTCGGGGGGGCCTTGGCGTTCATCGGGCCGCACATAGGCGGCTGCTGCATGGTGGTCGGTGACGATATCGCCTCCGCGTTCGAGAGCGAGTTCGGTGCCGATGTCGTCGCGGGGCGGAAGCTCGACCTGGGCGCCGCCTGCGCGTACCAGCTGGAGCGTGCGGGGATACCGCCGGGTAACATGTACCGCCAGGGCGATTGCACGATGTGCTCGGGCGATTATTTCTCGCACAGAAGGGATACAGGCTGCGGAAGGCAGGGCGCGTTCGTGGCGATCCTGGAGTGAGGTTCGATGCAATCGGATGCCGCCAGGGCCAGGGTAATAGTGCGCGGAAGGGTGCAGGGAGTGTTCTTCCGGGCGGAGACACGGGACATGGCCCGGAGGATGGAGCTTGCCGGGTCGGTACGCAACCGTCCTGACGGCGCGGTGGAAGCCGCCTTCGAGGGCCGGCGAGAGGATGTCGAGCGAGCGATCGACTGGTGCGGAGAGGGCCCGCCTTCCGCCCGGGTAGACTCGGTGGACGTGTCCTGGGAGACCCCGCAGGGGGAATCCGCCTTCGAGATACGCTACCGCTGAGCCCGCGGGCGGGCGGTTCAAAGGAATAAATCGTGGTGCAAGCGAAAAATAGGAAGAAATACATTGCCGACAACGTCGCGAGACTGGTCTCGCGGATTGCGGATGCGGAGAGCAGGGCAGGCCGGCCGCCCGGGTCGACGAAGATGCTGGCCGCGACCAAGAACAGGAGTGTCGAGGAGGTACTGGGGGCCGTAGAGGCGGGGGTGAGGTTCCTGGGTGAGAACAGGGTCCAGGAGCTGCTGGAGAAAGAGCCCGCGGTCCGGGGCCTGGCCGAGATGCATTTCATCGGGCACCTGCAGAGGAACAAGGTTAGGCAGGTGGTCGGGCTGGTCGACCTGATCCATTCACTGGACAGTGAGAGGCTGGCCGCAGCGATAGACGACAGGGCCGGCGCTCTGGGGCTTCGGCAGAGGGTCCTGGTGCAGGTGAACGTGGCCGGCGAGGAGAGCAAGTCGGGGATAAGGCCGCCGGAGGCGGAAGGCTTCATCGCCCGGCTGGGAGAGCTCGAGAACATCGAGGCGGTGGGGCTGGCGACGATAGCGCCACTCGCCGATGATACCGAGGATGTCCGCTGGGTGTTCCGCCGGCTGCGAGAGCTGGGGGAAAGCCTTCAGGGGAGCATCGAAGGGTTCGAGTGCTCAGAGCTCTCGATGGGCATGACCGGTGATTTCGAGGTAGCCGTCGAGGAAGGTTCGACGATAGTCCGTATCGGGACCGCTATATTCGGTCCGCGAGCGAGTGACCAGCTGTCAGGCAAGGAGGTCCAGTAAATGCCCGGATTCTGGGGCAGGGTAGCTGAATGGCTCGGGCTGAAGGAGCCCGACGAGTTCGGGGAGATGAGAGCTCGAGAGGAAGCAGTCGAGGAGATCTCGGACAGGGTACCCCGCCGCAGGGGCCAGGAGAGGATACTGCAGCCTGTTCCCGAGACGTCCTCCAAGGTGCACGTGATCGAGCCCAAGAGCTTCAACGATGCGGAGCAGATCGGGGCGAAGTTCAAGAACGACACGCCCGTTATCGTGAACCTCCAGAGCATCGACCGCGACCTCGCCAAGCGACTCATCGACTTCGTCAGCGGGCTCACTTACGGCCTGGACGGCGGCATCCAGCGGGTCGCCGAGCTGGTGTTCCTTCTGACCCCGGCCAACATCGAGGTCTCCGCGGAAGACCGCAAGTGGATGCGCGAAAAAGGTTTCTTCAATCAGTTCTGATGGCGAGAGGGGCTGCTTTTCCAAGTGTGCCCGGTTAGGTGGTAGATTTGTACCGGGTGGGACTCGTGGGTGCCGGCAACATGGGCCGGGCGATGATAAGTGCCTGGATAGAGTCGGGCACGGTTAAGCCTGAAGAGATAATCGTCAGCGAGAAAGATCCCGAAAAGATCGCCGCGGCCGTAGACTCGTTCAACGTGCGGTCGGGAGAGATAGAAGATGCCGCTTCCTCTGATATCGTGGTCCTCGCCGTCAAACCTCAGGACAGCGCAGATGTGCTGTCGCGCCTCAAGGGGCGCTTGGACGGTTCTCAGACTCTGTTATCGATTGCCGCGGGGCTGACGATCTCTTCCCTGCGCAAAGCCGCCGGCCCGTCTCCGGCGGTGGTGCGGGTCATGCCCAACATGGGGGCGATGGTCCGGGCCGCCGTCTCCGGGTACGCGATCGAGCTCGGTGAGGGCACGTTCGACGCGGCCGCGGTCACCGCGCTGCTCTCCGCCATCGGAGAGTCGGTGGAGGTCGACGAGGACATGATGAACCTTGTGACCGCCGTCAGCGGCAGCGGGCCCGCTTACTTCTTCTACCTGACCGAGGCCCTGGAAGAAGCCGCGGTGGCGGCGGGCATGGACGGGGACGTGGCGCGCCTGCTGGCTAGGGAGACGCTGTGGGGCGCGGCGAAGACGATAAAGGAAAAAGGCGCTGACCCGGGCGAGCTGCGTAGAGCGGTGTCATCGCCGGGCGGCACCACGCTCGCGGCTCTGAGCGAGATGGACGCCGCGGGCTTCAGAAAGATCATTGCCGATGCGATAGATGCGGCGGCGCGCAGGGCGGGGGAGCTGGCGACGTGACCAACGGAGCACATGGAGGTAAGTTCAGATGGCACTGACTCCGATCGACATCCATCACAAGGAGTTCAAGACCGCCAGGTTTGGCGGTTACAACGAGGAGGATGTTGATTCGTTCCTCGACATCGTCGCCGACGAGTTCGAGAGGCTCCTGCAGGAGAGCACCGACATAAAACAGCAGATGGAGCACATGAAAAAGCGGCTCGCCGAGTTCGAGGAGATGCAGACGTCTCTGCAGAGCGCGCTGCTCGCGGCCAGCAAATCCGCCGAGGCCGTGAAAGAGCAGGCCCGGCAGGAGTCCGAGGCGCTGATGAGCAAGGCGCAGGAGGAGTCCGATAGCCTGATGAGGAGCGCCCAGGAGCAGGCCCGGCAGACGATACTCGCGGCACAGAACGACCGCCAGAAGGCGGAACGAGCCATCACCAAGCTCCAGGAAGTGAAGAAGCGCTACCTGGAGTCGATAAAACAGCTGGCTGATGACCACCTCAAGGACGTGGCGGAGTGGGAGTCCAGGAACGAGGGCGAGGGAGTGGCGATAGAGCCCACGGCGGCTGCGCCCGCATTCGAGGTGCCCGCCACCAGCCCGCCCAAGCCGGCCGAGCCAGTGATGCCTGTCGCGCCGCCGCCGCTGGTGCAGGAGCAGCCGGCGCCCGTAGCGCCCCCGCAGCCGGCACCGACTTCCCCTGCGCCTCCGGCCGCGGAGAAGCCGCCGCAGGCAGCGGCAGCTATGCCCCCGCCTCCGGCTGAGCCTCCCGCGCGCCCAGCGAGCTTGCCTCCGCAGGCGAAGAGCCCTGACGCGCCGGTGGCCAGAGAGATGCGCGAGGCGGCATCCGCCCGCGGGGTGGAGCAGGTGGCACCGCCGGGCTCCGAGCCATCGACGGAGGCGCCGTCGAGCTCCAACCTGGTGGACGAGGTGCTCGCCATGGGCTCTGAGGACGAGGAGATCTTCGGGGACCTCGAGGATGACGAAGAGGGGCGTGAGAAAGGCCGCCGAGGCAGGAGAGACAAGAAAGACAAGCACTTCTTCTGGGAGTGAGAACACCGTGTGTCTCTGATGCTGACCAGGGCGCCCGCCGGGCGCCCTTTATCTTGGAGATGACAAGGGCAGATGCCAGGGGACGAGACGCTCAGGGTCAAAGTCACCACCAGGTCCTCGCGGCCGCGGGTCGAGCAGGAGGACGACGGAGGCTACCGCGTCTATGTGTCGACCGCCCCCGAGAAGGGCAAGGCGAACACTCAGGTGCTAAAGGCGCTGGCACGGCACCTGGGGGTGCCGCGATCGGCCCTCGAGATAACTGGAGGGCTGACGTCGCGGGACAAGACCATACGCCTGACGTTGTGATTAGCTTGTATTGCTGATTCGGAGATGGTAGACTGGTGATATGACTCGCGAGCAGCAGCCCTCCACTCAAAGACTCTTCACGGCCGTACCTCTGCCAGGTGACGTCCGACACCGTATCGCGCGAGTGGTGGAGGAGCTCTCTGGCGCTCTGGAAGGAGTCCGCTGGGTGCCGGAGCCGAACCTGCATATCACGCTGCGGTTCCTGGGCGAATGCCCTCCCTCCACGGTTCCCCTGATGGCCGAGGCGATGCGAAAGGCGGCGCGCCACCTGCCCGCCGTGGTGCGTATCGGAGGTGTGGGAGCTTTCCCGTCACTGGGGTCTGCTAGAGTGGTATGGATTGGTGTTGCCGACGAGACCGGCGCCATAGAGAAGGTCTACAATGTACTCGACAAGGGAGCCGAAAAATGCGGCCTGGGGCGCGAGGGCCGCAAGTACAGGCCGCATGTCACGATCGGCAGGGCGCGCCGCAGGCCCGTCGTCATACCGGGCGACCTGGCCGCAAGGTTAGCGGCTGAAGTGATGGAACTGGAAGTTGGCGAGATCGTGCTCTTCCGCAGCAAGCTTTCCAGCGCCGGCGCTGAGTATTCGGTGGTAGAGACCGCCGGGCTCGCCGCGCCGGATGAACGATGAAAGGGTGAGAGGCTTGGAGAAAGAAAAATCGTTGGAGATGGCGCTGATGCAGATCGAGCGCCAGTTCGGTCGGGGCTCGATCATGAAGCTGGGAGCCGAGGCAGACCGCATGGCGGTCGAGGTCATTCCCACTGGTTCGCTCGCCCTCGATATCGCCGTGGGGGTCGGCGGCCTGCCGCGCGGGAGGGTGATCGAGATATTCGGGCCCGAGTCCAGCGGCAAGACCACGGTCGCGCTCCAGATAATCGCCGAGGCCCAGAAAAGGGGAGGGGTGGGAGCGTTCATCGACGCCGAGAACGCGCTCGACCCCACTTACTCCAAGGCGCTGGGCGTAAACATCGACGAGCTCCTCATCAGCCAGCCCGACACGGGCGAGCAGGCCCTCGAGATCACCGAGCTTCTGGTGAGAAGCGCTGCTGTCGACGTGGTAGTGATTGATTCGGTGGCCGCCCTGGTGCCGCGAGCCGAGATCGAGGGCGACATCGGCGATTCGCACGTCGGCCTGCAGGCCAGGCTGATGTCACAGGCGCTGCGCAAGCTGTCCAACGCCATCAACCGCTCCAACACCATCGCCATATTCATCAACCAGCTGCGCGAGAAGATCGGCGTGATGTTCGGAAATCCCGAGGTTACCCCCGGAGGCCGCGCGCTGAAGTTCTACTCGTCGGTGCGCATCGACCTGCGCAAGATTGACACCATCAAGAAAGGCACGGAGATGGTGGGCAACCGGGTCCGGGCCAGGATAGTGAAAAACAAGGTCGCCCCGCCTTTCCGCAGCGCCGAGTTCGACATCATGTACGGCGAAGGGGTCTCCCGTGAAGGCGACATCCTCGACCTGGGGGTCTCTTACGATGTGATCAAGAAGAGCGGCGCATGGTACATGTACGAGGAAGACCAGCTGGGACAGGGGCGTGAGAACTCCAAGGCATTCCTCGCGGAGCATGAGGATATCGCCGGTAAGATCGAGGGTATCATCCGCGAGGAGGCCGGCCTGCTGCCGGTCTACAGCGGGCCGGCCGAAGGCGAGGAGGCGGTCCCGGTGCAGGTCACGCCAGTGGAGAAGAGCACGAAGTCCGGCGGCAAGAGTGCCAAGGCCGGATAGCGACGCCGGCGAGACCTACCACGGTGGCCCCGACCCTGAGGCCCTGGAAAGGGCGCTGAAGTTCATCGACTACCGGCCGCGCAGCTCGGGAGAGACGCGCCGCCGCCTGGGGCGCTACGGATACGACGCGGCGAACATCGACGAAGTGATCACCCACCTCACCGAAGCCGGCATCCTTGATGACGGTGATTTTGGGCGCCTGTTCATGGCCGAACTGGTGGGCAAAGGGGCTGGTT
>Ga0209539_1001069_pt1 | contig 15151 bp, 14 predicted proteins | sample BarGraNGADG00312_2_FD_184499 | JGI IMG/M metagenome (GOLD analysis project Ga0209539, IMG submission 184499) | Arctic peat soil microbial communities from Barrow, Alaska - Barrow Graham LP Ref core NGADG0011-312 (SPAdes) (version 2) | ecosystem: Environmental > Terrestrial > Soil > Wetlands >... | reverse complement strand
CGGCCTGGCACTTGGTCCACGAGAGCATCTACCAGGCGATCTACGCCAAGGACGCGAGCCTGGGAAGGGACCGGTTCGCGTGCCTGCGCACCAGGCGCCGCCGGCGGCGCCCCCACCGCAAACCGGACGCCCGACGGTCCGGCACCGTGGCCGAGATGACGATGATCACTGACCGGCCCGCAGAGGTGGCCGACCGAGCCGTCCCCGGGCACCAGGAGGGCGACCTGATCACCGGTGCGGCGAACCGCTCCGCGATCGGCACCCTGGTCGAGCGCAACACCCGGTATGTGCTCCTGGTCCATCTCCCGGCCCAGCACACCGCCGACGCGACCCGCACCGGTGTCGTGACGGTGATGAGCACCCTCCCGGCGGACCTGCGACGCTCGCTGACGTGGGACCAGGGCAAGGAGATGGCCGGCCACCTGCAGATCACTGCGGCTATCGGGATGAGCGTGTACTTCTGCGAGCCGCACTCACCGTGGCAGCGCGGCACCAACGAGAACACAAACGGACTCCTGCGGGACTACTTCCCCAAAGGGACCAACCTCGCCGTCCACTCCGCTGAACGTCTCCTGCAGGTCCAGGACGAGCTCAACAACCGCCCCCGCAAGACCCTGGGATGGAAGTCCCCAGCCCGCGCCCTCGCACAACTACAGTCGACACATTCGTAAGCCCACTGTTGCGACGTTCACTGGAATTCGCCCCTGGGCCTCACCATCCACCTCACCTGACAGGCATTCCGAGAGTTGCAATATCCCACTCCGCCAGAGCGGATCGCCGACCGGACCGTCGCCGACGAGTACTTCGCCGTCACCAAGAAAGTCGAATCCCTCTACGCCCAAAGCCAACCCGCCGTCCTACCTGCCGACGCGGCCGGACCCGCCATGCGGGCCCTGCAAGCCGAGGCCACCAAGCGGCTGCTCGGCAACGGCTACTGCGCCCGCCCGCTCGAGCTCGACTGCCGCTACGAGACGATCTGCGAATCCTGCACCATGTTCTTCACCACCATCGAGCACCGGCCCACCATCCAAGCCCAACGAGACGACGCCGACACCAAGGGCCAAACCGGACGCAGAGACGCCTACGATGCGCTCCTCAAACGACTCGACGACAGCCCCGCTTGACACCGATCACCTGCATAAGCCGACGCGCTCTTGAGGATTGCGTTCGCCCGCCGCAGTTCACGAACCTCCCGCTCGAGCTCGGCGATCCGCGTCTTGTCCTCGGTCGTTACACCCGGCTGCTTCCCGGCATCGACGCGGAGTGCAGTCGCCCACGCCCCATGCAGGTCGGGTGGGAGGGCATGCTGAATCTGTTACGGGACGCCGCAATGTAACACTCTCGCCGCCCAGCCTCCTGGCTGGCGTTGGAGCTCCAGGAAGCACCCGCTCTGCCGAGTAGGAGTCGGTGTGGCGGCCTTGGCCGGTGAAAGTTCGCCTACCCGGACCCTTGACTGTCTGAGATCTTCCCACCTAGAGCCTGACTCTCACAGGCCTAGTGCCCCAGCGTGATCGGGGGTAGGCGGTCGAGGATGGCGCGGGCGTCGGCGCCGATGGTGGGGTCGGCGGTGATGGTCTGGTCGCCGATGCCGATGACGACCGAGCGCAGGGGCCGCAGGTTCTGGACGAGCTTCTTGATCGTGACGTCGGTCTGTTCTTGCAGGTAGCGCGCCACGGCCAGAGCGGCGAACACACGTCAGGTGGGCTTCGATGGCCTCGCGCTGGTGGTGGAACACCGGACGGGCCCGCAGGTCGGACTTGGTCATCCGGAAGGAACGCTCGACCTGCCACAGGTCGTGGTAAGCGCCGATCACGGCCCGTCCGTCCATCTGCTCGACGGGCAGGTTCGTGACGTAGCCCTTCAGACCCGCTAGCTGACGGGCACGGTCGATCGTGGTCTGGTCCAGCTCGGTGGTGGCTCCGCTGACCTTCAGGAACCGGGCCTTGCGCAGCGGTGCCTTGCCGGTGGCGATCTTCTCGGCCTTAGCGATCATCGCGTTGATCGTGCGGTCGTCGCGCTTCTGCCGGGCGAACCGCCACTGGTAGACCACCCGCCGGGACCTGCCACCCGATCCGGTGCCCATGACCCGCGTGGACTCCAGGACTTGGCCGTCGGTGAAGTAGTTCCCGTGCCGTTCGAAGTGCTCGGCCAGGTCGTAGGGGGCCTTGACCAGGCGCGAGCCGACGATGAAGGAGAACCCCGCGTCCTCGATCTGGTTGAGGTTGCTGGCTGAGAGCATCCCCGCGTCGGCCACGACCACATGTCGGTGACCCCGTGACGGTCGACGAACGCGCGCAGGACCGGGATGAGGGTGGTGGTCTCGGCCTTGTTCCCCTCGAACAGGTGCACCTCGAGCGGGAACCCACCGGGGTCGACCAGGAGCCCGACCTGGACCTGGGGATCCACGCGGTGCTCCTTGGACATCCCGACCCGGCGCAGGTCGTCCTCGTCGGCGTTCTCGAAGTGCAGCGTCGTCACGTCGTAGAGCACCAGGGCACCGGTCCCGGTGTTCCGCGCGGAGTGCGCCAAGCACGCGGTGGCCAGCTGGCCTCGGAAGTCCCGCTCCCATGAGCGGCGCAGGGCCGCATGCAGGGTGTTCACGTGCACCGGCGCCACGCCCAGTTCTTCCAGCACGCGCACCGTGTCGGCCTTCGACGTCGGCTCCACCAGACGAGCCAGGACCATCGCACGGAACGCCTCGTCGCCCAGCACCTCGAAGCCCAGGTGCCGGTAGGCGTCGGTCAGGACCTGCCACAGCAGCCGGCACGAGGAGGACAGGACCCGCGCCGAGGGCGGCTCCGCCGGTGCCGCCAGCCCCAGGTCCAGCTGGTCCTGACCACCGGCCAGTCGCTCTCGCGCGACCTGCAACAACACCGCCAGCTCCAGGTCGTCGTGCGCCGACCCCAGATGCTCAACGATCGTCCGCACGCCACCGCGCTTGACCACGATCTGCACCGCCGTCGCACCCGAGGAGGTCCTCACCTTCCGCACGTACGGAGCCACATCGTGAGACTACCCGGCACCCCTAGTGTCCCAAATCAGACCCCCACGACGCCCTGACCAGCCACGACGCCTCCCAGACACCCGCGACCTGTGAGAGTCAGGCCCGCTCTGCCGAGTAGGAGTCGGTGTGGCGGCCTTGGCCGGTGAAAGTTCGCCTACCCGAACCCTTGACTGTCTGGGATCTTCCCACCTAGACTGACCATGATCACATCAAAAGTGTGATCAACCGATCCTCATAACGTGATCAAGGAGGTGGGAACCATGGCCACCATTGGTTCTCATCCGCGGCAACTCAACGAGGGAGTCGTGCGGTGGCCCGTGCTGCCGCCTCGCGGCAGAGCCGGCTTTGAATCGCCTTGGCGGAGGTGTTGTTGTTCAGCGCCACCGGGGCGCTCGGATGCCTCACTCAGTCGTCGTTGTCCGGTTTCAACCGACGGGTGGCTGATCGGCCCGGCCGCATTCGCGGGCGGCCTTGATAGCCATCGCCGAGAGCGCCGAGTCGTGGCTCGCCGAATCAGCGCTGACCGACTCTGCCCGACTGACCGGCGCATCCACGCTTTACTGATCCTTTGTCGGAGACGAAGGAAGGACGGGGGTCTCGGTGCCTCAGGAGCAGGTTGAAAAGGCGCGGACACCCAAGCAGCGGCAGCAGGTGATCAGCGAGATCCTGCTTGACCGCGAAAGTATATCCGCTCAGGAACTGGCCGGCATCTTCGGCGTCAGCGTCATGACGGTTCACCGTGACCTTGATGAACTCGAAAGGCAGAGGATCGTGCGGAAGTTTCGCGGTGGTGCCACTGCACAGTCATCTGGGGTCTTTGAGTCGAACGTTGCTTTCCGGAGGAACGCCATGCGCGCGGAGAAGCAGGCCATAGCCAAGCATGCGGCGCAATACGTCGAGTCCGGCATGTCCATCATGCTCGACGATTCCACAACGACCGCGGAAATGATCCCCCATCTGCACGAACTGGCGCCACTTAGGGTCGCTACATACTACTTAGATGCGATACGCCAGCTCAGCGAGATGGAAGGGATCGCGGTCATGGCGCTGGGCGGTGACTATGTCCGCTCGTACGACTCGTTCTTGGGGACAATGTGCGTCGAGTGCATCGACTCGATCCGGGTGGACGCATTGTTTCTGTCTACGTCGGCGCTATCTGGCATATACGCGTATCACCAGGAGGATCGCAGCGTCGCGGTGAAGCGAAAGGCGATGGAGGTCGCGCGGCGGCGCTACCTCCTGGTTGACCACACTAAGGTGGGCAAAATGGCCTTGCACCGTCTTGTTCCGCTTTCCAATTTCGATCTAGTCATCATTGATTCCGGTGTATCTGAATCTGGGCTCGCTGAGCTTGAAGCTAATGACGTGAAGTACGAGTTGGCGGCCCTGCAGTAGGGCTGTCATTTGAACTGAGGAGATATAGGTGGAATACGCCGGAGGAGCAGTCAGCATTGCTCGACACAATTGGAACGAGGGACTCCGATAATGAGAGGACTACGTATCCTGGGTGGCTCCCGTGTTGAGCTCGTCTCAGTGCCTAAACCGGAGGTGCGCCGTGGTTGGGCGCTGGTGAAGCTGTCGATGTCGGCCGTGTGCGGCAGCGATCTGCACCATTATCGGATGGATCCTGCAGAGGTCGGCGACCGTGCAATACGCATTGCAGGGCACGAGGCGGTAGGGGTCGTCGAGGAGGTAGGTTCGGGCGTTGAGGGCCTTGCTCCGGGCGCACGTGTCGTTGTGTACCAGCATGCCGGGTGCGGCCGGTGTGAATATTGCCGGATTGGTGAGCCGATGTTCTGCGCGAAGCGCCAGACACTGGGCAACCACATCGACGGAGCGAATGCCGAATATCTGACGGTGCCGGCCGAGATCTGTCAGCCGCTCCCTGAGATGCTAAGCGATGAGGTCGGCACGCTGATCTCATGCAGTTTCGGCACGGCCGTATCCGGCATACGGAAGTTGGGACTGGACTCGGGCGACACCGTGGTGGTCTTCGGCCTTGGGCCAGTTGGGTGCTGCGCAGTCGTCGCCGCGAGCGGTAACGCGGACGTCATTGCGGTAGACCCAGTGCCAGAGCGTCGGAGGCTCGCCGAGAGTCTAGGGGCTTCGCTGACTATCGACCCCACGGCCACAAGCACCAAGTCGGAGGTGTTCGACTTTACCGCCGGCCGCGGCGCAGAAGCATCGTTCGATAGCTCTGGCAATCCGCGGGCGCTCTCCGAGGCGCTCGAAGTCCTCAAACCCAATGGCAAGATGACGGTGGTCGCGGCGACAACACCGTGGACCCTTGATCCAGGCAAGGTCCGCCGCGGCGCGCACACGATAATCGGATCCTGGGTTTACGGCCTAGGCGAGTACGGTGCTGTGGTTCGCCTGGCAGAAAAGAAGGCCGGCGTACTTGAAAAGGTCGTTACCCGCAGATTCTCTGCTGCCGAGGGAGACGAAGCGTTCAAAGTTGCTAACGATGCGACCGAGGGCAAGGTGGTGATTGATTGGACGCGTTGATGCATTCTCGGGCTTGAAGAGCCCGAAACCGCGTGCGTCGATCCAAAAGGTGGATCTGGCCCATCTTGAACGCTTCGCGGTTCCTCTATGCGGCATGCAATTGTAACCAGAAGGGCAAAGTATGACTACCGACAACAGCGGTGCATCAGCGATCACCCGAGAGCAGTTCCTCGGTATGGTCGATCACTCGCTTCTTAAACCGAGTCTTACACGTGACGAGATTGTCGCAGGACTGGAGTACGCCGCGGAGGTACGGCCGAAGGCCATCTGCATTGTGCCGAACTACCTCAAGCTCGCGGGCGAGATTCTTTCCGGAACCGGCGTCCTGCTCGGCGCGGTGGCTGGCTTCCCGAACGGGGCAATGCGAACAGACGTCAAGGTGTTCGAGGCGGTCAAGGCAGTCGAAGACGGAGCCACCGAAGTGGACATGGTGATTCTGATCGGTGCGCTGCGCGGCAGAGAATTTGACCTGGTACGCGACGACATCGGCCAGGTCGTCGAGGCGATTGCGCCTGCGCACGTCAAAGTTATCCTGGAGACCGCCTACCTCACCGACGAGGAGATCCTCAAGGGCGCCGCCCTCACCTCCGAGGCGGGCGCTGCGTTCGTGAAGACCTCGACTGGGTTCGCCTCATCGGGCGCGACGCCAAAGAACATCGCGTTGCTCCGGCAAGGCGCGGCTCCGCAGACTCAGGTCAAAGCAGCTGGTGGCTTGAGTACGCTTGCCGACTGCGTCGCAGCGATCGAGGCAGGCGCCGATCGGATCGGAATCTCGAAGACGCAGGCAATCCTCGCCGAGCTCGACGCACGGGGATAGCGAGGGAACGGATCATGCCCGCAATGTCGACCACGCCGAGCCCGTTGCTCGTTGCTGGTATCGACGCCTCCACCCAGAGCTGCAAGGTGGTGGTGCGTGAGCGCGCCACCGGCAGAGTGGTTCGGCACGGCGCAGCGCCGGTGCCGGGCGACAAGTCGATCGATCCTGCGCGCTGGTGGGAGGCCTTGGGGCGCGCCGTCACTGCGACCGGCGGCCTCGCCGACGTCGCGGCGATCTCCGTAGGTGCGCAACAACACGGCATGGTCGCGCTGGATGAGCGGGGCCGGGTGGTGCGGGACGCCCTGTTGTGGCATGACACCTCGACGGCGCCTCAGGCGCGGCAACTCACTGACGAGCTCGGCCGCGAGGCATGGATCGCTGCCACCGGCATGACGCCAGCAGCGTCCTTCACTGTGACGAAGATGCGCTGGCTGCGCGAAAACGAGCCCGACAACGCTGCACGTGTGGCCGCGGTGGCGCTGCCCCACGACTGGCTGATCTGGCGGCTTCGCGGTTTCGGGCCCGAAAACCCCGAACTGGGCGAACTCGTCACGGATCGCTCCGACGCCAGCGGCACTGCGTACTGGTCGCCGTTCACCGAGACATACCGCATGGACATCGTCACCCGTGCGTTCGGGCGTACGGTGATCCTCCCACGAGTACTGCAGCCGGACGATGTCGCCGGGTTCACGACTGACGTTCTCCCCGGAATCCCCGCCGGCATCCCCATCGGCGTGGGTGGGGCGGACAACGCACTAGCCGCGCTCGGACTCGGTATCGGCGCGGGTGATGCGGTGGTCTCCATCGGCACCTCCGGCACCGTGTACGCGATCTCGCACACCCCCGTGAAGGACCTGCACGGGACCGTCTCCACTTACGCCGATGCCACCGGCAACTACCTGCCGCTGGTGGCGATGCTCAATGCGGCCCGTGTGCTGGACGCCGGCAGAACGCTGCTACAGACCGATGCGGTCTCGTTCGATGCCCTCGCCAATAGCGCACAGCCAGGTTCCGGCGGCGTGACGTTGTTGCCCTATTTCGAAGGCGAACGATATCCAGCTCTGCCGAACGCCCGCGCATCGCTGCACGGTCTCGCGCTAGACAATTGCACGCCGGAAAATATTGCCCGCGCTTTCGTTGAGGGGCTGATCTGTTCTTTGGCGAACGGGCTCGATGCGCTGCGTCGCACCGGTATCGACTGTCAACGGGTGATCCTCGTCGGCGGCGGTTCGCGGAGCGCGGCGACCCAACACATGGTCGCCGGAATATTCGGTGTTCCGGTCGTCGTCCCGACACCGGATGAATACGTTACCCGAGGGGCGGCTAAGCAGGCTGTCGCTGCACTCGGTGAGGAGATGCCTGATTGGGCTTGGGACGGTCAAACGGACCTGCGATGCGAAATCGATATGAGTGACGTGCGACGCCAGCATCAACGCGCTTTCGACGCGGCGACCAATGGGGAGTACGTATGAAAGATGCATCTCCGAGTGCCAGTTGCCCGGTTTCGTTGCGCCCTGTGCGTGCAGGTCCACACGGCCGGAACGACATCGCCAGACGGCGAGTGGGACCAGCGGAATCGACCGGGGCGGAGCCGAAATGTGCCGAACCCTACACCACGAACCGCCGTTCATTGTTTTGCCGCAATGCTCGCAATCAAATAAGGAGTAGTAGACATGATGCGTTATAAGGCTATTTCCGCGATCGTCGGGGGGCTCGCCCTCATGGTGGGGCTGCTCGGCTGCTCCAGCAATGGGCCGGGTAAGGCGAACGTCAGCGCCACCGCTGGCAAGGCTGGTGGCTTGATCACCATCATCATCAACGACCCGAGCAGCCCCTACTGGAAGGCCGAGGGTGACATCGCCGCGGCCACGGCGCAGAAAATGGGGTATGAAGCGAAGGTCTTGGCCCACTCCGGTGACCAGAGCAAGGAGAAGAATCTGGTCGACGCGGCTATCTCCAACAAGTCGGTGGCCCTGATCTTGGATCCCGCGGACGCCAACGGTTCCATTGCTAGCGTGAAGCTGGCGATGGATGCCGGCATTCCGACGATTCTGGTGAACGCTGAGATCAACAAGTCGGGCATCGCGTTCGCGCAACTCGTCTCGAACAACGCTCAGGGGGCCGCGCTCGGCGCCCAAGAGTGGGTAAAGCAGTTGGGCGAGAAGGGCAAGTACGTCGAGATCCTCGGTGATCCCTCGGATAACAACGCTGCTACCCGTTCGAACGGGTACCACTCGGTCATCGACCAGTACCCCGGCCTGGTGAAGGTCGGTGAAGAGGTTGCTACCAACTGGGATCGCACCGTCGCACATAACAAGATGCAATCCTTGTTGCAGGTCCACCCCGACATCAACGCGGTGCTCTCCGGTGCTGACCCGATGTCGCTGGGCGCCCTCGCCGCCCTGAAGGAGGCTGGTGCCTCCAAGAGCATCGTGGTGGGCGGCTTCGACGGCTCACCCGAAGCCATCGACGCTGTAAAGTCCGGCGATCTCGCCTACACCGTGCTTCAGCCGGTCGCTGTCTTCGCGCAGCAGGCGATAGAGATTGCGGACAAATACATCCGCACCGGTGAGAAGCCCAAGACCGAGAAGCAGGCAATCGACTGCATTCTGATCACCAAAGCCAACGTAGATAAGATGACGGCCCCGTTCGTCTACAGCAAGTAGTAGGCGACACGCGGTCGACGCCTTGCTGGCCGGACCGCGACCGTTCCCGTCGTGACCTCGTTGCGACTCGGCGGGCCGGTCCGGCTAGCTACACGAACCCAGTATGCTGGTACCAGCAATTGGAGAATCCTATGAGTGTTCTGGACAAGTTCAGCTTGAGCGGCCGAAAGGCCTTAGTGACGGGCGGAAACCGCGGCCTAGGTCTGGCGTTCAGCCGTGGGCTGGCCGAGGCGGGGGCGGCGGTGGTGATCATCCGGCGCGATGCCGAACGGAACGCACAGGCCGTCGCCGCGCTCCGTGGTGAGGGCCACCAGGCCGAGGCGATCGACGCGGACATCGTGACCGCCGATGCCAGCGAGCTGGTCCGTCGCGCCCGTGATCTAATCGGCGGCTTGGACATCCTTGTGAACAATGCCGGCGCCGCGATTCCGCGACCGGCCATCGAGGTCCCGGAGCAGGAGTGGGACCAGATCATCGGGCTCAACCTCACCACGCACTCTGGCGGATGTCCCAGGCGGCCGCCGGTGATGCGCGAGGCGGGCGGCGGCAACATTATCAATATCGGTTCGATGAGCGGATTCATCGTGAACCGTCCGCAATGTCATGCCGCATACAATTCGTCAAAAGCGGCGGTGCATCACCTGACCAAATCCTCGGCAGCCGAATGGGCGGATTCTAATATCCGCGTGAATGCCGTGGCGCCAGGATATGTCAAGACTGAGATTGCAGATGTGGACAATCCGAAATTCCGCTGCCACTGGATCGAAGATGTGCCAATGCGTCGCTACGCGGTTCCAGAGGAGATTACGCCTACCGTCGTGTACTTGGCTTCCGACACGGCATCATTCGTTACGGGATCGGTGGTCGTCGTGGACGGTGGCTACACCGTCTACTGAAACAGTGCCGGGATGTGGAGGTTTGGCTGGGTGCCCCCACCTGGCGCAAGCAGTCGCCAACACGATCGTCCGTGATACTAACCGAACTCTAACGACACCCCAACGATTACTCGATGCAGGTCAAGACAACGATTGGAGCCATGAGATGGACGAGACTATGAATGCAGTGGTGTGCCATGGGCCGCGCGATTACCAGGTGGAACGGATTCGGGTGCCCGAGGCCGGGCCCGGCGAGGTCTTGATCCGAGTTGAGGCGGTCGGAATTTGTGCCAGCGATCTGAAATGCTATGAGGGTGCCGCGAAGTTCTGGGGAGACGACTCCCGCCCAGCTTGGGCTGAGACAGAGGTCGTGCCTGGTCACGAAATCGCCGGTCGCGTCGTATCTGGGGACGAGGCTGCCCTGACCGGTTGGGGCATCCGGGCGGGCGATCGGGTCGTCGTCGAGCAGATTTTGCCGTGTGAGGAATGCCTCTATTGCACGGAGGGCAACTACAACATGTGTCAGGTCCATACGATGTATGGCTTCAAACGTGCCACCCCCGGGGGCATGGCGGAATACATGGTCCTCCGGGCGCGCTCACGCGTGCACAAGGTCCGCTCGGATATCCCTCCGGCGCACGCTGCCTTCGCCGAACCACTCTCCTGTGCGCTGCACGCTGTGGAGCGTGGGGTCATCTCCTTCAATGACGTCGTCGTCGTTGCCGGGTGTGGTCCCGTCGGCTTGGGCATGGTTGCGGGCGCGGCGGCGAAATCCCCCGCTCAAGTAGTCGCGCTGGACCTCGATCCGGCCCGCTTGGTCCTCGCAGAGAAGGCTGGCGCCACCGTCACGGTAGACATCTCGAAGCAGGACCCGCTCGAGGTCGTCGCTGGCCTGACCGGAGGCTACGGTGCGGACGTGTACCTGGAGGCAACCGGCCACCCCGCCGCGGTGCAACAGGGGCTCGACATCCTTCGTAAGATGGGCCGGTTCGTTGAATACAGTGTCTTCAAGGAACCGACATCGGTGGACTGGAGCATCATCAGCGACGACAAGGCGCTCGACGTCCGCGGCGCGCATCTCGGCCCGAACCTGTGGCCTGCGGCGATCCGCCTCATCGAGCAAGGCCGCCTTCCATTGGACGAGATCTGCACGCACCAACTGCCGTTGACTGAGTTCGCGGCCGGACTGGAACTGGTGCGGTCCGGAAAGCAGTCCATCAAGGTCTCGCTGTTGCCCTAGCGCACCCTTGGGAAGCCGGTGTGGCCTGCGCTGCCCCCACGACCCACCGCGTCATCGAGTAGGACGGGAATCCCATGAACAACAAGTGGCATGAATTCGTGTCGCTGGGCGGCAGCAACACGCTCGACATCGATCTGATGTATGTCAACGGCAGCGGCTCGGACATGACCACCATCGACAGGTCCGGGGCCCTGCGGGCGGCCAGCGTGCGAGAGTTGGACTCGTTGGCCGAAACGGTAGTCGTAAACGAACGTTGTGACCATCGGAAACTGTCGATAGGCCCCGACACGGAATCGCGAGCGCTGCTATGACCACCTCGAGCCACATCCCCTCCGGCGAGCGTCGTGTCGGTCTTTCGACGGGCGCCAAACGTGTCATTTGGATCATCGTCGCCATCATCGTGCTGGTCGCTCTAACCCTCGGGACCAAGGTCGTCTCGAACGACACTCCTGCGGCGCAGGGGCGTGGGAGTTTCGATCCGCAGTCGTATGCGTCCGAGCACTTCCCGGAGGTTCGGAGCTGGATCATCGAACATGCCGTTGATGGCAAGCAGCTGGCCAACGCTATCGCTGCGGACCCCGCAGCAGCCGCGTCGGAACATGCACAGACCGGCACCGGCACCCCGGTCTACAGCGTCAAGTTCACCGGCAAGGTGGGCGAGGGATCCTCGACGATCTACGACGTCAAAGTGGATGACCTGCCGTCGAGTCTGACAGTCCGGATACAGACCGGGCCGGCCGTCAACGGTACTGACCTGCGTGACGCCACAGGAACCATGCCGTTTCCTGATTTTGTCAACCAGATTGACTATCAGAATGCGGCGGCGGCCCTCAACGACCAGTTGAAAGAACAGGTATTCGCGTCGATCGACGCACAGAACCTCAAGGGTAAGACGGTGACGGTGACGGGTGCCTTCAGCGCGGTCAACCCGAAGGTCTGGCTTGTTACCCCCGTGGAGATCGAAGTCCAATGAGCGGATCAGAGAAGCGCAACGACGTCGTCCTCGAGGCACGCAACATCGTCAAGTCCTACGGGGGCATCCATGCGCTGAAGGGGGTTGACTTCCAGGTCCGCGCCGGCACCGTGACCACCCTGCTCGGGGAGAACGGTGCGGGCAAGTCCACGCTCGTGAAGATCCTTTCCGGCGTCGAGCAGCCGACGTCCGGCGAGATCTTCCTCGACGGGGAACCGGTTTCCTTCGCCTCCACGATCGAGGCGGCGGAACACGACATCGCGATCATCCACCAGGAGCTCAGCCTGGCCCCCAACATGTCCGTGCGTGACAACATCTTCATGGGGCGCGAAATTCCCGGTACTTTCGGCGTTGACTACGCGGAGGAGCGGCGACAGGCCCGCGAACTCCTCGAGGAGATGCAGCTCGACATCGATCCTGACAAGCTGGTCTCCGACCTCCGGGTGGGTCAGCAGCAGCTCGTCGAGATCGCGCGCGCGCTGTCGATCAAGTCCCGGATCCTGATCATGGACGAGCCAACCTCCGCGTTGGCCGCCTCCGAGATCGTCGTCCTGTTCGGCATCATTCGCGAGCTGCTCGCCCGCGGTGTAGCAATCGTCTACATCTCGCACCACCTTGAGGAGGCGCTGGAATTAACCGATCATACCGTCGTGCTGCGTGACGGCAACATTACCGCCAAGGGTGAGCGTGAGGAGATCGACCTCGAGTGGATCGTGCGCAGCATGGTCGGCGAGAACTTCGAACTGGGGCATCGGCCCACCCGCTACGAGTTCGGTTCGTCCGCGCTGAACGTCGACGGTGTCGTGATCCTCGATGAGGAGAATCCGCACCGTCGACTCGTGGACGAGGTGAGCCTCGACGTAAAGGCGGGCGAAGTCGTCTGCATTTACGGACTGATGGGTGCCGGCCGTACAGAACTCCTGGAGGCTATCGCCGGCCGCCACCGCCTGCACTCCGGCGACATCATGCTCGACCGCAAGTCGATTGTGCATATGTCGATCGCGGAACGGATCGAGGCTGGCGTCTGCCTCGTGCCGGAGGATCGACAGCGGGACGGGCTCGTCCAGTCCTTCACCGTGGGAGAGAACCTCACGCTCGCCAGTCTCAATGACATCATACGGCATGGCATGATCTCGCGTGTCACCGAGAAGGCACGCTCGATGGAGCTGATGAAGGCGGTCACTGTGAAGGCCCCCGGGCCCGACCTCATGGTGGGCGCGCTGTCCGGTGGTAACCAGCAGAAGGTCGTCATCGGCAAGGCAGTGGCCACTATGCCGCGCGTGCTCCTGCTCGACGAGCCCACGCGGGGCATCGACGTCGGCGCGAAGGCCGAAGTGTTTCGTCTGCTCAACGAACGAGCGGAGCAGGGTCTTGCTGTGCTGTTCTCCACGTCGGAGGTTGCCGAGTGCCTGATCATTCCGCATCGCGTTCTGGTCATGCGCCGCGGTCGGTTGGTCGCCGAATTCACCGGTGGTGTGACTGAAGAACAGATCTTGTCCGCTTCTGGCGGATCTCCGTCGGCGTAACGGGAAGAGAAGGAATTGATAATGGCAACGACATCTCCTGCGGCAGTCGTCAAGGAAAGGAGGGGCTCCTCCATCGGGAAGAGGCTCCTGGAAGGCCGTGCCTTCCTTGCGCTCATCCTGATCATCGTGGTGTTCTCCTTGCTTTCGCCGAACTATCTGACGACGAGCAACCTGCTGATCATGGGGTCGCACGTGGCGATCTTCGCGTTGATGGGCATGGGTCAGTTACTGACCATCCTCAACTCGGGCATCGATCTATCGGTGGGCTCGACCTTGGGCTTCGCCGCTGTGATGGGCGGATTCATGCTTCAGGGGGTGCCGCTCAGCGCCTTCGGTGTCACGCTGTACCCGAGCGTGCCGGTGGTCGTTGTCATATCGCTCGGCGTGGGCGCCCTCGTCGGCCTGATCAATGGTGTGCTGGTCGCCAGGTTCCGGGTCGCCGCCTTTGTCGCAACCCTGGGCACGCTTTATGCGGTGCGCGGTCTAGCCCTGCTGATGACCGGCGGCATCACCATCAACAACATCGCCGGCGACCCGCAGTTGGGTAACACTGGTATCGGTTGGTTGGGCTTCAACCGGGCGTTCGGCATTCCGATGGGTATCGTGATGATGGTGATCGTGGCGCTCATCCTGAGCCACGTGCTCGGCCGAACCCGTTTTGGCCGCTGGCTGTACGCGTCCGGTGGCAACGAACGTGCGGCGGAGCTCTCTGGTGTGCCGGTCAAGCGCGTGAAGGTGTGGGTGTACGTGATCTCCGGCATCTGTGCCGCCATGGCGGGGCTCGTGCTCGCGTCTACGCTGACCGGTGCCGACCCGAACGCCGGTAGCACCTACGAGCTCACCGCCATTGCTGCGGTCGTCATCGGTGGCGCCTCGCTCAGGGGTGGCGAGGGTAACATCCGGGGCACGCTGCTGGGCGCCTTCGTGATCGGCTTCCTATCGGACGGGCTCGTTATCGTTGGTGTCTCAGCCTACTGGCAAATGGTCTTTATCGGTGGTGTCATCATCGTCGCGGTGATGCTCAACTCGATCAACTACTCCGGGCGTCAGGACTCCTGATTCCCTATGGGGGATCGGGAGTCAAGTGTGGTCGGGACCTTGAGATTGACGACAAACGGACACTGACCGTTGATGACGTCAAGGCCGTTCCTCGACGGCCATTGTGTGCCGGTGCTCGTCGGTGTCAACGTCGTTCATGCTCGCTTCGCTGCGCGTGCTCCACGTTGACACCTCCAACGAGCCCGGCACGGGCAGCCTGGATCGAGCAATGGCCATCCACGCCTTGAGTGTCGCCCGCGTGGGGGCTTCCGGTGTGTCCGTCTACATCTTGAGGGCGGGTTCCTTGACCTGTTCAGGGGTGATCTGCTCTGAGTTTCTTGGATAGTGGTTCTGTCATTGTTATGCGGCTTGTTGTTGCGATTGGTAGGCGTCGTGCACTTCGTTGGGTGGGCGGTAGCCGATCGCAGAGTGGAGCCTTCTCGGATTGTATCGGGTTTCGATGTACCGTGCAATGTCTTTCATCGCCGCAGCTCGGGTCGGGTAGGC
>Ga0209539_1001066_pt1 | contig 15156 bp, 11 predicted proteins | sample BarGraNGADG00312_2_FD_184499 | JGI IMG/M metagenome (GOLD analysis project Ga0209539, IMG submission 184499) | Arctic peat soil microbial communities from Barrow, Alaska - Barrow Graham LP Ref core NGADG0011-312 (SPAdes) (version 2) | ecosystem: Environmental > Terrestrial > Soil > Wetlands >... | reverse complement strand
CGATCTCGCGCAGCAGCGCCTCGTCGACGCCCGGCAGGTAGCCGTCCTCCTCGCGCAAGCGGAGGTACTTGACCGTGGCGCCAGCGCCTCCGGCACGGAGGAAAGCTGCTGGTACGTGGGCTTCACGCAGACGACGGTGTCGCCCGGCTCGACCAGAGCGAAGAGGGCGAGAAAGTTGGCGCCGATGGCGCCGTTCGCGACCAGCACGTTGTCGGCGTCGCCGCTCAAGGCAAGCAGCTCGTGGAGGCGCAGCGAGTCGACGCAGGTCTCGGCCATGTTCCAGGTGGCCGTCGTTTCGTGGGCGTTCATCCACTGCTCGACGAAAAACGGCTCGCTGCGCATCGCGGCCTCCTGGGTCGGGAACCGGCGGCCGCCGGGGCCCATGCTGCTCGCATCGTGCAGCGGCCACGGCGTCGCGGCAACCGGCGCCGCAACGCTTCGCCTTCCACGGCCTCTCCAGCGCGGTTACCATGGTCATCGGGATGGAAGACCGCTACGTGACTCACGATCAGGCGCGGCGCATCTACGACCGCATCGGCCGCTGGCAGGACGCGCGGCCGGGGACGGAGCGCCGCGCCCTCGACGCGCTCGTGGACCGCGACGCCTTCGAGCGCGCCCATGCCGTGCTGGAGCTCGGCTGCGGTACCGGCCGCTTCGCGGAGCGCCTGCTCGCAGACCATCTGCCGGCAGAGGCGCGCTACCTCGGCCTGGACGTGAGCGCGACGATGGTCGAGCTGGCGCGCGCAGCCGTATCGCCGTGGGCCGGCCGAGCGCGGATCGAGCTGAGCGACGGCTCGATGCGCCTCCCGGCCGCGGATGGATCGGTCGACCGGGTCGTGTGCACCTACGTCCTCGACCTGCTGGCCCCTCACGACATCGCGGCGTTCCTCGGCGAGGCGCACCGCGTGCTGCGGCCCGGGGGGCTGCTCGCCATGGCGAGCCTCGCCCCGGGCCGCACGCCGCCGGCGCGCTTCGTCACCGCCCTGTGGCAGCGGACCTGGGACCTTCGCCCGGCGCTCGTCGGTGGCTGTCGGCCGATCGCGCTGGGCGGCCTGCTCGACCGCGAGCGCTGGACGCCGCGCTCCCATCTGGCCGTCACGGACTGGGTGCTCACCTCCGAGGTCGTGATCGCGGAGCGCCGATAAACTGCGGACCGGCGCGCCCGCAGATCGAAGCAGGGGGTAGAATCGGCGGGCGGATCACGCCCGACCGCCCGCCGCGCCACCCGACACAGGGAGTGCTCATGGACCCGACTGAGTTCCGTAAGCTCGGTCACGAGCTGATCGACTGGGTCGCCGACTACCGCGAGCGCATCGCCGACTATTCGGTGATGAGCCGCGTGCAGCCGGGCGAGGTGGCGGCGAAGCTGCCCGCCGAGCCTCCGCAGCAGGGCGAGGGCCTCGGCGACATCGTCGCCGACCTCGAGCGCATCGTCATGCCGGGCATCACGCACTGGAACCACCCCGGCTGGTTCGCCTACTTCCCCAGCAACACCGACCTCGCCTCGGTCCTCGGCGACTTGGTCTCGTCGGGCCTCGGGTCACAGGGGATGAGCTGGCAGACCAGCCCCGCCTGCACCGAGGTCGAGGACGTCGTGATGGAGTGGCTGCGCCAGATGATCGGTCTGCCGACCACCTTTGCCGGCGTGATCCACGACACCGCGAGCACGGCTACCTTCTGCGCCCTGCTCTGCGCCCGCGAGCGCACCTCCGGGTTCAGCCAGCACCGCGGCGGCCTGCAGGGCGAGGGCGCGCCCCTGGTCGTGTACGCGAGCGACCAGGCGCACAGCTCGGTGCCCAAGGCGGCGCTCCTCGCCGGCTTCGGCGCCGAGCACCTGCGCCTCATCGAGACCGACGACGAGCACGCGCTTCGCCTCGACCTGCTCGAGGCGGCGATCCGCGACGACCTCGCCGCCGGCCGCCGGCCCTGCGCCGTGGTCGCCGCCATCGGCACGACGGCCACGACCGCCGTCGACCCCCTTGCCGGCATCGCCGAGCTGGCCGCGATCCACGACCTTTGGCTCCACGTCGACGCCGCCCTCGCCGGCTCGGCGATGATCTGCCCCGAGTTCCGCTGGATGTGGGAGGGCGTCGAGCAGGCCGACTCGGTCGTCTTCAACCCGCACAAGTGGCTCGGCACCGGCTTCGACCTCTCCGCCTACTACGTGCGCGACCCCGAGCACCTGGTGCGCGTGATGAGCACCGACCCGAGCTACCTGCGCACCGCCCAGGACGGCCGCGTGCGCAACCTGCGCGACTGGGGCATCCCGCTGGGCCGCCGCTTCCGCGCGCTCAAGCTGTGGTTCCTCGTCCGCGAGTACGGCGTGGAGGGTCTGCAGGCCCGCATCCGCCGGGACATGGGCAACGCGCAGTGGCTCATGGAGCAGGTGGACGCTGCCCCGGAGTGGGAGCGGCTGGCGCCGGTGCCCCTGCAGACCCTGTGCCTGCGACACGTGCCGGAGGCGCTGGACGGCGACGACGATGCGCTCGCCATCCACAACCTCACGCTCGCCGACCGCGTCAATGAGGGGGGCCGCTTCTACCTGACCCCGGCCGTCCTCAAGGGCAAGCAGATCATCCGCGTCTCCATCGGTGCGCAGGCTACGGAGCGGACGCATGTCGAGGAACTCTGGCTGGAGCTGCAGCAGGCCTCACGGCCGCACGAGCCGTCCCCGTCGCGGATTCCCTGAGACGAGGCGGCCGCAGGTGACGGGATCGCAGAGAGGCAGGGTGCGCATCGGCGTCATCGCCGACACGCACGGCCATCTCGACCCTGCCGTGCGCATCGTGTTCGCCGGCGTGCGGCTGATCATCCATGCCGGCGACATCCTCGACCCCGCGACCATCGAAGCGCTCGAGCGTATCGCCCCCGTGATCGCGGTCGCCGGCAATCTGGACCACGCCAAGATGGGTCACCTGCCGCGAGAGGTCGCCGGCGAAGTGGCCGGGGTGCGCTTCGTCGCCGGCCACAAGCGCAAGCGACTGGTCAAACGTCTGGCCTTGGGCAAGATCGAGGGCGTCGCCAAGGAAGATCCCCCCGATCTGATCGTCTTCGGCCACGACCACGTGCCCGCGGTGGAGTGGGTCGAGGGCTCGCTCTACCTCAACCCGGGCACTGCGACGTCGCCGCACGAAGAGGACGACGTCCCCACCGTCGCCGTAGTCGAAGTCGAGAGGGCGGGCTTGAGCGTGCGCTTCGTCCCGCTGCCGAGATCCACGAAGTCCTTCAACGGCTGAAGCCCGCGGCACGGCCGCTCATTCGAGCCCGCGGTATCCCCCCATGCGTTCGCCCTTGATCGCATACTCCCCGCACCAGTCGCCTTCGGCCACGCGGGGAAACGCCGCCTGGGAGAACGCGGTGCGCTCCGGTGACTGGATCACCACCACGGTCGGTGCGTTCCTCCTGCAGGTCCCCCAGCCCGGGCCGCGATCCCTCGCGAACACGGTGCCGCGAGGCTCCTCGAGCCCGAACTGACAGTTGGAGCAGATTTGCCCTTGCATACGGTTCCCTCTCACTCTTTCCGCGATCTCTCTCTCACTATCGGCAGCTCGGGCACAGCGCCTGAGCCGAAAGGCAAAGCCGCGCCGGGGGAGGCGGGTTTCGCCTTCCGCGCGGCGCTGCCGGCCGGTGCGCGAACCCGGGCCCGGATTCGGCCCCGGCCGCCGTGGGAAGATTCGCGTCGAAGTCATTCGGTACGGACTCAAGGCGATGCATCGCGGTGCAGCTGAGCCGCCGCTGCCTCGCAGCCGACGTCAACGCCCGACCGCACTGACAAGGGGGCATCCGGTATGGACGACAAGGAGATGCGGGACCAGCTCGCCGCTCTGGAGCGCCAGAACGCCAAGCTCAAGGAGCGGATCGCCGCCCTGGAAGCGGAGAACGCGGCGCTCGATGCCCAGCAGGAGGGCACGGCGGCGGACGAGCCGGCCGACGTGACGCGGACCGCCAAGACCGCGGCGAGCAAGAGCAAGGCCGTCGGGGCCGCGGCGCCCGCGAACGGACCCGCGCCCGAACTCGCGCCCGAGATCGTGATGGTCCGCACGGGCGGCCGCGCACGCACCATCCTCGTCGGCGTGCTCGTCTTTCTGACCTGCCTCGCCGTCGTCGTCACCGGCGTCGCCTTCTGGACGCACCACACCGTGCTCGACACCAACGGCTACCTCGGGCTGGTGGAAGCGATCGGCAAGGACCCACAGGCGATCAAGTCGCTCAGCGGCTACGTCGCCACCCAGGTCGTCACGGCGACGGACCTGCAGCAGCGCACCGCCGACGCCCTGCCGCCCAAGGCGGGCTTCCTGGCAGCACCCATCACCAGCGCCGTCAACGGCTTCATCGCCGGCGAGACGGGCAAGGTGCTGAGCACGCCGCAGGCGTACGACCTGTGGATCAAGATCAACCGCGTCGCGCAGCGGTCCATCGTCGGCCTGCTGCGCGGCCAGAACAACTACACGTACATCCAGGGGAACGACGTCATGCTCGACACCCTGCCGCTCGTCAGCCAGGCGCTGGTGTGGATCGACGGCAAGCTGCCCGGCGCGCTGGGTGGCAAGTTCAGCCCGCCGGTCGTCGCGCCGGGCACTCCACCGGCGACGGCGATCCAGCAGGTCTCCACGTGGATCGGCAGGCCGCTCCCGGCCGACCTCGGCCAGATCAGGCTGCTCAAGTCAGACTCCCTGGGACCTGCGCAGAAGGCCGTGCGCTGGTTCGACACCCTCGTCTGGGTCATCCCCATCCTGACCTTCCTGCTCGCCGCCGTGACCGTCTGGCTGTCCCGCCGCCGGCGCCGCACGCTCATCGAGCTGGGCATCGGCGCGGCAGTCGCCCTCATTCTCACCCGGGTCATCGTGAAGCAGGCCTCGGGCGCCCTTGTGAGCGACCTGCGCCAAGGCAGCGGTCTCTTCGTAGTGAAAGACGTTGTCCACGCTGCTCTGGGTCCGCTCACGACGATCACCATCTGGATCGTGGTCATTGGCGTCCTGGTCGCGTTCGCCGCCTGGATCGCCGGGTGCCGCGACGTGCAGATCGCCGTCGTCTCGGCGAGCAGGCGCGTGGTGACGAGGCAGAGCGCGGCGATGACGGCCGGATCGCCGATCACCGAATGGATCGAACGCCACCTTCAGCTGCTGCGCTGGGCAGGCCTCGTCGCCGGCCTGATTCTCCTGGTGTTCGCGACTTCCTCCTGGCTCGGCATCATCTCGATGATCCTGCTGACCCTGATCTACGAAGTCGTGCTCAGCCTCATCGGCCGAGAGTGGCCCTTTGCGCTCCACGCCAGGGACGATAGCGCGAGCGGATAGGCCGGCGACCGCCGTCTTCGGTCAGGTCCCGCCCAAGACCCGCTGCAGGCAGGATACGACCTCGGGGTCGAACTGCGAGCCGGCGCAGCTTTCCAGCTCCTCCAGGGCCTCGGCCTCGGAGCGCGCCTCGCGATAGGGACGCGGCACCACCATGGCCTCGTAGGCACAGGCGGCGGAGATGATGCGCGCCGTCATGGGGATCTTGTCGCCGGCCAAGCCTGCCGGGTAGCCGGCGCCGTCGTAGCGCTCGTGGTGATAGGCCACGGCTTCGGCGACGGCGTCGTCTGCGTTGAGGGCTCGCAGCAGCCGCTCCCCGACCACGGGGTGCTGGCGGATCATCTGCCATTCAGCCTCGGTGAGCCGGCCGGGCTTGCCGAGGACCTCCTCTGGCACGGCGACCTGGCCGATGTCGCGCAGCCGCGCCGCCTCTTCCACGGCGCTCAGCTCCAGAGCCGGGAGCCCGAGGTCGGCAGCGACCGCCCTGGCGAGACGCGCCACGGCCTCAGAGTGCCGTTCCGCGTACAGTTGCCGGGTGTCCGCGACGCCGGCCATCGCGCCCATGAACTGTGGGGCGGCCGGCCCCGGCTCAGCCGCGAGGGCGGCCGCTTCGACGCCCTCTCCGGCGCGGAAGCGCACGACCCGGTCGCGGCCCCGGTGCTTGGCCAGGTACATGGCCCAGTCGGCGCGTTCCACCAATTGCTCCTTGGTCTGTCCGTCTTGCGGGAGCGTGGCCACGCCGATGCTCACGCTGACCCGCCCGCCGTCCTCCTCGAGGCGCACCTGGGAAACGCTCTCCCGGATGCGCTCCGCGACCTCGAGCGCGATCTTGGCCCCCGTACCCACGAGGATCACGGCGAACTCGTCGCCTCCATACCGCGCCGCCACGTCGGCGGTTCGGATGGACCCGTCGATGATCTGGGCCACCGCGCGCAGCGCCGCGTCGCCGGCCGTGTGGCCGCAGCGGTCGTTGTACTCCTTGAACTTGTCGATGTCGCAGAAGAGCAGCGACATCTCGCCGCCTTCGTCGAGCGTGCCGTCGACCTCCTGCCTCAGGCGGTCCTGCAGATAGCGGTGGTTGTAGAGCCCGGAGAGGAAGTCGGTCATGGCGTCGATCTCCAGGCGGGTGAGGCGCGAAGTCGCACTCTGCACCAGGGCGGAGAAGGTCCGCGCCACTTCGCCGGTCGGCCCGGTGGCCACCATCGCCGGGACGTCCGCCGAGACGAGCGCGACGATCCGCCCCGCGCGGTTGGTCAGCGGCGCGATGCCCGACACCCAGGCCCCCTGGGCATCGACGAACACCACGTTGGCGTCGAGGCGGTGGCCACCGAACGCCTGGGCCTGTTCCTCGTCCGCGAGGGATGTCGCGCCGAGCGCCACGTGCAGCTCGGGGTCGTCCTCGCAGTCGACGACAAGCATCATGCGGTGTTCGTCGAGGCGGACCTCGGTGGACATGCTGGGGATGCCGGGGTGCTCGTCGCGGACCTCGCGCAGGATCGCGGCGATCTGCGCGTACTCTGGGCGCAGCTCGTCACCGGGCTGGCGCAAGAGCATGTGGCGGTCGGCATCGATGCGCCGCGCGGCCGCGTCGGCCGCGCGCATCGCCAGCTGCCTGACCGCCCACAGACGCTCCATCACGCGCACGAAGGCGTCCACCATTCGCGGGTCGAACTGCCCGCCGCGGCAGCGTTGCAGCTCGGCGACGCACTCCGTGTAGGTGAACGGCGGCCGGTACAGCCGACGCGACGACATGGCGTCGTAGGAGTCGACCACGCAGAGCAGACGAGCCAACTCGGGGATGGATTCGCCGGCAAGCCCATCGGGGTAGCCGCTGCCGTCGTAGTGCTCGTGGTGGTGGCGCACACCGGCCACAAAACGCTCCTCGATCAGCGGCTGCAGGATCTCGGCGCTCACGGACGGATGCTCGCGCATGAGCCGCCAGTCCTCGTCGCTCAGGCGGCTCGGCTTGAGCAGGATACGGTCGGACACCGAGATCTTCCCGATGTCGTGCAGATAGGCGACTTCCTCGACACGGTCGACGATCTCCTGCGGCCAGCCCAGCTCGAGGGCAAGCAGGCCGGCATACGTGGCCACCCGGGCCGTGTGCCCGAGGGTGTAGTAGTCCTTGGCGTTGAGCGCCGAGCTCAGTGCCCGCAGGCTCCCCACGTGCAGCTGCTTGATGCTCTCGTAGAGACGCGCGTTCTTGACCGCCAGGGACAGGTGCGCGCCGACGCCCTCGAACACGCGGCGGTCGGCTTCGCCGAAGGCGTTGGCCGCCTCGCTGCCGAGCGCGAGCGCCCCGACGACGCGGCCTTCTTCGAAGAGGGCGATGACGGCCGCAGAGGCCAGGCCCTCCATGGCCGCGTGGCCGGCGGGCAGCGGCCTGTCGCCGGGGAGATCCAGGAACAGCACCTTGTCCTCCTGGAGCCGCCCGAAGAAGCCCTTGTCGACCTCATCGAGCATCGTGCCGGCGAGGCGATCGCGGTCGTCATTCGTGAACACCACCTTGAGCGCGCCCTTCGCCCCCAGCGTCAGCAACGCCGCGCGGTCGAAGCCCTTCAGGCGGCGCAGCTCGTCCAGCATGGCTGCGGCGATGTCGCGCAAGTTGAGACTGGTGGCGGCGCGCTGGGCGATGTCGTTGAGCAGCGCCGCCTCGTGGCCACGCAGCTCGAGTCGCTCGAACAAGCGCGCGTTGTGCAAGGCCGCAGCCGCCTGCTCGGCGAGGCCGCCGGCCAGCTCGAGCTCCTCGGCACTGAAGACGCGCTCCCGGTCGGTCTCGACCACGACCAGGAGGCCGAGCGCCTTCTCACCAAAACGAAGGGGGACCGAGAGGCAGGTCTTCTCGCCCTCCTGCTCCATCGAGCGGCGCGATGACGGCGCGATGTCTGGGTCGGAGATCGTCTCAACCGCCGCCTCGTGCCCCATGAGCATCTCTCTCTCGGCCGGATGCTCAGCAAGGGGCCACACCGCGCCGCTGCTCTGGTAACCGTAGCCGGCCCGCTCCACGATCACATCAGCCGCGGCGTCGTACTCCCAGATAGCGCAGGTCGAAGCGTCGAGCGCCTCGGCGGTCTTGCAGGCGACCGTGGCCAACACGTCCTCAAGCACCAGCGATGAGGTCGTCGCCCGGCTGGCGTCCAGCAGCGAGCTGAGACGCTTGGTCTGCTCCTCCTGGCGGCGGAACTGCTTGGCGTTGTAGATCGCCGAGGAGGCTGTCTTGCCCAGCGCGGTCGCGAGCTCACGTTCGTCCCGTGAGTAGTCGCGCTCCTCGTGAACCTCGCAGAGGACCAGCATTCCGACAGGCTTGTCGTGGAAGACCAGCGGCACGCTCAGGCAGGTCTTCTCGCCCCACTGCTCCATGCTCTCCCTTGAATCGGGATGGAGATCCGGGTCCGAGATCGACTCCTGGACGGCCACGCCGCCGGCAAGGATCTCGCGACTTACGGGGTCTTGCGCCAGCGCGAGGAACCTCCGGGGCTCGAAGTCGTCCTCCGGGTCATCGCTGTGGTACGCGCGCTCCACAAGGCCGTCGCCCTCGGCGACGTACTCCCAGATGAGGCACTGGGGAGAGCCGAGCGCCCGAGCAGCCTGCTGCGCGACCTCGGTGAGCACGTCTTCGAGCACCACGGTCGAGGTGATGGCGGCGCTGGCGTCGACCAGGGAGGTGAGCCGCCGGTTGCGCTCCTCGAGGCGACGCAGCAGCTGCGCGTTGTTGATCGCCGCGGCCGCCAACTCGGCGAGACCACTGACGAAGGCCAGCTCCTCGTCATTGAAATGGCGGTCGCGCTCGTTTTCGAAGACTTCCAGGATGCCTTTGGACGCGCCGCGCACGCGGAGTGGGACGCTGAGGCACATCTTGTCGCCCCAGGCCTCCAGGGCCGCGCGGCTCGCGGGAGCGAGATCCGTGTCGGAGAGCCGCTCCTCCAGCGACTCGCCGCTCTCGAGGAGGCGCCTCTCCAGGGGGTACTCGTCCAGTGGAAGGAGCTCGCCCAGACGGTCCCAACCCGTCGGCGCCGACTCGTACAGCGCCCGGGGGATGATCGCGTCGCGCGACGAGTCGTACTCGAGGATCACGCACTCAGGCGAGCCCAGCGCCTCGGCGGCGAACTGCGCCACCATGCGCAACGCCTCCTCAAGTGTCGACGCGGTGGCAACCGCCCGGCTGGCATCCAGCAGCGCTCGCAGCCAAGCGTCTCTGCCTCGGGGGGGCTTGACAGCCGGGCGCCGGCGCCCGGCACGACCGGCGCTTGCGACGCCACCAGCCGACGCGCTCAGCTGCCGCTCGACGTCGGCGCGGCGGAAGCGGCGCTGCCCGCCGGGGCTGCGGTACGACGGCACGACGCCCGCGTCCGCCCAGCGACGCACCGTATGTTCGCTGACGCCGAGCGCCGAGGCCGCGGCAGCGAGCCGCATCCAGCCCCTGCCCTTGCCGGCGGGAGTCTCCCCATCGCGCTTCATGTTCCCATTATCGGCTTTCTGCGCACAAAACTCGACCATCGCTCAACGAATGTACTTCGGGCAAGACCGACGGCGCACCTGCCGGGGAGGTCGATGCGTCCAGCGCTCGAGACCGACAAGGCGTCGGCCGAGCCGGGCCCCGGGCGCAGCCGGTCAGCGCGTGGCGGTCGAGCCGCCGGCGGCCGGCGTCGGCTCCGCCAGCCAAGCCGCAAGATCGGCGAAGACGGCTGCGCGGCCGGTCTCGTTGAAGAGCTCGTGGCAGTAGCCCGCGTAGCAGCGCTCGGTCTTGTCGACCGAGCCGGCGGCGGCGAACAGATCGCGGCTCGCCTGCGGGTCGGTGACCGCATCCGCGTCGGAGAACAGCAGCAAGAGCGGCAGACTGATGCGCGGGGCTCCCGCAAGAACCGCTCCCTGCGCGGCCAGCACCTCGGCGGCCCAACGCGACGTGGCCACGTGGTGCACGAGCGGATCGGTGACGTAGGCCTCCACCACGTCCTGTTCGTGCGAGAGGTCAGCCGCCTGCAGCGTGTTGCCGATGTTGAAGGCCGGCGCGACGAGCGAGAGCACCTTGGCGCCGTACACCTTGGAAGCCGGCGGGGGCGTGCCGAGGCGCAGGAACGGAGACGACAGGATCAGCCCACCGAGGCCCGCGGGCTGGGTCTCGGCGTAGGCCGCCGCGATCAGCCCACCGAGGCTGTGGCCGAGGAGGTACAGCGGTGCGCCGGGGTGCGCCTCGACGACGGCGTCCAGGTAGACCCGGGTGTCGGCCAGGTAGTCGGCGAAACGGAGGATGTGGCCACGACGGCCGGCGGAGTGCCCGTGGCCGCGCAAGTCGAAGACGTACACGGCGTGACCACGCGCGGCCATGTCGTCACCTAAATAGCCGTAGCGGCCACCGTGCTCGCCGTAGCCGTGGACCACGGCGAGCACGGTGGTCGGCTCCGCGTCCGGCAGCCACGCCTGCAGGTGCAGGCGCAGCCCGTCATCGGCGCTGAACGTGGTGGACGTGTGCCTCACGCCGCCTTCTCGGGCAACTCCTCTTCGATGGGCATGCCGCACCTGCTTCACGACCGCCGACCTCCTGGTATGCTTCTCGGGGCTACCCGGCAAGCCTACATCGCGGGCCGCGCGGCTGGGAATCCGCGGAGGATGCTACACTCGGACGGCCAGGCAAGGAGGACCGTGAGCGACAGACCATCGCACCGCAGAGCAAGCCTACCCGGATGCTTGTCCGCCGCGGCCCTGTGCCTGCTTGCCGCGCTGGGCACGCTCGGCGCCAGCCTCTGCGGCGCCGCCGGCGCAGCGTCGTCGCGGGACTGGCAGCACACCCTTCAGGTGGTCGCCAACCTACGTGCCGCCCCCCCGGCGAAGCCGCTCGTGATCCTGCTCGGCGGCTCGGCGGCACGCGAATGCATCAGCAGCGACGCGCGCTGGGCCGCCCAGGTGGAACGCCTCGGCGGCCCGGTCATCGTCGCCCACGACCTGGGCTCCCGGAACCGGACCTTTGCCCAGGACGTCAAGCTGGTCGCCAAGCTTCCCGCCATCCCCACCGTCGTGTTCATCGGTGTCAACCTGGACCGCTTCACGCCAGCTCCGTCAGGCCCCGCCGTCAGCCTCCCCGCGCCGGCCCCCATCCCCGCAAGCTACGACCCGCATCAGTACAGCTCCGCGCACATCCTCAGCGCGGTCCGCAAGCGGCAGATCGTGCGCGAGTGGCTGGTTCGCCGCTACCCGCTGTTCAAGGAGCACTACTCCCACAACCTGGGGGTCCTGCGCAAGCTCGTCGCGGCATGCCAAGCCAAGGGCTTCTACCCCGTGCTGCTCGACCTCCCGCGCGACACCACCATAATCGGCCACGCCCTCGACAGGCCGGTGACCAGGTATCACGTCTCCTGCGCAACGCTCGCCACCCGTTACCACGTTCCGTTCCTGAACTTCGTGCGTGAGGCCCGGATGGTCAACCGCGACTTCTACGATCTCTGGCATCTGGTCGAGCCGGGACGCGCCAAATGGCAGCGGATCCTGAGCGCAAGAACAGTCAGCCGGCTCGCGAAGCACGGTCTGGGAGCCACCGGGCGCTGACTCGGCCACGCGCACTTCGCGCGGTACGGCCGGCCGTTTCCCCGCCCGGCTGGTAGGCTCCTCCTCGACGTGACGACTCTCACCCTCATCGGCGTCGCCGTCGGCCTCGCCATGGACGCCTTCGCCGTGTCCATCGGAGCCGGCCTCACGCTCAAGACGGTGGACGCCCGCCAGACCTTGCGCCTGGCCTGGCACTTCGGTCTGTTCCAGGCCCTGATGCCCATCATCGGCTGGCTCGCCGGCCTCTCGGTCGAGCGCTGGATCGCGCCGGTCGACCACTGGATCGCCTTCGGCCTGCTCGCGGTGATCGGCGGCAAGATGATCCACGAGGCGCTCAAGGACGACGACGAAGAGACTCGGCGTGGCGACCCCACGAAGGGCTGGTCGCTGGTGCTCCTCTCCGTCGCGACCAGCATCGACGCGCTCGCCGTCGGTCTCTCGCTCGCCCTCCTCGACGTCAGCATCTGGTGGCCGGCCGTCGTCATCGGCCTGGTCGCTGGCGCGTTCACCACCGTGGGGATGCAGCTGGGCAAGCGCTTCGGCGCCCTGCTCGGCCGCCGCATGGAGAGCGTCGGCGGCATCGTCCTCATCGCCATCGGCGTCAAGATCGTCGTGGAACACCTCGGCTAGTGCTGCCGGCTTACCCATCTCGAAGCACCTCAGCGCGAAGCTGCGCCTGGTGACTTTGCGCGCGGTGATCGCCGTACTCGGCGTGCACGACTACAACATGACCAACCGCTCCGTGCCGCGGCCCTACGCCTGGCTGACCGGCGGCCGGTAGGGCGGACCGGCCGCCTGGGCGGCGGTGCGCCGGGACGGCCGCCGCTCCCGACGTCAGATCCGGCAACCAGACAGGCCGCGCTTCTCGAAGTGCCTCTGGTGGTAGTCCTCGGCGCGCCACCACTCGGGCGCCGGCGCGACCTGCGTCACGACAGGCCGCTTGAAGCGCCCCTCCGCCGTGAGCCGCTCCACGGCGGCTCCGGCGGCCGCCTCCTGCTCGGGACTGTGGAAGAAGATCGCCGAGCGATACTGGTCGCCGACGTCCGGGCCCTGGCGGTTCAGCTGCGTGGGGTCGTGCAGGTCGAAGAACTCGTCCAGCAGCTGCTCGTAGGTGACGACCCCGGGGTCGTACTCGAGGCGTACCGCCTCGGCGTGCCCGGTGGCGTGCGAACAGACCTGCTCGTAGCTGGGGTGCGGCGTGGTGCCGCCGGTGTAGCCGACCTCGGTGCTGGTGACGCCTGACACCTGCGCGAAACGCGCTTCGACGCCCCAAAAGCAGCCGGCTGCGAACGTCGCGATGGCCATGATGGTTCCTGTCGTCTCGGGATGGCGCGCGCCGCTGCGCCGACGCGCCTTGCCCCAAGGTTGTTCCCGGGGCCGGCGGGCGGCACGCCTGCGGGCTCCGGCGCGCCCGCGGCTACGCCTGCGGCGCGTCCTCGGCGGCGGGCGCCTGTGGGCTCAGGTGCGCGAGCATGCGCGCGTGGGCGCGGTTGCGCGGGTCCCGCGGCCACATGCGTGCGTACCACCACAGCCAGCCGTTCTCGAGCATCCTCGAGAAGCTGCTCGGGCTGCGCTTGGCGACCCAGATGAGGAAGCTCCGCACGACCTTCCACGTGTGGTAGAAGCGCCGGTTGGCGCGTAGCGTCTCGCGCAGCAGGTGAGCGGGCGTCATCTGCCGCGGGCGGAACACGACGTGCTGCGCATCGTAGAGATACCAGCGCGTGTCGATGATGCGCCCCTCGGCCTCGAGTTCGGCGAACCGCTGCGTGCCGGGCAGGGGAGTGAGGACGTTCAGCATCACCGTGTCGATGCGGTTCTTCAGCGCGAAGGTGACCGTGTCGCGCACCGAGCTCGGGGTGTCGCTGTCGGCGCCGAGCACGAACATGCCGTGGCTGCGGATGCCGTAGTCGTGCAGCACCTTGATGGCGTGTTCGATGTCGCCGACGGTCTGCGACTTCTCGTAGCCGTCCAGGGTGTCCTGGTTGACCGACTCGAGGCCGAGGGCGACGAAGTCGGCCCCCGAGGCCTGCATGAGCTCGAGCAGCTCCTTGTCGCGCACCACGTCGGTGCGCACCTGGGCGCCCCAGGGCATGACGAGACCTTCGTCGATCATCATCCGCAGAAGCCGCTTGAGACGCTTTCTGTCGGCGGCGAAATTGTCGTCGTAGAAGAAGATGCGCTCAGGCTTCTTCTGCTTGATCTCCGCGACCACGCTCTCGGCGCTGCGGAAGCGGTACTTGCGCCCGAACATGGCCGTCACCGAGCAGAAGTTGCAGGCAAAGGGGCAGCCCCAGCTGGTCATGATGGGCACGTTGGTGAGGCGCTCGTGGCCGGCGATCAGGGCGAGGTCCGGGAAGGGGAGTGTGTCGAGGTCGGAGCAGCGCTCGTGCAGCGGGTTGTGCACCGCCTCGCCGTCCCTGGTGAACGACAGACCGGTGACGGCCTCGAGCTCGCGCTCGCCCTGGAGGGCCTCCACGAGCTCGAGCATGATCGTCTCGCCCCCCTCGCCGCGGGCCACATAGTCCGCGTGCTCCAGGGCTTCGTCGGCCATGAAGGTGACGTGTGACCCGCCGATGATGACGGGAATGCGGCGGCGGCGCAGATCGTCGGCGATGTCGTAGGTGGCGGGAGTGGTCGAGGTGGTGCTGCTGAGACCCACGAGCTCGGCGGAGTAGACGTCGTCCCAATCGACAGGCGCCAGCTGCGGGCAGTAGATGCGCACGTCGTGGCCCTGCTGCTTGAGCGCCGCGCCGATCATCGGCAGGCCGAGGCGCACGAAAGACGAGTGCGACCACTGATGCATGCTGGGTGCGCCGGGTTCGATGAGGCGGATCTTCATGGATGTCCTTTTGAGGGGACGTACAGGTCAAGCCTACAGGACAAACAGCGCCCCCGCCGCCCCCGCGGCACGGGCGGTCTGATACCGTGTCCGGCAGAGAGCAGATGAACGGTGAGGATGCCGGTGGATCTCGACCAGCCCGTCGACCGCACGGGTACGGCCAGCTTCAAGTGGGACGTCTACCCGGAGGGCGTGCTGCCCCTCTGGGTCGCCGACATGGACTTCGCCTCTCCGCCGGCGGTGGTGGAGGCCGTACGTGCGCGAGCCGCCCACGGCGTCTTCGGCTACTCTCTGGTGCCGAATTCGCTCGTCGAAGCCATCCGCGCGCATCTCGCGACGCGCTACGGCTGGTCCATCGAACCAGAGTGGCTGGTGTGGCTGCCCAGCGTCGTACCCGGGCTCAACCTCGCCTGCCGGGCCTTCGCCGCCGCCGGCGAGGACGTGATGACCGTCACCCCGGTCTACCGGCCGTTCCTCGAGGCG
>Ga0209539_1001064_pt1 | contig 15174 bp, 6 predicted proteins | sample BarGraNGADG00312_2_FD_184499 | JGI IMG/M metagenome (GOLD analysis project Ga0209539, IMG submission 184499) | Arctic peat soil microbial communities from Barrow, Alaska - Barrow Graham LP Ref core NGADG0011-312 (SPAdes) (version 2) | ecosystem: Environmental > Terrestrial > Soil > Wetlands >... | reverse complement strand
AGAAGAATTGGTCCAGGAGGTCTTTACAATAATCTGGGAGAAACGGGCAGACCTGAAAAAGGAACTATCTTTTAAATCATTCCTTTTTACAATTGCCTTCAACATTATAAGGAAGCATTTTAGAGCCAAAGCTTATTTATCTGAGTATTTAAAGACCGGAATAGGTGCTGATATGGATATGCAGACTTCTCAGAAAATTACTTATGATTCGCTGTATCAATATATAACAGAATTAGTCAATAAATTACTTGAACGGCGCAAAGAAATATTCATAAAAAGCAGGTTCGAAGGGCACAGTATTCAAGAAATTGCCGAAGAAATGAAGATCATTCAGTTGGGATGGTTATCATGAAAGGGTCGATTTGATTAAACACGTTGAATTTTACAAAAAACTACATAGGCATTATCCGGAACTGTTTCAAATAGACAAGATTTATGCTACAAGAGAAAACCGAAGGTAGTTAACATAGAGGATTATCAGAATAACAGCATTACCCTAGGGACGTAGGAAAGGCAAAGCGACTTATATATCTAAGCTTATACTCAAATAAAACATAATAAATTTTAAATTATTATGTTTACCTTTGATTACATTTGGACTATTCGATCAATATAATTAGTTGATCCTTAAAAATTATCAACACATTACTGGCTGCTGCAGCATATAATATGAGAAAATGGATGAGGTTAAAAAGGCAAGAGATATTGAATTTAATTTTTCGCTGGTTTTACCAGAGACATATTTTAGTCCCGGTAAATATCCAACGCTGACTAAGTAATGAAAAACGAGTATTAATAAGGATCAACTAATTAAAGTAGTAATCTTCAATGAAACAGGAATTAAGAAAAAAATATATTCTGAACCACCTTGACAAAGTTGAGTCTATCAAAATTAGTGATATAGTTGGAAAGTTCAGTATATCTGAAATAACTGCCCGCCGTGATCTAAAAACACTTGAGAAGAATGGCTTATTGGTTCGGACGCATGGAGGTGCAATAAAATCTGAAATCACAAACGGCATGTTCAGCTTTGATAAAAAATCGATAGAAAACCGGGATAATAAAATTGAGATTTGCAAATTTGCCGCAAGTTTTATAGAGGACAATGATACAATATATATAGATTGTGGAACAACAACTTACTACCTTTCAAGTTTCCTGATAAAATTCCGGAACTTACGGGTCATCACCAATTCGCTGCCCGTTGTTTCAGCATTGTTGCCATTTTCCAATATCATAGTATACCTGATCGGTGGTGAACTTGATAATTCACGTAAAGCGATGTATGGACAGATGACGGATAATCTTATTTCCCGATACAAAGCTGACAAAGCATTTATCGGAGCTGGTGGCGTTTCTCTGGTTCATGGGTTAAGCAGTTCAGATGAAAAGGACGCATCTGTGACCGTCAAAATGGCCGAAGCAGCTAAAAAGGTTTTTCTTCTTTGCGATTCATCAAAGATCGAGAAAGATTCGTATTATACCTATTCGTCGTTATCGTTAATCAGTTACTTGATAACAGATAAAAACATCGATCCGAAACTCCTTTACCTGTACCAAAATAACAAGGTCAATTTAGTAACTCCATAAATATTTATACTATATCTGAAGTTCACTGTCATGTCAGTAACTGCATTCAGGGTGATAGTCATAAGCTTCTAGGTAAGCCCATTTAGAAAACAGTAATTGAAGTTGAAGCAACCTGAAAATGATTTTCACTGATCGCATTGCTGGAACATAACCAAATCTTCAGCGATATTGAAGTTCTCGACCTTATGGGTATCTCATAATAATAAGTCAGAAAATGGATAAGTCACCTATATAAATTATATATACTGGTGACTTATCTCTTAACCCACAAACTAACAAACTAACCAACTAACCTAACGCTTTATTGTTGTTTCCTATTATATAATTAACAACACCCTGATTCATGTAATGTAAGTTTTTATTTATCGGTCAGATTGTACTTCAAAATGGCCTCATTGGGGGCCATCCCATTTTTGACAACCTCACAAAGGGCAGCCTGAAAAGAAAACGGATCGTTAACCTGAATGGCATTTCTGCCAAAAACAACGCCACGTGCGCCATCTCGTATTTCGTCGGCCGCAAGTTGGAGTGCCTGAATCTGCATAGGTGTTTTTTCAGCCCCCAGACCAAAAACAGGAACCGGACAACTTTCAGTTACCTTACTGAAATCATGGGTATTAAATGTTTTTATTATGTCACAGCCCAATTCACTGAGAATCCGGCAGCATGTAAATACCTGCTCATGCATCTGTTCCTTGGAAATCGTTCCTGAATGGGCAGGAAAATATTCGCCAATTACAGGAATACCAAGATTACCGGCAGCATTCACTAAACGACTGAATATTTCAACATTCCGAGTATCGGTTTCCTCACTTCCGGTTTGCAAGGTAAGGGATACTAGGACTATCTCAGCGCCATTGGCCACAGCCTCTTCTACGGATTGCACCAGCACAGTATAGGCGTTATTATAATTCCAGTGAAAACAATACACTGAACTCCAGTTTAACCTGACGATGGGCATAGGAGCTCCTTTGTAATTAAAGGCAAAACGGAGGTGTTTCAGCATTCCGGGACTTAATAAAACCCCGTCAATACAGGGATTGAGTTTTTTAACCGTCGTTTTCAGATCGATCATCCCTGGGATCGGTCCATCGAACATGCAATGATCAATTGCAACGATTACAGCATTTTCTCCTTTGCTGAATAATTTCTCAAATCTCAAATATTTACCATTCATATTAATAGTATAATCGTTTATGATTATTTTATCAAAATGACAAAGATATATAATATAAGATTTTATGCAAATATATTTTAATAATATTTTAATATATATTTGTTATTATGATTTATTATGAATACATTTGTACTATTCGATCATTTTATAATCATTTTTTTTCTTGATATTTTAACTTTATAATAACCGAATGTAAGTCTACCCTAAAAAACTATTGACTATGCTAAATTCAAAAGAATTAAAAAAGAAGACAAATCTGGATTGTTTTACCTGATTGAAACTATTAAGTTAATAACACCTTATATAATTAAACTTTAGACACTCCGAACTTTAGCTCATTTTATGTATTGATTAGTTACAAATTATGCTTAAGAAATTAAAATCATTTCAGCTCCTGCAAAATGTTTTACTGACTATGACTATCATGATAGTTGGGAACTTAATAGGTTGTACACAAAAAAACGAAAATAGCTCACACCCCTTTGCTTACGTAGACCACTCACATTTGCAGCGTCAACGCACGTTGCTGGACGACGACTGGAGGTTTATCGTGGCCGACCTGACGAACGCGGCGGCGACGGACTTTGATGACGCGGCCTGGCAGGCAGTGACGCTGCCGCATGACTGGAGCATTGAGGGGAAAAGATACACGACGGCGCCAATGGGCGCCGATGGCGGATTTTTTCCGTCGGGTGTAGGCTGGTATCGCCGGCATTTGGATGCGCCCGCCAGCTGGGCGGGACGCCGCGTGGAGGTTGAGTTCGAGGGCGTCTATGAAAATGCCGAGGTCTATCTCAACGGACAGAAGTTGGCGTTTCATCCCTACGGCTACACATCGTTATTAGTGGACCTCACGCCGGCGTTGCTCTGCGGCGGAGAAAACGTACTGGCGGTGCGTGTGGACAATTCGCATCAAAAAAATAGCCAAGCGTATACCGGTTCCGGTATTTACCGGCATGTATGGCTGACCGTGATGAACCAGGTTCACATCGTGCCATGGGGGGTATTCGTTAGCGTGCCGAAGGCGGACGCGGAATCAGCCCAGGTGTCGGTGCAAACGGAGGCAATCAATGAATCTTCCACACCGGAGCTGGTGACGATACAAACCGAATTGTTCGCGCCCGATGGCCGGTCCGTTAGCAAGGCAGAAACGAAATGTTACCTGTCCGTGAGCGGCACAAATAAGGTTGAGCAACACTTCAATTTGCAGAATCCGGCGCTGTGGTTTCCTGAAACGCCGAAGATGTCGCGGGTGCAGACGCAGGTAGTGGCGAATGGGAAGATATTGGACGAAGTCAGCACACCCTTTGGTGTACGGTCGCTTGAGTGGTCTGCGGAGAAAGGACTGCAGATCAACGGCCAGACGGTGAAATTAAGCGGCGGCTGCATTCATCACGACAACGGTGTGTTGGGCGCGTGCGCGTTTGACCGGGCCGAGGAGCGAAAGATTGAGCTGCTAAAGGCGGCCGGCTTCAACGCCATCCGGACGACGCACAACCCACCGTCGCCCCAACTGTTGGCGGCCTGCGACCGGTTGGGGATGATGGTATTGGAGGAGGCGTTTGACTGCTGGGCCGTGGGCAAATACGGGATGAGGTTCGATTACAGCATGTGGTTCAAGGACTGGTGGGAGCGGGACGTTGATTTGATGGTGCGGCGCGACCGGAATCATCCCTCGGTGGTGATGTGGAGCACCGGCAATGAGATTTCGGAGATCTTTGATGCGATGGGCGCGGAATATGGTCCGAAACTGGCGAACCGCTTTCGTCAACTCGACCCCACGCGGCCAGTGACCCAGGGGATTGTTAATTGGCCGCCGAATGTGAACAATCCAAAACCCGGCGACGACCAGAGGGTGAAAAATGCGGAGGCGAACTGGAATGCCCTCGATATTGTTGGCAGCAACTATGGGATAGACCAGCAAATCACGCAGCATGACAAATCTCAGAACGTGGTTTTGGTGAGCACGGAATCCATGCCACCCCTCGGCAAGGCTAATGAAGTTGCAGACAATGCCTTTGTTGTCGGCGATTTTGTCTGGACAGGGCAGGATTACTTTGGCGAGTCGGGCCTGGGCCACTGGTTTTATGAAGGCGACCCGACCGAGCACAAAGACGGGCTTGCGGAGATCGATGATTGGATGTATCCCAATATAATTTTAAGTCAGGCGCTGAGAATTTATTCCGGACAAATCGATGAGTGGATATATCCCTGGCATGGCGCGAACTCTGGCGTCGTGGATCTGCTCGGCTTCACCAAACCCGCAGGCCATTGGCGTAATATTGTCTGGAACATGGGTGAAAAACTTTACCTGACGGTGCGCCAGCCCGAGAACGGTAAAAAAATCATTTTCACTAGTTGGGGCTGGTTTCCGAGTTGGGAAAGCTGGACTTGGCCGGGTCATGAAGGCAAGCCAATGGAGGTCGAAGTCTATTCCCGCCACTCCGGCGTGCGGCTTTACCTGAACGACAAGCTCGTGGGTGAGCATCCGACCACGCGCGGCCAAAATTTTCGCGCGGTGTTCAATCTGAATTATGAGCCGGGCGTACTCAAGGCTGTGGGCGTCCAGGACGGCAAGGAAGTCGGGGACTGTCAGTTGGAAACCGTTGGAGAACCAGCGGCCATCCGCCTCACGCCTGACCGGCAAACAATTCATGCCGACGGGCAGGATTTGTCATTCGTCACCGTCGAGGTGGTGGACAAGCAGGGGCGCCTGCAGCCGAACGCCGATGAGGAGATCCAGTTTGAATTGGCCGGGCCGGGCTGCATCGCCGGCTTGGGCAACGCGAATCTCAAGAGCGAGGAGCCTTACCAGGGAACCGAGCTCCATGTTTTCCACGGCCGCGCCCTGGTCGTTCTGCGCAGTGCAAAACAAACCGGCACACTTGTCCTTCGCGCCAAATCATCAGGCTTGGTTTCCGCTGTCACAAAGGTAGAAACAAATATAATCACCGCCGCAGCGTCAATAATCGGCGGTGTGACAAAAAGACTGCAAGTTTCCTTGATATGTAATTGATAAAAATAAATTATTGGAACAAAAGTCTGGATATAATTAATCTTGTACGATCACTGGCAAATTAAATGCTTATGAGAAGATAATAAAAATTAAAAAGCAAGGCAGGCGAGTCTGTAAACCCTCCGGCCTTAAATTGATGTTCATTCCATTGTTTATAATGTAACCATTTTATAAATCTATGAAAAAAAAACTAACTCTTTTATGCTTTCGAAAAGAAAGTATAATCAAAATTCTTTTGAGAATGAAATTACTAACCTTTTTTATGCTTATTGGCATAACATTGGTGTCAGCCAAAAGTTATTCTCACCTGACCACACTGACCTTTAATCTTGACAACTTAACTGTTTGTCAGGTTTTTAAGGAAATAGAAAAGAACAGCGATTATATCCTGATTTACAACGAAAAAACTCTGGATATTAACCGTAAAGTTACAGTTAGAGCCAAAAATGATAATATTGAGACTATTCTTGACCAGGTTTTTGCCGGTACAAAGAACAGTTATGAAATTTCCGGTCAGCAAATTGTGATTACAGTGTCTGATATCGAGCCTGTAATAATTGACACAAAAACCTATACGACAGAATTACAACAAGTTACGGTCAGTGGCACAGTGACCGATCAACAGATGACACCCTTAGCAGGGGTAACTGTTTTGGTAAAAGGAACAAATGTCGGTATTCTAACAGATGCAACCGGTAAATACTCGTTAGCAAATGTTCCACAGAATGCCACTCTTGTTTTTTCATTTATTGGGATGCAAACACAGGAAATTTTATTAACTGGTCAAACAAGGATTGATGTTGTACTAAAAGAGGCAACTTTAGGACTTGAAGAAGTTGTTGTAGTAGGTTATGGGGTCCAAAAGAAGGCAACGGTAACCGGCGCAATTGCTGCTGTTGAAACACGCTCATTGGTACAATCGCCCCAGGCTAATATCTCTAACTCACTGGTCGGTCGAATGACCGGACTTATTGCAGTACAACGGGAAGGCCAACCCGGGGGTGATCAAGCTACAATAAGGATCAGAGGCGCTGGAACATTTTCAGGTTCAACTGACCCATTAATTATGGTGGATGGCATTGAGAGCCTGAACTATAATAACATTGATCCCAATGAAATTGAAAATATCACGATTTTGAAGGATGCCTCTGCGACTGCAGTATATGGAGTCAGGGGAGCTAACGGAGTATTGCTTATTACCACCAAAAGAGGTACAAAAGGAAATCCTGTGTTTAGTGCTACTTCAAGCACTGCCATAACAGCCTTTAACGATCTGAGGAAAAATTTGTCCAGTTATGAATGGGCAAAGAATTTTAATGAAGGTTTAAGGTACAATTCATATATTACCGGTTCTTATACTCCAAAGTTTACTGACGAGGACATTGAACATTACAGGACAGGTGATGATCCTATTTTTCATCCCAGTACAGATTGGGCTTCAGTGTTGTTGAGATCATATTCTTCTCAATCGCAAGTTAACCTTAATGTAAGAGGAGGTTCAGATTTAATCAAATATTTTATATCCGGCGGATATTTTAACCAGATAGGGTTATTCAATACTGTCAAAACGAATGAGAGTGGCTTTGACTCACAAATGAAATTCAAACGGTATAATTTCCGGTCCAATTTTGATTTTAATGTTACCAAACGCTTTTCGATCAATTTAGACATGTCTTCTCAGATTGAAGTGCGGACCGGCCCTCAAGTATCTACCTCATATTTAATGGATCATTTGTTCCTTACTCCTCCGAATAATTCACCCGGAATTGTCGATGGTAAAATAATTAATGTGTATGATGTTTTTAGTGGTAATCCTCTTGAACTTATGTTAGGTGGTGGATTTAGTAATCAATCATCAAATTATTTAACAAGTTCGGTACGTTTTAATTATTCTCTGGATGATATTACCAAAGGTTTGACCGCACATGGAACTATATCATATTGGAACAAAGCGATTAATAATAAATCATACTCAAAAGATGTTCAAACCTATAAACCCTTTTTATTAGCTGATAATTCTATTCAATATGCTCCTCAAAAAGCAGAGGCTCCTTTTATATACTCGGAATCGGGCGTTATAAACAGGAAAACTTATATAGAATTCGGGTTCAACTATGCAAGACAATTTGGAAGCCATAGTATTACCGGGTTAATCTTATACAACCAGAGTAAACTTTATGATCCGTCGCTAGACTATGTTGTTCCTAACGGATATCAGGGTATTGTTGGAAGGGCTACTTACGATTATGATGGGCGTTACCTGGCTGAATTTAATCTCGGTTATAATGGCACGGAAAACTTCGCGCCTGGTAAACGTTTTGGATTTTTCCCGGCATATTCTTTAGGATGGGTCGTTTCAAAAGAACCTTTCTTTCCTAAAAACAATATTGTCGGATTTGTAAAGATAAGAGGATCTTATGGTGAAGTCGGGAATGATAAAATTGGCGGCAACAGATTTTTGTACAGACCAGGATCCTATTCATATACAGGATCGTATGCTTTTGGAGAGGTAGGATCTACTTATCAGGATTATAGGGCGTCGGAAGAAGGTCTTCAAGGCAATCCAAACCTAACCTGGGAGCGAGCAAAAAAAATGAATATCGGGGCGGATGTATATTTTTGGAAAGACAAAATTAAGGTAATTGTGGACTATTTTGTTGAACGAAGGGACAATATTCTTACTACTCCTCAGACTACGACACATTTAGTAGGTATTGTTCTTCCGGCTCAAAACTGGGGTAAAATGAAAAACAGCGGATATGAAGTCGAGGTCAATTTTACTAATAATATCGGGAAGTTTACGTATTGGATTAAGTCTAATTTTACATATGCACATAATGTTGTGATATTTCAAGACGAGGTCAAACATTCCTTTTCATACCAAGATCGCACGGGCAAAACGAGTGGGCAACCTTTCGGTTTGAGTATAGAAGGATTTTATAATACATGGGAAGAAGTGATCGATGCATACAGACCAAGATCATCATTGCAAAATAATTATATTATGCCCGGCGATTTCAGATATAAAGATATTAATGGCGATGGTAGAATTGATTCTTATGACCAGGTACCTCTTGGTTACCCAAGTTTTCCTGAAATTAGCTACGGAGTTTCTTTTGGAGGGAGCTACAAAGGATTTGATTTTTCCGTTTTATTCCAGGGAGCAACCAATGTGAGTATTACTCCCTATATTGGTTACACTTTTCGGGGTTACGATAATGATCAATCTTGTGCAGCTTATGTTCCGGAATTATGTTGGACCCCGGAACGCTATGCATCAGGAGAAGAAATTAGACTTCCGCACTTATCTGCACAGATGGTACAGAATTACGATTTTCAATCAAACAATATGACGATAATGGATGGCACTTACTTACGCCTTAAAAACGCTGAAATTGGTTTTACGTTCAGTAACACTTTTTTAAAGAAAATGAGTATCAGTTCTTGCCGTGCTTATGCAAATTGCAATAATCTGTTAACATGGTCCGATATGCTTCCGGGATTAGATCCTGAACAGATTACAACTATGGGTGACTATGCACCGTATCCGAACACCAGGACTCTTAATTTAGGCTTTAATATTAAATTTTAGAAATAAAGAATATGAAAAATTTAATCGTAGTAATAATAATCGGTTTTGTATTTAGTATATTGTCATCATCCTGTGAAAAAATGATGGGCAATTTCCTGGATAAAGCTCCCGGAGTTGATGTTACCGCGGATACCATTTTTTCCTCACAAATCAATGCCGAAACCTTTGTTACAGAAATGTATTATAAGGGTATGTATAGCGATTTACCTATGGATGACAACCTTGATAGTTGGAAAGATTGTCAGACCGCCTGTTGCGATGATGAAGCTGAAGAGGTGGCTTCATGGTTTTGGTCCCATGATTATAATAACGGTTTGATCGGACCAACTTATTATCGTTATTTTTCAGATTTCCATAATATTAATGTGGATCCCAGATGGACCCAGCGTTGGACAGCCATCCGGAATGAAAATATCTTATTAGAGAGAATCGATGTGGTACCAGAAACAACACCGGGTTACATAGATAAGGCAAAGGGGCAGGCCAGGTTTCTCCGTGCATTAAGCTATTTTGAAATGTTAAAACGTTACGGAGGAGTTCCAATAGTAAGAAAACCCTTAGGGACTACTGATAATTTCAAAATACCAAGGAGTACTTTTAAAGAAACTGTTGATTTTATATTAGGCGATTGCGACACAGCTGCTTTGCTTCTTCCGGATAAATGGCCTCCGGCCTATAGAGGAAAAGCTACTAAGGGAGCCGCATTAACGTTAAAAGCCAGGACTCTGTTATATGCAGCCAGCCCGTTATTCAATACCAACGATCCTTATATGAATTTACCCGGGCATAATGATTTGATTGGTTATGGAAACTTTGAAATTAGCAGGTGGCAACTTGCCGCCGATGCAGCTAAAGAAGTCATTGACTGGGCTCCATCTGGAGGGGTCTTTTTGATAACAAACCAGGGTGTAACTAATAATTACAGGTATGTTTGGGAAATACCCGATAATGCCGAAATTATTTTGGGTAGTAAAATGCAAGGACCGTCCACTGCTGATAATTGCTTGGCATTTATAGCCATTAGCGGCTTTTATTCGGGGTGGGGAGGTACCACTGTCACCCAGAATTTTGTGCAAAAATATGAGAAGCTGGATGGTACACCACAGACATGGGATCCTCTTGGAGGCAATAACCTGAATCAAAAGTATTCAGAGTTGGATCCCCGTTTTGAACAGACCATTGCTTATAATGGCTCATACTGGAATGTTGATTTTCCCAGTTTAAAGCTTTGGGAGGGAGCGGTAGCGCCCTCAACACCACCGTTGCTGGGTTGCTATGGCGGATATTGGTCGCATAAGTTTCTTCCAAGATCATGCACCCAAACCGTTGCGGCTTATCGGACGTGGTTTATTTTTAGGCTTGCTGAGGCCTATCTGAATTATGCTGAAGCCCTGAATGAAGCACAGGGTCCTGTTCCGGAAGCTTACAATGCAGTGCATATCATCCGGTCACGTTCCGGAATGCCCGATTTTCCAGCCGGACTCACAAAAGAACAATTCAGGGAAAAACTCAGAAATGAACGATCAATTGAATTAGCCTTTGAGGATCACCGTTTATATGATATAATGCGTTGGCGTATAGCAGAAAATGAGGGGGTAATGCAAGGGAATATGTGGGGGATCAAAATATACAAACAAGCCGATCCCAGCACCGAGTTCAGTTGGGTGCCGTATGTGTTTGAGACCCGTAACTTCAACAGAAGATTCTATTTGCTTCCATTTGGACAAATCGAGATTGATAAGAGATACCTTATTCAAAACCCTGGATATTAACAATTTATATTTTTTACTTAAATCAATCTGAAAATGAAATATATAACGTTAAGAATAAAAAATAAAGATATATTATTGATCTTTATTATAAGTATTTGCTTTAGTGTTTTGTCTAAGGCGCAGACAACTAATAAGGATTCTGTAATAAGCAAACAGGAACTAACCAGGAATATTGCCTACGGTACCCAACCTGCTTGGCTGGTGACAAGCTCAGTTTCTACTATCAAAGGAAGCGAGCTGGAGAAACCTTTTTCTTCCAGCTTTGGCAATACATTGTTTGGCAGATTACCTGGTCTTACAGTTGTTCAGGGAAGCGGCGAGGCAGGCTCAGATTCGCCTGCCTTATATATCCGCGGTCTGGGAACTTACGGTACTGGAGGTAAATTGCTAATAATTGTTGATGGTATTGAATGTATGTACGAGCAATTAGTTCCTTCTGAAGTTGAATCAGTTACTCTGCTTAAAGATGCCTCTGCGACTGCTGTATATGGCAGTAGAGCGGCAAACGGAGTATTGCTAATTAACACCAAGAGAGGAAAGGATGGTCCGATGAAAGTTAATTTCAGCATGCAAACGGGTTTTGAAAGTGCTATGCATTTACCCAAGTTCCTGGGATCGTACGATTTTGCAAGGCTCAAAAATGAAGGACTGATTAACGATGGATCTCCGGCTCAATATACTGCTGACGATCTAAATGCATATAAAACAGGATCAGATCCTTTCTTTCATCCGGATGTGAGTTGGTATGACCAATTATTGAGAAAATCCGCCCCTATTTCCGAATATAATTTAAATTTTAGCGGAGGTTTGAACAAGACTCGGTATTTTGTATTATTAAATGTGTTGGACCGGGATGGTTTGTATAAAAAAACAGGCGATTTATCGGAATTTAGTATTAATGCAAGATACAGACAATACAATATTCGAACAAATATTGATATAGATCTGACAAAGAGACTAGCTCTTGTTTTTGATTTAGGTTTTACTATTGCAGATAAGGCTAACCCGAGTGATTATAATACCAGTTCTATTTTCAATCTTATGTCTCGGGTTCCCCCGAATGCATTTGCTGTTAATAACCCGAATAAAACTTTTGGAGGTACTGCCTTGTATTCTAATCCTTGGGGTGATTTACTTCAAACAGGATTCTGTACTTCAAATAACAGGACATTTCAATCAGGTCTTAAATTAACCCAACAGTTGGATATGTTAGTAAAAGGGTTAAGCGCTTCGGCTGTTGTGTCTTTTAATAATTCTTTCAGAGGTTATTCAAGCAAATCCAGAACTTACCAGAGGTTCTCAATTGCCAAAGATGCTCTTGGAAATATCTCGACGACTCCTTTCGGAGTAGTTACTTCTTTAAAAAGCAGCGAAAACACCTTCGATAAGTGGATGAATTTTACCTTTCAAACCTTTTTGAATTATAATCAAAAATTTGGTAATAACCAGATTGATGCTATGTTGAGATACAACCTGGATAATTACGAAATTGTTGGTCAGGGTCAGCCTTATAAGCATGTTGGAGTAAGCGGCCGCTTTACTTATGCAAACCATGAAAAATACATAGGAGAGTTTTCTTTTGGATATGATGGCTCTGAAAATTTTCCGAAAGGAAAGCGGTTTGGTTTTTTCCCTGCTGTTTCTCTTGGCTGGATTGTTTCAAATGAGGAATTCCTGAAAGGGAGTAATATTTTAAATTATTTGAAAATTAGAGGTTCTTATGGAAAAGTTGGAAACGATAATATTGGCGGTCAACGCTTTATGTATGATCAATATTATGTAAAAAACTCTTCTTATTATTTTGGCGGATCAAATACGGAATATGACGGATATGCAGAAGGACCTATTGCAAATCCAAATGTAACATGGGAGAGGGAAAATAAGCTGAATATTGGTTTGGAAGCTACTTTGTTACAACGGTTAGAAGTTTCATTTGACCTTTTCCGGCAGGATCGTTATGATATACTTGCACTGCCAAACAGCACTGTGGCTCAATTTTTGGGTATGACTCTTCCCAATTATAACGTAGGGAAAGTAAATGACCAAGGCATTGAGGCCACAATCAGCTACAGCAGCGATAAAGCTAAAGATCTGCAGTATTTTGTGGTAATCAGCGCATGCTATGCAAAAAACAAAATAGTCTACAACGCAGAAACTGTTCAGAAGGATGCCTACCGGAATTTAACAGGGCGTCCTATTGGTCAGCCTTTTTTACTGCAAGCTATAGGTTTCTTTAAAGATCAGGATGACATCGCTGCCAGCCCACGCCAGGTTTTTGCTGATGTTCAACCAGGCGACATAAAATACAAGGATCAAAACAAAGATGGCATAATTGATCAAAACGACTATAATCCAATTGGATATTCTAACATTCCGCAACTTACAGCCGGATTACACACAGGATTAAAATACAAAGGTTTTGATCTGGATCTGTTTTTTCAGGGTATTACCCGTTGTTCAGTTTACCTTACGGGTTCTGATTTCTATGCTTTTCAGAACAATGGAAAAATTTCTGATATAGCTCTTGGAAGATGGACTCCTGAAACTGCCTCGACGGCTACTTATCCAAGATTATCGGCTTCCAACAATCTAAATAATTTTCAGCCATCGTCATTTTGGCAGCGAGATGGTAGTTTTATTAAACTACGCAGTGTTGAGTTAGGATATAATCTCCCGGAAAATGCTGTTGAAAAGATTCGATTGTCCGGTGCAAGAGTTTTTGTTAATGGCACGAACCTTTTTTCGCTGGATCATATGGACGGCTTAACGGATCCTGAAACATTGACTGGTTATCCGGCTGTCAGATCCTTTAGCATAGGTGCAAAGATTCAATTCTAAGTAATTTAATATCATTTAATACATTACAGAATGAAAAGCAAAATATATTTTATACCTGCTGTTATTATACTTCTGATCCTACTAGTTGCGTGCGAGGATTATTTAAATCGGACGGCAACAACAGATTTGACTTATGATGAAGTTACGAATTTTTTTACATATTCCGGTTATAGAGTCGCATCTATTTACGCGAGTCTTCAATCCGAATTCCTCTATATTGACGAGGCTATGATGGCATCTGCTACGGATGAAGCCGAACATACTCTGGAGACATCAGCAGTGCAAAAGTTTAATATCGGTTCCTGGAATGCCTTCTCCAATCCAAATGATGTCTGGGCTTCAAACTACAAAGGAATTCGAAAAGCAAATCAATTTCTTGTATCGGCCGATAATGTAAACCTAGATTTGTATAAATATGATCCCCAAAATCAGGATGTTTATCTATCAAGATTAGCTGAAATAAAGCGGTGGAAGTATGAGGTGCGTTTTTTAAGAGCATTTTTCTATTTTCAACTGGTTGAACGATATGGCGGGGTTCCGCTTATAAAAAGCGCCGGATCAATAAATGATGACTATAGTACTGTTAAGCGGGATTCCTTAGCTACATGTATAAGGTTTATTACGCGTGAATGTGATTCAGCTGCGGCGAATTTACCGGTCACATATGACAATGCCGATTTAGGAAGGGCTACAAGTGGAGCTGCACTGGCTTTAAAAAGCAGAGTTTTGTTGTATGCGGCCAGCGATTTATTTAATACGCCTTCCTGGGCAGGAGCCTATGCTAATCCCGAATTGATATCATTAATCGGGGACAGAACAGCCAAATGGCAGGCTGCAGCTGATGCGGCCAAGGCAGTCATTGATTTAGCCGGCACAGGCTACGAACTTGCTTCAAATTACAGTGAATTATTCAGCGCCACTAATGTTAGCAATAGTTCAGTTTATAGTGAGATTATTTTTATTCGCCCAAGTGAGGCAAGCAATTCTTTCGAGAGTGCCAACTTTCCTATCGGATATGATCTGGGACAAAGTGGGACAACACCTTCTCAAAACCTGGTAGATGAATACGAGGTTAAAGTAGATGCTACAACCGCAGTACCATTTGACTGGACTAACCCGGCACATGCAGCTAATCCATATTCTCCTGCTGGTACCCTGGGCAGGGATCCACGTTTAGGATTTACCGTTC
>Ga0209539_1001063_pt1 | contig 15204 bp, 15 predicted proteins | sample BarGraNGADG00312_2_FD_184499 | JGI IMG/M metagenome (GOLD analysis project Ga0209539, IMG submission 184499) | Arctic peat soil microbial communities from Barrow, Alaska - Barrow Graham LP Ref core NGADG0011-312 (SPAdes) (version 2) | ecosystem: Environmental > Terrestrial > Soil > Wetlands >... | reverse complement strand
GGCCGCGTCACCCACTCACTCGACCTGGGCATGCCGGGAATAATCGTCGCGGCCATCTAGCAGAGCAACGTCACGGTCTCACTGGAAACGACATTGGATCATGACAGGCCCTCGTCACAACGAGGGCATATGTCTACGATCACCAATCTGAAGTTTTTGGTCAACCCTACTATACGGGTGACGTGGTTCAAATCCTCGCGAAAGTATATTGGTGGTATGAGGGTTATCATACCATGATGATTACGGGCTACGGAAATAGCGATTATCTCCTTTCCTACCATACTGAGCCGAATTATAATAAGCCGCTTCATACGATTGCGAGCAGTTACAATTCTGATTCATACCAGTTCAAGTTCTTCGGGATGAGGCAATGAAAAAACGGTTTCTTCTTGTGATCGTTCCAGTTGTTCTTGTTGTGATAATCCTCCGGATAGGGTCGAGTCCTTATGCATGGATTGCATCGAAGGAATTGGCCGCAGGAAGTCATGGACCGTCCGCAGTGCAGCAGGATGTGATCCGGGCATACTATAAGGCTCTTAATACTTGCGATGTCAAAGCCTTTGAAAGGCTGTCCATTAGGGGGCCTGACGACCCTCAGTGGGCATTTAGCGGATTGTGGCCGAATGAGAACATTCAGTGGGCAAAACTACTCAGTATCAGTGGTCCATATTCCGAAAACGAAGGCGATGCTTACAAGCGCTGTGCAGTATATTATCTGAAGTCAAAGCCAGCTGGGCTTGTGAATTTCGGGGTTGAGGAGGTAATAAAGCGCAAAGAAAAGTGGTGGCCTGATAAAGATACCAAATTAATTCTCATGGTTAAGGAAACCGAAGATTCAAACTGGCTAATTGCTGCAGTAGGCCATGCATGAGTGAATGAAGATTGCTGCCAGAATCATGGCAACGTTCCCCAGTTTTTCACCGTGACAAGCTCCTGAACCACTATCTCGTGGTCGCCCACCGCATAGCACAGGGATTTCACGAAAGGGTACGGAAGTACCACAACTGAACCCTCTCCCGGCAGCCGCCATGTTGGCAGCATCCAAGGCTGGACGTAATGCCTCTTTTCCGCTATCATGGCAAGGATATGAGACAACCTATCGGCCTTGCGGAAATGAGTCCTGTGTTTACGCTTATCCTCATCGTGGTCGTGGGTATCCTGCTTCGTCGGCTCCATGTCCTCTCGACGCAAGACGCCACCAGCATCCGCAAGTTCGTGTTCAATGTCTCACTCCCCGCCCTCACCTTCATCAGCCTGTACAGCAACCCCATCCCGATGAAAGCGCTGTGGCTCATTCCGGGTGTCATCGCGATCCAGGCCGTCGGATACCTGACCTTCAGGTTGGTCCCCATGCGCTATCGCGAAACGGTCTTCTCGGGATTCCTTGGGAACACTGAGTTCATGGGATACCCCGTGGTACAGGCGATCCTCGGCCAGGGAGCACTGCCGCTTGCGGTCATCTATGTGCAGATGCATTCGTTCATACTCTACAGCGTCTGGGTGCGCAAGAATGCCCGCAGCTTCATCAACCCGCCGCTGGTCGCCATGTTCCTCGCACTCATCCTCAAGCGCGTTGCCCTCCCGCAGTTCTTCACGGATGCATGCACGCTCGTCGGCAACTCGACGTCACCCCTTGCCATGCTGTTCGTGGGGCTGAACGTGGATCTGGACTTCAACTGGCATGCGCTCATCGCGGCAGCAATCAAGCTCGCCGTCGTACCGGCGATGGCGCTGGCCCTGACACTTGTCCTGCCCATAGCCGGCGATATCCGCAGCACATTCATCATCCAGAGCGCCATGCCCACCATGGTTGCCAGCGTGGTGTACGGCGCTGAGATCGGCCTGGACGTCCAGAAACTGTCCCGGAACGTCATTGTCTCGACCCTCCTGTTCCCGCTGACCATCCTCTTCTGGACGCGTTTCCTCTAGTCGAGTGACATCGCCAGGTCACAGGCAGCCTAGGAGCGATCCATCGAAGCCGAGGAGGCCGGCAGAGAGGAACCGCCTCTGTCCGACCCATCTGGTAACGTACAGTAGCCAGCGATGATTCCGGATGATGCACCAGGCATGTTGAGCCTTTTGCGCACACGTGTATACTTCGTACAGGACCGCGCAGTCTGCCGTCACTCTACATGACAGGAGGAACACATGGGAGTCACGATACGTACCGCTCGACTTGCCGACCGATCTCGCATACTGGCTATCAGTTCCCAGATATGGGAAGGCGACGACTACGTGCCACAGGTCATCGACGAATGGCTCCGCATGCGGGATTCCGAGGTGGCGGTCGCCGACCTGAACGGATCCGTCATCGCGTTCGGGCGTACGGTCAATCTGACCCCCGGTTACGTGTGGCTCGAGGGGATTCGCACGGACACGGCAGCCCAGGGACACGGTGCCGGCAAAGCGCTGACCGAGTACTTCATCGAGAAGGCGACCCGCGAGGGCGCACAGCGCATCGGGCTCTCGACATACGTCGACAACCTGGCGAGCATCCACATCATCGAGCGGTACCGCTTTGTGCGCCAGGCATCGTTCATCCTTGCAGAGGCGAAGCTGGACGGCCCCGCGCGGTCCACCGCAGAGCTGTCACCGCGGGTCTCGGCAGTGCCCTTCGACGAGGCGCGCGCGTGGATCCTGGGCTCGGCGTCCATCAAGATGAGCTGCGGCTTCCTGTCCCAGGGCTGGAAGTTCTGGCCGGTCGCCCGTCCCGGCGTCTTGATGTGGCCGCCGTTCGACGCCGCCATCGGCATCCACTCGGGAGATGGGTCACTGCGCAGCCTGCTGGTCGTCTGCCGTCCCGACCACGGATCCGGCGAGGCGACGGTCGACTTCGCAGACGGGAGCCCAAAAGACCTGGACGTCCTCGTCCGTCATGCCCTTGCCCTCTATCCGGGGGCGGCGTACATCCAGACGATGATTCCAGCCAGTCAGGCCGTCCACACAAACCTGCTCGAGATGGTGACGGGGCTCGAATTCGACGTCTGGCGTCACGGCGAACCGGACGTGTTTGTCTACGAGCGCAGGGTCGAACAGCCTCACTAACCGATCGGAGACGCTGGCACGACGACGAAGGAGCGCGAGACATCGCGTCAGTCCCACACTTTACGCATCAAGCGCGGGCGCAAGGGCTCGCCAGACCTGTAGCCGAGCTTCAGACAGCCAAGTAGACGGCGAGGGAGCGGAACCAGTCCAGACGCTCGCGGTCGATGGCCTCGAGCCCGTACGCATTCAAGAACACCTGCTGACCGGCGGGGTCCAGATACCCGAACATCGTTGCGAGGTCGTACCATGGATCGCCGAGGTCCGTGAAGGACCAGTCCAGCACGGACGTGATCCGCTCCCCATCCAGCAGAACGTTCTTCGGTCGGAAGTCGCCGTGGAGTACTGCGACAACGCCAGGCTTGGGACAGGTCGCCCTCAGGCGCTCAAGTTCCTTAACGGGGTCGCCCGTGATGCCCTTGGCGCGGAATTCGGCCCTGCTCATCACCTTCTCCTGCAGATGACGCTCGGCCCAGAGCAGCTGCCCGTCAACGCATTCCCGCCAGCTCACCGTGCCGACCGGCAGGTGGTGCAACGTCGACAACATGGAGCCCATGGCCATGGCGATACGGTCACGGTCGTCGCTGGAACCAGCCTCACGCAGAACGTCGGTCGCAGAGCGACCGGCAGCGTGCTCCATCAACAGGAACCCGAGAGGCCGACTCTGGACATGGACAAGAGGCTTCGGCACGGGGATCTCCGTTCCATGCAGCAGCTTCAGCACTTCATATTCGAGGGCGAGCCCCTGCAGGCGATAGGCTCCGCGGGCGACCTTGAGCACGAACCGCTGCTCCGACGCGTTCTGCAGCAGTAGCACCAGCCCGCATCTGCCACGGTACGGGGACGACCTGTGCACCACCGGTCCGGTGACCGCGAGTACCTGGGCAGGCAGCCGCAGCGTCATCGGATCCAGGCTCATCGGCGGAAGGCGTTCGGCGGGCGTAAGCGCGCACGTGATGGACCTGATGCGTGGTTGTATGAACTCGGTCGTGCCTGAATCGATAGCGCATTTCATATATATATGATACCGTCATTTGGTATATTGAACAAATCACCATGCACAATACGCATACCGGTAAGCACCCTGTTGCGCCAGGGGCTTGCCGGTATGCGTAGACAGCGGTATCGCCCTCTACAGGTTGAGCTTGTGGTCCATGAGCCAAGAGGTGATGGCAAATGCCAGCACACCGAGCACGACAAACATCAGCGGGGAGACCAGCGGAAACTGAACCGGCTGTGGCCCTGATCCTACGATGGGGAGATTCCGCCAGGGGCTCAGATAGAGGCGGATCCCGTTGAATCTCGTTTCCAGCATGAAGCCGAATTGTTCGCTCGCCCCGAGCACCGCGATGACGACGAGCGCAGAAAAGACGCTTCCAAGATGCTTCTTCGAGTTGGTGAGCGTCTTGCCAAACGTCACGCCGAAGAACATGATCATCATGAAGCTGACAATCACCGCCAGGACGCCGAGGCACATCACCCAGTAGTCGCCGGTCAGCAGGAACCTGCCGACCCAGGGCCGTATCTCCTGAGCGAGCCCTGGGGCAAGGCACGCGAGCACGATGACACTCGTCATGCCACCCAACAGCGTCATGATCGTGTCGATGACAAGCAGCACGATACGTGAACCCAGGACCTCGGCTCCGCGGAGTGGCAGGCCGAAGACGAGGTACCCTGTGTCGCCATAGAGGTCCTGCGTGTATGTGACGATGTTGATAACCGTCATGACCGCGTAGAACAGTACCCAGAAGAAGGCTATCGTCAACACAAAGCCCATCGAAACATGCGCCGACTGCACGGGGTTCTCATGCATCCCGATGAAGCGTGTCGCCTGATACAGCGTCAGCGCACACATGGTGATGAGTCCGATCGTATACAGGAGTCTGCGGCCCCTGAGCTGGTACCTAACGAGTTTCCACATGTCCGTACACCTCCTTGTAGATATCCTCGATCGATGCGCCTCGCCTAGTGCGCAGATCCTCCGCCTCGCCCGCAAGGACCACGCGGCCACCGTCGAGAAACACGACGTCATCGAAAAAGCGCTCGACATCGGCGACCATCTGCGTCGACAGGATCATCGAGCTGTCAGTGCGAAAGTTGGCTACCAGGGCATCCAGGACCTGACTGCGCGCAAGGGGGTCCAGCCCTCCGAAGGGCTCGTCCAGGATGTAGAGCCGTGCCCTGCGCGAGAAGACCAGCGACAGCCTCGCCTTCTCGACCATCCCCCTGGACAGCGAGCCGATTTTCTGGCCGGCAGTCAGGCGCATGATGGCGAGCAGCTCCCCATAGCGCTTCCGGTCGAAGTCGAGGTAGAAGTCCGCATAGAAGTCACCCGCCTCGCCAACTGACATCCACCGGTCGAGATGGTTCACATCCGGCAGAAAGGAGACCACCGCCTTGGTCCCGACGCCCGGAGCCATGCCGTCGACAAGGACGCTCCCCGACGTTGGCGACACCAGGCCTGCGAGGATCTTCATCAGCGTCGTCTTCCCACTGCCGTTGGGACCGAGAAGTCCCATGATGTGCCCTTCGGGCACCTCCAGCGTGACGTCGGACAGCGCTGTCGTCGTGATGTACCGCTTCGTGAGACTGCTGATCTGTACGAGCATACTCATTTCGTCTCCTTCCTGGCTGTCTCTGCTGCCATCGCCGTCATCTCCTCGGGCCCATACCCCAGCGAACGCATTCCAGCAACATATGTTTCGACGATGCCGCGCGCAAGTCCCTGGCGCAACAGGTCGACGGTACCGCGGTCGCCGGACACGAAGGTCCCCATGCCGCGCTGTGTCGCGACGTACCCTTCACGCTCCAGCTCAAGGTAGGCCTTCTGTACCGTGTTCGGGTTCACGACGACCTGCTGGGCGAGGTCGCGAACCGACGGTAGTTGTTGCCCGACTTTTAGCTCTCCGACGGCGATCCGCCTCTTGATCAGGTCCATGATCTGTATGTAGATGGGAGCCCTGTCATCAAACTCCATGTCACGCCTCCTCCGTCCCTTGGACGGTCATTGTATTACCTAGCGTCTTGGTGCACTACTAATCTAATACACATCACCGTAATGTCAAGAGGGTGACCACGAAGCGCTCTGGACGCGTTGGAAAATACAGTGCCCCATGCCGCAGCCCGTGACGACCGCGGAGTTTCTCATATACTGTGCGCGTGCCCCTGAAGGGGCATGGGAGGAACTATGGGAGCAACGGAGAGACCAATGCGCAGGAAAGAGTACGAGGTGACTGATATCGCCGTCATACAGCGCATTCTGGGACGTGCCACGCAGTGCCGTGTCGCGATGGTGGATGGCAGCGAGCCGTACCTGGTCACCATGAACTGCGGCTGGGACGGCGAACACCTGCTTCTCCACGCTGCGATCCAGGGCAGGAAGCTGGACATCCTGCGCGCCAACCCTCGCGTCTGCGTCGAGGTCGACGAGGACATCCAGCTCGTGACAGGGGCGACGGGCGAGGATTGCACGGCGAACTACGTCTCCATCATCGGAACCGGCACCGTGTCATTCGTCCTCGACTCCTCGGCCAAGAGCAGGGATCTGAATGTCATTCTCCATCAGTGCCATCCCGGCGTCCCCGAAGAGGTCTTATCCAACGAAGCCCTGTCTCGTGTCGCCGTGCTGGAGGTCCAGTTCGACCATCTCGCCTGCAAGGCGAAGGGGACGACGCCACGACCGTAACACCACATTCCTGACCGGAGGGAACGCGGCACAATTTGTTAGAATGCTTGAAGAGGATTATTCTCTAATATCTGTTCAACTTCTTCAAATCCTGTCGGGAATGCATAATTATAACGCGCAGGAAGCGCAAATACATAGTTGCTGTTACGCCCAAGCTCGTTTGGCCCAATGGGCGCTGCGCCAATATGGAATTTTTCCAGCTGAAGCGAACTCCACTGGTCAAGACTAAAAATCATAATTGGGATATCCTGCCGTGGATTTGCCGAAGTCCATTGAGGATGTCTTATTAGAATTATTGGGCCTTGCTCAACAGTTACATTACCATCGAGAGTAGAACCTTCCCACTTATCTTCTACGATGGAATATCCTTTCCAGCTTTCAGGTAATGAAAAACTAAAACCATATTGGCTATTTCGGTATTCAATAATCGACAGACTTTTCTTGGTGGCAGATTTATTCTTTATTAATATAACTGAAATGCCATAAACGACTATGCCAAGTCCTACAACAATAAGCGCTATCAATAACACTTTGCGTTCCTTGCCTTGAATCAATTTCTTCATAGTACAACATCTCCTTTCTCATGAGTTGCTCCTTTATTAAAAATAGTATATGACAGTCCATAGCACGATCTTGATCGATACCCATGGTACACACTACTGGGAAGGTTGACAGACTCAGGGGAGGATCTGCGCTTCGCGAACAGCTGCCAGAGCAGACCTGGTTGGAGGACTTAGACAGTACCCTTGTGCTGCTGCGCGGTTTTCTCTACACTATGAACAGGCACCCGGCAACATTGGGTGGCACCGCAATTCCGCTACCAGCAAAGGGAGGAACACATAATGGGTTGGATTATCGCTCTTGGAGTCGTTGCTCTTGTGGCCGTGTGGCTCGTTGGCATTTACAACCAGCTCGTCCGCAAGCGAACCATGAAGGACGAAGCCTGGTCGGGCATGGACGTCCAGCTGAAGCGCCGCTATGACCTCATCCCGAACCTTGTCGAGACGGTCAAGGGGTTTGCTGGGCACGAGGAGAAGGTATTCACCGAGGTCACCGAGATGCGCTCCCGCGCCATGGGTGCAACCGGCGTCGCGGACAAGGCTGCGGCTGAGAACCAGCTCAACGCGACCCTGAAGACCCTGTTTGCTGTCGCAGAAGCCTACCCTGAACTCAAGTCCAACACCAACTTCCTCGACCTGCAAGCAAAGCTTGCGGACCTGGAGGACCAGATCCAGATGGCACGCCGGTATTACAATGGCACGGTGCGGGACTACAACATCATGTGCGAGACGTTCCCATCCGTCTTCGTCGCAAACATGTTCGGCTTTCAGAAAGCTGAGTTCTTTGAGCTGAATGGCGCCGAGGAGCGCGAAACACCGAAGGTCTCGTTCGACAATAAGTAGCAGTCCGCTCATGCGTCAGGCGCCGGCCATGAAAAAGCTCGCCTGCCTGTTCTCATGCTGGCGGCAGTCCTTATGCTTCTGCCCCCCGTGGGCAGGGCGGAGGCTGCCGCCGTGTAGCGCTGGAGTACCGTCCTCGACTGCGTTATGTTGCCTGTCGAATCGAGAAGCCAAAGGAGTACATATGAGAAAGCGTAGGCTGCTGACCCTGGCCACCTTGGTGGCGATCGCATTCCTCCTGTCAGTCCCGAGACTGGCCCTGGCCGCACAGGAGCGCATCACCAGCTTCGACAGTGCAATCACTGTCAACCAGGATGGGTCGATGCGGGTTAAAAACACCATCAGAGCCATCGTGACCGGCGATCAGATCCAGCACGGCATCTACTATGACTTCCCAACCATCTACTCCAACGTACGCACGGGTGGTCGTCTTGTCGTCGACTTCCGCGTCCTGGGAGTGCAGCGGGACGGGCGGACCGAGCCATACACCGTAGGGAACTGGGGAAACGGCAAGCGTGTGAAGATCGGAAGCGCCAATACCCTCATTGTGCCCGGTGAACACACCTGGGTGCTGCGGTTCAGCGTGGACCGTGAGCTGGGCTACTTCGCCGACCACGATGAGCTGTACTGGAACGTCACTGGCAACGGCTGGGTCTTTCCCATCGACCGCGCGTCTGCGATAGTGACCCTGCCTGCAGGTGCTGCTGCAAAGATCACCGGCCTCAGCGCCTACACGGGGGCGTCCGGCGCGACGACCAGTGCCGCGACAACGACACAGAGCGCCGACGGGACTCCGACGTTCGTCACGACCTCCATCCTCAATCCTGGCGAAGGTCTGACCATCGTCGTCGGGTGGCCCAAGGGGTACGTGACTCCGCCGACTGCTACAACTCGGCTGGGCTGGTTCCTGCGCGACAACAGCGCTCTGATCGTCGGTTTCCTTGGTCTGCTGGCCGTGTTCCTCTACTACATGACCGTGTGGTACCGCTATGGCAAGGATCCCGACCGTGGCACGATCTTTGCACACTTTGCGCCGCCCGAAGGGATGTCCCCCGGAGGCGTCCGGTATCTGTCACACATGGGGCACGACAGCAAGACGTTCACCGCTGCACTGATCGACATGGCAGTCAAGCGGTACATCAGCATTCACCAGGAACGAAGGAAATACTGGATCGAGCGGGACACGGCTCCCGAGACCGTCCTGTCCGACGACGAGCTCGCTCTGGCCGGAACTCTCCTCGGGACCAGCGCACGTGTAGACTTCGAACAGGCGAATAATGAGAACATCCAGCGCGCGATCCTTGCCAGCAAGGGACCCCTGGAAGCCGACTACCAGCCGAGGTTCTTCGTCAGCAACATTGGGTACTTCGTCATGGGCATTCTCCTCTCGGTGGGCGTAGCCCTGATCACCGCCTTCCTGTCCCTCTCCGGGACGGCGGCACAATTTGTCGCGCCCGTGGTCGTCATCGCAGCGCTGGCCGTCATGGGCGTGGTGTTCGGCCTCGCACTCAAGTCATACACTACAGCGGGACGCAAGCTGATGAACGAGATCGAGGGGTTCAAGCTGTTCCTGTCCGTCACCGAGAAGGACCGCATGAACCTCCTTAACCCGCCGGAACGCACACCCGAGATGTTCGAGAAGTTCCTGCCCTATGCCCTTGCGCTGGACGTGGAGCAGCGCTGGTCCGAGCAGTTCGCGAGCATCTTCGCGCGGATGGAAGCGGAGGGACGTCCCTACGCGCCCATCTGGTACTACGGAGCCTACTGGAACCCCGTCAACCCGGCAGCGTTTGCCAGCAGCATCGGGAACGGGTTCAGCAACGCCATCAGCGCTTCAGCAGTGGCGCCTGGCACCAAATCGGGCTTCGGTGGCGGCGGTGGTGGTGGGTTCAGTGGTGGTGGCGGCGGGGGAGGGGGAGGCGGCGGCTGGTAGAGCCCTGCCTCTTGCGAGAAACGCGAGGAGGGCCGGCCCTGGGAGAATATCCTAGGGCCGGCGTGTTTTTTTAAGGCGATAGTCCCCTAGAGGCACGTAGGCATGTGTATTTGACAATTTGTTAAAACAGGCTTGTGTTTCTCTAACTAGTTCATTATACCGTAATTATGGCGTTTAGTTCACTATTCAATTTGCATACAGCAGATCTACACTCCGAGGCGGAGGTGGAAACACGTGTCCTCGCTCCCCTATTTCTCAACTTGGATTATCCAGCTACCGCCATCATACCCAAGAAACAACTCCCCTCTCTTATTGTATCGTCTGGCTCAAAGAAGGTTACTGTCGAGGCCGATTTCCTTTTGTTTGGTAGTAACGGATTTGCTAAGGTTGTAGTAGAAGCAAAAGACCCGCACAAGCCTGTCCAAAAAACGTGGGGGCAAGCTGCCAGTTATGCTCTTAGCTATAACAAAGACAAACCGAAAGCGGAACATATAAGCTGGTTACTTATAAGCAATGGACACATCACATCTCTTTACAGCCACGACAGCGAACTCCCCGTTGTAACGTTTGAGCTATCCGATTTTGCAAGTGGCTCACCCCCCTACGCATCATTGAAAACGCTTATAAAATACGCCACGGTAGTTGAAGTTGTTAGTGGCTCAATTCCTTTCCAAGTCATAACGCCTGATAAACTTAACGCTCTTTTTACTCAATGTCATCAGCTAATCTGGAAAAAAGAAAAACTAGCCCCTACCGATGCTTTTTTTGAATTCTGCAAGTTCATATTCCTTAAAATCCGCGAGGATAAGAAACGCGAGAAGTCCGGTGCGAAGCTCCAACCTTACGAGTTGCCTATGACTACCGCGTGGCTTAAAGCGCAAATGCCGACTTCAAGCCATCCCACTCGCGATATTTTGTTTGTGCAATTACGCGATGATTTGGAAAGCCAAATACACAAAGATAGTAAGAAGCGTATTTTTGAGCCGAATGAAACATTTAGGCTTAGTGCCGATACCTGTCGTGAACTAATAAAAAGGTTTGAAACCATTAATCTCAGTTCGCTCGACGAAGACCTGAACGGCAGGATGTTTGAGGTCTTTCTTAATGCCGCTGTCCGAGGTCGTGACCTTGGTCAGTATTTTACCCCTCGCCCACTGGTTGACTTTATGACTAGGATTGCCCTTTATACTGAACAGGATATTAAGAATCCACCGAGGGTTATAGATGCCTGTTGTGGCACGTCTGGATTCCTGATAGAAGTAATGGCTTATCTAGTAGCTCGTCTGCAAAACGACACAACATTTAATGCTCTCGAAAAGCAGGAACTCAAGAACAAAATAACCAATGAGTGCCTATTTGGTATCGAGGCGAACGAACGAGTTAGTAGAATTGCTCGAATTAATATGTACCTGCACGGGGATGGGGGGAGCCACATCTTTTATGGCGATGGGCTTGATAGCGAGCCTCAAGTCCAAGATGATTTGTCGGATGAACGCAAGAAGGAAGTCAAAGAACATGCCGACAAAATTAAAGAGCAGGGATTTAACCTGGTTCTGACAAACCCGCCATTCAGTATGTCGTACAATAGCGATAATACTGACGAGGAACGGATTCTCCGTCAGTTGGTTATTGCCGATGATTCCCAATCTGCCAAATCTAGCATCTTGTTCCTGCAAAGATACTACAACCTCCTCTCGCCTGGCGGACAAATGCTCATTGTATTAGATGATACCGTTTTGAACGGCTCGAATATGTTATCCGTGCGTGAGTGGTTATTGAAGGGTTTTGTCCTCCTAGGCGTTCACTCTTTACCATTTAATGCCTTCTTTAAGGCTAAAGCGAATATAAAGACATCGGTTATACACGTTCGCAAAAAGAAGAACGAGCAAGACACGCAAGGGCACGTGTTTATGTCTATCTGCAACAATATAGGACATGACAACGCATTAACTGATACACCTGCTCGAAATAACCTGAATGACATTTACAACATCTATACCGAGTGGAGACGAACTGGCAAAATAGTTGCCACACTAAAGGAAAACCAAGATACTAGAGAGAATCTGGAGTGCCCTGAGCAAGTGTGGCTGGTCAGCCCGAAGAATATTCATGCAAACCGCTTAGACGCCTTTTATTATGCACCTGACCTTCATAATGCTTGGTCGCAGATAACGAATATGAAAGCATTAGGGCAAGTGGAGGCAAAGACAGGCAAGGATTTCATCTTACGGAGTAAAATCACTGCGAAAGAGCATGATGCTCTGGTCAAGTCTGGTACTAAGCTCAAGTACATCGAAATAGGCGATGTTACGCGTTACGGTCTGATTACCAAGCACATTGAAGACACGCTTGATAAGTTGCCAACACGCGGTGACTACATGATACGCAAGGGCGACATTCTAATGGCGATAAATAATAGTTCGCGAGGAACAGTTGTGCTCGTTCCACAGGAGTTTGATGGTGCGATATGCACGTCTGGATTTTTGGTTATTACGCCAAGAACGGACGAAGAAGGGCACCTATTGTGGTATTCGTTAAGAGGCGAACTGGTAAGGAAGCAACTGTACTACTTGGCGCAGACTGCTAGCCAGCCCGAACTAAAGAAAGAATCATGGGAGCAAGAACTTATTATCCCTATCCCTATGGGCGCAAATCGTCAAACTGCTATTGATAAATCGGTTGCTTTCCAAGATCACCTTGCCGCTCTGCTAAATGCTGATTCCTTTCGTTTTGGAGGAGAATAATGGAGAGGAAGATTCCCGAAAACCCGCCGAAAAAGCAGAATTTAGAAGATTGTGAACCCGGAGCTTCTCGTTCTGAGGTTTTTAATGCTCTCAAAAAGGTAGCGAACGCTCCAAAGACTAAGCCCTCGAAGCGTGCTGTACCACCTGCTTTAACATCGTAGTAAACATCGGTTGCTCGTCTTTCCTGTGGCTGTATCTAAAGCTATATTCGTCTGCGTATTCCTACAAATGCTGTGGCGTCACATAATGGTAAGTGCCATCAATACTCCGTTTTAATTGGCTCCAGAAACCTTCAATGCTATTAGTATGAATATCATCTCCAGTTACATAAATCCGCTTTGAATGGGCTACTGTCTAATGGTTGAAACCAAGTTTTGAGAGATTGTCATAACTCATTAGGTCATCGGTATAGACAGTGGCATCTTTGTAAACATTATCCTCGATATGAGGGACTAATGTTTTGGCCTTTACGTCAGGCACTACAATGGCTCTAGCCCTGCCATTCCGTTCTACCATCCCCAAAACCACAGTTTTATTTTCAGAGCCACGGCCACGTTTGCCTTGCTTCTTACCACCGACATAAGTTTCGTCAACCTCTACCTTACCAACGAACTTTATCTTTTTATCGTCTGAGAGCGTTGACCTGATTTGCTTCCACATCCTATAGCCAGTCTTGGTTGTAACGCCTAAATCTCGACTAAGTTGCCTTGAGGATATACCGCAGCGGGTTACGGCCATATAAGCTATGGCCTTAAACCACAGTTTCAGATGGTCAAATTTGGTATCCTGAAAGATTGTACCAGCCATCGGATAGATATGCTTACCACAGAACTCGCACGAGTAGCAAGCACGTCCTTTAATACGATAGTGGGTAGTTACCTTACCGCATTTCTCGCACTTGATACCATCCGGCCAGCGATTATAGAGGAGCCATTCTAAGCAGGCATCATCATTTGGGAAATCACGTTCAAAATCTTTCGTGCTATACTTTTCCATAACACACCGTCCTTAATTACTTACAAGATAATATTAGCACAAATGTATACGTGTGTCAAGGGGAACATCGCCTTTTTTTATGCTCAGGTTGTGGGAAGCTGTGACTCCTTCTGGAGCTGCTCACGGCGCCTTCGGTAGAGCACGATCGGCAGGTCGCCCTGGATGAGTTTCTCCCCGACGTTCAAAGTGCTGACGAAGGGTCGCTGAGTCTGCACGACACGGCGGTCCTGGTGCGCGATGGTAATGTCCGCCAGCCCAGTCAGCAAATCGAACAGTTGCCGGATCACCGGCAGTCTGCCAAACCTGCGATAGAAACGCAAATACAGGATGCTGTGCTGTTCATCGACGCACACGAACGCGGCGGTGATTCGAGCGTTCGGACCCAAGTCGTTCTGCCAGAGGTTCGGGAAGACGAAGGTAAGTTGTGCATCCCGTTTCGGCACCTGCATTTCGTCCGGCCGCCGAGGGGTCTGGCCGTGATCCTTCTCGTTGTCCACCCAGATGCGCAGAATGTTGCCGTCCAGCCGCGCTACAGGACCATTGACGACCGTCCGGTTTCCTGCACCGATCGTGTTGTAGTGAACAAAGGGCAGATGCACGACGTCCAGCTGGTTCTCGATTGCACGCGTATAGTACGCGTTCCAGGGATCGCGCCAGGTGCCGTACGTCAGTCTCGTATCATCCAGTCCAGGGATAAATGGCAGTTCAGGGTATTCCTCGCGCGGCTCGCCCCACCACAGATAGATGTAGCCGTGGGCTTCGCGCACGACAAATACTTCGCCCCGAAAGGTGGCCGGCACCGGGGCGTCCTTGCCATTTGCAGGGATCACTGTGACGCAACCTCGCCCGTCATACTGCAAGCCGTGGAACGGGCATTCCACGCAGTCACCCTTGACCTTCCCTGCGCTGAGTGCCACCCCCCGGTGGATACAGTGGTCACTCATACAGGACACCGTGCCCTTCCTTTCCCGCCACAGGACCAAGTCCCTGCCCATGCGCCGAACACTGAGGAGCGTTCTCTGCTTGACCTCGCGCGATTCAAGGATGACATACCACTGGTTTCGAATCATCGTGTCACCTCCCGTCAGATATGAGGTCAGCTGGTAATTGCACATCCGGTGAGACATACGCCGGGTCAACCTGATCTGACCATCGACATCTTATAGACAAGAACCAAGGGATGGATTTCCACCTGCGCGGGAATGACCGAACGAGACGCGTTTTGCGGGCGACGCGTCAGGTCACACCTCAAGGTCTGTGTGCCAGTGTCGAGGTAAAGCTGGATCTAGCGCTGTTCCCGATCCCTCGCTTTCTGCTACTCCTCGAGTTCAGTCACCATGTGCCTCGCGCGCTGCGGCCAGGACGGCGGCGATATGTCCCGCAACCTTCACCTTGCGCCACTCG
>Ga0209539_1001062_pt1 | contig 15208 bp, 13 predicted proteins | sample BarGraNGADG00312_2_FD_184499 | JGI IMG/M metagenome (GOLD analysis project Ga0209539, IMG submission 184499) | Arctic peat soil microbial communities from Barrow, Alaska - Barrow Graham LP Ref core NGADG0011-312 (SPAdes) (version 2) | ecosystem: Environmental > Terrestrial > Soil > Wetlands >... | reverse complement strand
TCACTGTCGATGGTTGAAAAATAATTTATCTGCCGGGTTACGAGAGGGACGAAAATAACAAAAAACAAAATAATGATCGCCCAGATTACTGCAAGCGTTAAGAGTGCAGCGAGAGATCGCGGAAAGGACCAGGATTTGATTTTGATTTTACAAAACAGACCTACAAGAGGCCTGCCCATAATAGAAAAAACACCTGAAACCAAAATATAAACTACTATATTCCGAAAGAACCACGCACAACCTAAAAGGATTAATATTCCACAAAAGATAAGAATGTTTCTTAAGGTTGCTTTCATTAGTAAAGCCATTTCTTCCTGCAAACCTAATCCAAATTTTTGGAATTCGCTAAAAATATGCGTTAACCATAATGAACTTATTCCCTTTCATTTTCGAATGATTTTAGCCTCACCCCCTCCTGTCCCCCGCTCCCATGAGAGCGGGGGATGATAACTTCGAATCTTCAGTCATTTCCTTTTACTATTCCAGAAATATTAATATTAATAAATGAGATCTCTTCGTACTTAAGCCCCTCCCACCTGGGGGAGGGGTTTGGGGAGAGGCAAAAAGAGAAGAGAAGTCTTTATAACTCGCTGCCATTATGTCTACTATATTTTTTATTTATATGTCATTATGTCACATAAATCAAATTGGAACGATGTTTGAAAATATGCTGATATACGATTAAATGTTAAACTTAATTATAGGAGGACAAAACAATGTTACCAACAATTACCAGAAGAAGTTTCAGGAACTTTTACATGCCGGGTATCTTTAATGATGATTTTTTCCCTGTACTGTCAAACAGAACTACTTCAATGCCCGCAGTGAACATACGGGAAGATGAAAAGAACTATGTTCTTGACCTGGCTATTCCAGGGATTGACAAGAAAGATCTGAATATCGAAATGAATGAAGACGTTCTGACAATCTCATCGGAAATAAAAAATGAATCGGAAGAAACCAGCGACGGATATAAAAGAAAAGAATTCAGCTATGCAACATTCTGCAGAAGTTTCTACATTCCCGAAAACGTAAACAGGGAAAAAATTGATGCAAATTATAAAGATGGAATTCTTTCCGTATCGCTTCCGAAGCAGGAAGAGGAAAAAAACAAGCTCTCAAAAAAGATTGAAATTTCATAATTGATCAAAAAAAATCCCGGCTAATTACCGGGATTTTTAGTATGACCGCACTCCTGAATATATCTCTCACCAAAGTTTCTTCCGAACTCTCTCAGATACTCCTTTTTGTGGCTATCCGGAGAAAATTTAAAAGCCGCCGTTTCTTCAAATATTTTAAACTTTAGCAAACGAAAGTTTTCGAGTATCAGATTTGGCGACTCTCCGCTCCATCCATAGGATCCGAAAGCTCCGGCCAATTTACCTTTGTCACGTATGGGATTTATCAATGCAAATAGTTTATATACAGGAAGTAACGTATTCTGATTTATTGTCGGTGAACCTACCAGCAAACCGTCAGCCATTATTATTTTTGACTCAAGTTCTTCCAATGAAATATTCTCAATATCTGTAATATCCACAGTAATATCTTTAGTCTCGAGGATTCCTTCAGCAATAAGATAAGCTGCATCTTTTGTGTAACCATAGGCAGAAACATATGCTATAAGAATATTCATCTTGCTTTTTTCAGATATAATCTTCATGTAATGATCCGCATACTTTTCAGAAAGGTCGATTGCTTTTCCCAAGTTCTTTTCATGGATCGGTCCATGCCCGGGACATATGAAATTCAGATCAAGTGGTTTTATCTTTTCGATAGCCTTCAGTATAAACCGGCTGAAAGGTCTCATGATGACGTCAAAGTAGTATTTAAATGATATCGTATACTTTTCATCGAAGTTGCTGTACATTTCAGAAGTACAATAATGGGCTCCGAAGATATCGCATGAAAATAAAATTTTGTCCTCGACAAGAAGTGTCATCATTGAATCAGGCCAGTGGAGGTTTGGCGCTGATAAAAATCTGAGTGTCTTATTACCAAGATCAAGTGTATCACCATCTTTTACTACCCTTGATTTAAACGGTATATTAACAATATCCTCGAGGTACCTGATTGCATTTCCGCTGCCAACTACCGTAGCTGAAGGAGCCAGATCGAGAAGAAGCCGCAGACTGCCTGAATGGTCAGGCTCCGTATGATTGAGAATAATATATTGAATATCTTCCGGATCGGTAACGGATCTTAGTTTATGAAGATATGTCTCACTGAATTTTTCCTTGGCAACCTCGATTATAGCTTTCTTCCCGGCATTTATAAAATAGGAGTTATAGGTTGTCCCGAAATCAGTATTCATCACAATATCAAAGGTTCTGATATCGTAATCTAGTATCCCTATCCATTTGACGTCACGGGTAACATCAATTACTTTATCGTCGGTTCTGTCCATTTTATCAAACATTTTCAGATTTTGGCAATGATACTTTTATTTGCCTTTACCTGTTGCAGGATTGGAATCTCAACTTCCGTACCAACCGGCAAGAAAATATCGACCCTCGATCCGAACTTAATAAAGCCGAGTTCGTCACCCTGGAGCACATCCACATTCACCTTAGCATAGGTAACAATCCTCCGGGCTACTGCTCCTGCTATCTGTCTTATCATTACTTCAGTTCCGGCAATGGTTTTTATCACAACTGTACTCCTCTCGTTCAGTTCAGAAGATTTCGGATGCCATGCTACCATATTCTGACCCGAATGATAACAAACGTATTGTATTTTCCCCGATACCGGATATCTGTTACTATGCATATTGAAAGGAGACATAAAAATCGAAACCTGTAAACGCATATCTTTAAAATACTCATTTTCCATTGTCTCTTCAATGACGACAACTTTTCCATCGGCTGGTGCATAAATCAGCCCGGGGTCAGTTTCAAATGAACGTGTAGGGAGCCTGAAGAAAAAGAGTAAGAAAATATAGAGCATAAATGAGCAAATAAAAAATGCCCACCTGACAATTACTAACTCTGACCAGACAATATTAACAATGATATTCAGTATCAGCAATGCTATTAAACCAAATGCTAATATCTTATATCCTTCCTTATGAATATGAATTCTCATCTATTTAATATTTGCACAAAACTAATCAAGTCAGTTCAATCATCCAAAAAGTGATATAAAAAGATATACAAGAGGGAAAGATATTATTGTACTATCGAACCTGTCGAGAAATCCACCATGACCAGGCAATATTGTTCCTGAGTCCTTTAATCCTGTGCTTCTTTTGAGCATTGATTCTACAAGGTCGCCATATGTACCTGCCACAGAAACAATCAGTGAAATAATTATCCAATGAATTTTATCCATAACGCCAAGCCAGTCAGTAAGAAACCAGGCAACGAGAGATGCTATTAAAATACCACCGATAAACCCTTCCCAGGTTTTTTTCGGCGATATACGAACCATCAGCTTATGTCGTCCAAGAGATATTCCGGTCAGATATGCCCCGGTGTCATTAGCCCAGATAAGGATGAAAAAACCAACAATTATTCCGGGTGAGAATATTACACCAGCATGCGGGAGTATTGAATTAAGCCCCGTCCGTGAGAATGCCGCAAACGGGAACATCGAAAACGGAACAGCAGAATAGAGTATAGAAAAAAATGTGTGTGCCAGTGAATCAAACGGTTTTTCTTGTCTTCTGTACAATTCTATAACCATAATTATCGACACCAATGGAAGAAGAACGAAGAAAAATCTTTTTTCAATAGCTTCTGAAGCAACAAGTGTTGAAATTATATATAATGTAACCCCGGTAATAATCCCGGGTATAAGCTGAGGTCTGACGCCACTGCTCCTTATCATAAGGTAATACTCATATTGTGTTCCTATGAGCAGAACCAGTCCGGTAAGAAAGAAAGAAACCGGATGAAGCCAAAAACCTCCCATTATGAATATTACGATCCATGCTCCGGTTAAGGTTCTTCTGAAAAAAGTATTCAAAATTTCAGTATATTATTCTTTTACACACTCTTTCTTTTCGATTTTGCCTTTTTTACAGTTTTCTCGGGAGATACATTTTCTGTGACAACCTCTTTTTTCGATGATTTTATTTTTGGTTTCTCAGATGATGATTTGGCTGATTTCTTCTCTTTTTTAACCTCTTTACTATTTTCCTTGTTACTTAATAAAAGAGCTGATTTGGCTTCAGCTTCTTTCTCGTCCTTCAGCAATTCAGCCTTCCTCTTGCCAAAGATCCTTTCAAGATCTTCACTGAATATTACCTCTTTTTCCAGAAGCAGTTCTGCAAGCTCTGTAAGACCTTTCATATTATTTTTAAGAACCTCTTTAGCCCTCACATATGACTCTGAGATAATCAGATTAACTTCCTGATCAATAAGTTCTGCTGTCTTTTCACTATAAGGTTTTGTGAATCCAAAATCAGATTGCCCTGAAGAATCGTAGAAACTTATATTGCCGACCTTATCGCTCATTCCAAAAAATGAAACCATTGCATAGGCCTGTTTGGTAATTTTCTCCAGATCATTAAGAGCTCCTGTTGAAATTTTGCCGAAGATGAGTTCTTCGGCTGCTCTTCCTCCCAGAGCATATGCCATTTCATCCAGGATTTGTTCCCGCGTGGTAAGCTGGCGCTCTTCAGGAAGATACCATGCTGCTCCGAGAGCCCTGCCGCGTGGTATAATTGTTACTTTAAGAAGAGGACTTGCATATTCAAGTAACCAACTCACGGTAGCATGTCCTGCTTCATGATAAGCAATTGTTTTTTTCTCACCAGGCGAAATGATTTTTGTTTTTCTTTCCAATCCGCCTACAATCCGGTCGATAGCATCGAGAAAATCCTGTTTCTCAACAGCAGTTTTATTCTTTCTTGCTGCAATAAGAGCTGATTCGTTGCAGACATTTGCAATATCAGCGCCTGAAAAACCAGGAGTCTGTTTTGCCATAAAACCTATGTCAAAACTTTTTTCAATCTTAATTGGACGAAGGTGAACTTTAAATATTGCTTCCCTTTCGTTAAGATCGGGAAGCTCAACATGGATCTGACGGTCAAAACGACCGGCACGCATCAGAGCTCTGTCAAGTATATCTGCCCTGTTTGTGGCGGCAAGTATTATCACTCCCATGTTTGTTCCGAAACCATCCATCTCAGTAAGAAGCTGGTTCAGAGTGTTTTCTCTTTCATCGTTTGATCCAAAATTTGAATTACGTCCTCTTGCGCGGCCAACAGCATCTATTTCGTCTATGAAAACAATACATGGTGCTTTTTCTTTTGCCTGTTTAAACAGATCTCTTACTCTTGAAGCTCCTACCCCGACGAACATTTCTACAAAATCTGAACCTGAGATAGAAAAGAATGGCACGTTTGCTTCGCCGGCAACAGCCTTTGCAAGCATTGTTTTACCTGTCCCGGGAGGACCTATCAGAAGCGCACCTTTAGGTATTTTACCTCCAAGACTGGTATATTTTTTCGGATTCTTAAGAAAATCAACAATTTCCATAACTTCAGTTTTGGCCTCTTCAAGGCCTGCGACATCGTTGAAGTTTAACTTTACGTTGGTATCCTTATCGAATATCTGGGCGCGTGATTTGCCTACGCTGAAAATACCACCGGCACCTCCTGCTCCTCCTCCTGACATCCGTTTCATCATAAACAACCAAAAACCAATTAATAAAACAGGCAGCAATAACCAGGAGAGTATATCGCCAAACCAGTTTTTACGTGTTTGATAATCAGGATAAATCAAATCCTTATCAGCATACTCAGCGTCCTTCTGAGCTTTAAGAATGAAAGGCTCAAAACTGCTGATATCACCTATAGTATATGTAAAGTTCGGCCTTGGTAATGATAAACCAAAACCTGTTCCGGGTTTTGAAACTTTAGGATATCTTCCAGACTCAAGTGCCTCCTTTTTAAGGTAAATTTCAGCCTGATCCTTATTTACCACAACTATTTTTTCAATATCGTGATTTGCGATCATCGACTTTATTTCACTGGTAGTAGTCTGTTGAACTGTCTTCCCGTTATTGAATAACGAAAAAAGAATCAATGATACAGCAAGGACTGCAAAAATCCAATTGGTATTAAAACGCGGTTTTCCATTTTTATCAGGTTTTTTGTCCGATCCCTGATTATTATTTGTATTGTCTGCCATAAATATTTAACTTACTGTATTTTATCTTCCATAGTTTCTATTGCTGCATCAGCCCAGAGTGATTCCAGACTGTAAAAATTCCTGTACTCCTCAAGAAAAACATGAACGATTAAGTTACCATAGTCAAGAAGTACCCAGAAACAATTGTCAAGCCCTTCAACATGTAAAGGTTTTTCAAATGCTTCCTTCCTGACGGTATCATCTACGGAATCACAAATGGCACTTACCTGTGTTCCGGATGAGGCGTGACAAATGATAAAATAATCTGCAATCCTGTTCTCTAGTTTCCTTAAATCAATTTTCAGAACATTTTGCCCTTTTTTCTCATAAATACCTTTTAAAACACTTCCTAAAAGGACTTCAGCTCCGTCAGATTTTTTCTTCATCAATATTTATCGATTTGATATTAAGTCGCAAAAGTACCACTTTAATCTGTATTTTTGTTACTGTAAAGCTCTTTTGCAATTTCAATGCCAATCTTAACAGTATGGAAAAAAGCGAAGATTAAAATGAACATTCTTTTACTAAATCGCTACTAATCATGATAATAGGTTCAAATATTTTATTTTTTGAAAACCTGTCATCTACAAATACTCATACAGCTGACCTTCTAAAAAAGAATAATGTTCAGGAAGGCACAATTGTTCAAACGAATTATCAGTCGTCAGGCAGGGGGTATTGGGGTAACAGTTGGGAAAGCGAAGATGGTAAAAACTTATTAATCAGCATTGTACTATTCCCTTCATTCATAAAACCTGAAGACCAGTTTCTTATTTCGATGGCAATCTCTCTTGGAATTAGCGATTTTTTACTGAGTATCATTCCCGGGTGTTCTATAAAATGGCCTAATGACATTTGGGTAAACAATGACAAAATAGCAGGTATTTTAATTGAAAGCTCTCTGTCTGGCGATCAGATTGAATTTACAGTTGCAGGAATCGGTCTTAATATCAATCAGGAAAAGTTCTTAAGCGAAGCTCCCAATCCGATTTCGCTGCGCCTGTTAACCGGAATGAACTATGATCTCCCAACATGTTTGAATCAGCTGGCCTCTCATCTTGATAAGAGATATAAACAATTAATTGCAGGCAATTACTCACAAGTAAAGAAGGAGTATGTTTCCAAACTATTCCGTTTAAATGAATTGTTTGAATTCAAAGATTTTCAAGGCATCTTCACAGGAAGGATTCTTAATGTCGGCGATTATGGCCGGCTAAAAATCGGGAAGCAGAACGGGGATATAAAGGAATATGCTTTTAAAGAGATTGAATTTATACCTTAGTCTCTTTCCAGCCTCTGAAGTTTTCCATTTCATCAATAAGCTTTCCCAGGAACTGGTCAATTGGTTTTGCAGCCAGCATCTTCATCATCCCATTAAGTTCCGCACTCAGCATAAGTCTCACATTTGCCGGATTTTTAAGATTATCCGAGATATCCAGTCTTAGTGAAAAGTCATTTTTCTTCAGGGCATCACCATTAAAAATAACTTTAATGTATTCTTCTTTTTCAGCAAGTCTTAAGGTCACTTTTCCAAGCATTGCTACATTGAAGCTGCATGATTCTTTTTCAGCATTCCAGTTATTGACGTTCCCTTTTGGTATAAATTGCTCGAAATTCCTGATATCAGTCACGAATGTAAAAGCCTCTTCAGCATTGCAGGTCAATGTACCTGTCCTGCTTTTAAAAATTGATAGATCGGACATAAAATTACAATGGTCTGTTTTATTATTATTTATCTAATATTCAATACTCTCCAAGATTTCGGCCTCATCCCCAGTTAGCCGGATCCAATCTCCAGTTTTTCAAAGTTTCAACCTCGGTCTGACCAATATATCCGGTTTTAAGTGCTGTTTCAACCAGGACAGAATAGTTGCTTAGAGTTTTCAGTCTGCAATTCTGAGCGGCGAAAGCATCGGCAGCCTTTTTAAATTCGTATGTAAATATTGCCAGCATGCCAAGAACGTCACAGGATGATTCCCTCAGGGCATTCACTGCATTAAGGCTGCTACCGCCTGTAGATATCAGATCCTCAATAACTACAACCTTTTGCCCTCTTTCAAAATAACCTTCAATCTGGTTTCCAAGTCCATGTTCCTTCGCTCCTGATCTGACGTAGATAAATGGCAATCCAAGCTTGTCTGCGATAAGTGCACCATGTGCAATTGCTCCTGTTGCAACACCGGCTATCATTTCAGTTTGCGGATAAAGATCTTTTATCAATTCAGCAAAGGAATCGCGGATATATGAGCGTATTTCCGGAAATGAAAGGGTTTTACGATTATCACAATATATAGGCGATTTCCATCCTGAAGCCCAAGTAAAAGGATTTGATGATTGCAATTTTATTGCTTTAATTTGTAAAAGATATTCAGCCGTTTTTTTTTCAAAATTCTCCATTGGAGTATGTATAAAATTCACTTCGAGAACAGATTCATAATGATAAGCCCTGAACCCGACAGGATACAAAAATACGGCTTATTCCATAAATTCAACGATACAAAGGAACTTTATAAGATAATTTCTGATTTTCAGTCAGATAAGAGCATTACTGCCATTAATATCTATGGGACTGATATCAAGCATCTCTGGAAAATCTTCAGAATCTATTTTACAGAAGTTGGCGCTGCCGGAGGACTCGTAAAGCATACTTCAGGCAGATATCTTTTCATTGAAAAGAAGGGTAAACTCGATCTGCCTAAAGGGCATATTGAACGAGGTGAAGAACCTGATGCATGTGCTTTAAGAGAAGTATCTGAAGAGTGCGGGATCAAAGGACATACCATTGTGAAATCAATATGTCCGAGTTATCATACCTATAGCTGGGAAGGGATTTCATATCTTAAAAAAACAACCTGGTTTCTTATGAATTATAACGGGAAGATGATAACTGAACCGCAGGTATCCGAAGGTATAACAAAGGTTGAATGGCTTTTCCCCGATGAGCTGAACTCCATCAAAAGCAATGCGTGGTTATCGCTAATGGATCTTATCAACTGTTCAATTCTCAGGTAATGTTACCTTATTCTTCGATCCCTTTATAATCTTTGAGATTAATTCCCGCGGGAACAAATTTAGAGGCATCACCACCGCTTTTAATTATATCCCTGACGATAGTGGAATTAATAAATGAATGTTCCGGAACTGTAAGAAGAAACACTGTTTCAATACCAGGGGCCATCGATTTGTTCACCTGTCCGATTGCTCTTTCAAACTCAAAATCAGCAGCTGTTCTAAGTCCCCGGAGAAGATACCCGGCTCCGTTTTTTTTACAGAAATCTACCGTAAGTCCCTCATAATGATCTACCCGTACTTTCGGTTCGTTTTTAAAAACCCTGGTAACCATTTCTTTCCTGGTCTCAAGGGAATAATAGTTTTTTTTCAATGCGTTGGCACCAACGGCTATGATGATCTCATCAAACAAGCTGATTGACCGCCTGATGATTCCTTCATGTCCGATAGTGAAAGGATCAAAAGATCCCGGAAAGACAGCTATCTTCTTCATTCGAATGATATTTTTTTGGGATTCTTTACCTTTTGATTAAGTAAGGCCAGTTCGAGTACACCCATTATTGTCTCTACATAATGGAATTTTAATCCCCTTATATATATTTCCTTAATGCTTTTAACGTCTTTCCTGTTCTCTTCCGAAATGATTATCTCCTTTAAACTGGCACGTTTTGCAGCCAGGATTTTTTCTTTTATGCCTCCAACCGGCAGGACTTTTCCTCTCAATGTTATTTCTCCCGTCATTGCCAGATATTTCTTTACTTTTCTCTGGGTGAATGCTGAAGCTATCGAAGTGGCCATAGTAATTCCCGCAGATGGCCCGTCTTTCGGAATTGCACCTTCAGGTACATGTATATGAATATTCCATTTTTCTGAGAAATTATCAGGAAGGTCGAGCAGCTCAGCATTAGATTTCAGATATTCCAGGGCAATAATTGCCGATTCCTTCATTACCTCACCAAGATTACCGGTAAGAGTCAGCTTTCCGGTACCTTTACTCAAACTCGTTTCCACGAATAAGATCTCTCCTCCTGCCGTGGTCCAGGCAAGTCCGGTAACCACCCCCGCCTGTTCATTACCGGAATAAATATCACGTGTATATTTTGGAGGTCCGAGTATTTCGCCCAGTGTTTTTTGCGAAAGAACGATATCGTATTTTGTATCTGATGCTATATTTTTGGCTGTTACCCTTATCACTTTTGCCAGTCGTTTATCAAGTTCGCGAACACCCGATTCCCTGGTGTATTTTTCTATAAGCGTCTCCATCACATTATCGTCGATTGTAATCTGCTCTTTTTTAACGCCATGATTCTCAAGCTGTTTTGGAAACAGATGCCTTTTCGCAATCTCAAGTTTCTCCTCAACAAGGTAACCGGTTATTTCAATGAGTTCCATCCTGTCTCGCAGAGCGGGACTGATTGTTGCAAGATTATTAGCGGTAGCTATAAACAACACTTTCGACAAGTCATATTCCATTTCAAGGAAGTTGTCAAAGAATGTACTATTCTGTTCCGGATCAAGTACTTCCAGAAGGGCTGAAGAGGGATCACCTCTGAAATCCTGCCCGACTTTGTCAATTTCATCTAGAATAAAAACAGGATTTGAAGTGCCGGATCTTTTGATATTCTGGATTATTCTTCCGGGCATGGCACCGATATAAGTTTTTCTATGTCCTCTTATCTCTGCTTCATCATGTAATCCGCCAAGTGACATTCTGACATATTTCCTGTCAAGTGCTTTGGCTACTGACCTGCCAAGGGAAGTTTTTCCGACTCCCGGAGGGCCGTAAAGGCAGAGAATAGGAGATTTCAGATCTCCTTTGAGTTTAAGAACAGCCAGATGCTCGAGGATCCTCTCTTTAACCTCATCAAGTCCAAAGTGGTCTGAATCAAGCACATGCCTGGCATTATTAAGATCGAGGTTATCTACCGTATAAAGATCCCATGGCAGATCAAGAAGAGTCTGAATATAGTTTACCTGAACGGAATATTCCGCTGCCGCAGGGTTGAGACGGTGCAGCTTATCAAGTTCCTTATCGAATACCTTTTTAACTTCACTACTCCACTTCTTGGTCTCAGCTTTCTTTATATATTCCTCAATCTCCTTTTCAACCGGATTACCGCCAAGTTCATTCTGGATGGTCTTCATTTGCTGATGAAGAAGAAATTCCCTTTGCTGCTGATCAAGATCACTCTTGACTTTTGACTGTAATTCATTCTTAAGTTCCAGAACCTGGATCTCCTGAACGAGGAATTCGAGCAACATAAAACCTCTGTCTCTCAAACTGTTAATCTCCAGCAGTTTTTGCTTATCCTGTACCTTTATGTCGGTATTGGAACAAATAAAATTTATGAGGTATGTATTATTCTCAATATTTTTGATAGCGAAGGAGGCTTCAGGACTTATATTGGGATTGATCTTTATAATCTTGAGAGATAAATCTTTCAATGACCCGACAATTGCATCAAAATCCTTGCTCAGTATTTCCGGTTTCGTTTCCGGTATGGTCTTTACCTTTGCAATAAAATACGGATCGTCGGAAACCAGTTCCTGCAAAACCATTCTTTTCCGACCCTGTATAATTGCGGTTGTTGATCCGTCAGGCATCTCAAGAAGTTTAACTATCTGACCAATAGTGCCAATAGAGTGAAGGTCATGATACTCGGGGTTTTCAATATCAGGGTCTTTTTGTGGTACAGTACCTACTATCTTGTTGTTGCGGTAAGCATCTTTAATTAGTTGAATCGATTTTGGACGTCCTATTGAAATAGGAAGAACCACACCCGGGAATAGCACTGTATTCCTGAGTGAGAGTATGGGAATAGCTTCCGGAACCTCAACATCCTCAAGTTCACCATCGTCGCCATCAGCAATAATAGGTATTATGTCTCCGTCTCCATCAAGTATATCCGGAAGTAATATCTCATTCGCTGATTTCCTAAATTTCTTTTCCATCTGGTATCTTACTCCTACATTAAACTTTTTTCATATCATCATCAACTTGCTTCTCATTCCCCTCTTGCCGGTCCACCTCACCCTGAACCCTTTTACCTGGGGAAAGGGACTTAAATCCTGCTTATCCAATTATTGTGCACTTTTCTCTTTAAACTATTAAATCTTGTCTTTTGTTCTTTCCGGAAGTGTCAAAATTACATAATATTTTTACAACTGGTGTGAAATTGAGCATTGCAATGATTATGCCATAGTAGAAACAAAAATAAAAAAATAGGGACCCGCCGTGGCATGTCCCTATATAAAAACAGTTAAATCTGATTTTTATTTCTTTTTCCCCATATGATCCTTGTAACGGTTCATGAATTTATCCACTCTCCCTGCTGTGTCAACAAGTTTCATTTTACCTGTATAGAAAGGATGAGAAGTATTTGAGATCTCAAGTTTGATAAGAGGATATTCAGTCCCATCTTCCCATTTAATGTTCTCTCTTGAGGGTGCAGTTGATTTACTCAGAAAAGAAGTCCCGTTTGACATATCCTGAAAAACCACAAACCTGTAATTGCTTGGATGAATACCATTTTTCATTGTTCAATATTTTTTGTCCTTATTAATCCTAATAATTTCCTCCTGATTAGGGCTTGCAAAATTAATTAACATTCTTTAAAATGCAAAAGTAATTGCAATATTATTAATTGTATCCTGAAAATCTCTGATTAATTTACTGTTTATCAGATATTTCATCTTTATATCTTATGAAAGGATGTCTTGGATTTATGAGAAACCTATAGGTAACGTGAGTTTTTGCTTTCTTTGCTCCAATAGCTTCATAAATTGCAATCATTTTAGGATTATAATCGCCTACCCATGAGAGCTCAAGCTCTTTAAACCAGGGTTTCTTTTTAAACACATTGTAAAGCTGCAGGAAGATGGCAGATTCTACTCCGCTGTTTTGATATACCGGATTAACTCCTCCGACAACCGCCCTCATTCTGGTCATTTTATGAGTCGCTTTAAAATAGTAGAAGCGTACGACGTTCCAAAGATGAAGTTTACCATTAAAATACTTGAGTATCTGGTTCAGATCAGGAAAGAGGACAAAAAAAGCTATCGGCTTATCATTGAAATAAGCAAACCAGATAAGCTTTTCATCGATAACTAATTTGGCCTTTTCGAGCGACTCCTCGAGGATTGAAGGATCAAGCGGGGTAAAGTCTCCCTTAAAAACTGACCATGTCGAGTTGTAAATTTTTACAATATCATTTACATATTTCTCTTTGTTCCTGAACTCAAAATGGTGAAAAGTATATCCCGGTCTTTTTGAGAGCCAATCAGCAATCTTCATGATCCTCTCAGGGAACTGAACTATCTTATTATCAATGGTTCTGACATCTCTGTGATAAGAGAATTGTTCAAAATAATTTTTAAATCCGTACTCTTCAAAAAAAGATCTGTAATACTTTTTATGATAAGGCATTCCAAATCCCTGTTGCATAAATCCGTCTACCAGTAGTCCCCAGTTATTATCGTTTTCACCAAAATTAATTGGCCCGTCCATTGCTTCCATCCCATGTAAAGCGTGCCATCCCCTGGCTGTATTAAAGAGATAAAATGCTGCCTCTCTGTTTTCAATAACTTCAAAGAAACCAATCCCGCCTGTTGCTTGCCTGTTCGCAGATGACCTTCTCCAGTCGATGAATGCCGCTATTCTCCCGATTGTATGTTCCCCATCATCCTTTAGAATCCACCGGATTGCTTCTCCATGTTTAAATGTATGGTTCTGTGCCGGATCAAAAACAGATTCTATACTTGAGTCTAGCTGAGAAATCCAGTATGGGTCTGATTTATATAGTTCTTTTGGAAAATCTATAAATTCCTTTTTATCTTGTTTCGTTTTGACCTCAACTATCTTCATAATATCAGTTCTATGAGATTAGGCTATACGTTTGTAAACTCAATCAGTTTAACGTTTCAAGTTGCAAATATAAACAGATTTTAATGACATCATGCCTGTTCAATATCACACGGCGTTACTTGAAGGAGAATTCAATCTTATGAACCTGAAAAATCAGAACTCAACTATTTATCTCTTGTTGACAACCGTCGAACTATTGTTATCTGACGGTCAGATTAATTGTCTTTTTTATACTCCAGATTCCAATTTTAGATGTGTTTAACGAAATTAGAATTTTGTAGCTTCCACTTTGAGCTGGTGCATTAATATGAAAATTATATTCCCCCTGGTACCTTTTTAAAATAAGGTCAATTGGTAAAGTAGAGGCTTCTTCATCGAGGAGGTTTTCTCCTTGATATAGACCAGCATGCAATCGGGTTGAGTAATCTCCGGCATCGCGATAATTTTCAGGCGCTTTCTTCGAAGACAGTACTACTTTTATATCCATGGTTTCGTTAGCATTTACCGTCAATTTTTTAAACCGGGTACTTATGAGAATATCATTCATCACCGGCAAAGAGTCAATTATTGTTACCTTATAATCCTTATATACAGGATTTTGGATTTTAACTCCTTCATCCAGATAATTATTAAGATAAGCGACTTTTCTAAGACCCAGAGTGTCATCAGCATGCCATAAGTTAAACTGGTTCCGGCGACTATTAACATTTATGCTTGGTGCAAAAGTATTTGCATAAAAGGATACTATTCCCGCTTTCTGATAACTATTTGTTATAATTGGCAATCCTTTGCATTTATCAATCATTTCCTTTCCGAGCTCCCTGTTGGCCCTGAATTCATCAAATCTTGCTATCCTGAGATCAAGAACAGGATAAACAATTTGTAGTCGAAGAATAAGTATAATTACAATAACCGGGAAAGCCAACAGGAAAAACCATTTTTCAAAAACTGGTTTTGTATGGCCTGATTTTAAAAAGAAAATGAGCAATGGAATAATAACTGGTAATGTCCAGTTAACTTCAACCCGTCCTTTCAATGTACTTACAAGGAAAAACCCGAGGAATCCCCATAAATTCCATTTTAATGCTTTTTCAAATAAATCTGAATGTTTAAATGTAATTGCGGAGTAAAGCATGAAAATTGCGGAGATTGGCCCAAAATACAGCACTTGCCCTGATAAATATTCATAAGTAAAAGA
>Ga0209539_1001061_pt1 | contig 15211 bp, 8 predicted proteins | sample BarGraNGADG00312_2_FD_184499 | JGI IMG/M metagenome (GOLD analysis project Ga0209539, IMG submission 184499) | Arctic peat soil microbial communities from Barrow, Alaska - Barrow Graham LP Ref core NGADG0011-312 (SPAdes) (version 2) | ecosystem: Environmental > Terrestrial > Soil > Wetlands >... | reverse complement strand
TTCCCTGGAGCGATATTATTTTCAAGGCCATTACTTTAAAGGGAATATATGGCCGGGAAATGTGGGAAACATGGTACAAAATGGAACAAATGATAATAGGCGGAATAGACTTAAATCCGGTTATCACCCACCGTTTCCCTATCGATGATTTCCAGAAGGGTTTCGATGTCATGGAGAAAGGCGATTGTGGAAAAGTAATTCTTAATTGGGATTAGAAATAAGTAAATGTTTTTGTTAGAATGCTTCTTTAGAATAAATTTATCTTACCAAAACAACGCTAAGTATTTTAATCATTTAGATTACAAATAATTTGTTAGATCAGTTTATAGTGATCTAAGGCTTTTTTTCAAAAGTTGTCCTCTGATGAGATTAAAATAAAAATATTAAGGATTATCGGTTGCTGTATGGATTGATCCGATTTGTATACTATCCGAAGTATCATTTTGATTTGAATGTAATTTTTCCTTTAAGTACTGAGAAAATAGTTTAGCTCCAATATAATTAAGGTGAGTCAAATCACTATAGCAACTATCCGGAAAACTTAAAGTTGATAAATCTAATAAAGAATCTCTTGATAATGAATTGCGAATAGAAAGCCAAATTTTCTTTACTGCGATAATATTTGTGTTAGGGGACTTATGCTTGGGTGTGTTTAATAATACAAGTTTAATTGATTTTTGTCGGCATAACTGTGAAATCCTCATTAGATATTTTTCTTGAACCAGGGCTTTTTCATGAAGTTTGTCCTCAACTAATAGGTTCCATTTTATATCTTCCTGCAATTTATCTCTTACCAGATACTCATAGCCCCCAAAATTTCGGATTCTTCTGTCAACACGTGAAAAGCTTTTAATGAAGGCTTTAAAATTGCTAAAAATAGATTTCATTAATCCTCTAAAGTAAGCGTCAGGATTGTTTTTAATTAGTAAATATTTATCAGAATTATTCAATAAATAATTATAGGAGGCAATTTTCTCAATTACAAATTCATCGCTAAACAACCATCTATCTTCTGTATCTTTTAATATGTCCGCATTAGAAAAACCGATAAATATTGTCTTAATTTGATCATTGTATTCAAGTAAAGATTTTAGCTTAACATAAGTGTACATATAGGCTTCACCGGATTGAGCAATATTTATAGAATTTGGAACCAGACTATCATTTACTGCACATTCGATATTTGAATCACCCATAAACACTATATTAATATCTTTACTAATCTTTAATAGGTGATTTTTCCGCTGATTAATTGCATAATCAGAAAGTATTGATAAACCTAAGGCTAATGACCCGACAAGTAAGATAAAAAGTGAAAAATTGATAAGGAAACTTTTCATATTTATTAAAATTGGAAATAAATAAATTTTTGGTCCCCACCTCCAAAGAATAGAATTATAAAAACAATCCCAAAGTAAATCCCCCATCGTATTGCTCTATATTTTATGTTTTCCAATTGTAGAGCATGTTGCTTTTTTCGCTGCACGTATTCTGTCAAAATAAAAATCATAGATATTAAAATTGCTATTTTCGGAAAAACCTGTGGAAATGAAAATAATGATATTGAGAAAACACATTTTAAGTACTCAACTGCTTTTTGAATTGATTCAGATCTGAAAAATACCCAGGCCAGAATGACAATAACTAATGTGATAAATGTCTCAATTAACACCAGAACCATATTATTATTATTAATCCCTATTGTTTTTAACAGTTTCTTTCGCGGTTTTCGTTGCCATTGATAAAGAATTAAAAATCCCCCATGAATCATACCCCAGATTATAAATGTATAATTTGCACCATGCCACAGCCCTGTAAGGAACCAGGTTATAAGACTTGCCACAATATAGATAAATAGTTCCGTCTTGATATAAAATATCCTTTCATGCTTTATTTTCCATGAAACAGCAAAGGAGATTGGCAAAAACAAATAATCCCTGAACCAGGTTGTTAACGAAATGTGCCATTTCTTCCAAAATTCAGTTATGTCCCTTGAAAAATATGGATAATCAAAATTTTGCATTAACCTAAATCCCAAAAGCTTGGCCGTTCCGATAGCAATATTGGAATACCCTGAAAAATCTGCATAAATCTGAATGGTATAAAGCAGAGATCCAACTAATAGTGTACTTCCCGAGTAGTGGGAAAAATTAAGAAAAATATCATCTGCAGGAGGCGCCAGATTGTCTGCAAGAGCAATCTTCACAAATAATCCCCAAAGGATTTGCCTTAATCCGTCTACAGCCTGGTCATATTTGAATTCTCTTTTTTCAACAATCTGCGGCAGCAGCGTTGATGGACGTTGAATGGGACCTGCAAGAATTATCGGGAAAAAACTTAGAGAAAGTAAAACCTCGATAATGTTAAAATTTGCTGCAAGTTTCTTTTTATATATGTCCAGAATATAGCTTAAAGACAGAAAAATATAAAAACTTATTCCCAGAGGAAGAATAATTCTCGTTGATGATTTTGGCAGTTTATAACCTATAAGTGAAGCCATGTCAATAAAACTGTCAACAAAAAAGTTATAATATTTAAAGACACCAAGAATTCCGATATTGAAAACAAGCCCTGCAATCAGCCAAATCTTCTTTTTCCTGTCTGCCTCGTTTTTATCTATGTTGATCCCAATAAGATAATTTACCAGTGATATCGTTATCAACAGGAACAAAAATCTCCAATCCCAGCTGCCATAGAAGACATAACTGGCAAGCAATAAAAACAAATTCTGATATTTGATGTTTTTATTTACAACAAACCAATAGATCAAAAATACTATTGTTAAGAAAAATGCAAATTCAATTGAATTAAATAACATACACGGCTGGTTACGGAAACAAGTGAATAATAATCGAAATTAAGATATGATTGTTTTTATTGACTGTAAATATAATATTTAAGATGAAGTTCATAAAAGAATTTTTCAATAACCCGGGGGTCAACATCAGCTATCCTTTGAGTATGTTATATTTCCTTACTTACCTGGGCATATTATATCTTTTACCCGGTTTAATAATAATCATATTAAGTAATCAGTACATTTGAAGCTTATTCTGTCTTGGGTAAATTCTTATTTTGTAATTAAACTTTCGTCTATGTCAAATATTGGTTCATACGAGGAGAGACTTAAAAATTTTGATTGGTCTATATCTGAAAAGGAACTCGGACACAAGCAAGGTGATATAATAAACATCGGTTGGTACTGTTCCGACCGGATTTGTTTAATGGGGAAATCTGATAAAATAGCCTTAGAATATGAAGGATTTGGTGGTGTGGAAAAAAAATATTCTTTTAATGACATCCGTCTTGCAAGCAATACTATTGGCACATTCCTGAGAGGACTTGGTATCAGGAATGAGGACAGGGTGTGTCTTTTTATGGACCGGATACCTGAATTATATTTTTCGTTTCTAGGAGTTCTGAAAATCGGAGCTATAGTTCAACCTTTGTTTTCGGCATTTGGCGATGAATCGCTCTATGTAAGACTTGAAAATGCTCAAACGCGGGTAATCATTACTCAGAGGAAACACCTGTTTAAAATCAGGAAGATAATTGAAAGTCTGCCAAATCTGGAATTAATCGTAATTGTTGATCATATTGAAACAAAAAAGCTGGAAAACAAAGAGATATCTTTCAGTTTGGAAACATCTTTACCAGTTGAGGAGATGGATGTTTTTCCTACAAAAGCTGAATCTCCCTCAGTTTTGCATTATACCTCAGGAACCACCGGACAACCTAAAGGGGTTAAACATGTTCACTATTCTCTTATCTCACAATACCTTACAACTAAGTGGGTGCTGGACCTTCAGGATGACGACGTCTACTGGTGCACTGCAGATCCCGGATGGGTTACCGGCACTTCTTATGGTATAATAGGCCCCTGGAGTCTTGGAATTACACAATGTATTCTGGATTCCGGCTTCTCAGCGCAGACCTGGTATAAGTTTATTGAGAAACATAAAATCACTGTGTGGTATTCGGCACCAACTGCTATCAGGTCGCTGATGAAGGCAGGGGATGAAATAATTAATAATTATGACCTCTCAAGTATGCGACATCTTGCCAGTGTGGGAGAACCATTGAATCCGGAAGCAGTAATATGGTCGCAAAAGAAATTCGGAAAACCATTTCTTGATACTTTCTGGCAAACAGAGACAGGGTCAATAATGATAACAAATTTCCCCGGTATGAAAGTTAAACCCGGTTCAATGGGCAAACCATTTCCGGGGATTGAGGGGGTCGTAGTGGATCCTGTAACCTTTGAGCCTATCAATGAGACAGGAAAAATCGGACTTATCGCATTCAGACCCAGATGGCCTGCTATGATGCGGGCATATTGGAATAATGACATTAAGTACAGGGAAAAGTTCATTAACGGCTGGTATTTGTCAGGCGATCGTGCCAGTATAGATAAAGATGGATATTTCTGGTTTATTGGAAGAGATGATGATGTTATTAATACAGGTGGGCACCTGGTGAGCCCTTTTGAAGTTGAATCTGCTCTTCTTCAACATCCCGCAGTTGCGGAATCGGCTGTTGTGGCAAAACCTGATGATATTAACATGGAAGTGGTTAAAGCTTTTATTACATTAAACCCGGGATTTTCAGAAAGTCCCGATCTTGAACTTGAAATAATGAACTTTATCCGAAAAAAACTATCTCCCGTGGCTATGCCACAGGAAATTGAGTATATGGAAAACCTCCCCAAAACACGAAGCGGCAAAATTATGAGAAGGCTGCTTCATGCAAAGGAATGGGGTGAGGAAATAGGAGATATTTCCACCCTTGAGAACGATTAATTTTTAATTTGAATCTTTAATTTTTATAGTATGGAAGACATGAAAGATCTTATTCTGGACTACATTAAGAAAGAATACATAGATGACGAAGATGAAGAAATAACCTTTGATACGCCTTTAATATCAAGCGGATATGTCGACTCCTTCTCAATGGTATCTCTACTGGTATTTATTGAGAACAAATTCAAGATCAAAATTCCTGCCGCAAAGGCGACACCTGAGGCTTTTGACTCTGTTAATGATATTGTTGCACTTGTAAATCAGTATATTAAAAAATAGAGAGTGATTAATTAAGCACTGCGATTAACTCAATTGCTGACTATCATCATACTCTGATTGTTCGGAAATCGACAATTTTGCATTTTATCAGCAACGTAAAAGAATAAAAATGTATAAAGCATTTCAAGATCATCTCAAGATCCAGTTGAAGGAAATCACCGAAGCCGGATTATACAAGAATGAGCGAATTATAGTATCTCCCCAGAGCGCTGAAATTGAGCTTAATACCGGACAAAAGGTTTTAAACTTTTGTGCCAATAATTACCTGGGTCTTTCTAATAATCAATCACTTATTGAAGCAGCAAAAGCATCGCTGGATGATCATGGTTATGGAATGTCGTCGGTAAGATTTATCTGTGGCACTACAGATCTTCATAAGAAACTTGAAAAAAAAATTGCAGAATTCTTTGGTACTGAAGATACTATCCTCTATGCTGCCTGTTTCGATGCAAACGGTGGCGTTTTTGAACCACTTCTTACTGAGGAGGATGCAATTATTTCTGATTCTCTGAACCACGCTTCGATCATTGATGGTGTCCGTTTATGCAAAGCTCAGCGATACAGATATGAAAATGCCGATATGGCAGAACTCGAAAAACAGCTTCAGCTTGCCCAGGCTCAGCGCTTCAGACTTATTGTGACCGATGGGGTATTTTCAATGGATGGAAACGTAGCACCTCTTGATAAAATTGCAGAACTTGCCAATAAATACGATGCAATGGTGATGGTCGATGAATCGCACTCAGCAGGAGTAGTCGGAAAAACAGGAAGAGGAGTTACCGAACTTTTCAATATTCAAGGAAAGGTTGAAATCATAACCGGAACCCTGGGGAAAGCTTTCGGAGGAGCAATTGGCGGTTTCACCACCGGTAAAAAAGAGATAATTGAAATTCTGAGACAACGGTCGCGGCCTTACCTCTTTTCAAATTCCATACCTCCGATGGTAGCTGCCGCAGGTATCAGGATGGTTGAAATGATGACCGAAACAAACCTGCTGCAGGATAAACTTCACTGGAACGCTGAATACTTCATTAATGGAATTAAAAAACTGGGTTTTGATATAAAACCAACTAAATCTGCAATATGCGCCGTAATGCTTTATGATGCGAAACTCTCCCAGGAATTTGCAGCAAAACTTCTGAAAGAGGGTATTTATGTCATTGGCTTCTATTATCCTGTGGTACCCAAAGGTCAGGCAAGAATTAGGGTACAACTTTCAGCAGGTCATGAAAAAGAACATTTGGATAAAGCACTAAAAGCTTTTGAAAAGATCGGGAAGGAACTTGGGGTAATAAAATAAATAATTCTTTTCACCGTATTATTTATGAGGTTTTTACCCCCTTTTGTGTTTTCCCCCACGGGGGAAAATCTTCTCTGGAAAACAACAACACCTTCCCCCTTGGGGGAAGTCCCGATAGCTATCGGGAGGGAAGAGGGTAATCTTCAAAAGATTTAATAATATTATGTTATGAATAAGTTTCTCTTCCCGATTTATCGTATCCTGGTTCCCAAGCCACTAAGAACAATTATTCTTAAAAAATCTCTTCTGAAAAAGATACTGAAACATTTTGCCTCTTTATCTGAAAATGAGATTAATGATGAGCAAAAGGAGGTACTCAGATACCTTGAGAATAATCCGGTCAAAATTTTCCCATACCATTTTCATAACAATTACTCCTCCGATAAAATCGAAGTATTTTACGACCGGGAAACAGGAATGCGATATGTTTTGCAGGATGGGAAACGGTTATATTTTAAAAAGAGCTGGAATGAGAAAAAAATTAAGCGTGCCTATTCCGATCTTCTCAGGGAACAGGATATTGAAAGCCCTCACAGGTATTTAGGCGGTTCATTTAATGTCGGTGAAAATGATGTTATTGCAGATATTGGTGCAGCAGAAGGGAACTTTTCATTAGCGGTTGTTGATAAAGTCAAAAAGATATACATATTCGAATATGATAAGAAGTGGACTAATGCACTTCGTGCGACATTTGCTCCATGGTCAGAAAAAGTCGAAATAATTAATAAGTATGTCTCTGATCATAACGACGAATCACATATCCGGTTCGACACTTTCTATGCAATTAAGAAAGATATTACATTTTTAAAGATAGATGTTGACGGAGCTGAATCGGTAGTTTTGAATAGCTGCAAGGAAATATTTAGTACCAGCAAGTCATTTAAAATTGCGCTGTGCACTTATCATAAAAACAATGATGAAAAAGATTTTACTTTATTGCTAAGGGATTATGGCTTCAATATTACCCCTTCAAAAGGTTATATGATCAATTATTACGACAAAAAAATGAAAGCCCCATACCTTAGAAGAGGACTTATCAGGGCTGTAAGATTATAAAGGTTAAGGTTAAGGTTAAGGGCTCCTTCTCAACCTTAACCTCAACCTCAGCCTTAACCTCAAGCCCTTATTGATATTTGCATAATTTTTTATAAAAAGAAGGGTGCTCCGAAAAGCACCCGCTGATTTATAATAATTCCCTCAACCAGGGACCCCACTTAATTTAACCGCATTTGGATGATCCGCAGTCTTTACAGATAAGGCAACCTTCTTCATAAACAAGGTTCTCTGAACCACATTCTCCGCATTTGCCTTTTGCTTTTGTACCGTTTGGTATATATTTTTTCAGCGCTCTTTCAACTCCATTCTTCCAATTGTTAATTGACTCGCTGTCAAGCTTTAATGACGTAACCAGATTAACCACATCCTGTATTGGCATTTCATGTCGCAAAACTCCTGAGATAAGTTTTGCATAATTCCAGAACTCCGGCTTGAACATATGAGATAAGCCTCCCATAGTTTTCTTATAGCCATATTTGTCGGTATATTGAAAATCGTACCTTGTATTCCCGTCCTCATCCTTGATTTTTATTATTTTACCTTTCACTATGCTTTTTGGAATAGGGAATATCTCCTCGTCAGCTATACCGGTAAAGATCTCATAAGGTCTGCTTTCTTTCAGTCCGACGAAAGCAACCCATTTTTCTTCACTTATATTAAACCTGATAACATCACAATCAAGCACTTTGGGACGTTTTGGCCTTTCGGGACGAATCTCTGTTTTCCCTGCGATAAGGACTCCGTTTCTGGATCCGTCGCGGTAGACGGTTGCCCCTTTACATCCTGATTTCCATGCGGTCAGATAGAGTTCACTTACCAGTTCTTCTTTTGCTTCAGCAGGAAGGTTTATTGTAACACTAATCGAATGATCAACCCATTTTTGAATTGCACCCTGCATCTTAACTTTTGCAATCCAGTCAACATCATTGGCTGTTGCTTTATAATAAGGAGATTTTGCAATTATCGATTCGATCTCCTCATCTCTCATTCTTGTAACTTCATCGGTATCGTAACCATTCAGTTTCAGCCAGTCAACGAATTTATGATGGAACACATTGAATTCTTCCCATGAATCGCCAACTTCATCTTTAAATGCCACCTTTACATCAAGATCATTAGGATTAACTTTTCTCCTTCTTTTATAGAAAGTGGAAAATATTGGTTCGATTCCGGAGGTTGTCTGGGTCATAAGGCTTGTGGTCCCGGTCGGAGCAATTGTAAGCAAGGCAATGTTTCTGCGCCCGAATTTAACCATGTTACTGTACATAACAGGGTCAGCTTCTTTCATCCTTAAAATAAATGGGTTGTCTTTTTCCCGGTCAGCATTATAAATGGAAAAAGCTCCCCTCTCTTTTGCAAGGTATGTTGATGCTTTGTAAGCCTCCAGAGCAAGTGTCTTATGAACCTCTACCGAGAAATTTGTTGCATCATCGCTGCCATATCTCATTCCAAGACCTGCAAGCATATCTCCTTCTGCCGTTATTCCGATTCCGGTTCTTCGTCCTTCTTCCGATTTCTTTCTTATGTTATTCCAGAGGTTTTCCTCTACGTGTTTTATCTCTACAATTTCCGGATCTGCATGTATTTTTGAAAGAATTACATCGATCTTTTCAAGTTCCAGATCAATAATATCATCCATCATGCGCTGTGCCAATCCTACATGCTCTTTATATAAGTCAAAGTCAAATTCAGCCTCGCTGGTGAATGGTTTGTTTACATAGCTGAACAGGTTTATTGCCAGCAGGCGGCAACTATCGTAGGGGCACAAAGGAATTTCACCACAGGGGTTTGTAGAAACCGTTGCATATCCGAGATCACAGTAGCAATCGGGAACGCTCTCTCTGATAATTGTATCCCAGAACAATACTCCGGGTTCGGCCGACTTCCACGCATTGTGTATAATCTTGCTCCATAGCTGTACTGCATCGATGTCTTTCGCAAACTTAGGATTTTCAGAATTTATAGGATATTGTTGTCTGAACATAGTCTGACCTTCAACTGCCTTCATGAAATCGTCGGTGAGTTTAACTGAGATATTTGCCCCGGTAACTTTTCCGGTCTCCATCTTAGCATCGATGAATTTTCCGGAGTCAGGATGTTTGATAGATATTGATAGCATCAGTGCCCCTCTTCTACCATCCTGTGCTACTTCACGGGTTGAATTGGAATATCTTTCCATAAATGGAACGACACCTGTTGAAGTGAGTGCGCTGTTAAGCACCGGAGTACCTTTTGGTCTTATGTGCGAGAGGTCGTGACCTACTCCTCCACGCCGCTTCATAAGTTGTACCTGCTCCTGGTCGATTTTCATTATCCCACCATATGAATCAGATGATCCATCGTTCCCAATTACGAAGCAGTTGGATAATGAGGCGATCTGGTAATCATTTCCGATACCTGTCATTGGCCCGCCCTGGGGGACAATATATTTAAAATCTTTGAGAACACTATAGATCAATTCTTCTGAAAGCGGGTTTTTATACTTCATTTCAACCCGGTGTATTTCACGTGCCAGCCTGCGATGCATGTCATCGGGTGATTTTTCATACAGATTACCGAAAGAATCTTTTAATGCGTATTTATTCGCCCACACCCGTGCAGCCAGTTCATCACCTTTGAAATACTGAATACTTTCCTGCACAGCTTCGTCGTGAGAATAAACAACTTTTTCATGTCCCCGATTCTTTGATTTTTCAATATTTTTTCCTTCACCTGTTTTCTGCATCTCCGGCGTTGAATTTTGGTTCTTTGCTTTTTCAGTTGCAATAGCTGATTCCTGGACAAATAGTTCTTCCATATTTTTTTTGTTATTCTCTGATCTTAATGAGATTATACGGCCACTGATTTTTAAAGCGGGTATTTGCTAAATTAAACAAGCGGACCGCTCAATGCAAGTGTAAAAATTTAAGTTTATTAACATTTGATAATATAGTTATTAACTTTTAAATAAGCACCTGATTATAAATTAGTTAAAAATTATTTACCCATTCAAAGAAACAATTATTATGCGTAAATGTTCACATCCAATATCAAAAGTCTATGAACCATTGATCTGTAAAATCCCTATAACCTGTTCTTTACTAAAAAACATAAAAAAAGAGGCTGCCGGTATCTGGCAGCCTCTGATATTAGGAAATGATTTTTTTAGTTGAAGATGTAACGTACTCCAACCTGGAGAGCCCAGGTAGCAGTAACAGAACTTGGATCCTGGAATGATCTGGATACAAAATCTGTTCCAATTTTCCTCATACTGACTTTTAACTTACCGGTTAAAGCATCGCGTCCGGTAGTTAACAGAGGTGAAGTTGTAACAAAATTCTTATTAAGTCCCCAACTCGAATTAAGTAAATTCTCAGCATTGATAATATCAACACTAAACTGAAGTTTATTTTCAGAATTTCCGACTTTCAATTTGAAATCCTGAAGAAGTCTTATATCGAATCTCTGATTCCATGGTGAGTAAACAGCATTTCTTAATGCATACTCACCTGCGTGTTTTGAAAGATAGGGATCCTGTGCTGCATATGCAAAATATGCGTCTGCATCTGCCGGAGTAGCCCATATTAATTCACTTGCATTACGTGGAATGTACATCAGATCATTACTTGTGGTACCATCAGCATTAGCGTCTCCGCTATAGACGTACGAAGTTGCACCGCCTTTAAATCCGTTGTAGAATATAGAAATAGATGTACTAAAGTATTTTGCATAATCGATGGAGTAACTCAAAGAAGCAATCATCCTATGTGGTGTATTATTAAGAGTTAACCCTAATTCATCAGAATTTGGTGAACCAGAAATTATCCGGTATTGCCATGCTGAGAATGGATCAGAACCCGATTTACCAGCTACTTCTTCTCCCCAGCTTCTTGAATAAGCTAACATACCATTAAAGCCTGCAACCCTTGGAAGATCAAGTTCAGCTGATAATGAATAACCTCTTCCTTTATTTGTATTTCGCATTATTACCACGTTCTGATAAGTAGAAGTAATATACTTGTCGGCAGTTGCTTGTGACCAATATGGACGGTCAAGTGTTCCTTCAGTAACAGTAGTGGCAGCATCTGCAAAATTAATATTGTCAAAATTAATGGCATTTAAATCTTTTGTAAATACTCCTTCAAGAGTCAACCTCATGTTGAGTGGAAGTTTAATATCTGTACCGATGCTGGTACGCCATACTTGTGGCAGTTCAAAATTTTTGTCAATAGCCGCAATTTTACCACCAATCGGATTTGACTGTGGGAATATGCTTGCCAGTGAAGGATCATTCAGGAGATCAGCAGCATTTGCTAATAGAGGAAGTTTAGCAAGTTGGGCTTGACTGGCTGCTCCTACATTCTGGTCTATAACTAACTGATATTGAAGCATCCCGCTGTTTGTTGGCTGATTTGTAAACCATACAAAAGGAATACGGCCTGTAAAGATGCCGGTTCCACCACGAACTTTCAGTGTCTTGTTATCGAATACATCATAAACAAACCCTACACGCGGTGACCACAGAATTTTTGATTTTGGCCAACTAGCAAGATCGACAGTTTCTCCATTTCTGAAGCTATAGTCGCGCAAAGCAGGATTATCAACAGCACCTGAAAAATACAGAGGGAGATCAACACGTACACCACCGGTAATTTTTAAATTATCCATAGCGCTGAACTCATCCTGGAAATAAGCTGAGTACTGCCCGAAGTTTAGTTCGGCGACCGGGTTTGTATATCCGTTTATTGGATAAGTGTATGCGAAATTAAGAGGTGAATTATTGGCACTCCATGGTTGAGTGAAGTCGGTTTTATTAACGAAATTCTGGAATGCTGTCAAATCCCTGAATCTGTAATAGCCACTACCCTGACGAAGATAACTGTTTGCAAAATACTGATGTTCAAAAGACATCCCCAGAGTAAAATTGTGTTTGTCATACTGATAAGTAACATTATCAGTTATAATGAATGTGTTGTTATCTACATTATTCTTATATGAGAACAATTCATAACCGGCCGACATCATGACAGCATTAGGATTGGCGACACCGGACATAATATCAATGAAAGGAAATAACTGGCTGTCACTGGCTCTTGGTTGTTTATATCGTGTATAGGCAACAAGTAATTTATTTGATACCTGGCCAAAACGGCTGTTTAATTCACCGGTGAGGGAATTTAAAGTATTGGAGTTATAATACTGTGAATTTTCATATGAGAGACCACCTGTGCGACTCTGACGGGCTCCTGTAATTGAAGGTTTGGCATCACCGCTGCTACTTGGAGCGAAACGGGCCGAGCTTGTCGAATAATTATATCGGAATGAAAATTTATGGTTTCTGCTTATGTTCCAGTCTATTCTGGCCAGAATTTTGTTGTTGTATTCATTATCTCCACCCCAGCTTTCGTACCTGCCGGTTTCATAACCATATTTATCTTTCAGTAACTGAGAGAATGTCTGTAAATCTGATGCCAGTACTTTGGAATTCACATTAAGATCATTTACATCACGTCCATCCTGCATTGCAAGAAGTGTATTACCCGGCGTCAATGTGCTTTCTTTTTCAGCGCTTAAGAAAAAGAAAAGTTTGTCTTTAATAATGGGACCTCCAAGTGTAAATCCATAAGCTTTTTTTGAAGATTGGGAAACTTTAAGTCTGGTATCCCTGATTTTCTTTCCAACCATGCTTGTGTCGCGATAAAACCCGTATACTGAACCTTTAAACTGATTGGTACCACTCTTGGTAATTGCGTTTATTCCTGCTCCGGTAAAGTTTGACTGAGTAACATCAAAAGGAGCAACTGCAACCTGTATCTCTTCAATAGCTTCCATTGAAATAGGTTCCCCTGATACACCAGGCATACTACCACCTGACAGACCAAAGTTGTTATTAAAGTTTGCACCATCAACGGTAACATTTGTGGTATATGCTTCACGACCAACATACCCGGCTCCAGTTGAATAGGGTGAAAGCTTCGTATAATCACCCAGACTTCTGTTCATTGATGGAATCAACGCCATTTCCTGTTTATTAATATTGGAAGTGGCACCCATTTTATCTGTGCCAAATGCTGATTTTTTAAATCCAACAATAATAATCTCCTCTAACTCGGCTGAACTTTCTGATAATTCGGCTTTGAGAGTATATGCTTCCCCAAGCAGAAGATTTATATCAGTATAAGTTTTTCTCGTATAACCAATAAATGATACTTCAATTTTGTAAGGTCCTCCGGGGCGCATACCCTGAATTGTAAATAAACCTTCACTATTGGTAAGAGCACCGTACTGTGTCCCCGAAGGAACATGAATTGCAAGAACAGTTGCTCCGGCCAATGATGCTCCTTTGTCGTCAACTATTCTTCCGGTCAATGCAGATGTTGTTGCTCCTTGTCCGTATATCATAAGCGATACGAACAGAAACAATAACATCGCTGATAGGCGTTTTGTTTTCATCATAATATTAGGATTAAGGATTAATAAATATTTAGTAAGGTTATCGTAAATACTTGATTAATTGGTTACACCGGAGTTACAAAAATATTAAATCCGGCCGAACAATTTACGTCTCTTTAAATGAACCTGATCAAGAAAGAAAAGATTAGTTTTTAACAAATTATGAGTGTGTTCTGTTGATATCTTTTTGTGATATTTCGTGTAATATTTTACGCGTGGCTCCGGTATTTTTATTAATATAATCAACTGCTGTTTTTGCAGATTTTAAGTAAAATAGTTCATCCGTTAACCATTTATCAAGTGTATCTGAAAATTTCCTGAATGAATCGAAAGTCATTGCTCCCTTTTCATTAATTAAATCAACAGCCTCCCTGAACTTTTTGTATCTCGGACCAAATATAACCGGTATTCCCCAGCATGCAGGTTCAAGAATATTGTGAATTCCCTTCCCAAATCCACCACCAATAGCAGCAATATATGCATACCTGTACGCAGAAGAGAGCATCCCGATATTATCAATAATCAGTACTCGTGCATCGGCAAAATCTTCATTAAATTCCGAGAATCTAATGTACTTAACCTTTAAAAGCTTTTCAAGTCTTTCGATATTTGATTTATCAATTTCATGCGGTGCGAACACCCATTTCATCTTATCAGGGAACATGTTGATATACTGTGCAATTATCTCCTCATCCTGCTTCCAGCTGCTGCCTGCCAAAAAAAGTTTTTCACCTCCCCTGAACTGTTCAAGTTGAGGAATACTCCCGGCTGTACCTGCTATCTGAATTACTCTGTCGAACCTTGTATCACCTGCAAGAGAAATTTTCTCTATCCCGATTCCGATAAGAAGATCGAATGACAGTTGATCCTGAACAAAAATTCTTTCAAATTTCATCAACATACTTCTGAAAAAGGATCCATACCATTTAAAAAAATGTTGCCCGGGACGGAATATTCCTGAAATGAGGTAAAGTGGAATGTTTTTCTCGTAAAGCACTGAAATATAATTATTCCAGAATTCATATTTAACAAATATTACATATCTGGGATTGACCAGTTGTATGAATTTTTTAGCATTCCCAGGGGTATCGGGGGGAAGATAACTGATACAATCAGCATGGGTATAATTCTTTCTTATTTCGTAGCCCGAAGGAGAAAAAAATGTAAGTGCGATCTTATACCCGGGCAGTTCTTTCCTGATAGCCTCAATAACCGGTATTCCCTGCTCAAACTCACCAAGTGAAGCGCAATGCATCCAGATAACCCTGTCTCCCGGTTTTATCTTTTCTGCAATCTTTTCAGCCCATTTTTTTCTTCCGTTTACCCATAACGAAGCTCTCGAATT
>Ga0209539_1001060_pt1 | contig 15223 bp, 15 predicted proteins | sample BarGraNGADG00312_2_FD_184499 | JGI IMG/M metagenome (GOLD analysis project Ga0209539, IMG submission 184499) | Arctic peat soil microbial communities from Barrow, Alaska - Barrow Graham LP Ref core NGADG0011-312 (SPAdes) (version 2) | ecosystem: Environmental > Terrestrial > Soil > Wetlands >... | reverse complement strand
GAGGGCATCGTATCCTCCTTTAAGCCGCAGGAAACGATGCCCTCGGACATCTGGTGAGGCTTGTAGTAAGTCGGAAAGGACGTCGACCAGCTTTTACAGGAGCTTCGCAGGCGCGGGTGTTCCCGAGCTTGCGAAATAGGTGTCGTCATTGAAGCACGAGAAAGTGGAATACTGGTGCTCTGAAAAGCGCAGCTGGAATGGAGTTAGATCCGTTGTCAAAGCTCGCACAGGCTCAGCCTGATGGGGCTCAGCGACAATCCAAAATCTGCTAACGCACGTTTATCCACTTCACATAGTCTTAACGAACGTTCTTAGAGCTGGATCATCCCTTCAATCCCGTGGGGGGGTTCGTTGTGTCGGGCCTCCGACACCACCACGTAGCGTACGTAATGTCAATCTCCACGAGCTCCATCCACGACCCTCTTGTCAGAGATTGACATCGGACTGAGTGCGGTTATAATTATGTTATAACCGCATATGGGGGTGGATAACAATGGTCAAGAAGTTGCAGAAGGTTGGTAATAGCAACGCCCTTATCCTGGACTTACCGATTATGGAGATGGTCGGGTTGGAAGAAGGTAAGGAAGTCCAGGTGACAGTGAGTAACGGATCTATAATCATCACCCCGGTAAACCCTCGCCAGGTGGACCCGGAGGAACTTGAACGTCTTCTGGACCGTATTGTGGGTGAGCGCAGGGAGATATTAAGGGAATTGGCCGACTCGTGAGCCTGGAGCCAATATTCCTTTCAATCGAGAACATCCTTTCCATTCACTCGCGGATGATATCGGAGTTCGGCGGCATGCCGGGCGTAGCGGACCAGGGCCTGCTGGAGAGCGCGGTGTCAATGCCGGCTGCAGGTTTCGGGGGAGGATTTCTTCATGAGAGCCTCCCCGCCATGGCCGCAGCTTACCTCTTTCACATCTGCAAGAACCATCCGTTCTTCGACGGGAACAAGCGCGTGGCCGTCGTGGCTTCGGAGATATTCCTCAATATCAATGGAATGCAACTCGACATTGATAACGAGGAGCTGAAGCAGTTATGCCTCGGGGTCGCCGCAGGAGAGATCTCCAAGGATCAGACCGTTACATTTTTCGAAGAACACTCCAAATAGGTCGACGACTGTGGGCCTGGCGGTCCAGATGGTGATGCCGGCTGAAGCATTTGGAGCATCCCGGTCACAGCTTCTGTTATCCAACGGCCATGCGCGTCTTGATCAGTTCAGTGACGGTGTCCGCGATTGGTCCCAGCTCGTCCTTCTGAACCTTGTCCAGCGTGTCTTTGTCATCCAGCAGGTAGTACGGGCACCCTATCCAGGAGACCACCGGAACGTCCACTTCAGTCAGGTATCCAAGCGCGTCGGATGTGGGAACGGGTGCCAGCAGGTCTGACGGGATGACCGCGGTGACCCTCGCGGGTTTCGACTTCAGTGCGCGGATGGTCATCGCGACGATCTGAGTGTCCGGTGTCGTGAACATGACCGTGAGGGCGATACGGCCCGTTTCGACGTACTCCCGTCCGCTCTCTCTGACTTCCTTGCCCCCGAGGTGCTCCAGCGTCACCAGGAGGCGCGTCCGGCTCATGATGTCGGGGTGCTGGCGGGCGAAAGCCCGTCCGCCCTCCGAGCCGTAGAAGTGTCCCGCGTCCACCACGAAGATGAGCGTCAGCGGCCGTTCTTCACGTGGAACCCTCGACCAGGCACGCGCCTGCGCAAGGACCTGTGCGACCCCCGCGCCGTCCTCCACAGCGCCGGTGAAGGGGCTGTCGTGGTGAGAGGTGACCAGGATGACGTCATCGGACATGCCGGGAAGGATCCCCCAGACGTTGTTCATCGTGCCGGGCACGGCGTTTCCTTCCAGTGTGAGGGTTGCGGATTCACCCCGCCTGGCGCGCTCGACAAGCTCTTTCGCTTCGTGCTTTCCGACCCACAGGCCAGGGATCGGCTTCATGATTCCGTCATAGGGCCCGTAGTGGGTGTTCGTGCCCGCGGGCTGGTCCTTCAACACCAGGCATACTCCCGCCGCCCCCCCGGCGCAAGCCCGCCAGTAGACATCGTTGTCGGGCGCGTGTGCTGCGTCGGCGGCCCCGCCCATGAAGTTCTGCCTCACGAAATTCATGTACTGGCGGCCCGAGAGCGAGATATACCCGTCGGGATCGGAGACGAAGTACGACGAACGCAAGCCCTTCAGCAGCAGCCCTGTGGGAAATACCGGGAAGGTAACCTCCGCTACGACTATCCGGCCCTCAACGTCCATCCGGTCGATCGAGCCCTTGCTTCCCGTCCCGGCGTAAACGAGCTCGCCCGTCACACCTTCCGGACCCGTGAGGGCCGTGTAAGGGATGTAGAAGGACGGAACTGTTTCGCCACCGCAATGAAGTGACCATGAGTCCGCGGACCAGGCGGTCATAGGTACCGGGTCCATCGTCACGTTCTTCAGGCCGAACTCCCTGAAGCGTTCCGCGACCCAGTTCTCAGCCCGGTGGCCTTCCGGCGTGCCCGGCCTTCTATGTGGCGTCTGGCATATCCCCTCGATCCAGGAGTAGATCTCGTCCGAGCCAGGTACTTCGACCTCGCCTGCGAAGATGGGAAGGGAACCGGCCGCCTTCCCTGCTTTTCTGGCAAGAGACCAGGTACCGGGAAGCCTCCGGAGCATCCTCATTACGGCATCAGTCGTCTTAGTGCTTACACCGCTCTCCCAGGACTCTTTATCCACCATTGTTCCTCCAGATGTATTGAACTCATCTTACTTAGGATATCATCGGCGGGTATTTGTACCGAATGTGCTGCCCGCCGCAACGCGATCACCGAGGGGATGAAGGAGCTGGGCTAAGAATCAGGTGAGGCCACTCACTTGGGGTCCCCGTACATGGCCCGCTCCACCACGACGTTGCTGTCCGATGTCACCTTGGTCGACACGTCGGAACAGAGGTTCACGGCATCGGCGACATTGAACGTCATCCTGGAGTTGGCGGAGACGTACACCGAAGGCCCTTCTTTCGGTCCGCTCGGGGTCATGTAGGTTATGAAGATCGCCGCGCGCGCGGCGTTGGGGTTCTGCACCAGCACCCAGGTCTCTATCTCGCGAAGCGTGCATCCCTCGGCGAGGTACCAGGTCTTGCCTGGCGCGCTGACCCCCACGGAGTCGTGCGCCCAGGTGCGGTTGTTCCCGTACATCGAGCGCTCGGCCACCACGGGCAGGTCGCTCGTGACCTTGGTCGACACGTTGTATTCGTTGGAGACGGTCCTGGCTACCTCGAAAGTCTTGCGCGACCTCGCGGCTATCGTTACGGAGGGACCTGTGACGGCTCCCCTGGAGGTCATGTAGGTCAGGGAGACCTTCGCCGCCTTGTCGTTCGGGTTCTGCACCAGCACCCATGTCTCGAAACCCGCGGCGGTGCAGCCCTCCGCCAGATACCAGTCCTTCTGCAGGCTGCTCACGCCTATCGAGTCGTGGGCCCACTGTCCGCTGTTGCCGAACATCGCCCTCTCGGCGACCACGGGCTTGTCGGAGGTGACCTTGGTCGAGACTTCCCAGGTGTTCTTGACCTTGTCGCCCACGTTATACGACCGGCGGGACATCGCTGGAATGGTCTCCGAGGGGCCGGCGACCGGTCCGGACGCGGTCATGTAGGTCAGCGTCACCTTCGCGACCGTGCTGCCGGGGTTCATCACGCCTATCCGGGACTCGAAGCCCGGCCCGGTGCAGCCTTCTGCAAGGTACCACTGCGTCGCGGGAGCCGAGACCCCCACGGAGTCGTGTCCCCAAGTGCGGTGGTTGCCGTAGACGGCTTTCTCCGCGACCACAGGTTGGTTGGACTTCACCTTGACCGAGACCCCCTGCGTCTCCGGGAACGCGTCCGACGCCCTGAACGACTTGCGTGAGTTCGCGGGGATGCTGTCGGATACGTTCTTGATGGCTGTTGCTGTCACGTAAGTGAGCGTGACGCTCGCCGCAGCTCCATTGGGGTTCTGCAGCAGGACCCACATCTCGTCCCCGCCCGCGGTCGAGCCTTCCGTCAGATACCACTCCGGCGCCGGCGCTCCCACCCCGATCGAGTCATGAGCCCACGTGCGCGAAGTGGGCAGGACTATATCCTCGGGGGGCACCGGCATGCTCGGGTTGAATGTGACGGTTGCCTCGTTCGAGGCCGAGCCTCCGCTCGAAGGCGGGCCGGAGACCCCCCTGCTCACGACGACGTGGTATGTGCCCTCGAACTTTGGCAGAGCGCTCGTCTTGATCGTGCCGCTCGGCATGAAGAGGAAATTGGAGTCGTGGTATTTCTGGGACGGGTTGGAGTCATTCCACAACTGGACGTCGAAGTCGTCGGGCCTGGTCTGGCCGAAGTTCTTTCCCTTGATGGTTAGCCTGCCGCCCGACGCGCAGGGGTTGGGTGAGACGCTGTCAATAGTCGGATTGCCTTCTACCTTGAAGGACACCAGGTTCGAATCGCGATCGGGTTGATCGACGTAGACCGTAACAGATATCGTCATAGTCGTACCCGGGTTCGCCCGCGGATCAAGCCGAAGGACCAGCCTGTTTGCGTTCCAGTCGCCAGTAACGGTATCCCAGTGGTACGTGCCTTCTAGAGGCAACCCCTGGTAATCGACCCCGTGCACATATACATAGCAGTCGGGTATGGGGGCGAAACCACTTCCAGTCAATGTAACAGTGGTGCCCGGAGGCCCTGATGCCGGACTGATAGAGCTTATACGAGGAGGCGCCTGTGCCGCGTGTGCGACCGGCGAGACTAATCCGATGACGAGTCCCAGAACCGCCAGAAAGGAGACTATAGCCACTCGCGATTTCATCACTGGCACCTCCCGTTGCCACACAGTTACGATTGTCATCGGTTTTCCGGCTGATCGTCTTTAACCCGGGAGCGAGGTCTCAAAGTGTTACAATCGGGCGCGACTGCGCAGTACAGGAGGTAGCAGTTTTGTCATCCAGGTCTATCGCAATCAAAACCTTTGTGGTCCTTATCCTCACGTTCATCTCGATCTCCGTCCTGGCCACTTCGTGCAGCCAGTCGACAACCACTTCGAAATCGTACGAGCCACCCGCGCTCCAGAGGAAGGGGCATGCTGAACAGGAACAGTACCCCAACGTGAAAGAGGGCGGCCTCGAGGCCGCCCTCTTGTGTTTCGCAAACCGCGCCTAGTCTTCTTTGATGTCGGCGTCCACGGCGCGGGCCGTGGCGAGCTCACAGGGCAATTCCTTGTTCTCCCTCAGGAAGAACGCGAGCACGAGCGCGACTACAAAGAGGATGACCAGGAAGATCATCGACCAGTAGAATTCGCGCCCCCCGCCCTTGAGACTCTTCATCGCGATCATGACGAGCGTAAGGACCACCCCGCCCAGGTTGCCTAACAGCAACAGTATCGACGTCGCGGTGCCGGTTAACGCGTGCCCGGTTGTCTCTTCGGCGAACGTAAGTACGAGCGGGAAAGCGCTGAAGAGGAAGAATCCCGTGAATATCGTGACGATGTAGATCTGGGTCGTGCTGTTAAGTTGCGCGAAAAGGAACAGGGTCGGAATGGCCACCGCGGCCGCCAGAATCAGGAAAGGCTTCCGCTTCATCACTTTGTCCGACAGAGCCGGTATGACAACGCACCCGACGACTCCCGCGATGACCATCACGGCGCCGATCAGGCCCGAGGTGCTCTGGTTGATGGTCGGGTGCTTGGGCTTGAGTATCTGGTCGATCAGCTGGAGGATTCCGACGAAAGCGCCGTTCCCGATGAAGATGATCGCGCACAGGAGCTTGAAGTCATAGAGCCCGAAGATCGTGCGCAGACTGGCCCAGTTGATGGCCGCGTCCTCCGCCTGTACCTCTGTCTCCGTCCGGACCGGCGGCTTCGGTGGCTTCGCCTTGGCCAGCAGCGCGAACAGAACGGCTCCAACGGCGGCGGCGATGCTGTAGATGAGCACCAGCCAGCGGAGCGCGCCGAGCGTGTCTCCGAAAGCCTTCAACAGGGCGGGCGTCAGCGCGAGCGCGACGATCATGCCGAGGAAGAGTGACAGCGTGGCGATGCCGGTGGCAGTCGCCGACTCCTCGGTAGGGAACCAGGCCGACACCATCTTCGTGATGCTGTTGAGCACGAAGGGCTGGCCGATCGCGATGCCGATCATCCCGATCAGGACCAGGGTGTAGTTACCGGTGAAGAGCCTCAGGAACGAGAAGCCCGCGGTGAGTATCGCCCCCAGAAGCACCGCGTACCGGAAACCCTTGCGGTCGATGATAATGCCAGCGGGGATCGACACGGGGATGTACAACAGAGGGAACATCAGCGCGAGCAGGGTGACGCTCGACTCGCTTACCCCCATGAGCTTGGCCACGCCGGTCAGCTCAGCGGTCGACGTGGTTATCGCCGCGTAGTTGAGCCACATCAACTGGGTGAGGGCGCCCACCAGCATGAACGCGCCCAGCACGACCCACCGATAGCGATAGAGACCGAAGTTTTCTACTTCTTCCACCACGCCTCCTCCCGTACTCGTGCCTCGCACCGGGCAACCTGCTACTATTTTACAGGAATTCGGTCGAATTGTTGCCCTGAAAATGAACGCGGGGCCCCCAAGGTCATCTCGATGGTCGGCACCATGCAGAACCTGGTCAACGAAGTGCTGCAGGCCGCCGTCGGCAACCACTTCAGGGACAAGCTGCAGAGCATGCAGGCCGTCCAGTTCATCGAGACCCGCCAGGAAGTCCAGGAGCAGGCGTTCGAGCACATCAGGGCGAAGCTGGACGACTACCAGGTCGAGACCAAGGGCGTGTACATCCAGGACGTCGTGTTCCCGCCGGACATGGTGCGAGTCCTGACCGAGCGAGAGATCGCCCGGCAGGAGATAGAGACCTACCAGAAGCAGAAGGACGCTCAGACGCAGCGCATCGACACCGAGCAGGCGCGCGGGACCGCGGACATGCAGTCGCAGCTGGCGCAGTCCAAGGTCGGCGTGTCCATCAAACAGAACAACGCCAGCGCCCGCAAGGCTGAGGCGGACGGCGACGCGACATACATCAGGGAGACCGGATACGCGAAGGGCGCAGAGGTCGAGGCCGTCGGCATGGCTCGCGCCAAGGCCTACCAGGCGCAGGTGCTTGCCCTCGGGCAGACCCCGACCGCAATCGTGAACGCGATAGACGCGCTCTCGAAGGGCGGGCAGAAGTTCGTGCCCAACATCCTGGTGACCGGTGGAGGCGGAACGCTCGAGGGGCTCGCGGCTCAACTCATGGGGAAGCTCGAGATTGAAGGGCCGAAGGACCTGGCCGGCGTCGGCGCGGTTGTCTCCGCTGCGCCGGAGAAAAAGGAAGCTGAGCCGCCAAAGCCCGCGCACAAGGCAAAAGAAGAGCCGAAGAAGATGACTCCGCCGCCCGAGCCGCCCGAGCCGCCCGCGCCGCAGGCGCCCATGCCGCCGATGCCGGGCGTCTGACGGAGCCGGATCCTAATATCCGAGCGACTGGTTGCTCAGCTCGTTATCGTTGAAGTCGTCCGGGTTGACCGACTTGATCTGCTGGTCCAGGTCGTTCAGGAACTGGTCGATCTGCGCCTTGCTGGTGACCTGCGTCTGGGAAGACGCCGATGACGACGAGGTCGAGGAGGTCGTCGTCTTGCCGCCGCAGGAGGCCGCCAGGAGCGCGGCGGCCACGAGCGCAACGACCACGATCGCTGTAAGGACCGCAGTCTTTTTTCTGCTCACGGCACGCACCCCCTCTACTGGCTTCCGGTCGGCGTGGTTGGCGCCGGGGTCTTCGGCGTCTGGCTCTTGAGAGCCGCAATGTCTGGTCGAATCACGGACTGATAGTAGTTGCGAAGCTCCAGGTCGTCCTGCCGGACCGTCCGCAGTTGAGCGCGCGCCTGGGCCATGGCGTTCAGGAACTGCCCCTGCGACGCATACGGCGCGTACTGCTCGGCGGTCTGGAGCAGGCCGATGAAGGTGGCGTAGTCCGTGGCGTACTTCACTATCTTGTCGTTGTATGTGGCGAGGTCCGTCGCCAGCTTGCTGGTGTCGTAGCCGTTCGCCGCCAGGGTCGCGACCGCGTCGGTGACTTTTGCCTTGATGTTATTGTAGACGGCGGTGTGGCGTGCTTTGTTGTTGTTGAAGCGCGCTATGGTCGTTTCAATGCGCTCCTGGATCACCTTGGCGCGCTGGTCCTGCACCTGCTGCCTCGCGCTGCTGAGGGGCGTCTGGCCGGCGCTGCTGACAGGCGGCCTCACTCTTATCGGCTGGCAGACCGCCACGACCGCCGCGAGCAGCATCGCCGCGAGCAAAGCTGCTATGAAGACGATCACCGACTTTTTCATCTCACCCTCCGTTCGTTCGAGCGGTGTACCCACTATTGAAAACCCATGTCGGGTTATCTGCAAGGATTATCGCCCCGGCGTGTGAACGGCTCCTTACGCCTGCGTTAAATTTCTGTTAATGGCGAGGCGGCCGCGCCTGCGTGTAGACTTAGCATGCGGCGGAAAGCGGTCGGGCATCCAGGGGAGGGATCCACATGAGTGTCATGTACATCAAGCAGGCGGACGACACGTACGAGCAAGTCCCTGTCACACCGGAGAACACCAGGCGTTACATCGAAAGCGTTCCCCTCTACCGGGACGACGACGGCGACCCGACCTTCTGGTCCGCCGACAGGATCCACGAGCTGCAGGACGACGCGTTCCGGCGCCAGATGGAGCTGGTCTGGCAGGGGCACGACTACTACAAGTCCCTCTTCAAGGAGCAGGGCATCGAGCCGGGCGACATAGGCGGCATCGACGACCTTGAGAAGCTGCCGCTCACCTACAAGAAAGACTACATGGCCGACCCGGACGCCTTCCTGCTGAAGCCGCCAGAGAAGACGATCTACGACTGGATATTCGAGGTCACCTACACGACCGGCTCGACCACCGGCGTGCCGACCCCGTTCTGGAACACCATCCACGACGCCTACGGCATATGGCAGATGATATTCCGCGGGATAAAGATGGGAGGCTTCCCTCCCTACTCGACCGTCATAAACCTCTTCCCCGTCGGCCCCGTTCCGCACATCGGCTACTTCAGGGCGCGCGACATCGGGACCTGGGGCATCGGAAGCCTGAACCTGTACGGCTGCACGGGCATGCCATACCCGGAGTTCATGGTGCACCGCTCGATGGACTATGCCATCGATTCAATCGAGAACGGCAAGGCCGAGGTCTGGCTCGGGATCGCGAGCTTCATGCGGCGGCTCATCATGAAGGCCGAGGCCGAGGGAAGGGACTTCTCTTCCACCAAGCACATCCAGGCGCTCGGCGAGGCCTGCCCGCAGGCGATGCGCGAGGACATGAAGAAGCGGCTGCAGAACATGGGGGCGGACGACCCGTTCATCAGCAACTCATACGGGTTCACCGAGATGCAAGGCGCGATGGCCGAGTGCACCGAGTTCAGCGGGTGCCACAACCCCGCGCCGAACCTGTACTTCTTCGAGGTCGTGGACGAGAAGACGGGCAAGCGGCTGCCGGACGGCGAGCGGGGCCTCTTCTGCATAACGCACCTGAACCGCCGGGGCACGGTCCTGCTCCGATACGTCATCGGCGACCTCGGGGCGCTCACCCACGAGACCTGCCCGCACTGCGGGCGGAACGGGGAAAGGTCGATCGTGGTGGTGGGGAGCACGTACGCGACCCGCACCGCCGAGCTGGTGAAGCTGAAGGGCACGCTCATCAACCCTGAGATACTCCGCGACGGCCTCGCGAAGACGCCCGGGGTGCAGGAGTACCAGATAGTCTTCACCAAGAAGGACCCCGAGGACCCGTACTCCCTTGACGACCTCATCGTGAAGATCTCGCCCGAGGACGGATTCGACACCGCGCAGATGGAGGAGCGGATACAGACCATGCTCGTGACCGCCGTGGAGATGCGCGCAAAGATCCAGTTCGTGACGATGGAGGAGATCTACGACCCGACCGTGGCGCTGAAGGCGTACAGGGTCCTGGACTTGCGGCCGAAACTCGACTGAGCGGCGCGGCGGCCGGATTGAAGGGACTGACTTCTACCAGGGAGAGCCATGACTGATTTCACGGGCAAAGTCGTCGTAATAACGGGCGGGGCGAGCGGCCTCGGCGCCGCCACCGCGCGCGCGTTCGCGGCCCGCGGAGCGAAGATCGCGCTTTGCGACATTGACGGCGAGGGCCTTCGTGCAATGAAAGGGATGCTCGAGGTGCGTGGCACCGAGGTCATGACCGAGATAGTCGACGTGGCGCAGGCGTGGCAGGTCGAGGAGTTCCGCGACAAGGTCTACCGCGAGTTCGGGCACGTCGACGTCCTGGTGAACAACGCCGGGGTGGCGCTGGCCGGACGCCTCGAGGACATGAAGCTCGAGGACTGGCAGTGGATCATGGGCATCAACATGTGGGGAGTGGTCCACGGCTCGCATTTCTTCTACCCGCGGATGATACAGCAGGGGAGCGGGCACATCGTGAACATCTCCTCGGCGGCCGGCCTCATGCCGCTGCCGATGCTCTCGGCCTACAGCGGCATCAAGAGCGCTGTCCTCGCCATGACGCGGGTCTGGCGAGCCGAGGGGGCGACGCACGGGGTCGGCTTCACCGCTGTGTGCCCGGGCTTCATGTCCACGAACATCTCAAAGTCCGTGCGCACGTGCTCCGGGACGCAGCGCAGGACGCCATCACAGTTCCAGGAGAAGGTGGATAAGTTCCTCGAGCGCGGCAAGTACGACCCCGCGAAGACGGCGGAGGCGATCGTACGCGCGGTAGAGACGAACAAGAGCGTGGTGCCGACCGGCTTCGAGACTCACCTCGCCGACCTCACGAACCGCCTCAGCAGGCGGCTCGCCGACTTTGTGCTGAGGATGTCGGTCCGCTTCGGCGACCGCTGGGCCTGAAAACGCATAATGGGGTCAAACCAAAATATGCATGCTGGAACCGACAGCTGGGGATAACGCCGCGCATGCATATTTTGGTTTGACCCCATTATGCGTTTTGGCGCGTGGTAATATCGCTGCATTGGTGAAGCTGTGATACTGGAACCTGGTGGGATTTTGGAACGGTTGTCCAGGCTGCGTGTGAAAGCTGTCGGTTTCCCCGGCCCCGACTCGGGCAGGGACCTCGGGATCGACGCGCTCAAAGGCTTCGCCATCCTCCTGGTCGTGCTCGGCCACGCGTTCGAGCTCGCCGACCCCGGCCTCTTCGTACCTAACGCTTCTTTCAGGCACCACCTTGCGACGTTCATCTACACGTTCCACATGCCGCTGTTCATCTTCCTGGCCGGATACGTGATGCTGGGCAAGAAGGTGCGCGTGGGCAAGAGCTTCCTGCGCCTCATAGTCCCGTTCTTCGCGTGGATGATCGTGAGGTTCTTCATCTTCTTCCGCAACTACGGCGAGATCTACCGTTTCGTCGGCCGCGGGGTCTGGGGAATGGAGGGCGCTCCGCTGTGGTTTCTGTGGACGCTCTTCACCTGTTACCTCCTCCTGATCGTGGTCCAGTACGCCGGGAAGTACTGGAAGTACGGCGAGGAGCTCGGCTTCCTGGGGCTCTTCGTCCTGGTCAACCTCGTGCCCACGTCTGTGCTGGGCGTTCCCCAGCTGCAGTATTATTTCCTGTTCTTCGCGCTCGGCTACCTCGCCGCCAAGTACAAGGACCGCATCACAGATATCAAGCCCTCGGTTAAGACCGCGATACTGGCATTGTCGCCTGTCGCGATGGTGGTCGTATTCTTCCTCGCTTATTACAAGCTCAGGTTCGTGATGGTTCCCGTTCCGATAAGGGATATTCTCCACCAGCCGCTCATGGTGGTGGAGAGGTTTGCCCTGGGGATGCTTGGAATACTGAGCGCTTACGCCCTTCTCGCGGCGGTGAAGGGCCTCAAGGCCAGGAAGCTGGAGGCCTCGTTCGGCTGGCTGGGGCTCGCGTCGCTGGACCTCTACGTGACCCACGGCATCCTCATCCACCTCGGCTTCGGGCAGGGATGGACCAAGGTCTTCTCGGCATTCTTCATCGCGGTGCTCGGGGGTCTCGCGCTCGCGTACCTGCTGCTCAGGAACTGGCGAGTCTTCAGCTATCCATTCCTCGGAAGGAGCTACAAGTTCGGCCCGCGTTACAGGCTCGAGCTGCTGCCGGCCCCGGGGGCGCTGCCGGCGCCGGCCGCCCTGGAGCTCGGCTCCGCCGAACAGGCCGCGGGGAAGGACTGACGTCGTTCATCGTCCACTTCTTGATAATGCAAAAAGGGGTCTGACCCCTTTTTGCGTTTGAAGCCTCTGCATGCCAAAGCTTGACAGGTTGTTGGCGGCATGATACGGTACTGACATGTCAGTACCGAAAACAAGAACGCCGGCAAGGCAGAAGACGGGCAGCAGCGCGGGCGCAGCGGGCTCAGAGACGGCCCGGCCGGTCCGGAAGGCCATCGCTGAGATGCCGCGCGTCCGCCGGCGCCTCGCCCCCGAGCAGCGGCGCGAGGAAGTGCTTGAAATAGCAGCCGAGGTCTTCGCGGAGAAGGGATACCGCGCGGCCAACGTCTCAGACATAGTCGAGCGCGCCGGGATCGGCCGCGGCACGTTCTACCTTTATTTCGAGTCCAAGCAGGATGTCTTCCTCGAGCTCATCGAGCGGTACTTCGCCGAGTTCGAGGCGCTTCTCGAGTCCAACCAGAAGCGGCTGGCGGCCGCGATCGCCGACCAGCAGCTCGCGCTCGCCACCTGGCGCGACAACATGATCGCCATACTCTCCTATCACAGCGAGCACCCGGAGCTCACGTCGGTCATCTACCGCGACGCCCTGGGCAGCGACGAGCATTTCTCCGCGCGCGTCGACGAGCTGACCGCGGTCGCGCGCAGGCAGCTTCGCAAGGACTTCGAGCTGATGCAGAAGAACGGGCTGCTCCGGCCCGGCAACCTCGACGTCATCACCAACATCATCCTGGGGTCGTCCATTTACGTGATCATGGAGAACGTGGTCAAGGGATCGGCTACCGACCTCGAGGCGATTGCAGACGAGATGATCGAATACCACATCCGGGCGCTGATGCCGCTCGAACTTCTGAGGGAGGTCGACCTGTGGGGGAACTCGAGCTCGAAATAAAAGACTTCGTGCGCAGCCAGGGAGTCGAGGTCGTAGGCATAGCGGGGCCCGGGCGCCTCGACGGGCCGCCGTCGCTCGACCCTACCTATACGATGGCAGGCGCGCGCTCCATAGTCTCGATGGCGATCCCGATGGACACGGACGCCATCTATGCTTTTCTGTCCAAGCAGAGCCCGAGCCCGCACAACGTCGACCAGTCCCACGGCAACCAGCGCATGCACCGCGTCTCCAAGGCGCTCGAGGAGTTTCTTGTCTCGCGCGGCCTGAGAGCACGCGCGGTCCCGCCCAACAACTCGTACCGCCGTTCCCCCGACATATTCGCCACGCACCCCAGCTTCTCTCACCGCTTCGGCGCGATCGCCAGCGGCATCGGGGCGCAGGGGTGGTCGGGCAACGTCATGACGCGCGAGTACGGCGCCTCCGTCTACCTCGGCACGGTCGTCACCGACGCGCTGCTCCGCAACGACCCGCAGCTCGAGGCGCGGCATTTCATCCGGGGCCACTGCGCCGGCTGCAAGATCTGCGCGCGCACGTGCGTCGCAGGCATGTTCGAGGAGGAGGGCGAGGAGTACGTCCTCTTGAACGGCGAGCTCCACCCCCGCGGCAAGCGCCGCAACATCGACCTGTGCAACGCTTCCTGTTTCGGGCTGCACGCCCTCTCGCAGGACAGAACCTGGACGACCTGGGGCCCTTACTGGATCCGCGAGTGGGAAGGGCTCAAGCCCGGGGCCGGGAGGCTCCAGGTCCGGCGCGAGCTGATGCAGCGCGGCGGCAGCACCGGCGATTCGGCGACCCGGTTCGAGCTCATCAGGCGTACCGGCAAGACTCTATTCCCCAAGGAGCTCATCGATGAGCTGCCCCTGCCGGACGAGCTGCCCGATGACCAGGCCGAGTGCAACAGGATCATGACGGAGCATGCGGCCAAGGTCGGCGTGACGGGGTTCCACGACCCGAACGTGCTCACGTGTGGGCAGTGCGCCCTGGTCTGCGGGCCCACCGTGGCCGAGACGACGAGGCGCTACGAGGCGCTCGCCGACGGCGGCCTCGTGGTCCGGGGCGAGCGCGCGGGCGAGATGGTACGGGCGACGAACTACGAGGAAGCGGTGGCGGTTCGCGTCGCCAGGCCACGGCTGCAGCGGATCGAGCTGCTCCGAGACAACCTCGCGTCGATGGTGCTCTGGCATCGCAACTACTTCGGCGTCGAGCCGAGGTCGATCGCTCAAAATATTCTCTACCAGCGAAGGCTCAAGCGAGCCCTGCGCGAGCAGGGGTCTCAAGGAGGGTGTCATGAAAGGGCATGACGGCAGGAAGAAGTACTCGGGCTGGCAGAAGGCGGTGCTCATCGGCTGCCTGCTCATTGCGGTCCTCGGGACGCTGGGCGTCGTCGGCGGGCTCATAAAAGTCTCGGCAACCCTGAGCGATTACGGCAGCAGCTTCAGCGCGCCGCTTCTTGTCGCGTTCGTGCTGATGCTTCTCTCCGTGTGGCTGTTCGCGGGGCTTGGCGCGATGGTGGTCTACATCGCGAAGACGAGCAGCGAGATCAGGGAAGCGCTGACTCAATAACGCAGCAACAGTGCAATCACCTGTTATTGCACAAGGAGCTGACGATGAGACCTTCAAACGGCATCAAAATGGGAAAAACGGCAAGGCTCTGCGTGGCGGGAGCGCTGGTGGCGGCGATTGCGATCGGCATTGTTCCGGCGGCGCAGACCGGTACCCTGAGTGCGGGCTCTCAGCCCGCAATGGTTTACGGTGGCGCGACATTCGACTTCTTCAGCATGTTCCCCGAGCAACTGCTGTCACCGGCCGGCAACAAAACCACCACGTTCATGCCGCTCGACACGCGCAACATCGGGGCGCAGTCCGGCAAGGTCACGCTCGCGGTGTCGAGCGAATCGGGCTGGTTCAAGGCGACGGTCAGCCCGAGCACCGTGGAGCCCACGACTGACAAGCCGGGCAAGTCGCGAGTCAACTTGGTATGCGCCGGCAACACGCCCGACAACACGATCGGCTGGTTCAAGGTCGTCGGCACGCGGGGCGCGGAGTCCCACCACATCTGGCTCAAGGTGACGGTGCTCGCATCGAAGCCGAGGCTGGACCTGAGCCGCGGGCCGCTGATGGCCGGAAAGCCGGGCTACCTGGACGCACAGCTTCAAGCCTACAC
>Ga0209539_1001059_pt1 | contig 15224 bp, 19 predicted proteins | sample BarGraNGADG00312_2_FD_184499 | JGI IMG/M metagenome (GOLD analysis project Ga0209539, IMG submission 184499) | Arctic peat soil microbial communities from Barrow, Alaska - Barrow Graham LP Ref core NGADG0011-312 (SPAdes) (version 2) | ecosystem: Environmental > Terrestrial > Soil > Wetlands >... | reverse complement strand
CACAGCCTTCCCACCGGAGCGCCAGCGCAGCCGTCGGGTGGACGACGTCGCGCACCCCGTGTCCGTCAAGGCCAGGACGAGCAACGGCTCGGGGCCGCCTGCGGGGTCCTCGACGCCGACGTTCCACGCGGTGTCCTCGGGACCGATGCCACCGAACGCGCAGTCGCCGCCGGCGTCGACCATGAAGCCGGAACCGGCACCGGCGAGCTCCGCCGCGGCCCAGCGCACGGCCAGGCCCTTGCCGATGCCGCCCAGGTCGATCTGCCGACCACCGAGGTGGATGCGCCAGATGCCGTCGCGCTCGATCACCCGGGGCCGCCACGGGCCCGTCGCGTCGGGCTTCGCCGCGGTGGCCGCGCCGTCGTGCACAAAGCCGTCAGCGAACGACAGCGCCCGGTCGTAACCCCACGAGAGGAGCAGGTCGAGCACTCGTGGGTCGAACAGCCCCGCGGTCGAGGTGTGCGCGCCGGCCGCCTCCTGAACGGCGCGGCCGAGCGTCGCGGGCACCTCGTGCCAGCTGTCGGGCTCCGCGTTCGCCCTGGAAAGCGGGCTGTCCGGCTCGAACCGGGTGCAGGTCAACGCGACGTCGCGGATCACGGCCTCGGCGCGGTCAAGGCAGGACTGTGCCGACGGGCCCGGCTCGACCACCATGAGGGTGATCGGGCTGGCCATGGCCCGCAGGGTGCGGGTGGCCACCGGGCGGCTCGTCGTCGTCGTCCCACGTGTCTCGGTCATCCGGACGCCCCTGTCACGGCCTGCACCTTCGGTGCGGGTGCCGGCGCGGGTGCCCGCGCGGCCTGCTGAGGGCTGGGTGCAGCGGGCGATTGCGCGTTGGCGGTCTGGGCCGCCAGGGCGGCCTGGAGCTCGGCGATGCGCAGGCGCGTCGCCTCCACCTGAGCGGCCAGGTCAGCCATCTGCTGCTCCTGGGCGATCCGGGCGGGGTCCAGGGTGGGCGACGGTGCTGCGACGGTCGTGGGCGCAGCGGCCGCGAGCGGGTCGTGGCTGCCGGCCCAGGAGACGCTGGCCCCGAAGACCCCCGCTGCTGCGGGGATCAGGGCCAGCGCAACCCAGCGGCGGTCAGTCGTCATGGCCGTCGTCACCACCGTTGTCGTCGGCCGCGCCGTCGGAGTCGTGACCGGAGTCGTCGTCGCCCTGGTACTCGGAGCCGCCGACGACGCCGGTCGTGACGGCCGACCGGGTGCCGCTCGAGGCCGAGCCGGTCCTCGCTGAGGCGGCGCCGTCGGCCACTGACTGCGCAAGGGTGTCGGCCTGCGCGGCGAGCGCGTCGAGGGACTGCTGCAGAGCGTCGCCGCTCGAGGGGGCCGAGGTGCTGTTGGCCGTGCTCGACGTCGGTGCAGATGCCGGAGTGGCGACCGCGTTGGCCAGCGCGACAGCGCCGGCTCCGGTCAGCAGCGAGGCGGTGGCCACTGCGACGAATGTGCGGCTCTTCCAGTTCAGCGAGCTCATGGTGATGTCCTTTCGTCAGCAACGCGAGTGTCGCGTCACAGGACGAGAGTGGATCGCGCCGTGTGAGGGCGGGGACAACCGAGCGTCAAGGCTTCGTTAAGCCCGTGGGAGCTCCAGGACGATACGCGCGCCCCCGCCGGGGGCGGCCCCGAGCACCAGGCGACCACCCACGTCCTCGACCGTGCGCCGGGCGACGTCAAGGCCGAGGCCGGTGGAACCCGCTCCGCTGCGCCCACGCTCCGCCATCGCGGTCGACGCGAAACCGGGTCCGGCGTCGTCCACGACCAGCTCGATCCGGTCCCCGGCCTCGCGCACCGTGATCCTGAACGGCGTCCGGTCCGGCGTGTGGCTGAACACGTTGTCCATCAGCACGTCGACCGCCGCCCCCAGCTCCGCGGCGCTCACCGGGACCGCGAGCGCGCCGTCGGGCAGGTCGATCGCCAGGTCCCGGCCCTGGTCAGCGGCCAGGATCGCCCAGAACCGGGCCCGGTCCGCGACGACCGCGACGACGTCGCAGCCCAGTGCCGGCGCCTCGGCCCCGGGGTTCCTGGCGATCCAGACCACGTCGTCGACGGCCTTGACCAGGTCATCCACGTGGGCCGCCATCCGCTCGCGCTCCTGCGGGTCCTCAAGCAGGTCGACGTCAAGGCGCAGTGCGGTGATCGGGGTCCGGAGCCGGTGCGACAGGTCCGCAACCAGCTCCCGCTCCGCGGCGAGGAGCCCGGCCACCCGGGCACCCAGCCCGTTGAGCACCCGGCCCACCGAGGCGATCTCGGGCGGCCCCGAGGGCGTCACCCGGGCGGTGAGGTCTCCGGCGCCCAGGCGGTCCGCCACATGGGAGAGGTCGAGGGCCGACCGGGCAAGGCGTCTGGCGATCCGGTCGCCGGCGAGCGCCGTGGCACCCAGCAGCAGCGCCCCGACGCCGACCAGGACCAGCCAGGTCTGACGCACACCCGCGGTGAGCTCGGCGTCGGGCACGAACGTCCGGACCGCTGCCTTGCCCTCGGGGCCGGCCACCGGGAGCAGCAGCTCCACCCCGCCGTCGGTCCTGGCCGTGACAGCAGTGCCCAGCAGCGCCAGCTCGACGGCGGCGGACCGGGCCGTCGGCACACCGAACACCGTCCCGTCGGGCAGGAACACGGTGGTCTGCCGGGGGCTGTCCTCGTTGGCCGCCAGCACTGCGGCCTGCAGCCGGGCCTCCTGCGCGGTCTCGCCGGCATAGACCGCAACCCGCTGGGCGTCCGCACGGCCGGCATCCAGCGCCCGGTCATGAGCGAGCTGGCGACCGAGCAGGCCGAGCGGCACCAGGAACGCCAGGAGGACCACCGAGGCCATCGCCAGCCCGTACCGGACCAGGAGCCGTCTCACGGCGCGGCCAGCCTGAGCCCGACGCCGCGCACCCGGTGCAGGTACCGGGGCGCCTCGGCGGTCTCGCCCAGCTTGCGACGCAGCCAGTGCAGGTGGACGTCGACGGTCCGGTCGGCGCCGCCGTATGGCTGGTGCCAGACCTCGGCGAGCAGCTCGCGCTTGCCGATCACCTCACCGGCCCGCTCGGCCAGGTAGTACAGCAGGTCGAACTCCTTCGGGCTGAGGTCGAGCGTGCCGCCGTCGAGGGCGACGGTGCGAGAGCGGGCGTCGATCACCAGGCCGCCGACGACGACCGGCCCCGTCACCACTACCTGCTCCGCCCGCCGCAGCACCGCCCGGATCCGCGCGTCGAGCTGGTCGACCGCGAATGGCTTGACCAGGTAGTCGTCGGCCCCGGCGTCGAGCAGGGCGACGATCCCCTCGCCGTCGTCCCGGGCACTGACCACGATCACCGGCACGTCGCTGACCGACCGGATCATGGCCAGCAGCGAAGCACCGTCCAGGTCCGGCAGGCCGAGGTCCAGCAGCACGACGTCGGGCCGGTGCGCGACCAGGCTCTGCAGCCCGTCCATCGCCGTCGGGGAGGTCATCGTGGAGTGGTTACGAGCGGTCAACGCCCGGACCAGCGCGGTCCGGATCGTCGCGTCGTCCTCGATGATGAGCACGTCTGCCACACAAGGGACGGTAGGGCATCGCGGCGTCGGGAGGGACTCCCCCTGGGGTTCCGGTGCGTCCGGGACACGGGGCTTGCCGCTTCCTTAACGTGGTGTTGACGCTCGGTGCGGCACGATGCGGCCATGAGGTGGTCACCGATCGCGCGTCGCACGGCGGCAGTACTGGCCTGGGCGATGTCGACGCTGCTCGCCGCAACCGTCGCGTGGTGGGCGGTGGGGACGGTCGGCCGCGGCCCTGGCAGCAGCGAGGGTGCGGTACGCAGTCAGACCGACGTGGCCGCCGAGCTCGTGGCCGCGCGCGCCGCCCAGGCAGCCGCGAGATCGGCCACGCCGTCCGCGTCGCCCACGTCCGGCCCGACGGCGACGCCAACGACCGAGCCCAGCGCTACCCCGACCGTCGCGCCGCCCCCCGGCACGCCCGAGCCGATCCTGCCGGACGTCGCCCGGAACTGGACCGTCGAGGGCGGCCAGGTCAGCGCCTCGTGCCGCGGTCAGCAGATCACCCTGCTCTATGCGACCCCGCGGGACGGCTGGGCCGTCGAGACCAAGAACGCCGGACCGGACGAGCTCCTGGTGGAGTTCGGCCTGCACGACTCCGAGACCACCGTGCGTGCCTGGTGCGCCAACGGAACACCGCAGATGGAGGTCGGCGGCACGAGCGACGGGGCCGGGTCCGGGAGCGACTGATCTGGGCCGCGGCGTCGCGGGCGGCATCTCCTACCCCGGCGGCGGCCGACCACCTCTCCTACCCCTGCGGCGTCGTGCCCGCATCTCTCACCCCCGCGGCGGCCGAGCACCGCAAGGGACGCGGAGCACGTGACGGTTGGGGCCTCTGAGGTCTGTCGGACACCCCACCCACCCCATCCGTCACACGCGTCACGTCGTCCGCGGGAGCCGCCGAAACTGGCGGGGCCGCCTGTCTGAGCAGAGGCGCCCCTCGGGCTCCCCGGGAATACTGGACGTGGTCTGGTGTTGATACCCCCAGGGGTATCCTGTACTGGTGCCCTGACAAGCCACGACCACCGAGGAGCAGCATGTCCACCGTCAACCTGACCGACGCCACCTTCGAGTCGACCATCGCGGACAGCGACATCGTGTTCGTCGACTTCTGGGCCGCCTGGTGCGGGCCGTGCCGGATGTTCGCGCCGGTCTTCGAGAAGGCGTCCACGGCCAACCCCGACATCGTGTTCGGCAAGGTCGACACCGAGGCCGAGCAGGCGCTCGCGTCGCAGTCCGGCATCACATCCATCCCGACCCTGATGATCTTCCGCCAGGGGATCCTCGTCTTCTCCCAGCCGGGCGCCCTGCCGGGCTCGGCGCTGGACAACCTGATCGGCCAGGTCCGCGCGCTGGACATGGACGACGTCCGCCGGCAGATCGCCGAGCACGAGGCCGACCACGACCACGCCGGCCACGACCACGACCACGCCGAGCACTCGCACGCCCACTGAGCCGGCCGATCATGACCGGTAGGCACACCACCCAGGAGACCCTGATGGCCTACGGCAGCTCCACGATCCTCGACCGCCCGTTCGCCGAGGCCGTCGCCGCAACCCGTGAGGCGTTGGCGGGTCAAGGCTTCGGCGTCCTGACGACGATCGACATGGCCGGGACGCTCAAGACCAAGCTGGACGTCGACCTGCCGCCCCAGGTGATCCTCGGCGCGTGCAACCCGCCGCTGGCGTACCGAGCGCTGCAGGTCGAGGAGTCCATCGGGCTGCTGCTGCCCTGCAACGTGGTGGTGCGGGCGCTGGACGACGGACGCACCCTGGTGCAGACGCTCGACCCGCAGGTGATGGTCAGCGTCACCGGCAACCCGGCACTCGCCGAGGTGGCCGACGACGCCGCGGCTCGCCTCCGCGAGGTCCTCGCCACCCTGGGTGGCTCGGCCACCTGAGCCACCCGCGGGGACCCACCCGGGCGGCCCCCCGCGCCTGCTCGGGTGCCTGGCCGGCGTGACATCCCGATACCCCTGGGGGTATGGTTCTGATGAATCCCGATGGCGTTCCGAGGAGACACCCATGTGCAGCCCCGCCCGATGCTCCACCTGCGGCAAGATCACCTGGTCCGGCTGCGGCATGCACGCCGACGCCGTCCTGGCCAGCGTGCCCGCCGCTCAGCGCTGCACCTGCCGCTGACCTGACCCCGGCCGCGCCCGCCTGCCCCTGAAGCGCCCGATCCTCCACCGAACTTGGGAGAGAAGACCGCACCATGTGCGGTCTTCTCTCCCAAGTTCGCCATGTGTCCTCGAAGGCGTCACGAGCCCGTCCGGGACGTGAGCCCTACCGACCTGGCCGTGTCCGACCTCGACGGCCGTGAGCAGACCGACCACGACGCCATCCGCGCCCGGGTGCGCGACGCCGTCGGGCAGGAGCTCCTCGACGAGCACCGCGCCGAGCTCGAGGCGTGGGCAGAGCAGTACTTCGGCTGAGCGCTGGGTCGTCCTCCCGACGCGAGGTCGTGCTGTGCAGGGGGCGATCTCGCGTCAAGAGGACGACCTCGCGCCGACATCCTCAGCGCCGGCACCAATCTCGGTCAGCCGCTCAGGTGGCAGGCGGCGCGAAGCCCTCAGCCGACTCGAGCCCCAGCAGCTCGACCGCGCGGTCCGCGACGGCGTCGGGCGGGCCGTCCACCACGATCACCACCCCGTCCTCGCCCGCCACCAGCGTCTCCAGCGTCGCCAGCTGCGACGCCAGCAGCGTCGCCGGCATGAAGTGCCCGCTGCGCCGGGCCAGCCGGGCGCTCAGCAGTGCCGGATCGGCGGTCAGGTGCACGAACCGCACCCGCCCCTCCGCCTGTCGCAGCACGTCGCGGTATGCGAGCCGAAGGGCCGAGCACGTGACGACGGTGCTGCGCCCCGCCCGGGCCTGCGCCGTCAGCCAGTCCCGGATCGCCTCGAGCCACGGCCACCGGTCCTCATCAGTTAGCGGCACCCCGGCCGCCATCTTCGCCACGTTGCCGCGGGGGTGGAAGTCGTCGGCCTCGGCGTACGGCCAGCCGAGCCGCCGGGTCAGCTCGACCGCCAACGTGGTCTTGCCCGAGCCGGCGACGCCCATGACCACCACGTGCACAGGTCCCGCCGCCTGGTCATCCACCCGGACACTCTCGCCCAGTCCGACGCCGGTGCGCCAGCCGGTCCCCCGATCACGCGGGTCCGCGTCCGGACCCAGCCGAGCACGTCACCCACCGCGCGGCCGGGCGAGCGCTGCACTGCCTCCACTACACTCACCCCATGATCTTCAAGGGGGTCGGCGACGGGCGGCCTTACCCAGACCATGGCCTGACCACGCCCAAGCAGTGGGCCGAGGTTCCGCCGCGTCAGGTGCGCCTCGACGAGCTCGTCACGACCAAGCGGACGCTGAACCTTGACGCGCTGCTTGCAGACGACTCCACCTTCTACGGCGACCTGTTCGCGCACGTCGTGCAGTACAAGGGCGTGATGTACCTCGAAGACGGTCTGCACCGCGCCGTCCGGGCCGCCCTCCAGCAGCGCCCCGTTCTGCACGCCCGGGTCCTGGTTCTGGACAGCTGATGGCCGGACTCACCCCGCAGCAGCAACGGGCGCTGCGCCGCCGGCACAAGCACGAGCGGCAAGCAGTGGTCTTCGGTGCCCTGATCGCCGCGCTCGCCCTGGCCGGCCTCGGTGCGACAGCGGTCTACACCGGGGCCATGGATGCGCCGTTCCTGACGCGCGACTTCACCACCCCGTCCCCCGATGCCGCGCCGGAGATCCCCAAGGCGCCGTGCCCGCCGGCTGACACCCTGCCCGTCGCCCTCCCGAGCATCCAGCTGCGGGTGCTCAACTCGACCGGCACCTCCGGCCTTGCCGGCACGGCGTCGACCACGCTCACCGCCGCCGGCTTCGTGGTGCTGGAGGTCGGCAACTACCCGATGAAGGTCACCGGGGGGTCGCGGATCCAGTTCGGGGAGGCCGGGCTCGCCGCCGCGTACACGCTCGCCGCCTACCTCGACAACACGACGCCGGTCCTGGACACCCGACAGGACGCCACCGTCGACCTGATCCTCGGCACGGAGTGGGCGGGCCTGCTCGACCCGGCGACAGTGATCCTGGATCCGACCCTCCCGCTGGAGCCGATCACCGGCTGCGTGCCGCTGGAGCAGGCCCTGGCTACGGCGATCCCCGGCCCGACAGCGACGCCGACGCCGACCCCGGAGGGCGAGCCTGCCGCAGGGGGCTGAGGTGGCACCGGCACCGGCACCGGGCCGGATCCGCCTCGCCCGGCCGGACGACGTCGCCCGCCTCGAGGAGATCTGCCTGCGCACCGGGGACGACGGTGGGGACGCCGCGGGCCTGTTCCGCGAACCGGCGCTGATGACGGCCGTCTGGCTGCATCCGTACCTCCGGCAGGCGCCCGATCTGGCCTTCGTCGCAGTCGACGACGCCGACGTCCCGCTGGGCTACGTGCTGGGCGTTGCGGACACGACCGCATTCCAGGGCTGGTGCGAGGACCGCTGGTGGCCCGCGTTGCGCGCGCGGTATCCGCAGGGCTCGGCGCCGCCCCGGTCACGGGACGACCACCTCGTCGAGCTCATCCACCGGCCCGACCGAGCTCCGGCCGCCGTCCTGCAGCGATACCCGGCCCATCTGCACGTCGACCTGCTGCCGCAGGGGCAGGGCCAAGGCCGGGGCAGGGCATTGCTCGAGCACCTGTTCGGTGCGCTGCGGGACCGGGGCGTGCCAGGGATCCACCTCGGTGTGAGCCCCGCCAACACCCGCGCCCTCGGGTTCTACCGACGGATGGGGTTCACGCCGGTGGATCCCGAGGACCCGGGGTTGCTGGCTCGTCGGCTCTGAGCCCCACGAGATGAGGGCCGCTCCACGGAGCGGCCCTCATCTCGTGCTTTGCGTCAGGCCTCGGTGGGCTCCACCGGAGGCACAGCGGCGAGCTCGTCGCCGCCCGGAACGGACGCCGGCGTCGCAGCCTCGGCGTTGGTGCCACGCCACCGGGCGATCGACCGCATGCCGTGGTAGATCACCAGGGTGGCGGCGGTGCCGATCGCGATGCCCTCGAAGCTCATGCCGCCCTTGGTGGCGAAGTTGAAGTTCGCCGCAGCGATGATCAGGCCGACGCCGGCGGTGGTCAGGTTGACCGGGTCGGCGAAGCTGACGTGGTTCTGCACCCAGATCCGGGCACCGAGGACCGCGATCATGCCGTAGAGCACGGTGCCGGCGCCGCCGAGCACCCCGGCCGGGACGGTCCCGACGAGGGCGCCGAACTTGGGCGACATGCTGAGGACCAGCGCCCCACCCGCAGCCACCCAGTACGCGGCCGTCGAGTAGACCTTGGTCGCGGCCATCACGCCGATGTTCTCGGCGTACGTCGTGGTACCCGAACCGCCGCCGATGCCGGCGAGCGTGGTGGCGATGCCGTCGGACAGCAGCGCCCGGCCGATCAGGACGTCGTAGTTCTTGCCTGTCATGGCGGCGACGGACTTCACGTGGCCGACGTTCTCGGCGATCAGGACGAAGACGACCGGCAGGAACAGACCGAGGATTGCCGGGTCGAAGGACGGTCCGGTGAAGTGCGGCAGACCGACCCAGTGGGCGGCGGTCACCTTGGAGAAGTCGACCTCACTCTGGAGCCAGGCGGCGAAGTAACCGACCACGGCGCCGACCAGGATGGCGAGGCGTCCCAGCATCCCCCGGAAGAACACGGTGGTGAAGGCGATCGCGGCGATCGTGATGATGGCCGTGAGCGGCGCGCCGCGCACGCCGGAGAACGAACCGTCGGCGTTGGGGTAGCCCCATGCGGCCGGCGCCAGGTTGATGCCGATCAGGGCGACGATGGTGCCGGTCACGATCGGCGGCATCACGATGTCGATCCAGGTCGCGCCCCAGATGTGCACGACCGCACCGACGATCGCGAGCAGCACGCCCGCGACCAGGATGCCGCCGGTGGCGACGGAGATGCCGCCCGACGCCATCGCGGCGAGCACCGGAGCGATGAACGCGAACGAGGAGCCGAGGTAGCTCGGCAGCCGGTTGCCCGTGATCAGCAGGAAGATCACCGTGCCGATCGCGGAGAAGAACAGGGTGGTCGAGGCCGGGAACCCGGTGATCGCCGGGACCAGGATGGTGGCGCCGAACATGGCGACAACGTGCTGGAGGCCGATGCCGATGGTGCGTGGCCAGGTCAACCGCTCGTCAGGAGCCACGACCGTACCGGGCGAGATCCGACGCCCGTCCCCGTGCACCCGCCATCCGATGCTGCTCATGCGGTGACTCCCTCGGTCCGGGGGCCGCTGTCCGGTGGCACTGGAGGGGTACCACCGCGTTGCCCGGACGAAGACTAGCGATCCGGCCCACCGCCGGGGACCGGTATGGAATGCTGATCTGCGCGGGTCGACCCCGAGTCGGCGCGAGTATCCACAGGAGGCATCGTGAGCGAGCAGAGCCCCACCCCGCAGGACCCGGGGCAGCCCTACGGCCAGCAGCCGTACCAGCCCCAGAACCCGCAGCCCCCCTACGGCCAGCAGCCGTACGCCCAGCAGCCGTACGGCGTCCAGCCCTACGGCGTCCAGCCCCAGTACTCCGCCGGGTACGCACCCCAGTACGGCGCACCGACGGCGCCCAACAACTCGCTGGCCGTGGTCGCCCTGGTGGCCGGCATCTGCGGGTTCACCGTCGTCCCGTTCATCGGCTCGATCGTCGCGGTGATCACCGGCCACATGGCCCGCAAGCAGATCCGCCAGACGGGCGAGGGCGGCGACGGCATGGCGGTGGCCGGGCTGGTGATGGGCTGGATCGTGATCGCGCTGACCATCCTCGGCACGCTCGCCTTCTTCCTGTTCTTCGCTGCGGTGGCAACCTCCAGCAGCGTCACCACCTACTGACCGCCCGATCACCGTCCGGGTGCGCACCCGTCTGACCCATCCGGCTGCGATCTGGGTCGGCTTCGGGCTGGTGCACGCCTGGCTCACCGTCGTTGGCGTCGTCATCGCGCCCCTGACCTCGTTCAACGACGTCGACCTCTACCGGTGGTGGATGCATCTGGGTCTGGCCGAGGGCCAGTGGCCGGTGCTGGACTATCCCTGGGTCTACCCCGCCGGCGCGGTGGCCCCGATGCTGCTGCCCGGGCTCGTCGGCACCGTCTCCACGGTCGGCTACGCCCTCACCTGGTGCCTCCTGGTGACGCTGCTCGACGGCTTGGCGACGGCGGCTCTGCTCCGCCAACGCCCCGACGGCAGCCGGACGACGACCGGCGCGTGGTGGTGGCTGGCGTTCCTGGTCGCACTCGGCCCGGTCGCGCTCGGCCGGCTGGACGCCATCGTCGTCCCGCTGATGGTCCTGGCCCTGCTCGCCGGGGTGGGCCGGCCTCGCCTCGCCGCCGCGCTGATGACGGTGGGCGCCTGGATCAAGGTCGCCCCCGGCGCCCTCCTGCTCCCCCTGGTGGCGGCCGTGCGGCGGCCGGTGCGCGACGTCGTCGTGCCCGCGCTGGTGGTGTGCGGGGTGGTCGTCGGAGCGGTCGCCGCGGGCGGCGGGATCGGCAACATCGCCTCGTTCCTGACCGACCAGTCCGCGCGTGGCCTGCAGGTGGAGTCGGTGACGGCCACGCCCTGGGTGATCGCCTCGCTCTGGCGCGACGACGTGGTCATCCGGTTGAACGACGTGCTCAACACCTGGGAGATCGTCGGCCCGGGGACGACCACGGCGGCCGCGGTCCTCGACACGGCACTCGCCCTTGCGGTGGGTCTGGTGGCCGGGCTGCTGTGGTGGGCACGAGCCCAGGGACGCTCGGTCGCCGCGCTGCTGCCGGGTGCGTTCCTGACCCTCATCGTGCTGGTGGTGGTGAACAAGGTCGGCTCGCCCCAGCTGCTGGCCTGGCTGGCGGCGCCGGTTGCCGTGATGCTCGGTCGGCCGACCGCGGCCGGTGCGCGGTGGCTGCGCGCGCTGGCGACGACGACGCTGGCCGCTGTGGCGCTGACGCAGGTGGTCTTCCCGTGGGGATACCTGCGACTGCTCAGCGGCAACGAGTCGATCGCGGCGATCCTGGTGCTGCGGAACCTGTTGCTGGTCGCGCTCCTGGTGCTCGCCGTCGTCGGGCTGCTGCGGGCGGCCAAGGCGGATGATTCCGACGACTGGCCCGACGACGCGCGCGACGACGCGTCCGAGGCTGCTGAGGTCAGCGGCGGCTAGGGCAGCTGCGGCGCCACCTCGCGCGCGACCAGCTCCAGGTGGTCCAGGTCGTGCAGGTCGAGCACCTGCAGGTACACCCGCCGCACGCCCAGCTCGGCCAGCGCCCCCAACCGGTCCACCACGTCGCTGACGGTGCCGGCGTAGCCGTCACGCCGGAGCTCGGCCGGGTCCCGGCGGATGGCGGCCGCGCGTCGGGCGAACTCGGCCTCGTCGGCTCCGACGCACAGGACGTGTGCGGCGGACAGGACCAGGGTGTCGGCGGGCCGGCCGATCGTCTCGCACGCCTCGCGCACCCGGGCGAGGCGTGCGCCGATCGCGTCGGTCTCGGTGAACGGCACGTTGAACTCGTCGGCGAACCGGGCGGCGAGCGCGGGAGTGCGTCGCGGGCCGCTGCCGCCCATGATGATCGGCACGCCGGGCCGGTCCGGAGCCACCCGGGGACGCTGCAGCGGCTTAGGCAGCGCCGGCGAGTCGACCAGGGTGTAGCGCTCCCCGGCGTAGTCGAACCTCTCCCCGATCGGCGTCCGCCACAGGCCGGTGATCACCTCGAGCTGCTCGGTGAGGATGCCGAACCGGCGTTCCGGGAAGGGGATGCCGTAGGCGGCGTGCTCTGCGGCGAACCACCCGGCGCCCAGGCCGAGCTCCACCCGCCCACCGGACATCTGGTCCACCTGGGCCACCTGGATCGCGAGCACGCCGGGGTGCCGGAACGTTGCGGCGGTGACCAGCGTGCCGAGGCGGATCCGGCTGGTCTCGCGGGCCAGGCCGGCCAGGGTGGTCCAGGCGTCGGTCGGGCCGGGCAGCCCGTCGGAGTCCCCCATCACCAGGTAGTGGTCGGATCGGAAGAACCCGTCGAAGCCGAGCCGCTCGGTGGCCTGCGCCACCGCGAGCAGGTCGTCGTAGGTCGCGCCCTGCTGGGGCTCGGTGAAGATCCTCAGGTCCATGGGTGCCTACCCTCCCATCCTCGAGACCGAGCGGGTCAGGAGCCGGCGACCGCGACGCCCAGCTCGCCGAGCAGACGCTCGACGCGGGCCCGGATCTCGTCACGGATCGGGCGCACCGACTCGATGCCCTGGCCCGCCGGATCGTCCAGCGCCCAGTCCTGGTAGCGCTTGCCCGGGAAGACCGGGCAGACGTCCCCGCAGCCCATCGTGATGACGACGTCGGACGCCTGCACAGCCTCGGTGGTCAGCACCTTGGGGCTCTCGGTCCGGATGTCGACGCCCACCTCGAGCATCGCCTCGACCGCCACCGGGTTGATCCGGTCCGCCGGAAGGGAGCCCGCGGACCGGACCTCGACGGCTCCGCCGGACAGCTGGGACAGGAAGCCGGCGGCCATCTGCGAGCGCCCGGCGTTGTGCACGCAGACGAACAGGACGCTGGGGCGGGACGGGTCGGTCATGCGTACATATTGACGTACGTCGAATCGTTGGCCAAACCGGCAGGGGCCGAGCCCGGCGGATCGCGTCAGGATCCGTCGCCCACGGACCGGCGCCGCGCGGCGCCAGGTTGGTGATCGAGGCGCATCATCAGTGCATGACCCGGACTCCGCAGGGGGCGGCGATGACGGACGCCCCGGTCGTGATCGTCGGCGGTGGGCTCGCGGGCGCCACCGTCGCCACGACCCTGCGCGAGGGGGGCTTCACCGGGCCGGTCGTCCTGCTGGCGGGCGAGCCGAACCGCCCATACGAGCGGCCACCCCTGTCCAAGGGGTACCTGCTCGGCACCGACGAACGAGAGTCCGCGTTCGTGCACCCGCTGACCTGGTACGCCGAGAACGACGTCGACCTCCGGCTCGGCACCCGGGTGACCGCGATCGACCGCGCGACGCAGGAGGTGGTTCTCGGCGACGGCAGCCGGCTGCGCTACCGCGACCTGGTGCTCGCGACCGGATCCGTCCCGCGCACCCTCGAGGTGCCGGGCGCCGATCTGGCGGGCGTGCACTACCTGCGCCGACTGGAGGACGCCGACGCGCTGCTGGCCGCCTTCGCCCGCAAGCCGCGGGTCGTCGTCGTGGGCGGCGGCTGGATCGGGCTCGAGACAGCTGCCGCCGCCCGTGCGGCCGGGCTGGAGGTGACGGTGCTGGTACGAGGTGCCGCACCCCTGGTCGCCGTGCTCGGCCCGGAGATGGCGGGGATGTTCGCCGACCTGCACGTCGAGCACGGGGTGGACCTGCGCACGCATGCCGACGTCGACGCGCTGCTCAGCGCCGACCAGAAGACGGTCAGCGGGGTCCGGCTCACCGACGGCCAGGTGGTCCCGGCGGACCTCGTGGTGGTCGGGATCGGCGCCGTTCCCGAGGTCCGGCTGGCGGCGGACGCCGGCCTCGAGGTCGCCGGCGGCGTCGTGGTGGACGAGCACCTCCGCACGGCTGACCCGCACGTGCTCGCCGCCGGGGACGTTGCCGAGGCGTGGCGCCCCGCCCTGCACCGCCGGCTCCGGACGGAGCACTGGGCCAACGCGCAGCGGCAGGGCGCGGTCGCCGCCCGGTCGATCATGGGTGCGGACGCATCGGACGATCGGCTGCCGTACTTCTACACCGACCAGTACGACCTGGGCATGGAGTACGTCGGCTACGTCGGGCCCGACGGGTACGACGAGCTCGTGGTCCGCGGGGACCTCGCCAAGCGGGAGCTCATCGCCTTCTGGCTGCGCGAGGGCCGCGTGCTCGCCGGGATGAACGTCAACGTCTGGGACGTCACCGAGCAGATCGAGGAGCTCATCCGGTCCGGTGGCCGGGTCGACGACCGCTCGTGGCCGGTGAGCTAGTCAGCCCGCGGCGAGCTGGCGGACGTAGGCCACCTGCGGGTACACGGCCGACGCCGCGGCGCTGCCCGCCGGGATGGAGACCCCGTGGGCGATCGGGGTGGCCCGCACGGTCACCTCGATCCAGCCGGTCACGCGCTGCTCCTTGGCCATCAGGAACAGCAGCCCGATCGGGAACATCACGATGGCCAGCACGATCGCCCACACCGGGATCGCGGAGGTGTAGGCGGTGCGGTTCACGATGTACCACTCCGAGCCGCGCAGCGGTGCGGTGCCGCGAGGCGTGACCACCCAGCTGCGGGTGATCCCGATGTCACCGATCTGCATCAGGTACGGCTCAACCGGCTCGGTGGTGGCGTACGGGCTGACGGACATCGTCACTCCTCGGATGGGCGCTCTGCGGCGCCCGGCGCTCAGAGTACTGGTCACCCGCCGCGGCCATACCCTGAACCGAGGGTGATCAGTCGATCTCCTCGCCGGCCAGCACCTTGGCCGCCAGGCGCTCCTCCTCCGCCACCTCCCAGACCGCCTTGGCCGCGGTGAGGTTGAGCACGATGATCGCCGCGCCGAGCACGATGTCCGGCCAGCCGCTGGCCGTCCAGGCGGTCACCAGCCCCATCGCGATGATCGCCAGGTCGACCGCAACGTCGTTGCGGGCGGCCAGCCATGCGGCCCTCGTCATGGAGCCACCGTGGTGGCGGACCCGCAGCAGGATCAGGGCGCAGACCGCGTTGACCACGACGGCGCCGCCCGCCGCGAGCATCAGCGGCACCGGCTGGGGGGCGACCGGG
>Ga0209539_1001053_pt1 | contig 15274 bp, 10 predicted proteins | sample BarGraNGADG00312_2_FD_184499 | JGI IMG/M metagenome (GOLD analysis project Ga0209539, IMG submission 184499) | Arctic peat soil microbial communities from Barrow, Alaska - Barrow Graham LP Ref core NGADG0011-312 (SPAdes) (version 2) | ecosystem: Environmental > Terrestrial > Soil > Wetlands >... | reverse complement strand
CAAACGGCAAATGCATCGGAAGATGCTGCAACAAAATTACAACAAGCCAAACAGATGCTCGACAATAAACTTATTACAGATTCGGAATTTGAGTCTATTAAAGCGAGGATCATAAGCGGGCTATAAACATCTATTAAAACATAAATATGAAAATCATTCTTACTGGAGCCTTCCTCCTTATATCATTTGCGTGCTTCTCTCAAAAACCGGATTCTGTCAAATCAGAAAGCTGGAAAAGTATTTATAGGGCCAGCGCAACAAAAATAAATGATCTTGTTCATACAAAACTCGATGTAAGTTTCGACTATGCAAAATCGTGGATGTATGGTAAGGAATGGATCACTCTTCATCCGCATTTCTACCCTACGGATTCATTGAACCTCGATGCAAAATGCATGAATATTAATGAAGTCTCACTGATTAAGGACGGCAAAAGTATACCATTGAAATATCGTTATGACAGCTTAAATCTTTTTATCACTCTTAACAAAACATACAAAGCCGGTGAAAACTATACAATATTTATTAATTACGTTGCTAAACCCAACAACATAAAAAGGGAAGGAAGCGCTGCAATATCAGGTGGTAAAGGCCTCTATTTTATTAATCCTCTGGGTAAAGATAAAAAGAAGCCTACCCAGATCTGGACACAAGGGGAAACTGAATCTAATTCCGGCTGGGTTCCAACAATAGATAAACCTAATCAAAGACAAACGGATGAAATCAGTATGACGGTTCCTGATAAATACCAGACACTGTCAAATGGTTTACTTGTAAGCCACAAAACAAACAGCGACGGAACACGTACCGATACCTGGAAAATGGATCTGCCTCATGCTCCGTACTTATTGATGATGGCTGTAGGAGAATACTCCATTATTAAGGACAAGTATAAAGGGAAGGAAGTGAGCTATTATGTTGAAAAAGAATATGCCCCGGTGGCGAGGAAGATCTTTGGGCTTACACCGGAAATGATAAAATATTTTTCGAAGATAACAGGTGTAGATTATCCCTGGCCTAAGTATGCTCAGATTGTGGCAAGAGACTATATAAGCGGAGCGATGGAAAACACCACTGCCACATTGCATGGGGAATACGCACAACAGGATGCCAGGCAATTAGTTGATGGAAACAACTGGGAAGATGTGATTGCTCATGAATTATTTCATATGTGGTTCGGAGATTATGTCACATGCGAAAGCTGGAGTAATATAACAGTGAACGAATCACTGGCCGACTTCAGTGAAATATTGTGGGAAGAGTACAAGCATGGCAAGGATGCAGCTGATGAGCATAATTTCGGCGGTATGCAAAATTATCTGCGCGGTGGCAATGATAAAAAAGATCTGGTTCGCTTTTATTATAACGACCGTGAGGATGTGTTCGATCTTGTGAGCTATCAGAAGGGAGGGAGCATTCTTAACATGCTGAGGAACTATGTTGGTGACAGTGCTCTGGTCAAATCATTCAAACTGTACCTTACAACACGAAAATTTAATTCGGCTGAGGCACATGATCTTCGACTTGCCTTCGAAGAGGTTACTGGTAAGGACCTTAACTGGTTCTGGAACGAATGGTATTATGGCAGCGGTCACCCAAAGCTTGATATCAATTATGATTATGATATGGGAAGTAAAACCTCTAAAGTAATTATAAAACAGACACAGTCAGGAAAGGTTTTTAAGTTGCCGATTGCTATAGATTTATATCAGGGCACTGAGAAAAAGCGCTATAAGGTCTGGCTTGAACATCAGGTGGATACGTTTACTTTCAACTCTGTTAACAAACCAGATCTTATTAATGTCGATGGAGATAAAATTCTTCTCTGCCAAAAAACCGAGCACAAAACTCTTGATAATTATGTGTTTCAATATAGAAATGCAGGATTGTATCTCGACAGGAGGGAAGCTATTGATTTTGCATCCAGGAGCCAGGGAGAGGACCACAATGCATTGGACCTTTTGAAAACTGCATTGAAAGACAAGTATTATGGATTGCGTCTTTATACTTTGCAGAAGTTAAATATTTTTAATGACTCAGTGAAGAAATCTGTAGAACCAATATTAGCTGATATGGCTGCAAATGATCCCAAATCACTTGTCAGAGCAGGGGCAATTGAAGCCCTGGGGAAATATAAAAAGGATACGTATAAACCATTATTCCTTAAATCAATCAGTGATTCATCTTATTCAATCGCGGGCAAAGCCCTGATTGCTCTTGGAGCTATTGATACATCCGCTGTTCTGAAACAAGCCGGCATACTTTCAGTCCAACATGTTAAGGGTGCCCTTGATGATGCAATAACCAATGTATTATTCACATATTCCAATGAAAATGATTTTGATTCCCTTGCAGTACGATTTGATAAATTACCTTTTGGAAATGAGAAGTTCATGATACTTCAACCCTTTACCAACTTTCTTAAACGGGTAAATAATACAACAAATTTTAAGAAGGGCATTGATATGATAGTCCGGTTTCGCGATACGATCCCAAAACAGTATCGTCCGCAGATTGATCCTTACCTAAATGGTATGATTTTAAACAGTATAGCTTCAAGCAAGCAATCAAAGGGAATGACAGAACAGGCTGAATATGTAAAATCTAAACTGCCGGGTAAAGCAAAAACGCCTGCAGTTCCTGATCTCCCAGTTGAAAACCTGCAAAAGTATACCGGAGAATATGACAACAATGGTACAATGATTAAAGTTGCACTTAAAGATGATAAAACATTGAATGTGCTTTTTGCCGGCCAGGCTGATATGGAATTAACTCCAGTTTCCAGGGCTAAATTTGCAGTTAAATTCATGGAAGGGTATTCGGTGGAATTCACAATCAACGATAAGGGGGATGTCAGCGAATTGGTATTTAGTTCACGCGAAGGGGAAGTAAAAGCGCCTAAGAAGAAATAGGATAGTTTTTCTAAAATCAACCACCCTGGCCCCGCAATAGCGGGAACGGAGTGGTTGATTTATGTATTAAGAGAGCAACCCAGTTAAATTTTGACAAACATCTTATTCTTATACAGCCAGTAACACATATACCACAGAACAGCCCAGATGCCAAGACTGGTTATTATTTCAACTGTCTTTTCTCCGCCCCAGGAAAATAATAAACTGCTGAAAGGAGCAATGATCCTGTGAATCAGAGCAGCACCGCCTATTGAAAAGAACATGTAAATAAAGATGCTGTTCATTCCGACTATTATGAACATTCTGGATCCGGCTATAAATTGTTTTTTAACATCAATCAGCCAGTAACAGAAGCAAAGAGCAAGTATTGCCCATCCTCCGCTGGCAAATACAAATGAGGATGTTGCAATCTTTTTAATAATGGGAGTCACATCTAAACCATCAAGAGAATAACCTATGAGTAATGCTGTTACCCCGGCAATCAGTAATATCTGGATTTTTTTTGCCGGCGGTTTATCACTCATCAGCAGCTTACCGCAAAGAACGCCCCACACAGTATGTGCTGTGGTTGATATAAAATTTAATGTTGCCCATTCACTTGCCTTGTCAACTCCCTCAATCTTGTTATTGAACCAGGCTCCCAGGTTCTCAAAATTCACCCAGGGGTGGTTAAATCCTTCAACAGGGAAAAACCGGTATGCCAGATCAATAAATAAGAGAATAACAAATGTAAAAATCAGTTGAAATTTAAAGCTTTTGTTCCTTATCAGGAATGCTACCAGGTAGGTAACTGAAAGTTGTGCCAGAACATTTTGAAAGCGGAAGACCAGTTTCCCTGCATCTGCAAAATATAGAGCCCATCCAAGAAACAACAACAATAATGAACGTTTAATTGCATGTTGAGTAATCGTTTTAATGCTGTCTCCTTTTTTTAACCTGTTGGCCACCGCAAAAGGAATTGCCACACCTACTATAAACATAAAAAAAGGTTGTATGAGATCCCAGAAATGTAATCCATGCCATTCGTGATGGGTGAGCTGTGTACCAAGAAACTGTATAATAGCATTATCCGATCTCTCAAGATGACCATATAGTTCTGTAGCTTCCCCTGCCAGAAGAAACATTATGAATCCGCGGAAGAAATCTATTGATGTCACCCTGCCTATAAGAGTAGGACTCATTGTTTGTGACTTTGTATCCATTTTTCTTCTTAATTAGTATTCATTAAAAATCAGGAAATATTTTTTTCTTCAGAAATAATTAATGCCGTTAAATTACCTTTTTCGACTTACATTTTTATTCAATCAAATTTATTATTTTGTTTTCTATGTTTGTGGAGGTTTTTCATTGATTCTTTTATCATTAAACCTAATTTTTCGTAATTTTACTTAAACTGTGATTTTGGTCCCGGGTAAACCAGGCATTTCGTTTAATCTTCACAAATGTAATCGTGAAAAAATCACAAACCTGAAATTTATTTTTAAAAATATATATACTTGTAAAAAATAATATTCTATATTTGTTATATATAAATAACTTATATATACAATATAATACTAACATACTGATCATTAGATAAATAAAAACGATAACAATGAAAAATCTAACTATAACAACTTTATTTTTTTCTGTCATGTTAAGTAGTTGCTCACATTACTACTATGTACCAAATGTTCAGAATGTGCCGCTCTTTAGAGAAAAGAATGAGTATAGGATATCCGGATCTTATGGATTTGGAGATGAATCTTCCTGCGCTGAAGTTCAGGCTGCTTATTCAATTTCAGATAAAATTGGTATTATGACAGATTTTATGTCGGCAAGAGGCGGAACTGTCTCAGATAACAATTGGGGCAGCGGTTATTACTTTGACGGAGCGATTGGATATTACAAGCCATTAGCCAGATCTGTAGTTTTTGAGATTTACGGAGGAGCCGGGGGAAGCAATCAGCATCATCAATACGTAAATTTAAATTACAATAATGGTACATTTTCAAATTCATTTGGCGGTACATCTGACTTATCATTTATGAAAATATTTGTCCAACCTTCTCTTGGCTTGACCTATAAAGCATTTGATATAGCCGTATCAACCCGAATATGCAGATTGTCTTTTATCAATATCGACAACAGTATTTCCGGGAACACCGATATATACAATGAGGTTAATAATCTTTCAGATAAAAGTCATCTTTTTTTTGAACCCTGCATTACTGTTCGCGGAGGTTGGAAATATGTAAAAGTGCAGATTCAGGCAGCATATTCAGGTTATTTGAATAAACCCAGATTGTACTTTGGTGAAGAATCGCATCTATCTGTTGGTTTATATGTTGCCATATCAGGAAGGTACAAGAAGGATAATCCAAAAAACCAATAAAATGCTAATTTAAAATGGAAATTTGAATTCAAATCCCCCAATTTGGCGGAAAAGTTAAAAACCGGACCTTTTTCTTATTTCTTCAACCAGTAATTCAAAATCTTCAGTTTCCTTTCGTACTTGTACAATAAAGCTATTCTCTTCAATGGTCCCGAAGGCAGCGTTCATTTCAGCCATATTTCTGAATGTAGACTGCCGGTATGGGTTATCGAAATCTTTTTTTCGTGAACTGTAAACCTGATCGCAAACGAATTTCTGGATTTTCACTACTTTGTTCAGGGCTGACTTCCAATCAGTTTTTGTCAGGTTTTCTGCTTCATATAAATCACAGAGGGTTGCAAATGCATGTTTTTGTTTGTCAAATTTATATTTAACCCAAAGATCATCATACCTGTTGTGGATATCTTTCCATGTTTTTAATTTGCCTGAGCCAATATCAATCCGGAGTTTATCCACATCATCCTTTTGCATCAATTGCCCGCCTAGGTTAACCCACTCTTTCAGCCGTTTACCTTTCAGATCTTTACACATTTTTGGGAACGTAGTCTTAGCATTTGAGCTGACGTATACTATAAGATTCTTCGTGGCATAATAGTGCAATATGTCACGATAGGCATGGTAAGCTTTGTATGGTTTTAATATCACTACATTTCGTCTTGTGTTCTCCATGTTTTCACCCAATACTTCCAGGTTATTTATTTCTTCTTCTTTGCCGGATAAAAGGTCACGTCCCAGAATGGCCAGATCGTCGTCATTTTTTCCCTTAAGTGCAATTCCCTTTTCCAGCAATCTTGCTTTTGCAGTCCATATTTCCAGTAATGTGAGGGCACTGAATATCTCCTCTATAGTATCGGGAGCAAAAGGCTCAAATTCAATGTTCTGATCTTTGTGTACACGTTTGTCGCGATTCTGGAATTTCCATGAATTGCGGGCCAGGGCATACATGTTATATAACCACCAGAATGCGGGCATAACTTCCAGCTGATCCTTTGATACGTTGTTATTAAGCAGCGAAAAAGGCAGCGGAATATTAAGTTCGGCAGGATAATCGGCTTTAGAGAGCAATACAAATGATGCGAAACGGCAGGAATGTTTCACACTGGTACACAACCCGGGCCAGAATCCCCTGCCTGCCTGGATTTCGTTATCATTTGCACGGCTATTGTGATTTGATCCGATTGTGGCTCCGGCTGCCATATTGCTTTGACCCATTATAACCGATGCAATAAGAAAAGAATTATTATGATGCTGCTCGTGTGCCGGAAATATCAGATTATTCAGTACTTCACAGCAGGAGATAGTCGAATTATCACCCAAAAATGAATTAACTAACCTGGCGCCATACTTCAGGTTGGAATTATTACCCAAAATGAATTTTACAGCCTTGCAACCGTAAAATATGTGACAGCCGTATCCAATTATGCCGTTTACTAATTCCACTCCTTCTCCAATTTGAGTAGGTTCTTCTTCTGAGGAATTAATGGTCAGGTTTTTTAATTTATTGGCCCCCTTAATGTAACAATTTGAACTGATCTTAACATCCTTCAGGATAAGAGAATTTTTAATAACACATTGATTGCCTGTTGTTCCATAATAACCGCGTCGGTTATCAACACTTTTTTGAGTAATCTTTTTAAGATTCTCCTGCAGAGCAGCGTCATCGATATATTTTGCCCATAGATATGCATCGGCTGTGATCATACCGTCGAAGGGGAGGACTCTGCGGCAACCTGTTTCATTCATAAGATCGAGCCAGGTCCTGACATTTTCAGGTTCACCTTCTTTAATAACTCCGTTGCCAAATTTGGCATGATCTGTTGTATGCATTTCCTGAATATTAAAAAGTATACATCGATCACCGATTATGTAATGAGCCAGGTAATGCACATTATGAATAGCCACATCATCGCCGATATCAGAGGAGATGATGAGACTGTTTGTAATTCCTGAAGGAACTCTGAGGTCGTGATGCTGAAGAATTAAATTCCGTATACGTCCGATCCTGACAAGTCCGAAAAACCTTGTATTTTTAATCTGATTTGTATCGAACTGATCTGTAACCAAAATGCCATCCCAGTTATCAGCTGTGTTATCATTTTTTACCAGTCTTTCAACCTCATCCGATTGCAGATGCCTCCATCCTGATTTTGGAGGGATTGTCTGTTTGTTCCGGTGTAAGTATTCATCTTTACCTTTGGGAAGATATTCTGGCGGAATAAAATTTTTGCCTATGTTTTCCGGGGGGACTATTAATACTTTGTCCATAGTGTTGAAATATTTGTAAGATAATTTCTCTTTTCTTATAATAAGACTTTAGCCTTGTTCAGTCAGTGCCGTAAGTAAAACAGATCATAAGTTATGAATTGTTTTTTCACTGCGGTTATAAAATTATAATATTTCTACAAGAGGAAGAATTTATTTGCTTTTTTAATTGAATTAATAGCTCAACTCGAGCATCAGATAGTGGAGTGCCATAATCCTATGGATGATCCGGCCGAAGGTATTATACTTACTAATGAGAACATTTAATAAATCACAGATTATAAGAGACTTGTAGATTGATATTTTAAATCTGCTTTTGATAAACTATATTGAAGAATAAGATCACTCAGCTAACCATCTAATTACCATGTCATTCCGAGTCCCTATACAAATTTTGCACACCAAGTATTATGACAGTTAAAGAAGTATTAGATAATGATTGATAGATGAAATATTGTCATAAGTAAATGGATTTGGTATTTAAGCAGGGATAAATGATGAAAAAGGCCGTAGGCCTAACATATATTAACGTCGGGTAAAACCCGACGTTTGAACTACCACTATAATATCAAGCCCCGTAGCGGGCGAAAGATATACACTGTTGTAATGAACCCCTTTAGTTTTTATCCACTTCGAAGAACTCTTCTTGATTTCTTCTACAAGATCAGCCGGTGCCATTGTCTTTAGAAGGGTACAAAGTATGTGAATATGGCCGGAGGTTTCACTATTCTGTAAAGGATTTGATTTATAGTTCTTTAAAATTCCGCCCAGATAGGAGAATAACTCATTCTCAATGTCTTCTCTTATCAACTTTATATTGTCTTGGGTATGAAAAACAATATTCTGGTTTGTATTACGCCCGCTACGGGGCTGTCAGTTTCCATGAAAGTACCAAAGCAATTTCAGTGCAAATATCTACCACTACTCTAAGTTTTTTGACAAAAGATTAAGTATCTTTAAATGTGTAACTTATAAAATGTTGTCATTAGTAACGAAGCGAGGTACCGAGTCCCGCTTAAGCGGGACGAGCTCACCGAAGGTAATCTCCCTCTTTGAACAGGAAGAAACAATTAAAGCCCATTTCTTAGAAATACGGTTGTTATGAAATCTGGCATTCAAATATGTACAGGGACTTCGGAATAATTTAAAAATGGCTGAAAAAGGATTGAAGCGTTAGACAAAGTAACATTTAATAAGTAGTTCCTATTAAACAATAATTAATCAGGAGATTCTAAATGCCTAAATTTCATCACTATGGAAAACCAATGCGATGGTGTGAAAGCAAGGCAGCAAATAGCTGAAGAGCAGGTTTCTATTCTTTTGTTTTATAACGATTAAAAACTTAATGCTATGCGTTACTACAATGAAGACAAAGACCTGAAACTTTATGCAGTTGCAGGTACGCAAACAGTTCTGTTATCTTTTGATATTGACAAGAGTAAGCTTGGCAATGAATTTCTGGGGTTTAGTGTGGAAAAGAAAGATGAAAATAACAAAACCACATTCCTCAACGGGACTAAACATTTTTTGTCACTGGCTAAAAGTACAGACCCTGCGATAAAAAACACCTCACTGGTACAGTCATTTTATTGGCAGGATTATACCGTTGACTCCGGACAAACTTATACCTATGTTTAACGAATTATTATGATGACTTCAAATTTGCTGCCAAAAGGAAACGGCTTTTTATCAATATGGCAGGAGCGAGGAAAGGTTAAGCTTGATGAGATAACCAGATAATCACGTCTTATTATTTTATCTCTAAATTTTTAATATTTCTTTTAGCTTTGTATTGATGATAACTAAAATCAGAAACGCTATTTACATCACTATAAAGTTAAAAGTTCACAAATATGAATACAGTTTCAACTGCATCAGTGCTTAGTTTTGATAATGTATATGAGCAGTACTATAAGAAAGTTTTGAAGTATTTAATTTCACTGGTCGGGAAAAATTATGCTCACGATATTGCACAGGAGACTTTTATAAAAATTCATAAAAGCTTACACCTTCTAAAAGATGAATCCAGACTTTCTTCATGGGTCTTTAAGATAGCTTTGAACTCGGCCCGGGACAAAATGAGAAAAGAGTCAAAATGTAAGGCAATAGAATCTAAAGAGATTGATAATCAGTCATCTTTTATGACTGGAGATAAAGCCGGAATAAACCAGATTCATCTTAAAGATTTTAATTCCATTGAAGAAAAGATATACAGAAATGAAATGATAAAATGCTACCTGTCGTTTGTAAAAAAGTTACCTGAAAACTATTATAGAATATACATATTAAGCAGTTTTGAAGACTATTCAAACAAAGAAATAGCAAAAAAACTATCTATCTCAGTTGACACGGTAAAAATCAGATTGCATAGGGCAAAAACCAAATTATATGAGGAATTGAGAACTCACTGTAGTTGTTATCAGAACGAACAGGGAGAATTATGGGCTGAATTAAAAAATAAGATCTGATCAGTAATTCAATTAACCGGTAACTTTATTCCTACTTCCTTTCGTTAGAAGTGAAAACGGAGAAATAGTTTTTTCCAATTCACCGTATCCTTCCCGTTTATACTTTCGTCTTTAATCTTAATTCAGATACCCGGCTAATGCATTTACCCGGAAGTAGTAATTAAGATAAATGTTATGATTAAAAGATTTTTGTTATTGGCTTTTCGCAATTTCGTGAAAAATAAAGTTTTTGTAGTTATAAATGTCTTGGGTTTGGGAACAGCAATGGGTTGTTGTATAGTTGCTTACCTCAACTACCGGTTCGAGGCTGATTATAATACTATGCATGTTAACCTTGATAAAATCTATAAAGTAAATGTTAAACAGCGTGTTAATAATCAATTGCTGAACTATAGTATTTCACCGGTCTCATTAGGTCCTGCTATATTATCTGAAATCCCGGGAATTGATCTTATGGTACGATATACACAAGTCAGACTGTCAATCCGGTACAAAGAAGAAGAAAATGACCCGAAGGTATTTACTGAAAATATTGGATTTGCAGATAAAGATTTTTTAAGGATGTTTACATTTCCCATGAAGTGGGGCGATTCGGCTGCCTTTGAAGACCAAAGCAAAATTTTACTGAGTGAAGAAACGTCTGAAAAAACATTTGGGAAACAAAATCCAATCGGAAAAACAATTACTGTTTTTAATGAAACAGGAAAAGGAGCAGAATTTATTGTCGGAGGTGTTTATAAAACAATTCCTCATAATTCAATTGTCAGGTTCGATGCAATAACTATTTACCCGAACTATATAGCTATGTTTGGAATAAACGAGTTTGACTGGAAAAACTGGACAGCCGCAACATTCATTCAGGTATCTGATCCACAGCGTGTTGTTGAAATTGAAGACTTACTTGTCAGGTATATTGATATTCATAACAAAAATTTGAAAGAATGGGAAATTGAAAAATATTATATCCAGAGTTTAAAAAAATTTACAAAAGATTCCCAGAATTTAAGGTCGAACTGGGTAGGAACAGATTTGCATCCGGCTCAAACAATAACTCTGATTATAATGGCTTTGTTTCTTCTCCTTTTAGCCTGTTTTAATTACATAAATACTTCAATAGCAATTTCTAATAAACGGTTAAAAGAAATTGGTATCAGAAAGGTTGTCGGAAGTAGCAGATCAGGTTTAATTGTTCAATTTATCGGGGAAAATTTTCTGATTTGTATTTTAGCGCTAATTGTTTCTCTTTTCATAGGTTCCTTTCTGGGTACTGAATATAACAAAATGTTATCGTTTGACATATTTGATAGAAACTTTATTACAAATATTCCCGTTTGGAAATTTTTGGCAGCCACATTGATTTTTACCACTGTTCTCTCAGCAGCTTATCCGGCATTATATATCAGTTCTTTTAAACCTCTTGAAATTTTAAAGGGAGCAGTGAAATTCAGTGGAACTGATGTATTTTCAAGAATACTCCTCATTTTGCAGTTTAGTATCTCTCTTATTGGTTTAGTTTCAAGCATAGCATTTGCTCAAAATGCAGTTTTCCAGAAAAACTTTAATTTCGGATATAATAAAGATCAGATAATTACTATACCTGTCGGCTCACCTTCAAATCTTGAAATTCTCCGAGAATCAGCAGAAAAGAATCCTTATGTTATAAAAACAGTTGCTACCCTGGATCACATTCCATCAACTTTTACAACAAAAATTGCAAAGTATGTTGATAAATACTTAGAGGTACGATTCCTTAGCACCTACACGAATTATTGCAGTTTTATGGATTTAAAACTGGTTAACGGTCGTGAGTTTACTTCTGAATTTGAATCCTCCGATCTCAATCGATCCGCAATAGTGAATGAAAACCTGGTTAAAGAGTTCAAATGGGATGATCCGATCGGTAAAGAAATTAAAATCGACACTCTTAGTTTGATTGTAACAGGGGTAGTGAAAAATTTTTACCAGAATCTTTACGATCCCATTGTGCCAACTGTAATGATTATTACTCCAAAAAATCATTTAAACAAATTGTTAATCAAAGCTGATAAAAACAAACTTCTATCCTTAAATGATCAGTTTAAGAAGGATTGGGAAAGGTTGATCCCTTATGCACCATACGGAGGAAGAATAAATGATGTAAACTACGAATATTCTCAAATTGATAATAAAAATATTCTTAAGGTATTTAATTTTCTGTCCGGAGTAGCTATTTTCCTTTCATTAATTGCCCTGTATACGCTTGTATCCCTTAATATCATTAAACGTACCAAAGAGATTGGTATCAGGAAAGTATTTTGGGCCCCATCCTTCCGAATAAATAAAATGATCGTTAAACCCTTCTTTTTCATATTGCTTATAGCATCATTCTTTGGAGGTTATGGAGGTTACTTCTTATCACAAACGTTATTAGACAGTGTCTGGAAACATCATATTAATGTTAATGCTTCAACTGTTTCCATACCTGTAATAGTTTTACTTTTAATATCTTTATTTACATTATCCTCCAGAGTGTATTATACTCTTTGGAAGAATCCTGTAAACTCTTTAAGATCTGAATAATAAATCATTCCGGAATTGTTGAGAGATGTTTTGATTCGTTTTTGACTTTGTCGAGCACTGCCCGAAGAAGCGGTCCTCCGTTGGGGAGCAAAAAGTGAACAGACATTTTCATTTTGTTTTTTATTCCGGAATTTCCTAAATTTATACCTGTCTGCAAATAAGACATTTTAGGAACAGGCTTTATTAGCAATCATTGCTAATAAGTCTATGGTTAATATGTTGGATTTAAATCTAAAATCTTAAACATTATGTGTAAAAACCACATCAACCCCATTCATTGCATCATTCCACCTTACATGTTGACGAGACTGATGGAATCGACCAATAAAAAGATTGCTGACCTGGCAATTAATTCTAATTTCAGGAGCTTCCGGTTCTTCAATGACAGGAGTTTTTTCCAGAAAGCCAGCCTGCACGAAAAAACCATTCTTGGTGTGATTACAAAGCAGGCTGCTAAAGAGGCTATGCAGATGGAGGTTTACGATTGCAAGCAAAAAACCGATCTTTCCCGAGCTATATTGCTCTGGGATTCAAAGACCAATCAGAAAATTACTTCCATAGCAGGAAAAAATGTAATTAAGGGGGGTAAGGCTTCCTGGGATTTCTACTGGCAGTTATTTTCCAGGAACTCCATTGATAATAAAGGGTTGCTCATCAAACAATATGTGCATTATGATAAGGGACTCGACAATGCTTACTGGGATGGCAGGCGTATGGTTTATGGTGATGGTGACGGATTAGTCTTCACCAGTTTTACCAGTGATATTGATGTTATAGGCCATGAGCTTACACATGGGGTTACGGAAAATGAAGCCAATCTTGATTACGAAAACCAGGCCGGCGCCATGAATGAATCATTTTCCGATATCTTTGGTATAATGATAAAGCAAAGATTTAACAATCAGGATGTAAAGAAATCAAACTGGTTGATTGGGGAGAAGGTAATGATAGGCATAAAATATGCATTACGCAGCATGAAAGCCCCTGGTACCGGGTATATTAATCATCCGGAATTAGGAAATGACCCGCAACCTGCCACAATGGATAAATATCAAAACCTGCCGAATAATCAATCGGGCGATTGGGGAGGTGTGCATATTAACTCAGGGATCCCTAATTTTGCTTTTTATGTTACCGCTTACAATATGGGAGGATATGCATGGGAAAAAGCGGGACGTATATGGTACTCAGTTTTAACTGACAGGAGTTTAGCTCAAAATGCTAAATTTGTGGATGTAAAAAACCTGACAATTGTTCATACTGAGAAGATCTTTGGGATCAATAGTCCTGAAGTAAAAGCGGTGAAGCAAGGCTGGTCAGAAGCTAAAGTTTAATATGACTGATGAAAATAAAGCTTATACGAACCGGTGGATTCATTCCGATAACCAAAGCTGTTGAAGCTGAGGTGAATTTGACTGATAAGGAGTTAAACAGGCTCATTAAAATCATTCATTTCAGCCCGTCTGCCCCCCGGGTCAAAGATGGTAACTATTACGAACTGACAGTAGGCAGTAGCAGTACACCGGTCGATCTGGAAAAAGTGCCGGATGAATACAAAGTTCTTTTCAGTAAGCTGAAAAGCGACCTGAAGATAATAAAAAAGGATTGATTATTAAGGTTTCCACAAAGGATGCTCAAAGGATAAATAAGCAAAAATACCTAATTCCCCTTTTGATGTGCCCAGACCAATGGGTACTGCAATGCCGGGTACTATTTGCAGTCCCGATTTGTAATTTATTGCATATCTGAATCCGGGATTTATGAGAAGTGAATTGGTAGTTTTAGTACCTGTATTTTTTGTCTTTGTGAAAGTTGTATTTCCGACAGCTTCAAACATGAAATTGAAGTTTTTATTTAACAGTAAAATTATACTTAAGCCATAATTGTATATTACCTGGTCGAATTGCGAACCATCCGCTTTTTTTGCATTGGGGGTAAAAGTCACGCCAAGGTTATAGTGAGTAACAATTTTTCTGGAGAGCAAATAGCTGAACGGGAGGCTCAGCTGGTAGCCCGGAACTCCTTCCCCCAAACCTTTTTTATAATTTCCGGAAGGTAACAGCAGTGAAAATCGTGGAGAAAAAGCAAAGCGTTTTTTAAAAACAGCCTGATAACGATAGTTTAATGCTATATCCCCTAATCCGGTTTCACCGTTGTTCAAAACAGGAATAGTTGTTGAAAGCTGATGGTTCCTTCCTGGTACAGGCCATTCATCAGTGAAAGTATAGAGCCATGTTTTATCTTTCATATACTGAAATGCTGAAATATGCTGAATTACTCCAGGATCCTGATTGTAGGCTTCTTCAATTAAAAATGAATTATCTTCAATTCTCTCAAAATCAAATTTATTGGCAGTTTGTGTGAATGCTGGGTTAATGTAGAATAGAGCTAAGCAGCTGCTTAATATTAAATATTTAATATTTTTCATAGGATTGTATCTGATTGATACAACAACCATAAACAACTAAAGGGGTAGATGGCTGCGTCAGATGAAAGAGGGGGTTATATACCAGGCGCATAAGTTTTATAATCGATAGCGTGAGGATAACACAAGTTTTATAGCTGTATCTGCGATTTAGTGTTCGTTTGATCTTCGGCCAAATGACTCTGGTCGTTCTGGAATTGTATCTTCATATTGTCAGGTTCCTTCGCAGGTAATGTGAAATAAAAGGATGAGCCCTCGCCTTCAATGCTTTCTG
>Ga0209539_1001050_pt1 | contig 15290 bp, 16 predicted proteins | sample BarGraNGADG00312_2_FD_184499 | JGI IMG/M metagenome (GOLD analysis project Ga0209539, IMG submission 184499) | Arctic peat soil microbial communities from Barrow, Alaska - Barrow Graham LP Ref core NGADG0011-312 (SPAdes) (version 2) | ecosystem: Environmental > Terrestrial > Soil > Wetlands >... | reverse complement strand
TGCACCCCCGCGTCGCCCTCTGATATCATCCCCGATTGCTGCGGGTGTAGCTCAGTTGGCTAGAGCGTCTGCTTGCCATGCAGAAGGTCGAGGGTTCGAGTCCCTTCACCCGCTCCAATCTCCCTTCACAGGGTGAGGCAGAGGACAGAGGCCATGTGCTCTGTCGTCTGCCTTTCGTCGTTGTGAGGGATGCCCGCGTCGGGGCGGCGTAGCCAAGTGGTAAGGCAGAGGTCTGCAAAACCTCCATCATCGGTTCAACTCCGATCGCCGCCTCCAACAACTCTCCTGCAAACGGGCACTTTTCGTGTTGCATTCGTTCCCGGCTGTCACCGAATGCCGCCATGTCCGCCGACATGCGAGCGCTACTTGGCGCTACTTGGCGGCGCTACTAGACAGTCCCTGTGACGCAGTATCATGCGGTCATGCTGCGATGATAGGAGTGACTGTATGAAGCCGACGACAGTCGTGACCGCGCTGCCCGACGACGAGGTTGACGAATTCCTTGAGCGGGTCGGCAAACTCAAGGCGTATCAATCGGGCAAGCTGACATGCGAGGTTTGCGGGGAGCCGCTGCTGGCCAATGGCATCGGGGCGTGCTCCATGGTGGGCGACACAATTGTGTTCGCGTGTGCGAAGCTCAACTGTCTGCAGGAGCTCGGCAAACGCTTCCAGGAGATGGGCCATGAATGACCTTGTGCCTCTCCTGTGGAAACTCGGCCCCATCGGGATTGCCGTGTGCATCGTCATATACGTGTTCCTGAACCCTGACAAGGCAGAGATTTGGGGCAGCTCGGCGTGGAGACTCATCGGGTTGGTCTTCCGCAGCGCGGACAAGAGAGCGGTCGCCTATCGTGTGCAAGGCGAGGTGAACGCGGCTACCGCCAAGCTTTTCAAGTCCGCACCCGCTGGAATGGTGGAGGGCAAGCTCAAGATCAACTGGACGACGGCGGCAGATCTGCCGGCAGTCGTGAGGAACGGCGAAGTAGTCGTGTTCATGCAGCGTTCCGACCAGCGTGAGAGGAATGTCGCGAAAGCGACAATGCTGTACGTGCCTAAGGCGATCGTGCCTCGTGCCAGGCGATACGTAGACCCCACGATCATGGAAGCCGTAGATCTTGTCGTCGCCAAGTCCATCCTCGCCGAGGACGACGAGAACATCGGTGTGTTGGACACCTTCTTCCGCGACTATCTGGATGCTGCGATGGCATCGAGCAGCGGCCTGAGGGAGCGGCTGGAGGAGATTGACGAAATCGACTTGCAGGGATGGCTGACGCGCGTGCTGCTGCGGGAGTACCTGTGCCTCGGACGCGATTTGTACCCGGCTCCGGCACAAGACTCATGGTTCCGGGAGACGGAGGCGTTCGCAAGATGGCTGCACCGGTTGGCCACGAAGAAGCCAGGGGACTTCGGATCACTGGACTATCGGGGCCCCCTGCTATCGGTCGGAGTCGTCTTCGTGGCCGAGAGGCAGCGTCTGGCAATCCACGGCATAGGCATCTATCGCAAACGCGTTAAGAGGCTCCTCTACGCTGAGAAGCTCAACGCTGTCTACCTCATGGGGCGGGATGACAACATCTCGACGGTGAAACATCTTCTAGACCTGTTGCGTTCGGATGCGATGATTGCATCGATTGACGAGCACGAGTACGGACTGCGGCGAGACTTCAATGCCCGAAAGGCGATGAACAAGGAGCGCGCAATTATCGTGACTCTGCGACGACGCCAAAAGGAAGGGTCACCGGTGGAGATCACGCCGGGGGACGACGATACCGCGCTGCTGCCTGCGGATACGTACGAGTTCACAAAAGAGGAGCAGCTACCTCTCGAATCGAGCCTGGAGTCGCGGATTACGGGAACCCATCCCGATCTATGAGCCGCGCGAGTCACGCTGCCACAGAAGAAGTATGGCCGACGGCCAGCGCGCCGATGTCTGAGATCTCGAGTGCGACGCTGTCGCAGCCTACAAGTGAGGCTATGTCGCGGCGAAGACGAGCTCCGCGATCCGCACCGCCGCCTCCTCCTGCATCGCCGGAATCGCGTGCGAGTAGGTGTCGAGCGTGATCGCGATGGTGGCATGCCCGAGGCGCTCGGAGACGACCTTGGGATGAATGCCGGCGCGCAGCGCCAGAGTGGCGTGCGTGTGGCGCAGGTCATGCAGGCGGATCTCGGGCAGCAGCGAGCGCTTCACCGCCTGACGGAAGAAGCGGCTCACGACCTCGGGATGCCAGGCCTCGCCATTCTCCTTCGTGAAGACGAGACCCGTGTCGTTCCAGTCGTCACCCTTCCGCTGCTGATCGTCGAGCTGCTGCGCCGCCTGGCTCTTCAGCACCTCGACGGTCTCAGGGTCGAGGGCCACCGACCTGCGACCTTTTGCCGTCTTGGGCTCGGAGACGACGACCACCGCACCGTTGGGGATCAACGCTCTCCGGACTGAGATTCTCCCCGCCTCAAGGTCGACGTCTTCCCAGCGTAGCCCCAGCGCTTCACCTCGGCGCAGCCCAGTCATAGCGAGTAGGTGCCAGAGGGGGGAGAGGCGCTCCTCCTTGGTCCCATCGAGGAACGCCTTCAGCTGGGCGGCGCTCCAGGTCTTGAGCTCCTTGGTCCCGTCGCCCCTGATGCTCGGCGGGTCGGCGGCCGCGATCGGGTTACGCATGAGCCGCTCCCAGCGCACCGCGTCCTTGAGGGCTCGGTGCAGGACCGCGTGCACGTGACGGATGGTGAGCGGGGAGAGGCCCGTCTTGCCGTCCTTCTTGCCGGAGAGGGCGAGCGTCGCGTAGAGGGCGTTGATCTGTGAACCGGAGAGCTTCTGCAGCTGCACGCTGCCGAGGTGCGGGCAGATGTGGCACTCGACGTGCTGCTTATAGCTGCGGAAGGTCGACGGGCGGATGGTCGCCTCGATGGCCGGCAGCCACTCGTCCTTGAGGTACTCGCGCAGGCTGAGCTTCGCCGGTGCGACGTAGGTCTTCTCCTCGATCGCCACCAGGATCTTGTTCATCGCCGTCTGCGCTTCCTTGCGCGTCGCGAAGCCGGCCTTGGTCTGACGGCGGCGCTCCTCGGTCTCGATGAGCCGGCCGCCGCACTCGGGACAGACGCCCCTCGGCCGGCGCTCGAGCCAGAACCTCCTGCCGCACTTCTGGCAGCGCTCGGCCGCATGCACGCCGATGTCGGCGATGTATTCCCAGCTCTCCTTGCTGCGCTTTCTCACATGGCCCTGCATGGTGCCTCCCAGTTCTCGCTTCAGGTAGGGACACCATCGCTCTGGGGGAGACCTCCAGCGGCTGCAGATCCGTGCTGAAAGCACGGGAAATGGTCAACGGACGCACCATGATGGTGCTCCGACGGCAGTCGAAACACTCACTGCCACAGACTGATGCTGTGACTGGTGGTCAATTGCGGCCGTTCTCTAGTGGACCGTCGCGGTTCAGACGGAAGCTGGGATTCACCGTGCGAGGAGCAACACTTCGTAGCGAACTGCAGACGTGCCATCGTCCCTCGGCCGTGGGCGGACATGGATGGACCAGCATCCAACGCATCGGTCCCCCAAGTCTGTACAATGCGGTTCGAGGAGGGACATGGGAGCTGAGGCGCAGTCGTCGCTACAAGATCTTGGTTTGGCACTCCGCTACAACTCGGCGGAAGCTGACGTGGTTACTGACTTCTACGTCCCCTGTCTCAATGTCGCGGAGCGGTATGACCGGGCAGTTGGGTACTTCCGTAGCAGCGTCTACCATCTGGTCGGTGTGGCGGTCTCAGACTTCGCCCTGAGAGGCGGGCGCATGCGCTTGGTGTGCTCGCCCGCGTTGACGCAGGAGGATCTCGGAGTCCTCCAAAGGCAGTCATCAGGCGAGGATCGAATGTCACTTCGCCTTCAAGATGAAATCGAGCAGCTGATTGCTCATCCTGAGAATCTGCCGGTAGTCGAGCTTCTCGCGACCTTGATCGCTGCCGGCATTCTTCACGTGAAGATCGCTTACAAGCCGGGCGAGTACGGGATCTTCCATGACAAGTTGGGCATCCTGCATTCGGCGTCCGACAGCCTCAGTTTCATTGGATCGTCAAACGAGACCTACATGGCGTGGGACCCAGACGCGAATCACGAAGGCTTCGAGATCTTCGGCAGTTGGGATGAGTCTGATGAGAGGCGTGTTGCCGGTCACGTTTCGTACTTCGATGCCCTCTGGAACGACTCTCTGCCCGGTCTCTGCACAGTGGAGTTGCCAGAGGTCCCCAGATCTGTTCTCGAGAAACATGCCAACGACGCGGGTATCGAGGCTGCTGTCGAGAAAGCTCGCCTGGAGTTCAGGCGACGTGGCCGCGCAGGCAGTGCTCGCAGGCGCACTCTCCTCGATCACCAGACGCTCGCCGCTGACAACTGGTGGCAGGAACGTCGGGGCATCATCGACCATGCGACTGGGTCTGGAAAGACCGTCACGGCGCTGGAGGTGATGCGGCGATGGCTGGCGGTAGGCAGAGATCGAGCTGCAATTGTGTTCGTCCCCTCAGACCTTCTCTCGCAGCAATGGCTGCGGGAGATCGAACGCGAGTTGCAGCATCTCTCGCCAAGAATGCTGACTGCAGGAGGCGCACTGTCGCAGTCCGACTGGCGCGACAATCTGTCAGCGTTCACCTCGCCCGGCAGGCTCGGCGCGCGAATCAGCGTTGCGACGATCCAGACCGCAGCGTCGGATGACTTCGTGGAACGTGTCCAAGGCGGAGAGCATCTCCTCGTCGTTGCCGACGAGGTTCACCGGGTGGGAAGTGCCGACAGGCGACGTGTTCTAGACATCGAAGCCGGAGGGCGTTTGGGGCTAAGCGCCACCCCCGAGCGTTTTGGAGATCCCGAAGGGACGGAGGCGATCTTCCGGTACTTCGGCCCCGTGCTCCCGCCAAGTTTCACGATCGCGGATGCCCAGAAGGCAGGTCGTCTCGTACCGTACGACTACTTCGTGCACACGCTGTGCCTCACTGACGATGAGACTGCTCGCTATCGACGTCTATCGTCGCAAATCGCACAGTTACGCGCTCGCGCTGCTCGCGACGCCTCGTCCTCCCAGTCGTCCCGACTCAACATGCTGCTCATCGCGAGAGCGCGGATTGTGAAGAAGGCCAGCGAGAAGCTGCCTTCGTCGCTCGCAATCATCAGCAGGGAGGCCGAAAAGGGCGACAGATGGCTGGTCTACTGCGAGGACGGCGAACAGCTTGATGCGGTGAAGGACGGACTTACCCAGCTCGGGATAGAGACACTCGAATACCACAGTTCCATGGTCGGAGACCGGCCCGCGACTCTGGCGGCTTTCGAGAGGTACGGTGGTGTTCTCGTTTCGATTCGCTGCCTTGATGAGGGGGTCGATATTCCGGCGATTGACCATGCCTTGATACTGGCTTCATCGGTGAATCCGCGTGAGTATATCCAGAGGCGAGGACGAGTCCTGAGATTCGCGCCCGACAAGTACTCTGCGGAGATTCACGACGTCCTAGTCTGCATAGAGGAAGACGACCGCACACGCGTCTTGAACCGGGACCTTGAACGGGCGAAGCAGTTCGCCGCTGTTGCACGGAATGAGGCCTGCCGCTTTCGGCTTGACGCGCTCGAGGATGAGATGGCCGAAGCCGATGAACAGCTCGAAAGCGATGACGAGGACGTTGCATGGTGACCGATGACTCTGGAAAGGCGCGTTCCCAAGCAGAAGCGACTCTGAGACAAACCGCCGACGAGCACGCGGCGAAGATTGACCCCGCCGTCAAGAAGGTCCTTGACCTGAAGGCGCTTGAGGAGGTTTTCGCCGTGGCTTGGGCGCGGCAGTTCGATCGAGACAGGGCTGCCGTTCAGAGGGACTTGCGTGATGTTGTCCAGAAGGCAGTGGCCGAAGTGGTTGAGGCCGATGCTGATTAGCTCACTTGAGATAAGGAACCTGCGTTGCTTCTATGGCTCGCACCGCATTGATCTCACAACCACAGATACAGCCAGTCTCATCGTCATCCACGGTGAGAACATGCGGGGCAAGACATCGATCATGCAAGCGATTCGATGGGGTCTCTATGGCGAGGTCGCAGATCGTCACGGAACAGACATTCCGGTATTTGACCCAAAGTCCAGAGAACAGCTGCTGAGTCACGATGCGGTCTCGGACGGCGATTTCTGCATGTTCGTTGAGATCAACTTCACTCACGAGGGCGAGGACTATCAGGTTCGTCGGGAGGCTCGGGCTGACGGGCAGGCAGAGTCAAACGAGGATTTCAGCATCGTCCCGACCCTGAAGCGCGGACAGCACGTCCTGTCTGAAGCCACCATAGGTCCGACCATCGAGGCCATTCTGAGTCGAGAGGTGTCGCGCTTCTTCCTTTTCGATGGGGAGATGCTTCAAGACTATGAGCAGCTACTCAAGAACCCAGATGAGGAAGCGCTCACCGTCAAGACGTCGATCGAGAAGATCCTCGGGGTGCCAGCGCTGGGGGTGTTCGAGGACCTCGATGAGCTGGCCGCGGTCGATGAGAAGCGCCTCAACACTACGCTGAAGAAGCGAGCGAAGTACGGCGACCTCGTAGACGCCGCCAATCAGCTTCAGAACGAGATTAAGGGCCTGAGGCGAGACCGGGCCGAATTGAACTACGAGCTCAAAGAGCGCCGTGACAAGCTGGCGGAGGCGGAGAAGGCTGTCTCCGTGATGCGGGACAACGAGAAGCTTCTACTCCAGAAGAATGAACTCGACCAGAAGGTTCAAGAGGCCGAAACCAGCATCGATGAACATGAGTCCGCGGTCCGCGAAGTCCTGCGAGAGAAGTGGTGGCTTCCGGCATCGCGGGCGATGGAGCAGCGTCTTGCCGCAATTCGCGACGAAATCGAAAGCGGCATGGAGCAGATTGAGGCAAACAGCCGGCTTCGTGGTCTTAAGGAGTCGATAGCCGGCAAGCAGTGCACTCAATGCGATACGACGCTGGATCATCACGACGTTGACCGGCTCAGACAGAAGCTCACGAAGCTCAAGCTTGAGAACTACGTGTTCGAACCAATGTCCGTCTTGGATGCGTATCGTCGGCAGAGGCTCTACGAGAAGTTTCAGGCGACGGACGCGGTCGCAGAGGTGGCGCTCCGGCAACACGAGATCGACAGGGCCCGCATAGCACGGGGAGATGCGGAATCGAAGATAAAGCAGCTAGAGGCCCAGATGGCCGGCCGTGCGCGAGGCGACATGAAGGCGAAGATCGAGCGTTGGCAGCGTCTCACCTCCCAAGTGGACGGCCTTGAGAAGCAGATTGGGGGTCTCGACACAAAACTTGCGGAGAAGACTTCTGACCATGAGGCAAAGCAGCGGCAGCTCACGGGACTGCCGGATGCGGATCCCAAGCTTAGCCTTCAAGTGAAGACCTACCGGGCGTTCAGCGACATCTTCAACAAGGCCATGGAGACTTATCGTGAGCAGGCACGTGTGGCGGTTGGCCACGACGCCTCCGACATCTTCCGGCAGCTCACGACAGAGGCGGCGTATGCCGGCCTGCAGATCAACGACGCGTACGGTCTGGCGCTGCTTGACGGCAAAGGACAACCGATTCCCGGGCGCTCGAGTGGGGCGGAGCAGATCGTCGCCCTCTCGCTTATTGGGGGGCTCAACAAGGCTGCGGTTCGCGAAGGCCCTGTCATGATGGACACGAACTTCGCCAGACTAGACTTGGACCACAGAGAGAATGTCCTTCGCTTCTTGCCGCAGCTTGGGCCGCAGGTCATCGTGCTCGTGCATTCTGGGGAGCTGCCCAAGGATCAGGAGCTGTCCGACCTAGGCATCAATGTGGCAAGGCGGTACGAGGTCATTCGCGTTAGCGAGACGAAGAGCGAGATTCGAGAGTTGGCATCGTGAACGAGAAGCGTGCTGGAGATGGAAGTCCTCGAAAAGAGGACAGGGTCCAAATCGGGCTGCCCCGGCAGTGCTTCGCCTTGCTGGAGTCCATCATCGATGAGACCCCATGGTTCGACCGCCAGATGGACGCATACAGGGTGGCGATTTGTGTGGCGCTGGCGAAGGGCATTCATCCCACCAAGGATGATTCTGAGTCGTACGATACGAAGTTCGCGGTCGGCAATGTCGATCCGGACCAGTCCCTGCGGGATCTGCTGCTTGCGATGTGCCCTGACAGTGGCGACCGCCCATATGACTACGCGCAGAGACTCGCCAACAAGGGTGTTCACTACCTCCACAACGAGCTGGTAGTTCGCGGCAGACCGTTGCCCGAAGTGCTAGGGCTGGGCGACGGGGCCGACGTGGCGAGTCATGCAGACTTGGAGTAGGGAGGTTGTGGCTCTTGCTGAGCAGTGGCACTCTGCGCCACGCCGATGGGGAAGCCAGCTGCACAACATCTGCTCGTACATGGCCATGTTTCCCCCTGCGCTGCCACATGTCCTGATCGACTGGCTCAGCGCCCCTGAAGACCTTGTCTATGATCCTTTCTGCGGCCGAGGGACAGTGCCGCTTGAGGCATGTCTCATGGGCCGACGCGGATACGGCTCCGATCTCAATCCACTTGCACTCATCCTCACCGGCGCCAAGGTCGATCCGCCCTCGTGGGATGAGACTGAGGCCCGGCTCGACGACCTAGCTGCAGACGTGCAATCTCTTCCTACGGCGGATGAAGCGGATTGCATTCGTACGATCTTCTCAGAGATGACGCTAGGCCAGCTCCTGTGGATTAGGGCGACGTTGGATCCCTCAGATCGCACGGACCGATTCCTCTTGGCGGTGCTCGCTGGGATTCTGCATCTGAATGCTGACTCGTCTGGGCATCCACGCGGCCTCACAGTCTCGATGCCCAACACCTTCTCGATGGCACCGCGCTACATCATGGGCTATGTCGATAGGCACGGATTAGTACCGCCGGAAGTCGATGTGGTCTCGGCCCTGCGTCGCCGCCTCGACAGACTGCACCCCCACATGCAGCCGCATCCAAGAGGCCGCTGTTGGAGCGAGGATGCAGCGAGTTCGACGCTCACAGGACCGGAATTCAGCGCAGACCTCATCGTGACGTCGCCGCCATACTTGCACGTGGTCAAGTACGGGAAGTTCAACTGGCTGCGGCTATGGCTTCTTGGCATAGAGCCAAAGGCCGTTGACTCCTCTCTCTTCTCGACCAGCTCGCTGAGCCGCTATGTCACTTTCATGACCGCTGTCATCAAGTCGATGGCAGGTCGCATCTCGCCCAAGGGGCATGTGTGCCTCGTCATTGGTGACGTAGCGGATGAGGAGAAGACGACGTGTCTTGCCGATCTCATTGCCGGCGAGTGCTTGGCAGGCACAGGCTTGACCAATATGGCCACGATCGCCGACGTGCTGCCGGGCAATCGCAAGGTTTCGCGGATATGGGGTGAGAAGCGCGGCAGGGCCACTCGGACGGACAGGATCTTGGTCCTCGGGGGATCTGAGGCAGGCGACCTGCCAAGCGTGCCCGCGTGTTCATGGGCATAGCCCACTCGCAGAGCATGCTCGCACAAAGAACGGTCTTGACTAGAGGGGCTATGCCCCTGAATTGCCATCTTCGGCATTTGCCGACGCGCCGGTGGGCAGCTCGTGCTGCGCAGCCTGACCGAGGGCTGTCAGACGCAGAAGCTTAGCTGCCCTATTTGCCTCTTCCTAGAGTCTCGTTGAGAGCCAGCTGGTCGATCTCGACCCCTTGCTCCATCACGTGCGGATGGACTCATGGACTGTCCACCAAGCCTGAACGGTGGACTCGTAGGCGGTCCACACGCTCGCTGTCCCCATCTCAACAAGCAGCCGGCTTGGGCGTCGGCGCACCCGCGCCCAGGATCGCCAGGCGAGCCCGACGCGGGCGGCTTGGCGTCGGCGGATCGTCGCATGTGCCTGCGCGCATGCAACCTCATCTACTACCTCGGACATGACAACAAGACCTCCAGCAACCCCGGACAAGATCGGGCGTCGGCATGGCGTCGGCGTCCCTCGAAAAGTTGCTGCACAGCGGCTCATTCACGCAGGCGGACACCACACGAGAACCTCCAGCAGATCTGAGCGGTCCGGGTCGCCGACATCTTGCTGGCAGGCGCTGCAGAAGGACTGTAGAGGCGGCCGTTCTCGGCGGCGCCGAGATGGATTCTGCGCCAGCGGGCGTTGGCGGCGCGTTGGTCGTGCGGCCGTTCAGCTTCGACTCAGAGGCAACGCATCACTGGGGATGATGCGGCCTGACGGTCTGTGACGCCATGGACGTCCTGACGCGGGGAGGATAGGCTGACCGTGGGCAGTGTCTCGGCCGCAATACGCGACTCCCAGGCCGCGGATGCGGTGCCGGTCATCGAGATGCGGCATGCCAACTGTGAGGCCTGACGCCGATGCGGACGCTATACCTGATACGAGCGAATGCCGCAGGCACGTACTTGTGTGATGCCTGTGGTGCCCCGATTCCTCGAGGGAGGAGCCACTTCCGACACGACCCCCACCCCGCCGCTCGTTTCTATCGTGGCGAGACGTCCCTCCACTTGTGCGTCGCGTGTGTGCTGGGCGCAGATCCGGCGCCTCCCGACAAGATCACCGGCAGAATCCGTGTGCCCGCCGTCCAAGTGATGCAGCCGGAGCACATGGAGATGCGCCTAGAGCCGATTCGGATTCGGGTTGTCGGCATCGCCCCAGCCTTGGTGAGGCAGCTAGCGACAGATCCCGGACTAGTGCACAGGCTATCCGCCGACGAGTTCGAGGAGTTCATCTGCGATCGGCTCTACGCGATGGGCCTGGAGCCCAAGAGGGTGGGAGGCACGACACAGAAGGATGGGGGAGTAGACGTCGTTTTCTGGCCGCGTGCCAAAGGCGCGTTTCCATTCTTGGGCGCTGCGCAAATCAAACACCATCGGGATCCGTCAGTGCCTGAGGGTCCGGGAAATGTCCGCGACTTCGCGGGTGCAATCGCAGGGCATCCGTTCAGCGCAGGCATCTTCGTCACGAACACCTCCTTCACGCCTGACGCACGGTGGTTCGCTGACCGGCAGGGGGGAATGGTTCGGCTCCGTGACTACACTGACGTAAGACGCTGGATGTTGGGCGAGTTCGACGACGAGGCTGAGTGGCGAGAGATGCCGTTATCTATCACGCTCTGCCCAGGGGTCGTCGTCAACATACGCGAGTGACCGCGGCCGCCTTGCGGCCGAAGTGAACGATGGCACGATTGTGGCAACCAGGAGGATTCCTGCTCGCCGAGTGCTGCGCTGACTCGTGGTCGGTGGTGACCATGGAAAGGACGCCATGACGGCACTTCAGGACGAGCTCGAGAGGGCGATGGAGGATGCCCCGAGGGTCGCGGCAGTCCAGATTCTCGCCAAGCAGTGCGAGGAGACCGGTGTCAAGCTGTCAGCTGAGCAACGGGAAGAGCTCTACGAACACGTTCGGGTAGACGATGACGCCATCTATCTGACTGGTCCCCTCATCTTGGATGGGCAACGCATCGAGCTCTCGCTCGACGAGGACGATGTGGCGGCTATCGAAGCCTGCATGGGCGCGCTGGGTGACAAGATGCCTCGCCTGCTCAAGAGAATCGGGGACAGGCTGGGCGAGGACCTCCTTCACAAGCTGCGTGATGCATGGCCCGAACAGTCGCGGATGCTGGACCAGGATCGTCACGACTTCACCCGACGCCTGGATGAGCGCTGGGGGAAGCCGCTCTTCATGCTGCGAATGATGCTCGCGGTCTCAAAGGAATTTGGCGAGATGACATCCTCGGCAATCGCAGTGCAGGGCGAGGGTGAGGCGCTGCGTCGCAACGTCCTCACACGGCTGCATGCCCGCTCTTGCCAGGTATGTGACGAAATCGCATGTCTTCTTACGAACGGCTTTGCCGATGGAGCGATGGCTCGGTGGCGGACGCTTCATGAGATTTCGGTCGTGGCGCTGTTCATTCTGGAGCGCGGAGAGGCCACAGCTCAGCGGTACTTGGATCACAGGCACATTGAGACGTACCAGGCCGCTCGGAGCTATCGCGAGTACAGCAATCGCCTGGGGTACGTGCCAATGGCCGACGAGGACTTCGAGGCAGCCAAACGCGCTCGTGACAAAGCGGCTGCCAACTATGAACGGTCGTTCACCACACGCTATGGATGGGCTGCAGCGGCTCTCGACATGAAGAAGCCTAACCTGTTGAATATAGAGAAGTCCGTTGGTGTCGACCATCTCCGGCCTTACTATAAGCTCGCCTGCCTCAACGTTCACGCTGGCTCAAAGGGGTCTGTCGACAGGCTTGGGCTGCTGAGCGGCTCGGATACTCTTCTGGCGGGCCCGAGCAACGCCGGCCTGTCGAATCCCGGACAGAACGCTGCCATTTCCCTGTATCGATCCTCGGTCGCACTTGGGCTGCTTGTACCGACACTCGATTCGCTGGTAGGCCTTCACGTTCTGAGCGAGCTTGCTAACGACATCTGCCAGGCGTTTCATGCGGCGAGTGAGCAGCTGAAGGAAGACGCCGCGAGCGGCACGGCGGAGGAGTAGGGTCGCGGAGTCGGTCGCATGGCTGTGCCATCGCCCGCTTGCAACTGCCCGCGCATGACTGCCGATCATGTGAAGCCTGAGACTCGAGGCTGACTCGAGGCTGACTCGAGGTGGCCGCCAACCGGCTGCCAACGCCAGGAACGCGGGCAGCGGCGCCTCGACGTTACGGCGGTGCGGCTGTACGCTTGGCCAGTCTGCAGCGCTCTTAGGCATGTGCAGACCTACAGGATCCTAGTCGGGGGGCAGGAGCCTCTTGGAGAGACGGAGCGTCAGCAGTTCGCCAACCACTCTTTGGATGCGCGGTCGGTGACCGCATCGGCCAGTTCTCTCACGAAGGCACTGGTTGCCTTCCCACCTGGTTTGCGCGTTGCAGAGCCTGCCGATGAGCCGGGGGGACCTCCCAAGCGCTTTGAGAGGGTGACGCGGGTTCCAGAGAGGCGCGGAGTAGTCCGAGATGGCCTGCGCGTCGCGTTGGGTCCCTCTGACAATGCCGGCGTCGCTGAGCAGTATCCCAAGTTCGACATCGCAGAACTCAGCGTTCTTGCTGAGGTACCGTTGATGGAGACGTTCGACGTGGTGCAGCCCGTGTTGGAACGTTCCCTCGACGCGCTCTCCTTCCAGATGCAGACGGCCCTGCACGTGATCGCGCTCGAGATGCTCGACGTCACGCCTCCTCTGCACGTCGGCGAGAAGCGCGAGTGGCAAGCTCACACTCCTGCGGACACTGCGGTCTCTCCCAAGTTCGGCCAACAGCCAGCTGCCTTGAGCTGGAATGAGTACCCAGTCGACATCCCGGATCTCCAGAAGGGGCCACTCCCAGCCGACGCCAAACAGCGCATGGCGCTTTGGTGGTACATCAAGGGCCTGGATGCACCATACGCCGTCGACAAGTTCATGTGCCTCTGGACTTCTCTCGAAATCCTCTGGTCCACTTCCGATGTCAAGGTTGAGGCCGCCTACACGACCAGCTGCGGGCACGTGGTGAAGAGCTGTCCAACATGTGGTTCTCCTGTCAGCAAGACTGTGCGCGGACCGAGCATCAAGCGCTTTCTCACGGAGCAGGCAGACGTTCAGGCCGCCGATGCCGCAAACCTTTGGAACTTCCGTCAGGTGGTGCATGGGAAGAATGTGTTCGGTGGGCAGCAACTGGATCTCGGGGTGCTTACGTCGCTGCTGCGGGCCGCCGTGCTCAGGCTCTTGAAGCTCTCTCTCGGTGATCCTTTGGACCAAAAGCCCTTACTTGTGCAGGCCGGAGGTCTCGCCGTGGGAAACCGAATGGTCATGTCAGGTGAACGCCCGGTCAATGACCGCGACACGGCAATCGTCGAGTTCTTGCAGACGCTGTCCACTTGAGCGGTGAGAAGATGAGCGCGCGGAATGACGTGCATGTCTGCACGGACCCGCCCCCCGGTGAGCGCATCGAGCAGAACGCCAGAAGATCTACCGCACGGCGGTAGGCCAGCCGCGGCTGCTCATGTGCGGTGCGTAGGGCGAACCGGGATGTCACCGAGAGCGAGGGGGAGTAGTTGTGGCGAGGATTCAACCAGAGGAAGTCGTCGATCATCTGAGCAGCGAGTTCAAGCGAGCGCTTGAGGCTGCCGTCAATGAAGTGTGTCCCAGCGCGCAATTCGACCGGAACGAGCTGTTTCGCGCCTTCCGTCGAGCCGTGCGCCGCAAGTGCAGCACATGGGAGAACGTTCCCGACCGGTATGTGGACTGTGACTGAAAGCCGACGGTTCACCCAGCAAGCGCATCAACCTGACGCGCCAAGGCGCATGACCGCCAATCATGCGCCGCCTGCAATGGCGCCTGGCTCGCATTGTTTTCGGAGGGGTGCCCATGGCAGTCGTTGGTTCCATTCCAACGTTGACGGCTGCGCTACAGGTGCGACCATTTCCGTAAAGGCAGTGCGAGGCTGACGAAAGTGGGGAGTGACGTCGGCGTCATGTCGGCGCCATCACGCCTGACATCGGCAAGTTCGTACGCGCGACCGGCTTCGAGTCGGCGTGCTCGTTGGAATGCCTGCACTCAGCCGACTTTACGCTGCCGAACACGACAACAAGACCTCCAGCAACTCCCGCGAGTCTGGTCGCCGGACTGTCGCCGACGACTGGTGCTGCACGCCTGCACATCAACACTTCCCAGTCGTCGAGGACGTCTTCACGACGCACGCCAACGACGGCGCCAGGCAGCTGGACCCTCAGGTCGAGATCGCGGTTTGTGTGCTGGCGGGGTCGGAGGAATGGGGCAGGGTGACGGTCATGATGAGCCCGCCCTCAGGAGGCGCTGCGGCCGCGACTGCGCCGCCATGCACTTCGAGGCCGCGCACGTGCACCCCTAAGCGGACGGCGGCGAGCACGCGCACCCCTAAGCGGACGGCGGCGAGCACGCGCACCCCAACGGCCTGCTGCTCCGCGCCGACATCCACTGCCTCGTGCGACGCCGGCTACGTCGCCGTCACGCCCGACCACCGCGCCCGTGTGAGCTACGACCTCGCCGACGATCTCCACAACGATTGCGGGTACGACCACTTCGGCGGTTCGTCCGCACGGCAGTGTACGATGGGCGTCCAGCCTTCGCTGGGCGACGGCTCTGGCTCGGTGACGAAACATGGGGGGCATGGTGCCGACACCGTTTCGCTTCATTCACGCAGCCGATCTTCATCTCGACACACCATTCGAGGGGATCGCGGGGCCTGTCGGCGATCAAATAATTCCCCAGGCTAAGGCCCTTTAGCGTCAGACAATTCCCCAGGGGTGGCGTCAGGTAATTCCTCACCCCCAGCGTCAAACAATTCCCCACCTCAAGGTCTCCAGGTCCGCA
>Ga0209539_1001049_pt1 | contig 15291 bp, 15 predicted proteins | sample BarGraNGADG00312_2_FD_184499 | JGI IMG/M metagenome (GOLD analysis project Ga0209539, IMG submission 184499) | Arctic peat soil microbial communities from Barrow, Alaska - Barrow Graham LP Ref core NGADG0011-312 (SPAdes) (version 2) | ecosystem: Environmental > Terrestrial > Soil > Wetlands >... | reverse complement strand
CAGCGGTCCTGGCGGGCCTTCAGACCGGGTACTCGAACTCGAGGTCGGAAGGCTACAACCGGCTCGCCAAACACGAGGGCAGGAACGCCTTCGGGTTCAAAAACCCGATCAACCAGCGACGACGCATACGCTGGGCATGCACCCGCCAACACCGACGGGAAACAGCCAGAAGAGTCGCCCTGCCCGGTTAACTTCGAAGAGCCCCAATACTTGCGGGTGCATGCCGTCGAACAGTTGCGTGTGTAGCCACTTGCGGTCAGCGCCGGAGTTGAGACGTATCATCGATCGCCTGCGCGAGAGCCTGTTGGGGCCGAGTCCATTCAGATCATCCGCAGGAACTTTAGTAACAAGACAGTTTGAAAAAACCCGCTCTCTGCATGAGATACGAGAAGGCACCGTCACCCACTTCGGTGTTGGAATCTGTTACAGGCCCCTTTGCTGGAAGATCCGGAGCCACCTATGGGCGAGGCGCCCTCCCCGCCACATCAGAACTATAGTGGCGGATGAATCGGGATTACCCGATGAAGAGTAGTAGCTCCCGCGGCCAAGCGGTAAGACCCGACCACTGGACATCCTCGAGCACGCCTCACCTTGCTGGACCCTGCGCATATGGCCCGCCCGCCGCCGGCAGTTGACTTTAGGTGAGGTTGCTCCGGTAACTCACCTCCCGGACGTGCAGCGGCTGTCGGATCGATTGGCGATCCCGGGCCTCTTCCTATTCTCCAATACGCGGCTGCAAGCAAGATCAGAATGATTGCGAACACCATGATCGCCCAGAGTAGGGACAGACCAAGCGCATATCCGAAAGCGAGAGGGAACAGCAGGCTGGAAACGCGGCTAACGATCGAGCCAGCAGCGAAACCGTACATTCGATTCTCAGCGGTTGTCCCGTCATAAATCCGGGTGTTGTTGACAATAATTCCCAGTCCAATCGCCGTCCCATGAAGCGCGAACAAAATTACGATCCACACCGGCGAGTCGACCACGAGGACCAAAACCATGCCTATGGCGCCCACGAAACATGTGATCACCCAGTACGTGCTCAGGCGTTCTCTCGTACGCAACCGACCCCCAACGAAAGCCGCGCCGATGGCGATGACCTCTCGTCCTATCAGGCAGGGCACGAGCAAGTCTGCATGGACTAGTTGAACCAGCACGAGCGGAAAGAAGGAGGAGCCGAAAATGATCAGCAGAGGAACCGCAGCGTTGGCGACCAGGCCGGCAATCAGCAGGCGCGAAGACGCCACGGTCTGGATCATGGCCCTGCCACTGTTCTTCTTTTGTCGCGACGCGGGGACAAATTCTCGATTGGCTGGCTTCAGGAGAAGCGCTGGCAGCGCGAGAGCGAGCAACAGTAGAACCAGTGCAAGGTCGACCCTGTAGTCGTGCCCTTTCGCGAAGATCTGGCCCAGGAAGAGCGCCGCCACTAGCGCTCCACCCCGTTGTGCAATCGCGTTGATGCCCTGTGCCTTCAGTTGACGTTCGCCCCCGTGTTCCGCGACCCCTCCAAGAATTGGGGTCGCAAGGAACGAAGAAGCGATACCCAACGTGGCCGCGCCAAAGGCCAGGGAGATCAACCCTCCCGCGAGCAGTACTCGGTAGACTCCTACAACCGCGATACCCGTTCCAAGAAGGATCAATACCTTCGTGCCGTACCGCTGCGCGGCTTTGCCAACCGCTCCGTCAGTCAAGATCCCAACTCCGGTGTAGAACACCAGTAGTAAGCTGGCTGTTGATGGCGCCGTAGTTAGAAAACCAGCTCGAACAGGGATGAGACTCAGCAACACTGCATTAAGCCCGAAATATGCGCCTGCCAACACCAGGTGCAGTCGCAGCTCGCGATCGCCTACCGTTCTCACGTTCACTTAAGTCCGCTCGTCGCGATGCCCCGAACGAAGAAGCAACGGAAAGAAAGGAAGAGGATAAGCAAGGAAATGACAGCAACTCCATCGTTTGAGACAGTCCAGCGCCAATTGCGTACCTCACCAAATAGTACCGATTGAACAATCGCCGCCGGAAAGACTCGCCTCTCTGGAGTCTGGAGCAAGAGCAACACGCATACAATAATGAGCAGGATGCCGACCCGGTAGAGAGTCCGCACCGCGCATGAGAGCCTGCAGCCCTTCGCCTCCGCGGGGACGTGGCTGAGAGTGTTCATCCTGACATTCGATTCCTAGTAGTTCTGGCGAGTTCGCACCAGTATCAAATGGATAAGGCTGATGAAACCCATGCATGGCCGAGACGGCTGGCTTGGCGCAAACTCGGCTCGGTCCCAAACCGCGTATCGTCCTCTACGTGAGGACGATCTCCCTCGAAACCCGTAGTCCGTGTGACAAGTGGTTGGTTTCTTGTCACTGCTGGCTCGTTAAAGCCTCTGTCAGAATTTTGTAAAAGAGGCCTGCGTCCGCGGTCAGCGCGACGTGTGCGTTGGGCTTCTCGAAACCGCGGCGACGGACGTCAATAACAGTGCGACCGAAGGTCTGCATGCCGGTCGTTTCAATGCCAACGTGATAGAAATCGAGCGGGATGACGTCAGAATTAATGAGATAGGCGATGCAAACAGCATCGTGAATGGGTGCGCTGTTTGCAATCTTCTGAGGCTGGCTCTCGTTATGAACCAGGATCCGCTGCTGGATGAACATTGCAGTGGCACGTGCTGCCGGAGTCCCGATGCGGGAAAGTACCTCAGCCTGGTCCGCCGTGATCAGGGCGTCATGTGTTGCATCGAGGGGAACAAGAACGACGCGCTTGAAACCGGCTTTCAAGACGACGTCCGCGGCTATGGGATCATGCCAGATGTTGGATTCGGCCGCTGGCGTCACATTACCGAAATCGTGGGCTCCCCCCATGATCACGATCTCTTCGACTCTGTCCACGATCGAGGGTCGAGGGTGAGTGCCGCAGCGATGTTCGTGAGCGGCCCGACCGGAACGAGCGTTACCGGCTCGGTGCGCGTTCGCAGTGTCTGGACGAGCCACTCCACGGCCGATTGACCCTGCGCTCTGCTTGTCGCTTCCGGAAGGTCCAACTGGGTCGGGTGCATCTTGCCGGCGCTGCGATCATCGGTAAGCGGAACCGGGATCTGAATCGGACCAAACGGTTTGCCAAGTCCCTTGTAGACGGGCACAGACGACCGTTCGATGTAGTCAAGCACTCGAAGGGTGTTGTCCGTCGTGTTCACGACCGGCAGGTTCCCCCAGACCGTTGTACACGCCGGTAATTCGATATCTGGATGCAAAGCGGCAACCATGATTGCGACCGCATCGTCGGTTCCAGTATCTACGTCCAGAATTATTGTTCTTGCCATTGCGTCGAGCCTTTCTCTACTGATCCGTGTTGAGTGAACGCATAATATGGTACGGGCCGCAGATCCGCTGGTTGGTATAGCCGCCAGAATTCCACAGGAATTGCCTGCCGCTGCGCACAATTCGCTCCTATTCGCTGGGCGCAACGCACGGAACTGACCGGCGTAGCTGGCGACAAGTATCGGTGTACGCGTGATACTAGTCTGCGATCGTCCTGTGAACTCTGAGTCGCCAACCCCGCCAACAAGTAGGGACCGCCAACTCATGAGGCACACGAATCTCAGTCATCGCCGTGGCTGAGAGTGGGTCGATGGCCTACTGCTCGTTGGCCGTAAACACTCGCCCTTCACCACTGCCACTGATACAGCAGCTGTCGAGGGAACCCGAGTTCGAATATTCAACCTCACACCCCTGAGTCCCTTGAGGATCGAAGGCCTTCAGAGGGAGACAATCTGCCGGCTCACGCGGGGCCGTTGATGACCTGGCTTCGATCAAGATCACAAGAACCGGCAACAGTATCCCTAACTGTTGAGCGCGTCCGCAACCTCACCTTGTCCGACCCCTAGGCCGCCGCTGGTCCGCGGCAGACTTCCGGCTCTGTCCGCCTCCACGATCTCTCTTGCGCAATCAGCATCGACACGACCCCGGATGCCGGGTACTCGTTTCAGAGCAGTGCCGATAATGACCGTGTCCGCCACAGCCAGCGCTTCGGAAACCGAAGAGGCCGTGATCCGACCCCCGATCACAACGTGGGTCGCAGGTCGGTGCTTTCGGACTTGATGGGCGAGCGCTAGCGTCTCCACCGCCGTAGGCCCAGTGACGATTACCGCATCGGCCAGACCGAAGTCAAGCGTGTCGGTAACTGCGGCATCGAAGTCGCCCGCGAGAAGAGAGCGGCTTGTCGGCTCGTAGACATCACCCCAGATCTCCGTAACGCAACCGGCTCGCGCACGTAACGCATGCGTGTCTGCCGCACACCCGCATACCACTCCTTCCGCGCTCAGAACCGCACCCGTGAGGACCTTCACTCGCACGAAATCAGCGCCGGTAGCAGCTGCAATCGCCACCGCCGACGGTCCATCATTCTTGACGATATTGACCCCGATAAGCATCTCGCTGGCCAGCCGCACCTGAGTCACGATCGACGCCATCTGGGCCACCGTCAGAATGTCCACTCGCTCGCGGGTGGGGCGATCTAGGGAGTTCTGGATCAGCAGTCCGTCAAAACCGGCTGACTGCAGAACACGGGCGTCTGCCAGCGCCGCCTCGATGATGTCCGCATAAACCATGCCGTCCCATGCCGGCGTCCCCGGCAAGGCCGGCAGGTGAATCATCCCGATCAGACGGGGCCGATTCATAGTCCTGCACCCGCGCTCTCAATGTTCGTGGGAATGACGCTGCCGAAGATCTGTCGGAAGTTGACTTCTTTTCGCCAGTCATCGTTGAAGCCGAGCATCACCTTCTCAGTGCGTACGGCGAAGTGGAACGACAATAACTCAGCCGCTACGCAGTAGAGCAAGGGGGAGAAGTCCTCGCCCACGTCCCCCACCACCGGAATGACGACGTCGGCCAATGCAGCGGTCTCCACGTCGTCCTTGGAACATACCGCGACTGCGGTTCCCTTCATGTCACGTATCGCCAGCAGTTGCTCGCGGGCTCGGTCCAAACTTGCGCCCGGCGGCGCAATCACGACCGTGACGGTGCCGGGCAGACAGCAGAAATACTGCTCGTGCGCCCATTCTTCTAGTTGCTGAGCGACGGTATTGTGCCTGGCAGCCTCGATCATCTTCGCCATCGCGAACAGCGCTGTTCCGTAGTTCGGGCCCGCTCCGAGAACAAAGAGTTGCGTTTCATCGGTCAGCCCGTCTGCCAGTTTTCGCGCTGGCTCATCTGAGGCGGCGATGGTGGCGCGCATCGACGCACCCAGATTAGTAAGGCGAGACAGTTGTGCCTGCACGTCCTGGTCATTGAGGCGGCCGCTTAGGCGGCCGACGCGCAACCCAACCGCAAGTAGCGCCAGAATGGAGGCGATGTAACTCATCGTGCCCGGTCCAAACCCTACGTCGCGGTAGTCCCAGTTGATAATTGTGCCGGCCTCGAGGCCGAGACGGCTCTCGGGCCTGTAGGTAATGCCAATTGTTCTCAGCCCTGCCTGATTGGCGAATTTAAGCGCCTCCACGGTCCGAGCCACTTCACCCGAGTTTGACACCGCCACAACGAGGGCATCCTTCGGGGCGGTTCGCACCGCATAACGTGAGAACTCAAGAGACTCCAGCGCCTCGGTAGGGATACCAGTGAGGAGCTCAGTTGCGTACCGCGCCGCTACTCCGCAGAAATGGGAATCTCCACAACCAACAAAGTAGATGCGGGAGGGGACCACGTTACCGAGCGCCTTAGAGGCGTGTGCGTACAGTGAAGCAGGAGCCATCTCGATGAGTTTGGCCTGCCCGTCGATACCGTTACGCATGTTCTCCCAAGCCAGCTGCATGTTTTCAAGCTGCATAAGAAGCTCTCATCTCTATCATTTCAGTGATGGTGATTTCTCGTAGGAAACTCGGGTGAGCAACTCTGGGCGGACCTTTCTCACGCGGCCTTGCATATAGCCGGGCGAGAACGCCACGTCCGGCACATCGGCGCCGATTGCCTCGACAACAACAGATGCGGCGGCCGTGGCCCATCTGGCGGCAGTCAGCGGGGTCGCCGCCCGCGCCAACATGGCGGCAAAGGCGCCACAGAAGGCGTCTCCGGCGCCGGTCACGTCCAGCGGTTCGGTTGGGACCGCGGGTACATGCCAGACGTCATCGTTCGTGCCGATCACGGATCCCTGCTCTCCCAGCTTCACAACCGCGATACGCGCTCCGGCGCGGCAAAACTCCTGCACGGCTTTGTGCGGATTGCCATCGACGAGGTAGCTGGCTTCCAACTCGCTCGGCAGGAAAGCGTCGACCTGGGACAACAACGCCATGACCACATCCGGAACCGCAGAACAGCTGTCGTAATGCGGATCCAAGGTTATCTGCCTCTCACGGGCCGAAAGGGCCATGCACCACTGCCGCTGATACTCGACCGGCATGGGCGCCAGGTGCACCGCACTGTCGGACGGCAGGTTCCCATCCAGAGGTCTTGGCGCCATGTCATCGAGCGATCCGGATTCGGGATGCAGTATGTACGTGCGGGTTCCGTCTTGTTCATAAAGCGCCCACTGCTGGATCGCCGGCGTGTCAACCGCTTTGAGCAGGGTTAAGACTCCGTACCCCGCCAGTCGCTTCAAGGCCTCCCCAGGGATACCGGAGCCAAGACGGCTGACGACCCCCGACGGGGAACCCACCAACCTGGCCCCCAAGGCCGCATAGACAGTCGCCCCTGCCACGCCGCCCATCAGCGTCCGACCGTTCCGCAGAACAATATCATCGATGGTCAGATGACCTACGGCCCACAGGCGGGGGTGGCTCATCCCGTCCCCCCGATGAGTCCGCCGATTCCCATCAGTCGCAACACAACTGAGCCAATCAGGACAATCACGGCGAGGGCGCAGATCATGCGGTCCAAAGGCGTGAAGTCCAGCCGAATTATATTAGTTCGAGTTTTACCGGCGCCAAAGCCTCGGGCATCCATGGCGACCGTCAGGTTCTGGGCCGTTAGGAAGGCTCTCGAGAAAAGGGGAACGAGAACCGGAGCCGCGCGAAACGCGCGACGCGCCGGGTTGCCGTGTGCAAGATCAAGACCACGTGCCCGCTGTGCTTCCACAATGGTCACCCGTTCGGCATTCATCAAAGGAATGAATCGGATGGCCGAAGCCATAGCCAGACCCGCCTTGTATGGAAGTCCAATTGCCAGCAGTCCTGCAGTGAGGAGCTGAGGAGAAGTCGTCATCATCCAAATCGAAGCTGCGATCAGCATGATGTCGATCCGCAGCCCCATGGCCAGCCCGAAAAGCAGTCCCGGTCCGGTAACGGCGACCGGCCCCACCGCGAAGAGCATTGATCCCTGGTGGATGTACGCCGGCCAAATAGCAACACTTAGCAAAAGAAGCCATAACGACAGCAGCAGGAACGCGCGCAAGTCTGACCAGGTCAGCTTGGCAACTCTCGCAACAAGAAGGAGTCCGACCGCGACAACTCCCAGAATGATCGGCTGGTTGAAGGACAAGGCCACGCCGAACAGTACGACCAGCCACAGCATCTTCGTGCGCGGATCGATCCGTTTGTGAATAGGTGACGGCCTGTCACGATAGATGCTATACCCGACCGGCATGAGAGCGCCTTCCTCCGCAGATTGAAGTTACCTGTTGGACCGCGTCGTCGACAGATCGCGCGTATTTCACGCCGTATGAAACGAGCCGGTCGGAAACCACCACGGCCGCCGGCGCCACTAAGTGGGCACGGGTCAATGCGGCCTGATTTCGAAAAACCTCCTGCGTAGGTCCGTCAGCAATAATCTCTCCGCCGCTCATGACGATTGAACGAGGAATGTATTCAGCGACGATATCCATATCATGTGTTATGGCGATGATCGACCGACCGTCTGAGGCCCACTGCGAAAGGAGCTCCATGATGGCCGCCGATCCTTTGCGGTCCATGCCCGTCGTCGGCTCATCGATCACGAGCACCGGGGGATCCATCGCCAACACTGAGGCAACGGCGACGAGCTGGCGCTGCCCTCGACCAAGACTGAACGGATGAGCATCACGAAGCGCGGTGAGCCCGACCAGCTTCAGCGCATTTTCGACCAATGAGTTGACCTGGTCGGGCGGATATCCGAGGTTACCCGGGCCGAACCCTACTTCCTTAACAACCGAAGAGGAGAAGATTTGGTGGTCCGGGTTCTGGTAGCAGTACCCAATCGTCCGAGCGATCACCGCGAGGGCCTGGTCCTCAACCGGCTGACCTGCAATCTTCACCTTCCCGAGCGTTGCCTTGTTCAGTCCGTTGAAGTGCTTGGCCAGAGTAGTCTTGCCTGCCCCATTCTGCCCCACCACCGCAACGAACTCGCCACGCTGAATCGAGAGATTCACTCCTTTAAGCACTTCGGGTAGGCCGGGCCCGTAAGAGAAATGAACATCGGCCACATCTATGATGGGCGTTTCGCTCATCTGGCAGTCTCCAATCTCAAGACTATCTGCGCCATTGCATCTTCGAGATCGAGGGTTGCCACTGGATTTATCAAAAGCCCCGCGTCGGTCGATCGTGCTATCAGCTCTGCGGCCGCCGGCAGCCGTTCGCCAGCCGTGCGAGCGTAGACACCAGGACCCGTAAACACTTCCAGAGGGGTTCCGGCCGCGAGGATGGCGCCGTTGTCTATAACAACGATGCGATCAGCCACCCGGACGAGCCGGTCGACCTCATGCTCCACGACGATTACCGTGTGATCGTCGTTTTGTCGCAACCGGTCGATCACTGCGAACAGCTGATCCTTGCCCAAAGGATCCAGCTCTGAGGTGGGCTCGTCGAGTATCAGGAGCTCGGGTTCGCTCATCAGAGCGGATGCTATCGCCAAACGCTGCTTCTGCCCTCCACTAAGGGCGTATGTATCCCGGTCCAGCAGGCCATGCAGACCTACCAGATCCAGGTATCGCAGGCTCCGCTCAGCGATAACAGCAGGATCAACTTCATAGTTCTCCGGCCCGAACGCCAGGTCCTCCGCCACGGTCATGCCGATGATCTGTGCTTCGGGATCTTGTAGCACCAGTCCGATTCGGGCCCCAAGGTCGACGCGAAGCTCACTGGTGATATCCACACCAAAGGCTTTGACGCGACCCTCGACCTCACCTGGACTGCTGTGCGGAATAATACCTCTAATTGCTTGACACAGGGTGCTTTTGCCTGCACCCGAGGAGCCAATGATCCCGATCGTTTCTCCACGCTGAACTGTGAGATTGATTCCCCTCAGCGCAGGCCGTTCCGCCGATGGATAGCGAAACCAGAGATCCTCCACCTGAAGCACCACAGGCGCCCCTTGATCCTTCATGGCTGTCGCAGCTCGGTGGGGACGTTGGGGACATCCGGGACATCGGGGTCGAAATTTGAGGACTGAGACACCGACTGCCGCATGCTTGAACGGTCGCCGCGATTCTTCTGACCACCGAGATCCCCGTGGAACAGTCCCTGCTGGCGAACCAGCGGAAAGAGCGCAAGAAGTAAGACCGGGACTACGACGGCCGGAATAATGAATTGGTTGAGGGTTATCGTTGCGGAAACCCCGCCCCAGGCAACAGCCGGCGGGAGCAGCTTCGTGAAGTCAAGCCAACCGGGAATTGTGATTACGAGCCCCAACCAGCCGAAGAACAGGGCGATGTAGAGACGAACCCACATGCTGAACTTTTTTAGAGAAGGGTCAGTCACCAACTTGTAGGGAATCCATGTGTAGAAGGTATGCCCGAGCAATCCAGCGGCGGAACCGATGGTTAGAGCCCCACTGATCGCGTCGCCGATGGGCATAGAGAACGTTGCGCCAATGGCTCCGGGCAATCCGAACAGGATAGACAGCACCGGTCCCAAGGAGAATGACGGATTGAAACCACCGATCCCAGGGATGAACTGGATCTGAAGTGGTCGACCGGCAATGTAGATCGCAGCCGAGACGGCGACGAGTGCAACGGTTCGCGAGTTCCAAACAAGATTATTCCGAACAATTCCCTTTCGGGAAATTGTTCGTCCACTGAACTCAAGAACCCAGATGCCAATGGCCACGAGCATGAGCACAAGAGCGATCCCGTCCGCAACCTTGTTAGCGGGCCCCCCATTCAGTATTTGGCTAATCCATGGAAAGTTCATGACGGCACCCTTCTGACTGACAGACACGGCACCTGGTGACGGCGCCATCAGGGACTGTAGAGCTGGACTGCAAAACTCACCTGCGGCGAACCATGTGAAGATCTATCAGGTTGCAGTTGTAGTAGTTGCGGGAGAAGAAAACCACCCGATCAATGGCGGCGTCGATAAAATGTCGCTGCTCAAGGAGCAGAACGACGCTGCCGGCGGGCAAACTCAATTGCTTCCGCAATTTTGTGTCCGCAATTAACGGGATGAACCGCACCAGGGCCTCCCGCAGAACCAGGCCAAGACCGTTCAAGGCCTCATATAGAGAATCTTCGGGTGCGAACTTGTCGAGGGCATTGTCGCTTGGGAGCACGTCGAGGCAGATCCACTCTTCGCAGTGCATGACTGGCACATCGTCCGCGGTACGAGTACGGCTGATATGTAGCAGAGGGTCGCCAAGCTCTGTCTGCATTCGCTCAGCTATGTCTTCGTCGGCATAACCGTGGCGCACGTTAAGCCCGACCGTTCCAGGTTTCATACCCAGTAAGGTGATGCTTTGACCCGTCCCCAAGAGGTTTTCAAGTCCTTGTGACAGGTGCGGGAGTGAGGTCGAAATGAAGGTGCCTATACCGCGTCGCCGAATCAGGATTCGGTCGGCTATGAGTTCACTTAGTGCAGCTCTCAACGTCGGTCGGCTGATCCCAAGCTGCTTCGCGAGCTCTGGCTCAGCCAGCAGCTGATCCCCGGGCTTCAACGTGCCCTCACGAATAAGATCCCGCAGCCTGGTGCTCACCCGCTCCTCGAGGGTCTGCACCTCTTCCGGCAGTTTCACCGACCAGCGGACCGGTGTCATCTTCTGACGGATGTCAGACATCAGAGGACTCACCTCCCGTTGAGATGCAGCGTAGTCTGCTACCTCGGTCTGCCATCTGTCAAGGGAGCGCTCCGCGCACACATTGACATGAGTCACCGGCTCTTCGAAGTTAGCCGGGCAAGGGTGGGGCGGGTCGTGGACGTGGTAGGCCCGTGACCTCGGTGATCATGGCTGTATCGAGCAGGACATGGTCATAGATCGAGGTCACGGGCTTGGTTCAGGGTACGCATGTGCAGGTTGGTTCGGATCTGGCGGCGTCGGCGTGCCCGTCGTGCGGGGAGTTCTCGACGGCACTCAAGGGCCGGGTCGTGACCAGACCGCGGGACATCCCGTACGGGACGACGCCGTTGCGCCTGGTGTGGCACAAGCGGCGGTGGCGGTGCGTGGACCGCCGGTGCGCGCGGGGCTCGTTCACTGAGCAGGTCCCGGCAGCTCGTGCGGGGGCCCGACTGACGTGCCGGCTGCGCACCGCGCTCGCCGACGCGGTCGCCGTCCAGCACCGGTGCGTGGCCGAGACGGCCGCGCACTACGGGGTCGGGTGGGCCACGGTCCACAACGCGTTCATCGACCACGTCACCGCGCCCCTGGCGGCCCCGCTGCCGGTCGTGAAGGTCCTTGGCATCGACGAGACCCGACGCGGCAAACCCGTCTGGACCCACGATGTCGCCACGGGCAGGTGGGTGCTCGCCCACGACCGGTGGCATACCGGGTTCGTCGATGCCGCCGGCACCGGCGGGCTCCTGGCGCAGGTCGAGGGCCGCTCGGCGGGCGTGGTGTCGGGGTGGTTGGCCGCTCAACCAGCGCCGTGGCGCGAGGGGATCACGCACGTGACCATCGACCTGTCCGCGTCGTTCGCCAAGGGTGTGCGCGACGGACTGCCGAACGCGATCCTGGTGGCGGACCGGTTCCACCTCGTCCAGCTGGCCAACGACACGCTCACCGCGGTCCGCCAACGCGTCGTCCGTGAGCACGAGGGACGCCGCGGGCGCAAGGTCAACCCGGCCTGGCGGGTCCGGCGCCGGCTGCTGACCGCCCACGAGCACCTACGCCCCGAGACGTTCACCCGGATGTGGAACGCGTTGATCGACACCGGCGATGCGGGCCTGGAGATCCTCGGGGCCTACATCGTCAAAGAAGACCTCCGCGCCCTGCTCGCCCTGGCCGGGACCCACCCCGACCGGACACTGATCTCACGGCGCCTGTCCACGTTCTACGACCACGCAGCGGCGTCCACTGCCCCCGAGGTCCACCGCCTCGCGGCGACCGTCGACCGGTGGTGGCCCGCTATCCTGGCGGGCCTTCAGACCGGGTACTCGCACTCGAGGTCGGAAGGCTACAACCGGCTCGCCAAACATGAAGGACGCAACGCCTTCGGGTTCCGCAACCCGATCAACCAGCGACGCCGCATACGCTGGGCCTGCACCCGCCAACACCGACGGGCCGCAGCCAGGAAAGCCGGTCTGCCCGGTTAACTTCGAAGAGCCCTCATACCTGCCGCTGCCGGCGTAGCCGTCGACGTAGACTGCGCGATGTGGTGAGCGTGCGCTGACCATCGTGGCCCACGGCTTGAGGTAGTTCGTCAACACCCGATGCTTGAAGATGGCAGCCGGCTGTCGCCCTTTCCAGAAGTCCTCGTGCGCCGTCATGGTCGATTCATAGCAGGTCGCAAGGCCCGCTGTGGGCGTGTTTCGGGTGCGCAGCGCGAGGGTCTGAATCCGGTTCGGGCGATGCTCGACTCCCTACGACCGATTCTGGCGGTGCTCACCGGGCCGGCATCCGGTCCTTGCGACCCATTCGGCGAGTCGTGTCCGGGTGAGGTGGAAGTGCTCGTGCCAGGTCAGGGGTGCGTCCATGTGGGCGATGGTGGCGTAGGCACCTTCCCAGGCGAGTTGTAGGGCGGAGAGCTCTTCGACCAGCTCCCAGTGCTGGGCCCAGCACTGAGGTATGTGGCGTCGGTCGAGGGAGTAGTGGTCGGCCAGCCAGGTGACCCACACGTCGAGGTCGGCGAGCAGGGCGTTGTGGTCGGTGGGACTGTGCGCGGCCCAGCAGACGGGCATGGCCAGGCCGCCGGGTTGGGGCAGGACCGACGCCGGGTAGAAGGAGTCGTTGGTGTCTTCGGTGGCCTTTGGACGAGTGTTCATCAGGATCGGCTCCAGTCGTGTGCGTCAGGGACCGCTGCGGGCGGCGTCAGGGGTTGGTGGGGTGGTTCGGCGGCTCGGATGAGGGTCGGGCCGTCGGCGTAGTCGCGGTGGGTGGCGATCGCGGCGACCTGCTGAAGCCAGGTGCCCGGGTCGTCGTCGGGTCGGGGTCCCAGGGTGGTCAGCCAGGCGGGGTGGGTGGTGATGGCGTGGTCGGTCAGGGCGTGGACGCGTGCGGCGATGAGCTCGTCGACCTGGCGCAGGGTCTCGGCCGTATCGGGCGAGAGGTCCTCGGGCCTGGGGGTGGTGGTGGTGATGGTCTGGGGGTTGTCGACCTGCGTGTGCAGCCAGGCCTGGACGCGTGCGTGCAGGACGGCGGCGATGTCGATTGCCGGGTCGGTGGAGTCGCCCAGGGGGCTGGCGGTGATGAGATCCCGCAGGACGTGGTCCATCTGGCGGCCGAGGGTGGCGCCTCGTTCCAGGGCCACCAGCAGTGGCCCGCCCTCTGGTGAGGCGATGACAGTGTCGACCTGTTCGGGGGTCAGCCCGACGTCGTGCAGGGTTGCGGCCCAGTGGTGGGCGACGGCGTCGGCGAGCAGGGTCTGACGGATGGGTTGAAGGCGTTTGAGCGACCCGGCTTCGTTCTGCCGGGCGGCAATCGTCTGGGTGGCGGAGCGCTCGGCGCCGGTGGTGGCGAGGATGCGTTCGAGGACGTCACGCCCGGCGGGGGTGGCGTGGGGGTCGCTCAGGTAGTCGCAGGTGGGGTCGACGTCGTCGACGGCGACGTAGACGCGGTTGGCGTGGCGGCCGCGGGTCATCGCGACGTAGAGGTTCTCCCGGACCATACCCGGGCCGGCGAGGACGTGCGCGTGGTCGACGGTGATGCCCTGGGCGCGGTGGGTGGTCGTGGCGTAGCCGAGGTCGACGTTGACGGCGACGTAGTCGGCGGGCAGCACGACATCGTCGTCCCGCTCTCCGGGGTTTGTTGGGCCGTGGGCGCCGGTGCGACGCAGCCTGGTTACGACCAGGGACCCGTCCCCACGGGTGGCGGTGACACTCCACAGGTCGCCGTTGCGCACGAAAGCGCCGCGCAGTCGTAGCCGCCGATTGTTGGAGCGGGTCACGACCCGGTCCCCTACGCCGATGACGCACCCATCAGCCGTGGTCAGGCCGTCGTTGGCGACGAGGCCGTCGGTGACGCGGTCGTTGTGGGCGCGGGTGTTGAGCGCTTCGACGGTGTGTGCGTCCGCTGCGAGCAGGATGGCGGGGGTGCCGTTCTCGGTGTCGGCCTGCCAGGCGGTGTACGCGGCTTCACACATCACCTCCGCCGGGCCGGCGCTGATCCGCTCGTGGTCGGCGTAGATGTCCAAGACAGTCGGGTTGCCGGTCCGCAGCCCGCTGGTGGCGCCGGCTTCCCACCGGTGGCTGAACCGCCACAGCGATGTCAGCACCGACGGCCGGCCGCGTTCGGTCAGCAGGTTGAACGCTCCCCCGGCGTCGACTGCGGAGAGTTGGGCGTGGTCACCGACGAGGAGCACCTTGGCGGCGGCGGCCCTGGCTTGGGCGGTCAGGGCGTCCAGGGTGAACGTGCCCGCCAGGGACGCTTCGTCGACGATGACGAGCAGGCCGGGGCGCATCGTCCACCGTGCCTGCTCCGCGTGCAGGTTCGCGGTCGCGGTGTCGATGGTCCGCAACCGGAGCCGGTTTGCGAGGCCTTGCGCACCCTGACGGTCGATCGCCAACCGGGTCAGGTACGCCGCCCGGAGGACCGCGCCGGGACCATCCGACTCGTACAACCACTTCGCGGTGTTCTCGCACCCGACGCCGAGGGCTTCGCCGAGCTCAGCGGCGGCAGCCGACGACGGCGCCAACCCCAGCACACTGCCCCGCCCGTGGGCGGTCTCCCACACGGCCTTCAGCCCGGCCAGGGTGGTGGTCTTACCGGTGCCCGCCGGACCGACCAGCACATCCAAGCGACACCCCGATGACGCCACGGCGCGCACCGCACCCGCCTGGTCGCCGGCCAGGCGCACCACCCGCCCATCCGCGCGGGTCAACGGCTGGCCCACCCGGGACAGGGCGAGATTCCCGGTGGCGACCGGGGCACCGGTATCCTGGGCGGCGGCCAGCAGGCGGGTCTCGGCGTCCAGGACCCGGCGGTGGGTGTAACGGGCCTCCCCCGGCCGGGTGAACACCGACGACCCATCCGGGCGTTG
>Ga0209539_1001048_pt1 | contig 15309 bp, 13 predicted proteins | sample BarGraNGADG00312_2_FD_184499 | JGI IMG/M metagenome (GOLD analysis project Ga0209539, IMG submission 184499) | Arctic peat soil microbial communities from Barrow, Alaska - Barrow Graham LP Ref core NGADG0011-312 (SPAdes) (version 2) | ecosystem: Environmental > Terrestrial > Soil > Wetlands >... | reverse complement strand
CCTGGACGCGATAGTACGCGCGGGCGCCGAGGTCATCCTCATCGGCGAGCCCACCGCCGCCATCCTCTCGCCCGGCGCTTACGCCGAGTTCTCCGGCGCCTACACCGCCCGGCTGATCGCCGCCATACCGCGCCCCGTCATCCTGCACATCTGCGGCGACGCCGGCCACCTGGTGAAGGGGATGTGCGAGACAGGGGCACAGGGGCTGAGCCTGGATGCCCCGGTCGACCTGCCATCCGTGGCGCAGACGGTCCCCGGCAACGTGGTCCTGATCGGCAACCTGGACACGGTTTCCGTCCTGCTGGAGGGAACGCCCGAGAGCGTGAGCGAGAGCACCACGGAGATGCTCGAGTCGATGCGCCCATACAAGAACTACGTGGCCTCATCCGGCTGCGACCTTTCATACAACACGCCGGTGGAGAACATCGTCGCGATGATCGATACCGTCCGCGACTTTCGCTGACGGCTAAAGACAGAGAATGGGAGGCGGGAGTGGAAAACGACCTGCTGGGAGAGATAAAGGCCGGAGTCATCGCCGGCAAGCTCGGGGGAATGGGCGGCCTGACCCGGGGCGCCCTGGAGGCGGGCATCCCGGCGGGAGACATCATGAACCTCGGGCTGATCGAGGCGATGTCCGTGGTCGGTGAGAGATTCGAGAACAAGGAGTACTTCGTCCCCGAGGTCCTGGTATCGGCGCGCGCGATGCACGAATCCATGCAGGTTCTGCGGCCCCTGCTGGAGGAGAGCGGGGTGGAACCGCTGGCGCGGGTGGCGATGGGCACCGTGAAGGGCGACCTGCACGACATCGGCAAGGACATCGTATCGATAGTGCTGACCGGCGCCGGGTTCGAGGTCGAGAGCCTGGGCGCCGACGTGCCCTCGGAGAAGTTCGTAGAGGCCGCCGCAGGCGGTGCGGGCGTAGTCGGTATGTCCAGCCTGTTGACCACCACCAGGCCCCGGATGGCCGAGGTCATCGGGCTCCTTGAAGAGCGCGGGCTCAGGGACAGCGTAAAGGTCATCATCGGAGGAGCGGCCGTGACCGAGGCCTTTGCGGGCGAGATCGGGGCGGACGGCTATGGAGCGGACGCGGCGCAGGCCGTCCGGCTGGCGAAGAGCCTGCTGGAGATACGATGAAGCTGATCGACAGGCTTCCGACGGACCACCAGCCGGTGGTTCCGCTCATGGGATACCCCGGCGTGGCGGCCGCTGGCAGCACGGCGAAGGCGGCGCTGACCGAGCCGGCCGCCCACCTCGAGAGCATGATGCTGCTGGAGAAGAGGTTCAGGCCCGACGCGCTCTTCATGATAATGGATCTCACCGTCGAGGCCGAGGCGTTGGGCCTGGAAGTGACCTTCGAGGGGGGCGGCCCTCCGAGCGTGGTGTCCCACCCGGTAGATGACTCGGACAAGCTGACCCGGTTGAAGGTGCCCGACCCCAGGGAATCGGGCAGGATGCCCCTGTTCCTGGAGGTCGCGGGTTCGGTGAAGGGAAAACTCTCCGGTATGCTGGGCGCCTACTGCATAGGCCCGTTCACGCTGGCCGCAGAGCTCGCGGGCCCTGAGGACCTGGCCATCAAGACCATCACCGAGCCGGACTTCGCCAGAGCCGCGGTCGACTTCGCGGCTGAGGTCGGCTGCGCCTACTCGCGCGCGCTGGTCGAGGCCGGCGCCGACGTGGTTGCCATCCTGGAGCCCACCGCGGTCATGCTCTCGCCCGCTACCTTCGAGCAGTTCTGCGCCGGACCGCTCGAGCGCCTGGGTGCGACGGTGAGGAGTGAAGGCGGCTGCCCGGTCCTTCACATTTGTGGCGACTCCACCCACCTCTTTGCGCAGATGGCCTCCTGCGGGATGGACGGCCTCTCGCTGGACCACCCCGTCGACCTCGCCGACGCATTCGAGGCGGTCGGGCGCGACACGGTCGTGATCGGGAACATAGATCCGGTGGGGGTCATGATGGAGGGAGACCCCGAGAGCGTGTGGCTTGGCGCGAGCGCGCTGCTGGCGCGTTTCGGCGGCCTGCCCAACTTCGTGCTGGGGACCGGCTGCGATCTGCCGGGCGATACGCCTCTCGAGAACATCGACGCCCTGATGGCCGCGCGCTGACGCGCACCGTCGAATCCGCGCCGAAGATCAGTACATGACCGTGCCCGGCGGGATGCGCTGCGCGGGCGCTCCGGGGAAGGGGCTCGGGACGGCCTTAGAGCCCACCGGGAGAATGACGATAGCCCACTTCGTGACGTTACGGGCGGGGTCGTGCGGAACGAATTGTCGGCGCTCCTCGAACGTCAGCCACGCCTATCCTTGAGACAATGCCTTGTACTCGTACACCTCATCGGCGCTTTGGCCGGGAATAGACGGCAGTTCCAGGACTGGGTATCGATCCACCAGCTTCACCCTCTGCCCGTTGATCGCCTTGGTTAAGCCATCTCTCCCCATGTCCGCATCAGCACACGATCTATAACGCACGGAGCAGGCGAGACACTCGAAGCCGGACGCAAGAAAGAAGTTTTGACAGGCACTATGTGACCGACAGGCCTAAAAGCGAATCACCTGATCCGGTAGACGTAGTCGCTCCCGAACACCTTCAGCGGCCGCAGGTCATTGTTCTCCAGCGAGTAGTCGAAGACTCGCTGAAGAGTGGCGGGGTCCAGCTCGCTGCCATGCACGATGATGTACTTCACGCCTTCTTTCTTGAGGAAGGCCATCGCCTCTTTGGAAGGGAAATCCGCGGTCGCTTTGACGGCGTCGTAGTAAGACGTTGGTATGAAGCCGCTGTAACCGTTGAGCAGCTTCTTCCAGTGAAGTGTCGAAAAGTACGTCCGCAGCGGCTCCCGCGCGACCCACGTCTCCTCGTACTGGAGCCCGTCCTTGAATGTCTTTGGATTGTAGTTTGCCAGCGGGAGCTCGACAGTGGGAGATTCCCCGGGCTGGTCTTTCAACCAGCTGTATACGGGCGGGAACTCCGCCTTGAGAGGCACGGTATACATTGGGAGCGAGACCGACATCAGATCAACCAGTAGCAGTCCGACGATGACGACCAATGCCAGCGCACCCAAGCCGACATTCTTCCTGGCCGCCAGCCTGGTGAGGATCGCGCGCACCGCGAATGCGGACAGGACCGCCAGCGCCAGCAGCACCAGGATGATGAAGCGGGGCGGAACCCTGATGACCTTGAAACCGGGGACCACGTAGTAAAGCAAAGTGTACGGCATCGGTATGCCTATGGAATGGCCGAAGACGTACAGCCTGCTGCCGAGGCAAAGCACAGCCGCCACGGCCGCAAGCGTCACGTAGAATCGGACGTAGAACCTCTCCTTGCCCTTCCCCCTGAGAAACAGCACCACAGCGCCGGCCACACCCAGAAGCAGAGGCAGCAGCCCCGGGAAGAGTGAGCGTTCCGTGGGCCCAGCCCGAGTCGTCGTGGTCTTGCGCAGGCCCGCGGTGAGCTTTCCCCAGAGGAAGTTGGTGTCGGGCGCGATCGCGAAGTCGCGCACATCCGCTGAGAAGAGGTCGACCTCTCTAACGGTGCGAACGAACTTCGGGTCTTTCGACTGGACCTTCAAGTAGGGAATCGCGAACGGCGCGATGAGCAGGCCGGCGACCAGGAACGCGATCAACAACGTCATGGTCCAGCGCAGCGTGAAGCCCTTCCGGTTCATGACGAGCCGCACTACCAGGAAGACGATGATCGCGACCGACAGCATGATGCCGTAGTACCAGGTCGCCAGAGTCTGCAGCACCAGGAACAGGCCGACGAGCGCCGCGTTCTTCCAGCCGCCGTCTTCGCTGTACTTATGCAGGAACAGCAGGCATAAGGGTATCCATCCCGCCGCCGAGAGCTGCATGTGTCCCATGTGCGCCAGGCGCGGCACGCCGAAGGCGTAAGCAATGCCGGCGACGAAGGCCGCAGCCCTGCTGTGCGTGAGGTGGTTCGTCAGCAGGTACGCGCCCAGGGCCGCCAGAAAGAAATTGAATATCAGCATCAGGTTGGCGGTCTGTATGGGGTTCCCGGTGACGGCTAACACCGGTATCGCCATCACGGCGGTCGTCAACTGGAGGTCGGAGTACGCGAGCGTGGACTTGTTGGGGTAGTAGATGTTCGCGTTGAAGAGGTTGAACGGGTTGCTCTGAAGAGTCTTGATGTCCCAGGCGAGCGTCCATGCTCCGAAGGTAGGGTCAATCGGGTCCTTGTAACTCGCGTGGTCCCCTTTTGTGATCAGCGGGCGGGTGAAGACGCACGCCAGCACCAGGAACACGAGCACTAGAACAAGGCCTACCGCCGTGCCCTTGTTGGCTTTACTGCGCATGTGCCACCAGCGCGAGTGATTACGCTGAGGCCTCGGATTCTCTCGAGAATACATGACATGACGAAGTTTACCCGATATTTCATCATAGCCAATCACCGACTAAGACATTTTGGCCCCTACCGGGCCCTTTGATGCAGGAAGACCCTGGCTTCCACGTCTTACCCCAGGTCTCTTCATGATGATCGTCGAGAGCCATTGGTTTTTACCGGCACATAGCGAGCCGGAGAGACTGGCCTTCAGTAGGTTGGTTCTTCGACGGGGCTATCCACTCTTGCCGGGCCAACTCGCTCTTCCACGGGCTGCTCAGCCCTGGACGCCAGCATCACCGTACCAACCAGTATCAGCGCGAATGCCAATATGCGTATTGCCGAGAGAAAGATGTCGGTATTTCCGTTGACCTTCGGGAAGCTCTCGTTGAGCGCGACCATCCCGACCACGATCGGCACTATCTCCATGATGCTGTTGTACACGGGCGCCACTACGATCGCCTTCCCGCGCTGAAGCCCGGCCTGCAAGAGAACAAACGCCGCCACGTAGGCCAGGACACAGACAGTCAGGAATATCAGCGTCGCTTTCCAGTCGCTGGACCAGTTGATCATGACGAGACGGAGGAAGACGCCGGCTATTCCGTCAAGCAAGCCGCCCGATATGCCAAGGGCAACCGCGCGCGCATTAACCGATCTTCTTCCAATAAACACGGGGGCGGCGGCCGCCAGGCCTAGAATCACGATCGCGAATATCCAGAACATGTGGTAGTCGGGGGCGGCATCCACTACACCGCGCTCCAGGCTGAGACTGATCAAGATAACCCCGAGGATGGTCATCCCTATGGCGACGTAGTCCCGCGGTCTTACCTTCTCCCCGAGTTGCCTGATCGCGAGGTAGACGAGCAGGGCGATTCCGGCCGCGGTGATCGGCTCTACGATAGAAACAGGGACAAGGGACACGGCCACCGCGTAGAGGACGAAGCCCGCAATGTTTTCTACCTGCGCGCTCAACCAGGACCAGTTCGTGACGAAAGCCTTTACGACACCCCAGGAGAACTTCATCTCGATCTTCGGCAGGGTCTCGACGACGATCTTCATCCGGTACACCGCGTGGTTGAAAAGCAACGCGGACGAAATTGCGATTAGAATACCCGCTACCGTCTTCACGCGGCTCCTCCAGAGTGGCTGTCGACATCGTTCAGCGCCGTGCGGTTTTAGAGAATGCTCTTACAGTACACCTCTCCAGTCAATCGTCGGCCTTCACAATAAAGCTCATCGTCATCGGTGTGGTGGGGTCGAACCTGCAGATGAATCCGGAAGAGCACTGACCGTCTCAGCAGGAATCCTGAGCCTATTTCGCGTTGGGAGCCCCGAACCACTTCTGGTAGATGGCCTTGTAGGAGCCGTCGTTCAGCATCGCCGCCAACGCCTTGTTGACGCCCGCGACCATCTGGGCGTCTCCCTTCCTGATCCCGATGCCGTAGTTCTCATTGGTCTTGATGAGCTGCGCGACCTTGGTGTTGCCCCTCTGGTCGCTTATGTAGGCGTTGGTGGCGTAGTCGTTGATGATCGCGTCGATGGTGCCGATCTCGAGCGCCTGAAAAGCGAGCTGGATATTGCTGAACCTCTGTATCCTGCCGATGCCGCCGGACTTCTGTATCTCTAAGGCCTTGGCCTCGCCGGTGGTGCCTGTTTCCACTCCCACGGTCTTGCCGGCAAGGTTCGCCTGCTCCTTGATGTCGGAGGCGAGCCTCACGCAGATCGATTGGTCGGCGGTCATGTACGGGTTGGAGAACGATACGAGCCGGGAGCGCTCGGGGGTGATGGTCATCGCCGATATGGCCACGTCGTAGTTCCCGCCCTGCAGGCCCGGGATTATCTTGCCGAAAGTGGTCTTGACGATCTGTGGACGGAGCCCGAGCCGGGCTGCGATCGCGTTCGCGATGTCGACGTCGAATCCCACGAACTCGTTGCCGACCGTCATCTCGAACGGCGGATAGGTGTTCTCGCTGCCGATGAGCAGCACGCCCGGTCTGATCGTCTTGACCGTGGCGACTTTGGAGGTACAGCCCGCCAGGATCCCGGACGTAACCAGCAGCGCCAGAACGGCGACAACGAGTATCGCGCAAGTCTTAGGCTTTCCCATCGTCGCCTCCCTCCGCGGTTGCCAGCTCCGCTTTCCTCTTGTTCGCCGCATTCACGCCTAATATCGACAGTACCAGTAACCCGAAGAACAACACCGTCATCAAGGGCATCAGCAACGCGAACGAATCCGCGATAAACGTGTAGGCCATCACCCACGGCTCCTCGATGTACATGTAGGTGAAGCTCTGGCCAGGGACCTTGACCTGCACGGGGTCGAACGTCGGGCCGGGGAATCCCGTTTCGATGTCAACGGGGTTGATGTCCTGCATGCTGATGAGGGTGTACTGGTTCATGTTCCGCACGTCGGCGGTCTTCCACAGCTCGGCGCCGGCGGCGCCGGTGATTATCATTATGACGTCGCCGTCCGCGTCGGTCTTTCCCTTGGGCCAGAAGTCGAAGTCTATGGTGTGCAGGTGGCAGCCGAAGAAGTAATCGACGCTGTATTTCACGCACAGGTTCTTGATCTCGTCGGAGTACCCGGGGTTTCGCAGGAACTTCTCGGGGTCGTCTTTCTGGGTGCCCTTGAGCTCTTTCTTGCCCTTGAAAGGCGGCACGTGGCTGAACACGAAGCTGTCCTTGTAGCTCGTCGATTTCTTCAGCTCGCTCTCCAGCCAATTCAGCTCGTCGTCGAAGTACTTATTCTGGGCGACCGTGTTGGCCATGTACTCGGTGGATATGTCGGTCACGATGAAGTAGGCGCTGCCTAGCGTGAACGAATAGTACGTCGGCCCGAACATCTTCTGGTAGTTCTTGGAGTTCAAGAAGCTTCCGAACTTCTTGTCGTTCTTTCCCTGTGACACCTCGTGCGTCCCCGGGTCGAGGTCGTGGTTGCCCAGCGCGGTGAGGATGGGCATCTTGAGGTTTTTCACCTGGTTGAAGAACCTGCGGAACTGCACACACGTGATCCTTGTCCAGTGCGGTGATGGACCGCAGGTCGTTGGGGTTGATGCCGGAGCGCGGGTCCGCCTTCCAGGCCTTGCCGTCGAAGTGCAGGATCATCCCGTTCCTGCCCACGGCCCAGACATTGCCGGGGTCGATGGCGTGGATCGCGTTAACGCTCGTCGCCGTGCCAGCTTTCTGCACGGTCCAGGTGTATGAAGCCGAAGTAGACGCGCCGGCGGCGCCGGACACTGATAGACCCACGATGAGGAAACCCGCCAGAAGAACGACCAGGACAGTCATCGACACGTACAAAGAGACTCGCTGCACCGGGATCACCCGCCTCCGCCGTCTGGCTTTGTATAAGAATATCCCGAATCAAGGCGCAGGCGAAGAGATTCCGGTTCCGTAGCGCGCTTGCCGGCGGGACGCCGGCGCTACAAGCAATCTCCACGGTGTAGACTGTTGAACAGACGATGGAACCGGTACCGAGAGACAGGTGGTTATGTCCCGGGTACTTCTCATAAACCCTCCCAAAGAGGTCCCCCTGCTGGACTGGACGATGCGCTACCCGCCGCTTGGGCTGATGTCTCTGACCGCGGCCCTCGACGGCCACGACGTGGATATCCTGGACATGAAAGTCGAAAGACTGAACCGGAAGCAACTGCTGCGGCGGCTCAGCGGGTTCGACATCGTCGGGGTTTCAGTCCTGACGCCGTCGATCGACTCCGCCCTTGAGATATGCAGGGCGGCGAAGGAGTGCGGCGCCCTGACCGTCGCGGGCGGCGCTCATCCGACGCTTCTGCCCGAGGTGGTCGGGAACCCGGAGATCGACATCGTCGTGCGCGGAGAGGGTGAGTATACCTTCAAGGCGATCGCCGACGGCAAACCCATCGGCGCGATTCCGGGCATAAGTTACATGGACGGCACCCGCCTCGTTCACAACCCCGACAGGCCTCCCGCGGACCTCGGCGCCCTTCCCCCACCCAGAAGGGACCTCGTCGCCAGGTACTCGGATCGATACACGGCCTTTGGCAGGAGCCTCGGCGCCCTCAGCACCGCGAGGGGTTGTCCTTTCAGGTGCAGCTTCTGCTGCGTGCCCAATATCTGGAAAGGATACCGCGAGCTCACGCCGGGCGAAGTGGTTGCCGAGATCGGTCGAATGGATCACACGGAGATCGTCAGCTTCGTCGACGACAACTTCTGCCAGGACATGCGGCGGGTCGACGCGATCTGTGACCTCATCATCCAGCAAGGGTTGAACGACAGGCTGTACTCGGTGTTCTCCCGGGTCGACTCGATCGTCCAGCACCCGGAAGTGGTCGAGAAGATGGCGCGGGCGAACATGCGCGTGGTCTTCATCGGCATCGAGGCCGCCACCCAGGCGGCGCTGGACCGCATGAACAAAAAGACGAGCATCGCCGACGTCCACAGGGCCTGCGAGATCCTGGAGACGAACGGGATGCTCATATGGGCCGGGCACATCGTCGGCAATCTCGACGACACCTACGAGGACGTGGACGCCCTGATCCAGATGGCCAGGAAGCTCCCCGTGGACATCGCCGACTTCACGGTCATCACACCATACCCCGGCACCGAGCTCTACCGGCTCGCCAGGGAGAAGGGCCTCATCGACGAGTTCGACTTCGCCGAGTACTGCGAGTGTGAGCCCCACATGCACACGCCCCACCTCTCGAGGATGGAGATCATGGAGCTCCAGATAAAGGCGTACATGAAGTTTTACGGGCTGAGGGCTATGGCGAAGGGGTGAGGAAGGTGGTCGCGGAACAGGGAGAAGAGATGGATCCTCACCGAAAACGTCACCGGGATAAGGTCGTTCATGAAGTTCAGGAGGAAGTCAGCGTTCTACTTCTGGAGGACCTACAAAGAGATGGTGGGAAAGACTGAGGATACTAAGATACGGAGATACAGCCCGCTGGTCTCGACCCCCAAGGTCTACTCGCTGGGCGCGGGAATTGCCGCCGCGTTGATCACGTTCTGGCTGACGGTCCTGATCGGGCGATACTACGGGCAGTATTCCTCCCGTCCTCTAGCGTTCATCATCGCGGACTTCCTGTTTAGCGCGGCCCTGGTGGCGTTCACGATCGCGCTGGTCGCTACCTGGCTCGCCATCAGGTCCTACCGGAGAGGGTGGATCTTCTCGGTCCGCCAGCGAAAACCCGCTGGACGAACTCGGTCCATCGGGGAAGAATCACTGATGAACAGTGGTTTGTTCACTGCTATCGCCCTTGCGCTTGCTGTGCTGTTGATAGCTGCCGTCCTGCTGGCGGCGTCCTCGGCGCAACTCGATTACCGCCTTAAGGAGATTCTCGTCACGGCAATCGCTTTCCTGACCGCGCTGTTTGTCTCCCACCACTCGATACAGCTCGTCAGAAACGGAGGGATATCGAGGCATTGATCGCCGTTTTCAATTGCGGGATACTAGCGCGTTGACTGATAGAATACGCAGATGCAGCCACGATGGACGGAGTCATTCATGAGTAGGAGCGAGTCGTCAGGCATTGCGCGCCCTGGAGGAAGAAAGCAGTTCGGCGCGGGGTCTAAGGCGCGAGTCTCCGCGGGTGTCGCGCTGTTGCTGATCGCGATCACCGCCGCCTGCCTCTGCTTGCTCGGGTGCGGCGGCACGCAACAGAATACGAGTTTCTTCATCGAGAAGAACGTTGCGGTCCCCATGCGTGACGGGGTGATCCTGCGGGCGGACGTCCGCCGTCCCAAAGCCAGCGGCCGCTATCCGGTGCTGATCTTCCGCACTCCCTACGACAAGAACGAGGGCGATCGCGACAACGAGCGCAGCTTCAACGACGCGGTCAAGCGCGGCTACGCCATGGTCATCCAGGACGTTCGAGGCCGCTACGCCTCGGCCGGCGAGTTCACCGCCTACCAGAACGAGGGCAAGGACGGCTACGACACCATCGAGTGGGCGGCACGGCAGAGCTGGTCGGACGGTCGGGTAGGCACCTTCGGCCTCTCCTACCCCGGCGCGGTCCAGTGGCTCGCCGCGGTCGAGAACCCACCACACCTCAAGGCGATGGTCCCGGCCATGTGCTTCTCCACCATCGGCCCGCAGTTCATCTACTTCGGGGGTGTCTTCGAAGCGGCGTGGGCCAGTTGGTCGTACGTGGACATGACCCCGGACACGCGCGTCAGGAAGAACCTCCCGGGCCCGAAGACGATAGACGAGGCCAAGGCGGAGTGGAAGCGGCTGGGGGGCGACGACGCCATCGAAGGCTGGCTGCCCAGCATGGACATGCCATACCTGAAGGACACCGAGCCCTACCACTACACCTGGCTGGAGCACTCACCCTACGACCCCTGGTGGGAGTGGGGGAACCTTCGAGACAAGTATCCCGGCGTGAAGGCGGCGGTGCTGAACCTGTCGGGGTGGTACGACGAACCTTATGGCACCGAGGGCGCCATCACCAACTACCTGGGGCTCCTCAAGTCGAGGCCGGGCGCCAGTGACCCTCGCACCAAGCTGCTGGTAGGCCCCTGGATACACGGGGTGGATGCGACCCAATCCACGGTGTCGGGCAAGCGGGAGTTCGGCGCTTCGGCGAAGATCGACTACGACCAGGTCGTGCTGGACTGGCTCGACCATTACGTGCGGGGGATCAACAACGGCGTATCGAACTGGCCTCCCGTGAAGTATTACGTCATGGGCGACAACTCCTGGAAGACCGCAAGCACATGGCCACCCGCCGGACTCCAGCGCCAGAAGGTCTACCTCGGACCCGGCGACGGCTCAGGGGGCAGGGGCTCGATCGCGTTCAAGCCGGTGGTGAAGGACGGCAGCAGCTCCTTCGTGTCGGACCCCGCGAACCCGGTGAAGGACGAGTTCGGCACCAACTTCGGGGCTTACGACCTGCGCGGACTCGCGGACAGGCCCGACGTGCTGACCTTCGAGACCGCCCCGTTCACGAACGACAAGACGGTGGTGGGACACGTCGGCGCCGATCTCTACGTCACCACCGACGCGCCCGACTTCGACCTGTACCTGAAGCTGATCGACGTGGCGCCGGACGGCACCGCCTACAACCTGGAGAGCGCGGGGCACGAGGTGGTGCGGGCCAGCTACCGCGACAAGACCGTGGAGCGCAAACTGGTGCAGCCCGGCCAGGTGGTGAAGATCTCCTACGACAACCTGCTTACCGGCAACACTTTCAAGAAAGGACACCGGCTGCGCGTCTACATCATGGGCTCGTGGTTCCCGGTCTATTCCCGCAACCTTCAGACCGGGCAATTGGAGACGACCAGCTCAGGAATGAAGAAGGCAACCATCAACATCCTCTACGGGCCCTCGCACCCCTCGGGGCTGGTGCTTCCACTGGCCCCCTGAATTCAATTATTCAACCGGTTATCTGAGGAATCCCCCGAACAACTCCCAGAGCGCCTCCGAATCGAAGCTCTCGGGCACCAGGTTGTCGAGCGCCAGATCGAATACCTCTTCGGTCACCGGTCCTTCTTCGCCAAGGGACGCCAACGTGTCTATGATGCATTCTCGAAGATTGTTTTCTCGCTTGAGGCGCGCGACGTGGTGCTCGTCGAGGAAATCTATTATCAGTTCTTCTTGTTTCGACAGGTCGTCGAGTAGCTCCCTTACGGACGGGTCGGTAGGGTTCATGAAGATCGAATACACGGCCGGGGGGTCGGTCTCGAACCTGAACAGGATGGCGAGGATCGGGATCCTGGCCCCGTCCGAGCTCAGCGTGATCATCACACATTTGGTGTCGGGGTGACCCTTCCCTGAATCGCCAGGCGCCACAATCTGTTCAACGGTATCCACCACGTCCCGGCTCTCGTGTATCAGGAAAGACCACAGCGTTTCCTCCGCCGTGATATTGGGAGAGACAAAGGCCGTCCCGTATGGTGAAGACTGGACCATCTCCTCCAGTTCTGTTCTGTCTACATGCGGCTCTGTCACCCTGTCGCCTCCCAGCGTTGAACGCTCTGCGCCAATCCCCTCAAGTGAGCCCCGTACAGCTCACCAGTACTTCGCCTGCATGCCTGACCCCGTTTTCTACTTGGAAGCAGGCGAGCTGGTCGGCGAGCTCGACGAGGAGCCGGCCGGTTTTGCCGCCGGTATGTCGCTGGGAGCGCCGTCAAGCTTCAGCTGGTCGGCGCTGAGGTCGGTCCCGTAATCGACGATGGCCCAGCCACCGCTTTCTTTATGGAACAGGAAATAAGACGTGTCCTGGCTTGCCCTGGTAGCCTTGTCGAGCTTCCAGTTCGGGTCGCTCTTGCTGGTCGTCACAACGGTGAACGACAACCCGTTGGTGTCCACGCTCTTGCTCTTGAGGTAGTTCATCATGGCGGGCAGGGGCGACGACCCCGTGAAGCTCGGCTCCACCGTGAAAGCCACCTTGTTGCTGGTGCCGCCGCTGGTCGTGACCGTGACGCTGTAGTTGCCGGCGGTCATGTCCTTGGGGACGCCCGTCGCGATACCGGTGGCCGACCAGGAAGACGTGGTCAGGGTCTTCGACCCCATGCGCACCGTGCTCTTGCCCTTCGCCGTGCCGAAGTCAGTGCCCGCTATCTTGAATCCCGTACCTGGAAAGCCCGTTTTTGGCGCGACGGATTTCACCACCGGCTTGCTGACTCCACACCCGGCCGCAAGCACCAGGAGGAGGACGAAAACGGGCGCAAAGACGACCGCGTGGGTTCTTTTCATGACGAGCATCCCCTTCACCAAATCAATCCAGTGTGTTGGATATTTCTTTGATGACCCGGTTCCGTCCTTTGTGTTCACGACGTTATCTGGCACGAAATCAAGAGGGGCGGCCATCAAGACTGCCCCTGGTGCTTGTCTCTCCTGGTTCTTCAGTCCGAGAAAGCCCCGATGGTGTTGGTCCCGGCGCCCTTCTTGGACCATATGCCCAGAGGCATCAGCCAGGGCATCCTGGGCAAGGCCGCGCTGGTGCCCGTCCTCGCGATGCAGAGCACCTACCTCTGGAAGGTCGCGAGCATCACCAAGACGTTTACCGCGGATGTCGTCCTTCAGCTCGTCGGGCAGGGGAAGCTCAGCCTCGAGGATAAGCTCTCGAAGTACCCTTGGTCCGTTGGCATCGCGAACCGCGATCAGATAACGGTGCGGATGCTGCTTGATCACACCTCCGGCTTGCCCGACCTTGAGAACGACACCCCCGCGTTCCAGAAGGTCAGATACGGCGACCCGACCAAGATCTGGACGCACGCGGAGATCCTTAAGTGGGCCCGCACGCTCAAGCCGCTCTCGGCGCCCGGGACGGAGTACCACTACACCAACACCGGCTACTACCTCCTCGGTTTGATAATCGAGAGCACGACAGGAAAGACCGCCACGCAGGAGATACAGACGCTGTGCGCTGACAAGCTGGGCCTCCAGAACACCCGACTGGCCGACATGCCGGCATACCTGCTCAGCCAGCCGCACTCAAACGGATACCTTACCAGGACCGGCCTGCCTCCAGGAATCGAGCTGCCCAGCAAGGCCAACGTGATCGACGCCACCGGATGGAACACCACCGCGGGCTGGACCTCGGCCGGCGTCGACTCCGGCCTCCTCGACCTTAAGACCTGGATCGAGGCCGTCGCCACAGGCAAGCTGCTGACTCCGGCGATGCGCGCGGAACAGCTCAAGAATCCGGTGCAGATGACAGACAACCCCACTGGCCCGCATTACGGGCTCGGGGTCGCCATCACCAAACTTCCGGTGGGTGAACTGCGCTGGCACAACGGCGCTACCCTGGGCTACAGCAGCTTCGCCGGCAACATCCCCGCCAGTGGCATCACCGTCGTGGTCTTCATGAACATGATGCCGACCGCGGATGGGGATAGCACAGCGGCGACCAGCCTCGTCGCCCCTCTACTGACCGCGCTCCCGGCACCGGCGACGAAGTAAAGGCCCCCGCAACTCATCAGGACCTCGACGACTCGATTGTCCTGGGTATCCGGTTTGTCTACTTACCATCTCCAGATTGTTCCGAGTACCCCCCGATGGGGCGGAGGAAGGGCATTCTGACCCCGGAGCCGTGATGCTTAACAGTTTTCAAGTTCAGAAGCGTTCGTACTTATCAGGGACTGGCACTGTACGGGGTGGCACCCGCGAAATCGCTCGCCATGGTCGATGTGATACCCCGGACAACGGTCGGGTTGGTGGTAATGATCCCCATATTACGATCGGCATTGGTCATGGCAGTCGTGAAATTACTGCTGCCTACATAGACAGTATTGTTGTTGACCGAGATGGCCTTGGCATGGATATAGAGCGGGGTGTTCGGCTGATACAAGCTCAAGTGCACGCCGCCGGCCACCAGGGTGTTGAACCCTGTCACATAGGAAGAAGAATATGTCATGGTCAGATCGACCGTGACCCCCCTCTTGGCGGCCGCCACGAGCGCCTGCTCGATAGGCGTGCTGTCCAGCTGCTCGTCCTCTGCGTAGAGAGTGGTGCCGCGACGAGCGGACTTTATCAGGTCGACCAGTCCGGGCTGGGCGCCAGGGGACCAGATCAACTCTGAACCCTCTGGCACTACGCCCTTGGTGGGAGGAGAACCGGTCTTCTTAAAATCAGCATTGAAAGTCGCCTCAACACCAGACACCGTCCCGGGGTTATCGGTGATGACGGCAAAATCCCGCAACGCTGGGTAGTAAGGGGCGTAGAGATTGCAGGTCATGACAGCGACTTCCTTGCCGTCCCGGACAATGCTCTTCTGATGCCACAGCACTCCGGGCCATGCCCATTTCACGTTGACCCCATTCGCCTTGAGCTCGTTGTAGGCCGACTGGTTTACAGCTTTGCCGCCCCCGGGCGCAGTGTCCGAGTCGAACAGGACCCTCACTGTCACCCCTCTCTTCGCCACGTCAATAAGGGCGCCGGTGGCTGTGGCGTCGGACAACTCATACATGGTCATATCTACTGTCTTCCTGGCAGCCGAGATGAAATTGTAGATGGGCTGGTAGCCGGCCTGTGGCTCTTTGATCAGGGTGTAGGAG
>Ga0209539_1001047_pt1 | contig 15316 bp, 10 predicted proteins | sample BarGraNGADG00312_2_FD_184499 | JGI IMG/M metagenome (GOLD analysis project Ga0209539, IMG submission 184499) | Arctic peat soil microbial communities from Barrow, Alaska - Barrow Graham LP Ref core NGADG0011-312 (SPAdes) (version 2) | ecosystem: Environmental > Terrestrial > Soil > Wetlands >... | reverse complement strand
CTCCCAGAACACCCAGGCGTCCATGAAGAACAAGGCGACCCTCGCGGAGACGCTAAAGACCTTTGGGCCGAACGACAAGGTCGTAATCGGCAAGACGACAGTCACCGGTGACAAGGCAGAAGTCCGGGTCGACTACAAGAGCGGCGGGGGTAAGACTACAGACAAAGTCACAATCATCCTTGTCAAGGAGGGCGGCGCCTGGAAGGTCGACCTCACACAGTTGAAGTAGCTTCTGGCTACTTGCCCATCATCTCATTGAGCTCGCGCTTCAGGACCGTCGGTTCCCACTACTGGAGCAGGTTCCTACACGCCCTCTCTCAGCCGCATAATTCCACCGAACACAATCGCAGCTGCGGCCGCGAGCTCGAGGATGAGAACAACCCACCAGCTTGCCAGCGTCACTCTGAATGAGAGTGTCTGGAGAATCCTTAGCAGGGCCAGCAACCCGCCAAGTCCACCAATTCCTATGTATATCCAACTTAAGAACGGAAGATCAGCGATGGCAGGCACAGCGACCAACTTCTCCAAAACAACCAGCACCACCGCGGCTATCCCCAGCACGGGCCACAAAACCCCATATCCAAAGAACCAGATGAAGGATGCTATGAGCATCACTATTCCACCGATTGCGATGAGCCAGTCAGAACTTTCCAAAGCCGAAAAGTCCAGGCCACCCCCGGCCGGCTTTGCTCCCATCGGCCGTCCGTACTGGGGCGGTGCGCCGGGCGCCTGCTGTGGCGGTTGACCGGGAGGCGCCGCATAGGCGCCGGGTTGGGCGGCCTGTGGCGGGGCCAGGACATCCTGATCCCTCAACTGATACCACTGGCTGAGCCTGGCCGAATAGACGGTGTACTTGTACTCGGGCCTCTCGGGGTTGGGAGCGACCTGCCCGATGGTCACCTGCTCGCCCCGCGTGAAGGCCGGGACCCCGTTGATGATGACGTCGGCAGCGACCGTCACAACCGCACCTTGCTGAAAATCGGCCATTACCCCATCCTTTCCTCGTGGGCGACGGACTACTGTTCGGCTTGGTGAAGGATTCCACCGCCCCACCTCAATCCTGCCCCCTCAAGCCGGAGGAAGCAAGCACACACTCAATCCTGCCACCTCAAGGGAGAGGAAGCAAGAACACCCCCACCCCAACCCTCCCCCCTCAAGGGGGAGGCAGAAAGGAGGGAGATAATCAGGGCCCGGCCGGCGAGAGCAACTGCGCGTGCAGCGTGTAGTGCTCGAGCAGCACGACGCCGGGACTCCCTGTCATCGTGGAGCACGTTGCGACGGGGTTCTGGATCGCCAGGGGCAGGAAGACTTCCTCCGTCGCTGGCGGGATCAAGGGCTCGTCCACGTCCAGTTGCACATTGCAGCGCAGCGGGTCCTGGTTGCCGAAGAAGAACTGCTTGTACTCCTGACGCTGCTGATCGGTGAGCGCGTTGGTCCAGTCGGCCATGTCGGCCGCGGTCGGGTCCACCGGCACCCACCCGTAGTTGGGAAGGTAGAACTCCGCCCAGAAGTGGCCGGCGAAGTCTCCCATCAGCAGTTGCCAGCCCCCGGTCGTGCGCGCCGGGATGCCGAGCGACCTGCAGAGGGCGCTGAAGTACATGCTCTGCGCCCCGCAGTCGCCGCGCTTCATCCTGTGCACGTAGACCGACTCCCGCTCGCCGCGGGGCCACATCGTCGCGTGGGGCATGAAACTGTACTTGATGTCCTTGAGGATGTAGTCGTAGAGCTTCTTCGCCTGGAGGTAGGGGTTCTTCTCGCTCCCCACTACCTTCTTCGCCGTCTCCCGGATGGAGGGCGAGATGTAGGTGTTGCCGTACGACTTCGTGTACTGCTTGTAGAGCGCGCTGCTCTTGTCATATGCGCCCAGATTGTTCCGGTCCACCTGGAAGTTCTCCTGGTAGTGCGTGAACTGGAACTGCACGGAGACGTTCAGGTCGCTCTGCAACTGGTCGAGCGGGACCTCCATGTAGGCCAGGGAGATCGGGCCATTGATGGACGGCGGCTGCTTGACGTAGTTGGCCGGCGTGATCGAGCTGATGGTGACCGAGTCCTGTGGCCCCGTAACGACCGGCAGGGGAAACCACATCTTGAAGACCCCCGTCTTTGGCAGCTCCGTGCGCGGGACGTTGACGGCCTCGGTGCCCAGGTAAGTGTGGGGGTTGGAGTACGGTTGCCAGGTGACGGTCGGTCTGCGTATCACGGTGTTGATGAGATTGGTGGCGAAATCGCCCAGCAGGGCGTTCTTCTGCTGGTTGAGGTAGCTCACGTCGAAGTGGCGGGTGGCGATGTTCTCGACCGCCTGGTTGAAGTAATAGACCTTCCCGTCCCAGGTGGCCTTCTCCATCTCGCCCGAAGAGACCCACTTGTCGCGCTCTGCCTGCGCGACGGCCGGGTATGCCTCCGCGAGCTTCTTCTTGACATCGGCGGCGAGGTCGGAGTAGGTGACCTGGTAGAGCTCGATGCGCTGAAGGGCCATGCGGGCCTCGGTCGCGAGCACCGCCTTGCCCTCCTTTTCGAGCTGTGCCATCGCGGAGGTGTAGGCGGCGGTCGCCTTGGTCAACATGTGTTGTTCCTCGAGCGCCTGTGCTTTTTCGTACTGCTGCTGCCCCTGGGTCTGGGACTCGGCGCAGCCGACTGCCAGAACAGGGACGAGCAAGGCTGTGACGAGGATCAGGACGAGGACACAGCGGAAATTCTTAGACATTGCTCACCTCTCTCGATTGAGTGTAGGTGTGTTAAAAATCGGCCGGCTCGGGCGTAATCTTGAGGCACACGGCGGGGGCGTCAGCCAATGGGCGACCTAACTGCACTCTTATCCCACTGCCCGCCTGCTCCCAATCGAGCGGCTCGTCCCGACCGAGTAGCTCGACCCGCGTTCCATCGGCAGCCTTCAGTGACTCGATCGTGACCTCGGTGCCCTTTGGCGCCTCCATCAGGATCGCGAACAGCGAGCCCTGCTTGCTGGTGAAGCGCACGTCCACCTCGTCGGTCGTCCGCCCTTCGGCCCTCTTCCATGGGCGCGTCCCATAAATCGCATCGCCATTCACCGCGAGCCACGCGCCGACCCCTTTGATCCTGTCGACCTGGACCTCGGGGATCTCGCCCCCGGGCTTCGGCCCCACGTTCAAGAGGAGGTTGCCGTTCTTGCTGACGATGTCCACCAGCATCCGCACCAGCTCCGGGACGCTCAGGAAGTCCTCGGGCACTTCCTGCTTGTTGTACCCGAACGACTTGCCGATCCCCCGCACGCACTCCCACTTCTCCTCGCTAATTTCAGAGAGGGTCGTGTACTCAGGCGTCACGAAGTCGTGGTGCACCCCGGGCGGGCTCGTGTGCCCCTGCAGCCAGAGGTTCTTGGCATACCTGTCGATCGCCTGCCGGATGCCCGGCACGAACACGAGAGCCCGGGTAAACGCGTTGACCTGCCCCCACCGCTCGTTCACGACCCCGTCCGGCGTCTTGTTGTAGAAGTGCGCGAATATCTCGTTGAGGTTCGCGGCGCCCGGGTAGCCGATGTCGCTCCACAGCACCGAGGGGTCGTACCTGTCGATGAGTTCGATCCAGTGCGAGTTCGCGTACTCGAGGTACTCGCGGGACCCGGGGGTCCGGGCGAGGCTCATCGCGAGGTCGGTGATCGGCTTCTGGGTAAAGGTCCAGTCGTAGGGGCTCGAATAGTAGAAGCCCATCCGCATCCCCCGCGCTTTGACCTCCTCGGTCAGCTCTCCCACGACGTTCCTCGACGCGTGCAGGTCGGGCTTCATCGGGTTGAGGTGCTCACTCGGCCAGAGGAGGAAGCCGTCGTGGTGCTTGGTGACCAGCACGACGTACCTGGCTCCAATCTGCTTGAACAGGTCGGCCCAGCCCGCGGGGTCCCAGGCGTCGAGGGCGGCGTTGAAGTCCTTGGCGAACTCGTAGTAATCGTAGCCCGCGCCGTAGGTCTTGAGGTGGTGCTCGTATGCGGGGCTACCCTTGATCCTCAAGGAGTTCAGGTACCACTCGGAGTAGGGTTGGTTGGCAAACATAGCCCTGGTGCCTTCGTTCCTGAGGATGTCCATGATGTCACCCTTATCAGTCGGGGCGAACGCGGGCACGCAGGACAGCGACCAGTGGATGAAGATGCCGAACTTCGCGTCGTGGTACCAATCGGGGACAGGGTGCTTATCGACGGACTCTTTTGTCGGCTGGTACTCCATGAGAACCTCCGTTGTCAGACGCCGGAATCCTAACACGATTTCGAGCTTCAAGGCACAGGCACGGGATTCAATTCTCTGCGCCTGACAACCACGTCAGGTCATCAAAACGTGATATTGAAGCCCTCGAAAAAGTTGCGGCCACGTTGTAGAGCCCGACAACGAGTTCTGCTAGATTACATGTCACAGCGGCCTTGTACAATCCTGTCGTAGACAGCGCACAGACCGTCAGTCTTTGGGAGTGGTGCTCAATGAGTAAACACAAGACCAAGTCGGAAGCGCTTTCTCGAGGTGGTTTCCTCGGGCTTACGGATCGCCCCCCAAGAATTCTCAACGAGGTCGAGCTCACGAATCCATTCGTGCTGGCAACGATAACTCACATGCAGGATCAGTTCGGTAGCCCGGTCTTCGATCAATGCGTCCTGGAACTGACAGGCAGGGGAGGGTCCGCCGCATGTCAGACCTCCGCTCGTATGGCGATCGACCAGGCCTGTAGCAGACTCGATAACGGTCTGGTCTGGCAGTGGGCGCACGAAGCGATGCAGGCCCACTCGTCGCAATCTGGCAACTGGGCTCAGACACCGGAACAGATGGCCAATGCTTCATCGACGCAAGACCTGCCACCCGATTGGAACGAACGCAGGCGCGCGGTACTCAACCGTGATGGATGCAGGTGTGCCATCTGTGGCGGCAGCCTCAAGACGCACAGCGACATCCACCACATCGTGCACAGATCGCGCGGAGGCTGCCACCACTGGACTAATCTGGCGAGCTTGTGCCATAAGTGCCATCGAGTGCTTGAGGGACACGAGGGAATGAACCGCCCTGGCTTTCGCCTCGATGACCACCGACGCATCGTGCACTCCAAAAACTGCAGGCTCGAAGGCAGTGCAAGGGTCGCCGAGGATGCGCCCAACGGTTACCGCCCGTGTCAGAAGTGCAGGCCGTTTAAGGGCTCCAAAGCCTATTCGCAGGTCACTTTCAACAGTCGCCGCATGAAGCGCGCCCCGATGGTCATGAAGCACCTCCGACAGGAGCACCCTCCCTCACCGGAGATCGTCCGTCAGGCACGACTGCTTGTGCCCGATATCTGCGTCTATCGACGCGTCGCGCCACAGGGAAGGAAGAAGATTAAGAGGGGTAATCTTGAGGTCATTGGTGGAACCCTTCATTTGCAGAGCAACTTGATCAGCATGGAAGGCCAGATTGCTGGGGCAGCGCGATGAACGATTCTTCCAGTACCGATGAAGGTGTTGCCAGGACCATCGAACGTGCCAGGCGACTTCTTGACGAACGCTTTGGCTATACCGAGTTCTTGCCAGGACAGGAGCAGGCACTCCAGTCAGTGTTTGCCGGCCGGCATCTGCTCGTTGTCATGCCCACCGGGAGCGGCAAGTCGCTCATCTACCAGCTCCCTTCGTTGGTGGACACTGGGCTTACGATTGTCGTCTCACCGTTGATCTCACTGATGAAGAACCAGGTGGACGATCTCGAGGGTCTCGGCGTCCCGGCCACTGCGGTCAATTCCAGCCTCAGCCGCGATGAACAGAATGCCAGGCTGTCCGCGTGTGCGAGGGGAGACTGCCGGCTCCTCTACATTGCACCTGAGCGGTGCCGCGACAGCGTTTTCCTGGGCATGCTGCGCGGCGTTGACGTTTCGAGGCTCGCCGTCGATGAAGCGCATTGCATCAGTGAGTGGGGTCACGACTTCAGGCCGGATTACCGGAGGCTCAAGCAGTTTCACGAGCTCATCGGTCGCCCGCCTGTGACCGCTCTCACGGCCACCGCGACTCCCCGAGTACAGACCGACATCGTCCAATCGCTAGGCCTCGCTCCGGATGATACGGATGTCCACGTCCACGGGTTCGACCGCCCGAACCTCGAGCTGAACGTTGAAGTCACCCACAACGACAAGAAGAAGCTGGATTTCCTGTCACGGTTCCTGCGCGAGAACGGTGGGTCCGGCATCATCTACGCCGGGACCCGTAAGAGTGTCGAGGAGATCGTAGCGGCTCTGAGCCAGGTGGAGCCGAGCATTGTCGCTTATCACGCGGGGATGGAACCCGAGGACCGCATCAAGGCCCAGGAGGGGTTCCTCGGCGGGAAGGCGCGGGTCGTGGCGGCCACGTCTGCATTCGGGATGGGGATCGACAAGAGCGATGTGCGTTTCGTCGTCCACTACAACTACCCGGGGTCGGTCGAGCAGTACTACCAGGAGGTCGGCCGCGCCGGGCGCGATGACCTCGAGTCGCGTTGCGTGCTTCTTTATTCTTCCGCGGACAGGAGCCTTCGCGAGTTTTTCATAGACGTGGGCTACCCCGATGCCGGCACGGTCAGGAGTATCTATGAGGCCATCTGGAGCATCCCGGATGGAACAGTCCTCATGACACACAAGGAGATCGGCGGACTGTGCGATGAGTACGTGGGAGAGGCCCAGGCAAGGGCGGCTATCCGCCTCCTCGATGGCGCGGGCGTGTTGCGCGCTTACAGCGGCGAGCCGATGGTAGGAATCACCGTGACGCGGCCGTTCGCAAGCTTCAGCCGGGAAGTGCGTGGGTCTCTTCAGCAGCGCGTGCTCGATGGGCTCGGATCCTCAGTCGATCTGGAGTGCCCGGGCCGGGTGGAGATCGGCATCAACCGGCTGGCCTCCGACTCCGGCGTCTCGACCGAGCAAGTGAAGAGGGCGCTGACAGCGCTCAGAGACGCGGGGCTTCTGGGATACGAGCCACCGTTCCGTGGGCGTGGCTTGCAGAAACTCGTTGACCCGGCGCCGCCATTCACCGACCTGCCGATCGATTGGGCACGGCACAGGGCGCTCCGCCGGATGGAAGAAGACAAGCTGGCGGCGATGGAGAAGTACATCCTCCGACGCGGCTGCCGGCGCGGATATATCCTTCGTTACTTCGGGGAGACGCAGTCGTTCGAATGTGGTACCTGCGACTGTTGCAGGAAGAGCGTCTCGCTGGTCCAATCGGCGTCGGGCGTCATGGAACGGAACAGGAGTACAGCCCTCTCGGTGCTGGCGTGCCTGCGCTTCATGCAGTTCCCCATTGGCAAGGGCCGGGTCGCCGAGGTGGTCACCGGCTCAAGGCGCAAAGAGATCCTGGAGTGGGGGCTCGACCGAAACCCTGCCTACGGGACGGTTGGCATGAAACAGGACTACGTCAAAGGCGTGATCGAAACCCTCATCGACGAGGGCTACATCGAGCAGGAGGTCAAGTCGGGCTTCCCGATATTGAGGCTCACCGAACGCGGGAAGAAGGAGGCTGTCGGTGCCAGCCTTGAGGACCTGCGGAACCGGACAGCGGGCAAGAGCGGGAAGGCATCGAGTGGTTTCGAGATTAGTGCTGGGCGCGGGCCTGGCGGGGGCGATGGCGCGACCGGCGGACGTGTGGCTGGCAGGCAGCGCGTCGCGGCGACGACAGATGAAATAAAGCTCGCGGTGCTGCGGTGTATCGATTCGATGCCGTTCGCGATTGGAGTAGTCAAGATAGCCGCGGTGCTCACCGGCACGAAAGCGGCATGGACGCGCAGCAACGACATCACCGAGCTGGACGTGTACGACAGCGTGAATGCGACCCAGGAGCGCGTCCGCGACGTCATCAAGTCGATGCTTGCGGACAGACTGATCGGCCAGGAAGGTTCCTCCGAACGCCCCATCATTGGCCTGACCAGGGAAGGCCGGGAAGAGTTGAATCGCCAGAGGTAGCCGTGGGCTTCACGTTAGCAACGGCGGACCGGGCGGCCTGGACGGGATGACCTCAAGGAGCGCGCAGGACCTCGACCGCCGCCATGTTGCAATCATCGTTGGTGGGATCGGTAACCGAAAGCGTCGCCGGACCGGGTGTCGCCACGGCGCCGGGCAATCCCTGTACCCAGTACGTGTCACCGTTAGGGGTGCTCACGTCCTCATGGAGCATTACCTGACCGGCGGGCATCGTACGCGGTTTCGGGTCGGACCAGTCCGAGCCGACGGCTGCGACGAGCGAGTCGCGGCGCGTGGTGGTAATCGTGATGGTTGCCGGACCCGGGCGGCCTGACTTCGGTCCCACGCCGTAGAAGGCCGTGGCCCCGACGGGGTTCTTCGGGTCCGCCCCCGTGATGGCCTGGACCAGGACCATGCCGTTCGCGATGTCCGGCCCGGATGCTCCTTCGTAGTTGTCATAGTACGTCAACGCGCCGTTGTCGTTGTTGCGCGTGACGGTCACGGTGAACGGCTTTACGGGGACAGGTGAAAATGCGGTCCAGATCTCGGCGATGGAAGGTTCACCGGTGATCGACAGATGTGCTTCAGCTCGCCGGGTCCAGGTGAGGTTGCCTCCATCGACGCTCTGGATCTTGCCGTCGAGCGGCGGCCCTCCTCGCGCCGGGCCTTGTCCGCTGTCGCTCGCGATAAAGGCTACGAAGAGTGTGTTGGCCGAAGCGGCGGTCACGCCCGGGACCTGCATCGGCTCCAGGTGGGTTTGATCGTCGACCCACCAGCTGTTCGCTACTGAAAAGCCCGGCTGCTTTTTAGGACTCGTGCTCTTTGGGGTAGAAGACGTGGTCGACTTTCCAGCGCAGGAAACAGCGAGGGAAGATAAGAGAACGATGCAGAATATTGCCGCCGCCGGCCGAACCGAGGCACGAGTTTTCCTGACCCATCCGGTTCGTGTATTGACCATGTTGACCACGGCCCGATTCTAACACAATCAACAGGCGGAACTTCAGCGCCGAAGCCCACCGCGGAGAAACGTCGCTACATCGGCTTTCGTTGTGGTTCCTTCAGCAACCGAACGCACCATGGTTTCAAGCCCATCTTCATCGACCAGGATATCGATGTCGTTCATCGCCAGAAACACTAATGCCGCAACCGCTCCCGTCCGCTTGTTTCCATCGACAAACGGGTGGTCCCGAACGATGTAATAGAGGTAAGCCGCGGCCATCTCGAAGATGTTCTCATGCAGGTATCGATCAGCGATGCCAGCCCGTGGCATGGCCGTGGCTGACTGCAGGATAGCGACATCTCTGACGCCGGCGCTTCCGCCGTAGCGCTCCAGTTGATCTCTATGTATTAACAGTATCTCGCCGAGTTCCAGAAAAGCGGGGTCCACTAATCCGCCAGCTTCTTCAGCGCCCGGCCGTACTTTCGGTTCGTCTCCGCGACAGCGTCCTCGAACTTCTTGCGACGTTTCGCATCCCTGACAGGCGAAATGATCAGGACCTCACCGTCGGTAGAGATCTCGAGCGGCGTGTCTGCATCTATGTTGAGGAGATCCAACACTCCCCGCTCCATCACGAGCGCGAGACTGTTACCGTGCCTGGTCAGCTTCTTGATCATTTTCTGCCTCCAGAATCGCGTAGTATTAATGTATATACATTGTAGTACCACAGACTGGCTGGGTCAAAAGGCAGGGGACTCTGGTCTGATTCTTCGCAGCTTTTTCAGGGCGTCATTACTCGCACGGAATAGTAGAGCAGCGTTGTCAAACTGCCGCGTCGTGCTCGCCAATATGGTAATCTAATAGAGGCCCAGGATTGCCTGGGCACTGTTTATTCAGGGAGAGATTATGGAAGAACCAGTACTGACGGCCGACGGCATGAAGGCGCTCGAAGAGAAGCTGCAGTATCTCGAGACCACCAGGCGGCGCGAGGTCTCCGACCAGATGAAGAAGGCCATCGACCACGGGGATATCTCGGAGAACGCTGAGTACGACGAAGCCAGGAACGCTTATCTGCAGCTGGAAAAGAAGATCAATGAGGTCGCCGGACTGATTGCCAGGGCCAGGGTCGTCAAGGACAGCGACATTAGTACGGAGAGTGTAGGCGTGGGGTCCCTGGTGCAGATTGAGGACGTCGAAAACGGAAGCAGCAAGCAGGAATTCAGGCTTGTCGGCCCGACCGAGTCCGACCCCGACATCGGCAAGATATCTCACCTGTGCCCGATCGGGATGTCTCTGATGAATGCAAAGCTGGGCGACGTCGTGGATGTGAAGACTCCTAGTGGGACCAAGCAGTATAAGGTCACCGCTATTAATAAGTAACTGAAGAAGGGCCCCGGTCGTCCGGGGCCCTTCCAATCTCAACCTCTACAGGGGGTCAATACCCCACCGCACAACTCCCACCTGTCCAGCCCTGGAAGTTGAAGTACATGGGTCTCTCGGCGATGATCGTCTGACCGTTTGTGCACTCCACTATTGCGCTGAAGTCGTGGGCGTTGTCATCTCCTGTGCCCAGCACATCCGCGGGATGCACCGTGGCACGAGTGTTGGCCGGAATCATCATGTCCTGCCTGGTGGACTTACCGTCTCCCGTCATGTAGGTGATCTTGATCGCCGCGTCTCTCGTCCCCGGGTTCAGCATCGTTATGTAAGCGTCGAAGCCCGGACGGCATGTCCCCTCTGCGAACCTGAAGGTAGTCGCGGCATAGTTGGCTCCCACGGCGTCATGACCGCCGTCCCACATTCCCTTGTAGTTGAAGTACATCGGCCGCTCGACCACCAGAGGGGTGTCGTTCAGCGACTCCACCTTTGCGCTGAAGTCGTGAGCCGCGTCGTCTGCCTCTCCAAGCTTGTCTTTCACCGCGACCGTGGCGCGGGAGTTGGCGGGAACCGTGATCGTCTGGCTGTCGGTAGTGGAGTCGCCTTTCATGTACGTGATCTTTGTCGGCGAGTCCGTGCTGGTGGTGTTCTGGATGCAGAAGTAGGGCTCGAAGCCGGGGCGGCTCGACCCTTCCGCGAAGTAGAAAGTGGAATTCGGGGCCGTCGCTCCCACCGCGTCGGACCCGCCCGTCCACATTCCCTTGTAGTTGAAGTACATCGGCCGCTCGACGAGGATCGGCAGCCCGTTGAAGCACTCCACCTTTGCGCTGAAGTCGTGCGCGACGTCGTCCCCCACCCCGATAGTGTCTTTCGCCTGCTGGGTGTAGCGAGAGTGCTTAGGGATGACGAGCAACTGGGTAGCCGTCGAGCCGTCGCCCTTCGCGAAGGTGATCCTTACGAAGGCATCGTCATTATTGGGGTTCTGGATGCAGAAATAGGATTCGAAGTTCGGGCGGCACGTTCCCTCCGCGAAATAGAACTTCTGGGAGAGGCTCGACGCACCCATCGCGTCGTGGCCTCCGGTCCAGGCCCCGTTGTAGTTGAAGTACATCGGACGCTCGACGATGATATCCTGCCCGTTGGTGCAGACCAGCTTGGTCGAGAAGTCGTGGGAGGCGTCGTTGCCGACTCCCAGCACGTCCGCGGGGTGCAGGGTGCTCCTCGAGCGGGCCGGAACGGTGATGATCTGTGAGCTGGACTTGCCATCGCCCTTCATATAGGTGATCGACACGCGGGCGTTCTTGCTTCCGGGGTTCTGGATCGAGATGTAGGTTTCGAAGTCGGTGCGCGTGGTCCCCTCGGCGAGGTACCAGGTCGTGGACAGTTTTTTGATCCTGGCCTGATTTGTGTAGTAGCTTCGCGGAACGTTAGCCAGCCCGTCACCGTCCAGGTCGGGCATGTGGGCCACCGTGTTGGTCAGCGCCTGCCAGCACTTGAGTTCAGCGGTAGGCCCGGTGTGGAGGATGAATTCCTTCATAGGGTCGGGGTAGGTCGGGGGCTTGTGCTGAGCTCCGGTCTCGTCCCTGGGAAAGAGGCCGAAGAGCCCCATGAAAGCCCCAGTGTAGTAGTTTGCGGCCAGCTTGTAGAGCGTCATCGGCTTGAGAGGCTCGAAGCGCCCGGCGCCGTTGTCGACAAGGACGCTCACGACCTTGTGCCCGCTCGGAGCGTTGGGGTCGTAGGTATACTTCATCCCGGACGTCTGGAGGAAGAAGTCGTTGCGACCCAGATCGACCAACTGTTCCATCACGCCCCTGATCTCAGCCCCCAGCAAGTAGAAGCTGCACAGCGGGTAGCCCGGTGTCGTGTGGTCATACGGAGAGCCGCCCAGCGGCAGGGCACCATACAAGTCGTAGAAAGAGAAGACCCCCTTGGCTCCCTTGGGCAACCCAAGCCAGATCACCCCGTTGGCCTCGATGGCGATCTGTGAGGGATGGGCAGGGTCGACCTGGTTCGCCGTGGTCCGGTACGTGTCCGCTATCAGGTCCCCGAGGTTGGTCTCGCGGAGGTCCGGCTCGTTCAGCAGCGCGAAGCCGCCGTCTTTGTTGAGGTCCGTCTCCGCGAAGGGAGCAAGGCAATTGAACCCCAGATGACTGTTGATGGCGCCCAGGAAGCTATTGATGAGTGTGTCTATCGCGGGCACGGTACCCACCGTCTGGTCCATGTGGATGGCGCGGGCGTTGCGCACCGACACCTTGCTGGCAGAGGCGGGGGCCGAGGGGTTGAACTGCAGCTCCAGGTCGCCGAGGTATTCGGTCTGGGCCTTGGACTGCACGATGATGGTGTTGTTGGAACCCGCAACGATGGGCGGGTAGTTCAAGTCGTGGCTGTGTCCACCGACGATCACATCGATGCCGGACACGAAGGTCGCCAACTGCTGCTCCTCGAATGTGCCCATGTGGCTGATGCACACCACGACGTCGCAATGCTCCGTGTTGCGAAGGGTTTTGACCGTGTTCCCGGCCACGGTCACGCGGTTAATGAAGCTGGCCGTGTTATCGCCCGGCACGTTCCCGAATTTGAGCGGCGCCGCACCGGGGGCCACCTGCTCCGCTTCAACCCCCAGCATACCGAACATGCCGACCTTCAGGCCGTTGGAGAGCGTCTTCGTGGCGTAGGGCTGGAGGAAGAGGTCTGACCTGTGCATGTCAGTCGCGGAGAAGAAGCCGGTGTAGAGCGCGTAGTCGGCGCTCGAGGGGGCCGGCGGGGTACCCGTAAAGATTATGTTCGAGCTGAGAACGGGCAGGTTCACTCCGTTTCCCTTGGCAGCCGCGAGCTCCCCGGCGAGGTACTGTGGACCCAGCTCGATGTCGTGGTTGCCCATGGCTACGGCGTCGTAGCCCATCTGCTGGAACAAGGTCAGCTCGGGCGCCGCAGACTGCTCCAGCCAGGAAAAGAGCGTGCCCTGGGACCAGTCGCCGGCGCTCATGGTGAGGACCGGCTCGCCCGCCGCGGCTTTGGCTGTCTTGATGTCAGCGATGGTCCTGGCCAGCCGGGAGAAACCGCCCGTGGTGGGGTTTCCGGGATAATCGATGGCCAGGCCGTGCGGGATAATCTGTGAGTGCTCGTCATTCGTGTGCAGGATGGTAAATTTCTTGACGTTACTGGCTGACGCCTGCGGCTTGCCGGACACGCCGCTCACTGGCAACGTGATAGCGGCGCAGACCATCGCCAGCGTTCCGATCACGACCAGGGCTCTTGTCCAATGTTTCTTCAACAATCCCTTCACCCCCTGAGAGTCGGACATCCTTATCTAAATGGTGGTCATTTGTGATGACCCCGCGTGTTACGAGACGGCACCGTCGGGGTCAGGAAAGTCGAGATCGGATAGAAGTGATTTGAAGACCAATGTTCCCCCCGAACCGATATCCGCTGCGTGTCGTTGCCAGCACCAGTATACTATCAGGATTCGGCCCGTCTGTTGGTCGCAGAAGGATATATTTCCGCCGCCGCTACTGATGAACGGGGCTCAAAGCTCCCGGCCGGCGGCGTCGCCTTCGTGGACCGCTTCGAGCAGTCGCCGGGGCGACCCGGCATCTCCCACTACCTGGCAAGGGATGCCGGATTCTTCCGCGGTCTCGAGCAAGGCGTTCTCCGGCAGCGCGCCCAACGCGGTCACAACCATCTCGACGCCTTCGAGTCGCTGTTCCTCGCCGCCTTTCTCGAAGACCACCGCGTCCGGCTCTATGCGGAGGACCGTTGCGCCCAGCAAGAGCTGTCCGCCCGCCTTCCTGAAACGCCGGTTGAGCCAGTACTCGTGGGCCTTGAGATTGCCGACGGGGGCGACATCTTCTTTCTCGAGGACAGTGACCTCGACGCCACCAGCGTTCAGGAAATCCGCCGTCTCCATTCCGACGAAGCCGGCGCCCAGGACTACGGCATTGCCTCTGAGCGGCACTCTGCCGAGCAGGACGTCGCGCGCGTCGAAGACGCTGTCGCCCTCGATTCCCCCGATGGGCGGCACGGCAGGGAGAGCACCCGACGCGAGCACGAGAGCGTCAGGCTTGCCTTCGTGCAGCATTGGATTAGTGACCTCAGTGCCCAGGTGCACTTCCACGCCCGAGTTCTCGAGCTGGCGCGCAGCCCACGCCGTCCAGTCGGCAAGCGCCTGCTTGTGCGGTGGCTTGCTGGCGGACCGCAACTGGCCACCGGGCTCGGTTTCTTTCTCGAAAACCTCGACCTCGTGCCCCTTTTCGCGGGCGGCCATTGCGGCCGAAAGCCCCGCGGGACCCGCTCCAACAACCCACACGTTTCGTGGTTCTTTCGCTGCGGGCGGACTGCCTTCGTATTCCCGTCCGCACCCGGGATTGATCGTGCAGGTGATCGGCTTCAGCTCGTAGCTCAGGCGCTCGATACAGCCCTGGTTGCAGCCCAGGCACCAGCGGATGTCGTCGAAATCGCCGCGCTCGGCCTTGGCAAGGAAATCCGGGTCGGTCAGGTGCTGCCGGCCGAAGCTGATGAGGTCGGCGTCACCGCGGCCGATGGCCTCGTCGGCCATCCTGGGGTCGGTTATCCGGCCGACACCGATGACCGGCACGCCCGCGACCTGCTTGATGGCCCGCGCCCGTGGGAGGTTGAAGCCGGCTTCCGTGTCCATCGACGGGATGGTAAGGTTGCCGGGCGTCGAGTAGACCCCGACCGAGGCGTGGATGGCGTCGGCGCCGGCGTCCGCAAGCATCGGCGCGAGCCACTCCATGAACGACAGGTCGTAGCCGCCGCGAACGAGCTCGTCGGACGAAACCCTTATCCATACGGGGAAACCAGGCCCGACTTCGCGGCGAACGGCGTCGAGGACCTGGAGCGCGAACAGGGCGCGCTTCTCGTCCGACCCGCCGTACTCGTCCTCCCGCTGGTTTGAGAGCGGGGAGAGGAACTGACCGACCAGGTACCCATGCGCGCCGTGGATCTCGACCGCGTCGAGTCCGGCCTCACACGCGCGCCTGGCCGCGCTCGCGTAAGTCGCAATGACCTCGCCAATCCGCCGCTGGCTCATCTCCTCGCAGGGCTGCATCAGGGTCGGGCTGGGGATGGCCGACGGCGCTTCAGGAG
>Ga0209539_1001046_pt1 | contig 15323 bp, 13 predicted proteins | sample BarGraNGADG00312_2_FD_184499 | JGI IMG/M metagenome (GOLD analysis project Ga0209539, IMG submission 184499) | Arctic peat soil microbial communities from Barrow, Alaska - Barrow Graham LP Ref core NGADG0011-312 (SPAdes) (version 2) | ecosystem: Environmental > Terrestrial > Soil > Wetlands >... | reverse complement strand
GACCCAGTAGAGGACGTTGAGCCACAGCTGCCGATGATCGTGACGGCCCAGGAAGTCGTCGCCGAACAGATCCGAGTCGGCCGCCACGACGACGCGGCCGTCGCCGTGGGCGACGGCCGCGAGCAGGGCGGCCCGGGCGGGCTGCGCGGTGGCGCTCGTGCGAAGCAGCGCCGCGCCGGGTCCGTCGGTGACCAGCGTGCCGGCGCGGTAGAACCGCGCTTCCTCGACGAGGTGCAGCACGGTCGCGGCGCCGGCGCCGGGAGCCGGTTCGGCGGCCACCCACGTGGGCACGTCGCCGGCGTCGCCGTAGTCGAAGACTGTCGCATTCTCAATGCCGACGCCGAAGCTCGCCAGCAGTTCGTTGAGGTTGGCGCCGTACTTGTCCTGCTCGGTCTCCCCGAGCACCACGAGGCCGCCACCGTCGGCGACAAACGTCACGATGGCGGCGATCTCCTCGGCGGAGAGCACCGGCGAGCCGCCGGCCGTGCGCTCCCACCTGGGAGCGGACGGATGCGCGATGACGAGCACATCGGCGTCGTCGAGCACGCCGCCGGCCAGTGAGTCGCCGGTGTGCGTCGCGACCTCGAAGTCGCGCTCCGCGAGGGCTGCGGCGGCGGCGGCATACGAAGCGGCCGCGGGATGCTCGGGCCGCAGGGCCGCGGCGGTGTCAGGCCGGATCGACCACGCCTCGCCGTGGGACTCATCGAAGACGACGCGCGCCACTTTGCGCTGGCGCAACAGGGTACGCATCAATACCCTCCTCTCGCCGGCCACGGCGAAGCCGCCGTGGCCCGGCCGAAGAACCATGTGTGGTGTCCCGGTTGTTCCGTGGCCCGCGCCGGAGCTAAACCCCGGGCGTTGTACGAACGCACGCCGGGGCGTCGACGCCGGTGGTGTGAGCGCGGCGCCGTCAGGCGTCGAGCATCTTGGTGAGGACAAGTACCGTACCGCCGCCGTCCGGCTTGCGGAGGTCGAAGTCGTCGACCACGGCGCGGATGATGGAGATGCCCATGCCGCCGCCGCTCAGCGTGAGCTCGGGCATGGTCTGGCACTCGGGACAGTCGACGTCGTCCTCGTGAAAGCCGCCGCCCTCGTCGCGGATCTCGATGGTCACGCGGTCGTGATGCACGGTGAAGTGGAGATGGACCTGGCCCTCGTCGTGATCGTAGGCGTGCCTCACGGAGTTGGAGCACGCCTCGGTGAGCGCCAGTTTGAGGTCGGCGACGGCGTCTTCGGAGTAGCCGCGCGCGCGCAGCAGGCCCGAAAGAGCAAGGCGGCCGAGCACGACGTATTCGGCCTTGGCGGGGATATCGAGCTTCACGTAGTCGTTCACGGGAGTTGATCCAATCGACTCAGGGACTGGCGGGCTGTCCTGCTTTCACTTCAGGGTCGTGCGGACGTTCACGTTCTCCCCACACATCGCACACAATGTTCCCCGCAGGGCGACATCCTCAACCGCGTAGCCGGTGCGCCGCACGAGAAGGCGTTTGCAGTTCGGGCACACCGTGTTCTCGCCCTCGTGACCGGGCACGTTGCCGAGGTACACGAAGCGGAGACCGGCGTCGTGACCGATGCGCACGGCGCGCTCCAGGGTGGGGATTGGCGTCGGCGAGAGATGGGCGTACTCGAGGTACGGCGTGAAGCGCGTGACGTGCCAGGGCGTGTCCGGCCCCAGCTCCGCGGCGATCCATGCGGCGATACCGCGCAGGGTCTCGTCGTCGTCGTTGAAGGTCGGGATGACGTTGGTCACGATCTCCACGTGACAGCCGTGCACCAGCTTGGCGCGCGCCGCGGCGGCGAGCACCGGCGACATGTCGCGGATGCGGCACAGCTCCTGGTACTGATCGTCGCTGAAGCCCTTGACGTCGACGCGGTATGCATCGATGTGCGGCGCCAGCACGTCAAGAGCCTCCTCGGTGATGTAGCCGTTGGTGACCATCACCGTGTACAGGCCGTGCTCGTGCGCGAGCTGGGCGCCGTCGAGGATGTACTCGAGCCAGATCGTGGGCTCGTTGTACGTCCACGCCACGCCCTGGCAGCCGTTGTGGTCGGCCAGCACCGGCAGGTTGCGGATGGGCAACTCGCGAAGGTCGCGGGCCACTTCGCCGGGGTCGGCGTGGGCGATCTGCCAGTTCTGGCAGTGACGGCAGGTGAAGTTGCAGCCCACGCTGCCCAGCGAGAGCACCGTCGTGCCCGGGAAGAAGTGATAGAGCGGCTTCTTCTCGATGGGGTCGGCGGCCACGCTGCAGACGCGCCCGTAGGTGATGGCGTAGAGCGTGCCGTCGCGGTTGGCGCGCGCCCGGCACACGCCGCTCTTGCCGGGCGCGATGTGGCAGCGGCGCGGGCAGACGTGGCAATCGACGGCGCCGTCTTCGAGACGCTCGTAGAGCATCGCCTCGTGCTCGGGGAGCGCAGTCACGGCGTGCGCAGGTCGCGCAGGTCGCGGATGCCGCGCTGAACGACCTCGATGAGGCTGTCCTGAAGCTCCTGGTTGCCCGCGGCGATGCAGGCCAGCTGGTACTCGGCGCTGGAGCCCAGCACCGGCTTGTCGTCGAGGGGCCGGCCGGCGGCGTCGCCGATCGGCACGCCGGCCTCCCGGCAGAGAACGTGCACGGCGGCGAGGTCGTAGGGCGAGTTGCAGAGGACGTTGCCGCGCCCTACCCGACGAAACTCCGCCTCCACCCACGGGTGCGCCTCGATGATCGCCGGGCCGATGTCCACGTAGGCGTCGAGCTGGCCGGTGAGGATGCGCGTCACCGAGTAGGTCGCGGACCCGATGTCGAACGCCGCGCCGCCCACCGACGACACGTCGATGAGCTCCTCGAGGACGCTCGCCAGGATCACGGCCGGCCGGCCGCGGAAACCGAGCGTCCAGAACAGACTCTCGAGATCGGTGCGCTCGGTGGGGAGGAACGGGATGTCGGCGCCGGAGGCGCGCTTCATGCTGAAGCCGGCGCCCTTCTCGGCGACGAAGAGGTCGCCGCCCTTGATCTCCTGCAACACGCCGGCGACCACGTCGCCCATCGTCGGCGCCGGCAGGGGCGGCACTGCAGCGATGCTCACGCAGGCCGTCTCGAAGCCGGCCGCGGCCGGGCGCGTGCCATCGATGGGGTCGACGATGAGGATGAGCTCCGGTTCCGAGGCGCCTTGCAGGCCGCCGTCTTCCGAATAGAAGGCCCACGTGGGCAGTTCGTCACGCATGTACTCGACGAGCAGCTTCTCGGCAAGCTCGTCGATGCCGAAGGTGACGTCGCCGCCGACGGCGATGCCGGCATGATCGCGAGCGGCATGCTGGCCGAGCGAGGGCAAGACGACCTCGCGGAGGCGTCCGCACAGGTCGACGAGTCTGTCGGTCGTGTCGTTCACAGGGCGCTCCCGGGTCGGCGCTGCCGGCGCGGAGCAGCCGGCGAGGGCTATCATTCTACCCTGCTATACTCGGGATGCCGACCGTCGGCCCTCGCCCCGGGCAGTCTCCCGGCCACACGCCATGACGCAACCTCTCACGCGCACCGATACCATCGCCTACCGCGGCAGCGGGAGCGCCGTCTATCTGAACATCACCAACCGCTGCTCCTGCGCTTGCGTGTTCTGCCTGCGGGAGTGGACCGACGGCGTCTACGGCGAGGTGCTCACCCTTACGCACGAACCCGAGTCCGACGAGGTCACCCGGGCCATCGAGCTCGAGTTCCTCGAGGGCCCGGCCGACGAAGTCGTGTTCTGCGGGTTCGGCGAGCCAACCATGCGGCTCGACGTCGTGCTCGCCGTCACCGAGTGGCTGTGGCTGCGGCGCATCCCTGCCCGGCTCGACACCAACGGGCACGGGCAGCTGCTGAACCCAGACGTGGATGTGCCGGCGGCCTTGGCGGCGACCGGCCCCGGCGCCGTCACCGTGAGCCTCAACGCCGCGGACCCGGAGAGCTACGACCGCATCTGCCGACCGCTGTTCGGCAAGGCGTACAGGGCTGTCATCCAGTTTGCCGAACAGTGTGTGAAGCACGACATCGAGACGACACTGACGGCCGTCGACTACCCCGGCGCCGACCTCGCCGGGTGCGAGGCCATCGCCACGGCCCTGGGCGCCGGTTTCCGCGCCCGCGGTCTGGCTGCGCCGCGCGGGCGCGACCGTGCCGAGAAGGGGGAGGCGTGATGGCAGACAACGGGGCCCGCATCCTGGTGGTCGACGACGAGGAGGCCATCCTCAAGCTGCTGCGCTTCCCGCTCGAGAAAGAGGGGTACCAGGTCGTCACCGCCCGCGACGGCGAGGAGGCTCTCGAGACCTTCGCCCGCGAGAGCTTCGACCTCGTCATCCTCGACCTCATGCTGCCGCACGTGGACGGCATGGAGGTCTGCCGACGCATCCGCGCTCAGAGCATCGTCCCCATCATCATGCTCACCGCCAAGTCGGACGAGTTCGACAAGGTGCTGGGCCTCGAGATCGGGGCCGACGACTACATCACCAAAGACAAGTTCAGCCTGCGCGAGTTCCGCAGCCGCGTGCGCGCTCAGCTGCGCCGCGCCGAGATGAGCCGCAGCGCCGAAGCGGCCAAGAAAGAGGTCGTCAAGGTCGACGAGCTCGAGGTCGATCTGCTCAAGCGCAACGTCATCCTGCGCGGCGCCAAGATCGACCTCACCTACATCGAGTTCGAGATCCTCAAGACCCTGATCTCCCACCCGGGCCGCGTCTACAGCCGCCAGCTGCTGTTGCAGCTGGTCTGGGGCGACTCGGACTATCGCGACGCACGCACGGTGGACGTGCACATCCGCCACTTGCGCGAGAAGCTCGAGAGCGACCCCAAGGACCCGGAGTTCATCTTCACGGTCCGCAACATCGGCTACAAGTTCCGCGAGTTCTAGGAGGCGCGGGCGCGCCGGGCGCGCCCGACCTGCATGTTCCGCTCTGTCAAGAACTGGCTCACCATCCTGATCCTGGTGCTCGTGGCCTTGGCCATGCTGGTGGCGTACATCTACGTGGTGCCGCCGCTCACCAATAGACTTGACCAGCAGAAGCTCAGGGATCAGCAGCTCAACGCCACGCTGATCAGCAACACCGTGGCGGGCAGCGGGGTGTACTACCTGGGGGACGGCAAGATGGGGGTGCGCGACGACATGGGCCTGCGGCGCACCGTCACACTGCTGGGCATGCGTTTCAACGCGCGCGTCGTCGTGATCACCATGAACCAGGCGTCGCGCTTCGACTCGGGCGGCGTGGACGCGTTCGACCCGCGCGACTACCCCATGATCCAGCAGTCCCTTGCCTCCGACCGCCCGACGCAGGGAGTGATCACCACCTCGTCGGGCCGCTACGCAGCCACCGCTGTTCCACTTGCGGATGAGCAGAGCGGCACGGTGTTCGGGACGGTGCTCGTCATCGCACCGCTCAGAGACGTCGACGCCGCGGTGGCGGCCGTCCAGCGCCAGTTGTTCTTCGCCACGGTCCTCGTGATGGGCATCAGCCTCCTGCTAGGCTATCTGGCCTCGTACTTCATCGCCCGGCGCCTGAAGCGCATCGAGCGCAGCGCCGAGGCCGTCGCCGGCGGCGACCTCACGGCCACGGTGCCAGTCACCGTCGAGGACGAGATTGGGCAGCTCGCCGCGACATTCAACGTCATGGCCGTCCGGCTGCGAGGCGCGTTCGCCCAGGTCGAGTACGAGCGCGACCGCGTCGAGGTGCTGCTCAACGACCTGAGTGAGGGCGTCATCGGCCTCTCCGAGGAGGGCACGGTCACGATCGCCAACCCGGCCTCCGCCGAGCTGCTGGACGAGCCCGTGCCCGTCGGCGCCGGGCTCGACGAGACTTTCCCGGCCGATGTGGCTGAGGCGTGGCACGAGTCACGCCGCGAAGACGAGACGCAGGCGGTGGTGTTCGTGCACGGCGAGCGCACCCTCGAGGCCACGACGTATCCGGTCGCCGGAGCCGCCGACTTCACCTCCATCGTCGTCTTGCGCGACGTCACCTCCCAGGCGCGCCTCGAACGCGCGCGCCGCGACCTCATCGCCAACGCCTCGCACGAGTTCAAGACGCCGCTCTTCTCGCTGGCCGGCTTTCTCGAGCTCATCGACGAAGGCAACGTGAACGCCGACGAGCAGCGCGAGTTCCTGCAGCTCATGCGCCAGCAGGTCGACCGCCTGCGCAACCTCGCCGTGAGCATGCTCGACCTCTCGCGGGTAGAGGCGGGCTCCATCGAGATGCAGCCCGAAGACGTCGATCTCGAGGCGGTGGCCCGCTCGGTCCTCGACGAGTTCCAGGTGCAGGCGCAGGCCAAGGCGCTCACGCTCGCCGTGGACGACGGCGAGGCCGTGACGGCGTGGTGCGACGAGCAGCGCCTGGCGCAGGTACTGCGCGCGCTCATCGACAACGCCGTCAAGTTCTCGCCGCAGGGCAGCAGCGTGCGCGTGGCCACCCGCGCCGAGGCCTCGTGGGCGACGATCGTCGTGAGCGACGACGGGCCGGGGATCCCGGCGGCGGAGCTGCCGCACGTCTTCGAGCGTTTCCACCGCGGCAGCGAGGAGCGCGCCACGACCTCGGGCGCCGGGCTGGGTCTCTCGATCGCCCGCGAGCTCACCGAGAAGATGGGCGGCGGCATCCGCGCCGACTCGGGCGGCGGCGGCGCGAGCTTTTCCGTGCGGCTGCCGCGCGCGCCTCGGCGGCGCGCCCAGAGCGGCGATTCATAATCCTTAATCACTCCGGAGGCGTTACTCAACACGCCCCCGTGAGCACTTAACACCCAACGGACATCATCGTGGGCAGCGGGAGAGCGGCGCACGGCTGCAGCCGCGCCGAATCCGCACCCACCAGCTGTGACAACGAAGGGAAAGCAATGATCAAGATGAGAGGGTTCCTCGTAGGGCTCGGGGGCGGGGCCGTCGGCGCCGCGCTCGTGGTCCTCGTCCTCGTACTGGTGTTCAACTTCGGAGAGGTCAAGGAGACGGTCGTACAGAAGGCCGCGGAGACGCCTGCGGTGTACGCGCCCCAGGGGCAAGCCCTGAACCCTGAGCAGATCTACCAGGGACTCTCCGCCGGCGTCGTCATGGTCCAGTCGAATTTCGCCAACCCAGGCAGCAACGTGTTCGGCCAGCCGCAAAGCGGCCAGGCGCTCGGCACCGGCTTCGTCGTCGACAACAACGGCTACATCCTCACCAACGCGCACGTTGTGCAGGAGCAGGGCCAGACGGCCAGCAGCGTGAGCATCGTGTTCAACAAGGGCGGCGGCAAGTCGCAGCAGGTCAAGGCGGAGATCGTCGGGATCGACACCGGCAGCGACGTCGCCGTGATCAAGGTCGACCCCAACGGCGTCGACCTCAAGCCGCTGCCGCTGGGCAACTCCGACAAGGTGCAGGTCGGTGAGCCGGTCGTCGCGATCGGCAACCCGCTGGGCTACGACTTCTCCATCACGTCCGGTATCGTGTCGGCCGTGGGCCGCAGCTTGCAGGCGCCTAACGGCCAGACGATCCCCAACGGCATCCAGACCGACGCCGCTATCAACCCCGGCAACTCCGGCGGCCCCTTGATCGACTCCACTGGCCACGTGATCGGAATCAACGAGCAGATCGCCAGCGACACCGGCGGCAACCAGGGTCTGGGCTTCGCCGTGCCGATCAATCAGGCCGTGAGGTCGCTCGAGCAGCTCAGGAAGGGCGGAACGGTGAAGTACGCGTGGCTGGGCGTCGGCCTGAAGACCGTCACCCCGGACCTGGCCAAGACGTTCAACCTCACCACCCAGAGCGGCGCCTTGGTGGGCAACGTCTACCCGGGCAGCCCCGCGGCGAAGGCGGGCATCAAGGGCGGCGACCAGACCGTCACCGTGGGCGGCCAGCAGTACACGGTGGGCGGCGACATCATCACGGCCGCGAACGGCCAGCCCATCGCCAGCGCGGACGAGTTCATCGCGCTCCTCGCGCAGAAGAAGCCCGGCGACAAGGTCACGCTCACGATCGAGCGGGACGGCAAGACGCAGGACGTCACGGTCACGCTCGCGAAGCGGCCGGCGAACCTCTGAGGTACGCCACTGCACCCGTTGACTGAAGGCAGCGGGCGGGCGGCGCGGATGCGCCGCCCGCCCGCTCCTGCGTACGGGTATCCCCACTAAACCGGGTAGAGACCCCACCTTTTTTGACAAGCACGCGCGCACGGTGTATACCTGACCTCCAAGGTCGCACCGGCGCCTTGGGGAGCCGCCGTACCACGCCGCCGCGACTGGAGGGTCGTTTGCTCAAGCAGCCGCTCGACGCCCGCATGCAGGCGCTGCTCCCCGTCGTCCAGGGTCTGGCTGAGATGTTCGGCCCAGACTGCGAGGTCGTCCTTCACGACGTCGGCCGGCTCCCTCACTCCATCGTCGCCATCGAGAACGGCGCCGTGACCGGGCGCACCGTGGGGGACGTGCCCACCGACCGCATGCTCCGCAACCTCCGCAACCCCGACGAGACGCAGGACGTGCGTCTGTACGTCTCGTCGCACGACGGCAGGATCCTCAAGTCGCTCGCCGTGACACTGCGCGACGAAGACGGAGAGCCGTTCGGCTTGCTCGGCCTCAACTTCGACATCTCCGAGATCGTCCAGGCGCAGCGCACGCTCGCCAACGTGACGGCGGTCGGCCGCCTCGGCAGCAGCGCCGTCCCCGAGGCGGGCGAGATCTTCGCCGCCGACATCCGCGAAGTAGTCGCCGGCATGATCACCAAGATCCTCACCGAGATGGGCAAGACGCCCGCCGCCATGTCGCGCGAAGAGAAAATGGAGGTCGTCAAGCGTCTCGAGGAACGCGGCGCCTTCCTCGTCAAGCGTTCGGCCGAGCAGGTCGCCGAGGCCCTCGACCTCTCGCGCTACACGATCTTCAGCTACCTCAAGGAGATTCGGCACGCCGACGAGGCCGGCGAACGCCCGCTGCGCGCCGCCGGCCGCTCGTCCGGAGGCAAGAAGTGACCTGCGGCGGCGGCGCCAAGGTGACCGAGGCACGCCCCCACGCGGCCACCGTCGACGCCCTCTACGACATCATCGCCGGCTCCGGCAGCCGCTCGCTGGCCGTCATCGGCCTCGTGAAGAACGCCGGCAAGACCACTGTCGTCAACGCCCTCATGGCGAACTGTCCGCACCTGTTCGGTCTCACCTCTCTGGGCCTCGACGGCGAGCCCACCGACCACCTCACTGGTCTGGCGAAGCCGCGCATCGCGCCGCCGGCCGGGACCCTCGTGGCGACCACGCAGGGCTCGCTCGACCGCTCGCGCTACGCCATGGAGGTGCTCGAGGAGCTGCCGTTCCTCACGCCCCTGGGGCGCGTGATCATCGGCCGCGCCGGCAACGTGGGCCAGGTCGAGGTCAGCGGCCCGACGACACTGGCGGAGCTGCGCGTGACCATCGAGCGGCTTCAGGCGCACGGCGCTGAGCAGGTGCTGGTCGACGGCGCCATCAACCGCATCGGCAGCGCCTCCCCGCGCGTGAGCGACGGCGTCGTGGTCGCCACGGGGGGCATGGTCGGCGACACACTGGGCGACGTGCTCGAGGCGACGGCGGCGACCCTCGACATGCTGCTGCTGCCCGCGGTGTCGGACGCGACGCGCGCGCAGCTGGCGCCGTACCTGGCGCAGGGCGCGCGCGCCCTGTCCTTCGACGACCGCGGTGAAGTCACGCCGCTGGAGCTCAGCACCGTCGTCGGGGAGGGCGTCACCGTGGCCCGCGAGGTCGAGCGGCTGGGCGCGCGCACGCTGTTCATCGGCGGCGCCCTCACGCAGGAGTTCGTCGATGACTTCACGCGCGTGCTGCCAGCGCGTCGTGAGCTGCGCGTCGTGGTGCGCGACGCCACGGTGCTGGTGCTGCCGGCGGCCTCCGTGCAGCGCTTCCGCAAACGTGGCATCGCGCTCGAAGTGCTCACGGCGCTGCACGTGCTGGCCGTCACCGCGAACCCGTTCCGCGCGCCACAGCCCTATCAGCCCAAGATCTTCTTCGACGCGGTCGCCGGCGCAGTGGGCGACCGTGTGCCTGTCTTCGACGTCGTGAACGGCCGCGCTTCGCTGCCCGGCGAGGCGCGGCGGCCCGACGTGGTCTCTCCCTGACGGAAAGAAGGTGATGCAGTGAACGATGCGCTCCGCTTGAACGGCGCCCTGGTCGAACGCGCCCGTGCGGCGGCCGACGCCATCGCCGACGACATCCAGCGGCACATGGAGGAGCACACGACCGACACGACCGAGCGCGCCACGCTGCGCCTGCTCGGCATCGCCGGCGTCAACGAGATCGACGTGCCGCTGGTCAACGTCGTCGTGGAGCAGGCACGCGAGCTGCTCCCGGGCGGCATCATGCGGCCCTTCGTCGACCTCATGCTGCAGAACGGCACGAGCGCCCAGCAGGCCGCCGAGGGCGTGGCCGCCGGCGAGCTCGCCCTGGCCGACGTGCCGGGCGAGCGGCGCGCTGCCGCAGAGGCGCGCGCCGAGGAGCTCGCCCGTGAGGGCGTCGCGCGCATCGACGCCGTCCGCCGGCGCCGCAACGAGCTCGTGGCGGAGATCGGCGAGCCCGTGAAGCCCTACGTCTACGTGATCGTCGCCACGGGCAACATCTACGAGGACGCCGCCCAGGCCAAGGCCGCCGCTCGCGCCGGCGCCGATGTCATCGCCGTCATCCGCACCACGGCGCAGAGCCTGCTCGACTACGTGCCCTACGGCGAGACCACAGAGGGCTTCGGCGGCACCTACGCCACCCAGGAGAACTTCCACCTCATGCGCGCCGCCCTCGACGAGGTCGGCGCCGAGCTCGGCCGCTACATCCGCCTGTGCAACTACGCCAGCGGCCTCTGCATGCCCGAGATCGCCACCATGGGCGCGCTGGAGCGCCTCGACATGATGCTCAACGACTCCATGTACGGCATCATCTTCCGCAACATCAACATGGAGCGCACGTTCGTCGACCAGTACCTCTCGCGTCTGATCAACGCCCGTGCCGGCATCATCATCAACACCGGCGAGGACAACTACCTCACCACCGCCGACGCCTTCGAGAAGGGCTTCACGGTCGTCAGCTCCGACTTCATCAACGAGGCCTTCGCGCTGCGCGCTAATCTGGAGCCGTGGCAGATCGGGCTCGGGCACGCCTTCGAGATCAACCCGGCCAAACCCGACCAGGTCGTGTACCAGATCGCCGATGCGCAGCTGGTCCGGCAGCTCTTCCCGGGCTACCCGCTCAAGTACATGCCGCCGACCAAGTACATGCCGGGCGACATCTTCCACGGCCACATCATCGACGGCATGTTCAACTTCACCGGCATCTTCACCGGCCAGGAGATCATGCTGCTCGGCATGCTCACCGAGGCCCTGCACACGCCACTTCTCCAGGACCGCTACCTGAGCATCAAGAACGCCAAGTACGTGTTCGAGGGCTGCCGCGACCTCGCGAACGAAGTCACGTTCAAGCCCGGCGGCATGATCGAGCAGCGCGCCAACGACCAGCTGCAGAAGGCCGCCGAGCAGCTCGAGGAGGTTCGCGAGATCGGGCTCTTCGAGGCGCTCTCGCGCGGCATGTTCGCCGACGTCAAGCGCGATCCCAAGGGCGGACGCGGCGGCGAAGGCGTGTTCGCGGTCGCCGCCGATTACTTCAACCCGTGCTTCGCGGCGCTGCGCGAGGGCTGCATGAGCGGCGCGCCTGTCGGCCCGCCGCCCGGCGGCCAAGCCTCGGAAGCAGAAGGGGGGCACTGATGCTAGTACGACCGTACGGCGATACCCGTGACGACGGGATCATTCAGTTCTCCTTCACCCTGCCGATCGCCTACTCAGTCAAGGCCGCCGACGTCGGCAAGCAGTACCTGGAGAAGCTCGGCTTCCACACCGTGGGCATCGCCGAGTGCAAGGCCATCGACCCCGAGTACACGTTTTACGTGGCCTACGGCCGCACCGACACCGGCATCGATCCCGACGAGGTCAAAGGGGACTACCTCGAGGTCGAGGAGATGGACTACTACGCCATCAACGCCCTCATCAAAGAGAAGCTCGGGCGCAAGCTCAGCATCGTCGGCGCGGCCATCGAGAGCGACGCGCACACGGTCGGCATCGACGCCATCATGAACATGAAGGGCTTCGCCGGGAACTACGGCCTGGAGCGCTATCCCGAGATGGAAGCGCTCAACATGGGCTCGCAGATCCCCTGCGCGCAGCTCCTCAAGACGGCGCTCGAGCGCGATGCCGACGCCATCCTGGTGAGCCAGATCGTCACGCAGAAGAACATCCACGTCCAGCACCTCACGCAGCTCATCGAGCTGCTCGAGGCCGAGGGCGTACGCGAACGCTTCGTGATCGTGGTCGGAGGACCACGCATCAACAACGCCTTCGCCAAGGAGCTCGGCTACGACGCCGGCTTCGGGCCGCGCACCACGCCGCTCGAGGTCGCCGCGTTCCTGACGCAAGAAGTCGTCCGCCGTCACGAAGAGGCGTGAGGCGGTAGCATGCCACAGTCGATCATCAACCAATGTGTCGTGGAGCAGAGCGTGGATCTCGCGGCGGGGGCTGCAGCCACACACGCTACGACACGAGGAGGAAACCGTGTCTGACAACGACATCGTCATTCTTTCCGCGGTACGTACCGCACAGGGCCGCTTCCAGGGTGGCTTCGCCAACACCCCGGCCGTCGAGCTCGGCGCTATCGCGATGACCGAGGCGCTCAAGCGCGCCGGGGTCAGCGGCGAGCAGCTCGACGAAGTCATCTTCGGCAACGTCATCCAGGCTGGCCTGGGCCAGAACACCGCCCGCCAGGCGGAGCTGAAGGCCGGCATCCCCGACGACGTGCCGGCCGTCACCGTCAACCGCGTCTGCGTGTCGAGCGCCTCGGCGCTCGCCATGGCCGCGGCGGCCATCAAGGCAGGCGACGGCGAGCTGTACCTCGTCGGCGGCACCGAGAACATGACGCGCGCACCCTGGTTGCTGCAGAACGGACGCAGCGGCTACCGCATGGGCAGGCCGTCAGATCAGATCTTCGACGCCATGGTGCTCGACGGCCTCTGGTGCGCCATCGGCGGCACCCACATGGGCCTCACGGCGGAGAACCTCAGTGAGCGTTTCGGCATCAGCAAGGAGCTGCAGAACGAGGTCGCCTACAAGAGCCAGCTCAACGCGACCGCGGCCATCAAGGCCGGCAGGTTCAAGGACGAGATCGTCCCGGTCGAGATCCCGCAGCGCAAGGGCGACCCCAAGATCGTCGATACCGACGAGTGCCCGCGCGAGACGACGCCGGAAGCCCTCGCCGGCCTCAGGCCCGCGTTCAAGAAGGACGGTGGCGTGGTGACGGCCGGCAACGCCTCGGCCATCGCCGACGGCGCCAGCGCCGTCGTCGTCACGTCCCGCAAGAAGGCCGCCGAGCTCGGCATCAAGCCCATCGCCCAGCTCGTCAGCTACGCGACGGCTGCCGTGGATCCGGCCATCATGGGCCTCGGCGAGACCGTCGCCGCCCAGAAGGCTCTCGAGAAGGCCGGGCTGACCAGCAAGGACGTCCAGCTGGCCGAACTCAACGAGGCCTTCGCGTGCGTCGCAGCGCTTGCCACCCGTGAACTTGGGCTCGATCCCGACATCGTCAACGTCAACGGCGGGGCGGTCGCCCTCGGCCACCCGCTGGGCAACACCGGCACGCGCATGATCGTGACGCTCATCCACGAGCTCAAGAAGCGCGGCCAGGAGCTCGGCCTCACCGGCGCCTGCGTGGGCGGCGGCCAGGGCGCCGGCTCGGTCATCAAGGTAGAAGGCTAAGCGAACCGACGGAGGACGCCCCGCGCGCGGAAGCGGCTCATGCGGTTGAGCGCGGGCACACCCTCCGAGGGGACGGAGAAGGAATGAAGGAAGGCAACAAGTTCGGCGCCCACCGGGTCATCGAGCCCAAGGGAGTGCTGCCGCAGCCGGCAAGGTGCATCGACAACACGATGGAGATCTACGACAACGAGATCCTCATCGACGTCGACACGCTGAACGTCGACGCGGCGAGCTTCACGCAGATCGAAGAGGCCGAGGGCGGCGACGTGCAGAAGATGGCGCGTCACAGCCTCGACATCATCGCCAGCCGCGGCAAGCACCACAACCCCGACACGGGCTCGGGTGGCATGCTTCTCGGCACGATCAAGGAGATCGGCCCCAAGCTCAAGGACCGCGACCTCAAGGTCGGCGATCGCATCGCCACGCTTGTCTCGCTGTCGCTCACGCCGCTGAGGGTCGACGAAGTCATCTCGATCAACAAGGACACGTGCCAGGTCAAGGTGAAGGGCCAGGCCATCCTCTTCGAGACCGGCATCTACGCCAAGATGCCCGCCGACATGGACGAGGCGCTCGCGCTCGCGATCCTCGACGTGGCCGGCGCTCCGGCGCAGGCCGCCAAGCTCTGCAAGCCGGGCCAGACCGTGTTCATCATCGGCGCCGGCGGCAAGAGCGGCCTCCTTTGCGCCTACGAGGCCCGCAATCGCGTCGGCGTCAGCGGCAGGGTCATCGGCCTCGTGCACGGCGATGCCGGCAAGAAGCGCCTGGAGAAGACCGGGTTCTGCGACTACATCTTCCAGGGCAGCGCCACCGACCAGCTGTTCGTGTACGAAGAGGTCAAGAAGGCGACGAACGGCGAGATGGCCGACCTCACCATCAACTGCGTCGACATCCCGGACACCGAGATGGCCTCGGTCCTCGCGACCAAGGACGACGGGATGGTCTACTTCTTCAGCATGGCGACGAGCTTCACGTCGGCCGCGCTGGGCGCCGAGGGCATCGGCGCCGACACCACCATGCTCATCGGCAACGGCTACACCAAGCATCACGCCGAGATCTCTCTGGCCGACGTGCGCCAGAGCCCGATCCTCATGGAGATCTTCAAACAGACCTACGCCACCGCTGCCGGCAACGCCGAGCCGGTCAACATGAAGGCGTAGCACGCTGGGGCCGAGTGACGGCGGACGAGCGTCAGATGGACATGCCACGCAGGACACTCGACGTGGAACGACGAGGCGCTCGTGCGCGCGTCACGATCTGGTGCGGCGGCCGAGACCGCCGCGCTCGGCCGGCAGGCCAGGTCAGCCTGAGCAGCGCCGGCGGACGGCGAAAGCCCAAGCGCCGCGGGCGGCGAGCTCAGGAGGGCAGACCGGCGTCGACGATCGATATGAGAGCCAGGGGCCCCGGAAGGGGCCCCTTCTCGTTCGTCCCTGGCTCGCACGCCCTCGGGTATTTCACGTGAAACACACAACTGCACCTCGCCGGGGTGCCGGACCGAGGACCGCCCCGGGGCCGATCCGCGAACGCGCTCGGCACCGGTGTTTCACGTGAAACACCGGTGCCGACAGGCAGTCGAGCAACAGAAAGGCGGCGGGGCGGGCGCCTTCTCGCGCCCG
>Ga0209539_1001043_pt1 | contig 15349 bp, 13 predicted proteins | sample BarGraNGADG00312_2_FD_184499 | JGI IMG/M metagenome (GOLD analysis project Ga0209539, IMG submission 184499) | Arctic peat soil microbial communities from Barrow, Alaska - Barrow Graham LP Ref core NGADG0011-312 (SPAdes) (version 2) | ecosystem: Environmental > Terrestrial > Soil > Wetlands >... | reverse complement strand
ATGCGCCAGCCATCGTCGCGGTCGATGAGTCCCATCACGAACCTCCAGGTAGCCGTTTCGAGCGGCTCGCTCAGGGAGTGGTTCGCCGGCGGCTCCAGACCTCCTACAGGGATAGGTCCTTAGACTTCGACTCGGCGAGATGAGCTGACGGTCGCCCCACCGTGACGCTGCGAGTCACCTGCGGCGTGCGCTGCTGTGACAGCGTCGACGATCTCGCGGATCCGATGGGCGAACGCCTGGGGGGTGTGCTCTTTCAGAATGTGATCCTGTATGGCGTTCGCTGAGTCGGTGCACAGCTGTTCGTCCGCCCACAGCGCGCTGATGCGGTCCGCAAGAGCGCAATGGTCGCCGACCTCGACCAGAAGGTCCCAGCGGTCCTTGGGATAGTACGGCTCGGTCGCTGGAGTCCTGGTGCTGATGATGGGTCGGCCCATCAACGACGAGAGGATGAGGACCACGAGGCCGGATGTGATGCGGCTCGACAGGCATACTATCTCGATGCGCGCCCTGCGCGCCGTCTCCCAGAAGAAGTCCTCGGGAGTATCGAAGAGCACCTCGACGTTCTTCGGCACGGCGATGTGCGTCGGCCAATCGCCTTGACGGGCGATGACACGGAACGGGATCTCCGGAAGGGATGCGGCAGCTCGCAGGAGGGTGGTCCAGTCACGGGCAGCAGTGCCGCCCGCGAAGACGTACCCATCCTCGGGTTGTCCCGGGGTTGCCTTGTCCCCGAGCCATTTGGGGAGCCAGCAGTCGGATAGCACGTGGATCTGCTGGGGTTGAATCCCGAAGAGGGACGCGTACGACCGGCGAAGCCATTCCGAGTTCACCGTCACTGTCAGATTCGACCCTGCGAACGCTGCTCGGAAGAGTCGATCGCGGACACGACCGCGCAGACCAGGCTGAGGAAAGGCGATCAAGTTCAATGCGACAATCGGCACTCGCCTGGCGGTCCAGACTCTCCCGAGAAGCGCCGACAAGATCCCCTCTCGCGGGCTCCACAGCAGCAGCGGCGCCTCATGATCGCGGGCCAGGGCAGTTGCCTTCCACACGTTCGCCAGAGTCCTGAATACTCCGTCAGGCACGCGGAAGCCCCCCAGGCGCAGATCGCCATCGTCGTAGGCGACGATGCGCACGCCTTCTTCCGCGAGCTGGTCGGCGAGCCATTCGTGCCGCGCGCGCCCGAGGACGACAGTGGTCGAGTTGCGGGATATCCCTTGCGGGTCGGTCACGTGGATCATGCGCGCAATCGTACCCCAACCACTTGCCACGCATCGTGCCGTTGTTGCGATGACACACGACGGCGATCAGGGGCTGACTGGGGTCCGCCGCCGGGAGGATGGTGAAAGAGGGCTTACGTGAGCGGGGGGCGGGCGTCCGGAAGGGGAGCCCCGCGCGTCGGCGCTCCGAAAACGGCCGGCGCCGGCGGCGCAGCGCCGGCGGCCGGCGCTGGCCGGAGCGTCAGCCGAGGATGACGGCGATTCCCTCGACGAGCTTGGCCTTGAGTATACCGCCAACAATCCGGCGCTTGGCCTCGCCGGCCTGGAAGGCGAGGACCGTCGGCATGTTCATCATGCTGAACTTCTGCGCCACGGCCGGCGCCTCGTCGTCAGCCTCGCCGTCTTCGACGCAACGCTGCTGCTCTGGCGCCTCGCCTCCGGAGAGAAGACCACGGCGGCCGAGTAACTGGGCAACCAGAGCGACTGCGTTACTGGTGTCCGTCGCCAGCTGAGATCGGGTGATATGGACTGGCGCTACCTGGGAGGAGCTTGTGCGGTCATCGCCAGTCAGGGATGCGGGCTCAGGCGAGGACGCAGTGAAGACGGAGTCCGTTTCCAGGCCGCCAGCGCAACTCCCGAGCAGGAGGCCAGCCATGTTTGGTGACAAGGAGAGGCATCGGCGTCGCACCAGCAGCATCATCGGCGGCCTGATCCTCGCGCTCATCGTCATTGGCATTGTGAGCGCGCTCGCCCGCCCCCTCCCCGTGGGGGCAGCCGTCGATACCGCCCCCGGCCACGCCGGTGAAGCTCATCTTCATCCATCACTCCACGGGCGAGGCCTGGCTCGCCGACGGCCACGGCGGCCTCGGCATCGCGCTGCGCGACAACGACTACTTCGTCAGCGACACGAACTATGGCTGGGCTCCGGGCTCGATCGGCGACACCACCGACTTCGGCCACCGGTGGACCTGGTTCCGCGGCCCGTCCTCGCCCACCTATCTCGCCGCTCTCTACGCCGAGAGCGGCCAGCACTCCAACGGCTACTCCCGCCTCGCCACCGACCCCGGCGGGCCCAACGAGATCGTCATGTTCAAGAGTTGCTTCCCCAACTCCCTGCTGATAGGCCCCAACGAGCCTGTGCCCGCAATCGCGGACAACCCGCTGAAGGGACAGGCGTGGGGCAACGGCGACTACTGGCACGACTACACGGTCGCCAACGCCAAGGGCATCTATCTCGACTTGCTCGAGTACTTCGCTGCCCACACCGACAAGCTGTTCGTGGCCATCGTCGCGCCGCCCGTCACGAGTCCCGACACGCCCAGCGCCCGGGCGCTCGCCGACTGGCAGGTCGACCACTGGCTGCAGGACTCCGGCTACACCGCCGGCAACGTGCTGGTCTTCGACTCCTACACGGTGCTGAGCAGCAAGACCGGCGACGGTGCGAGAGACGTGGGCCTGACCACGGGCATCCATCACCGCGTGTGGAACGGCGCCGTCCAGCACAAGACAGACGACGGCACCGACCGCCTCGCGTACCCGAGCGCCGGCGGCGACACCCACCCCAACGCCGCCGGCAGCCAGAAGGCGACGGCTGAGTTCGTCCCGCTGCTCAACGCCGCCTACGACGTCTGCGTGGGCAACGGCGGCGCGAACACGATCGGGCCGAGGACCGTCGCGCCGCGCGACGCGAGCGTGAAGAAGGGCCAGCGGGCGACGCTGTACTACGGCGTGACCGACAACGTCTCGGCGAGCGTCCCCGCGACCGTTCGCATCCGCACGCGTGCCGGCGTGCTCAAGAAGACGCTCGCACTCGGCCTCAGGAGCACGGGGCCCGAGCGCCACGTCCATTTCACATGCCGTCTCACGCGGGGCGTCTACCGATTCATGGTCGACGCCCGCGACCTCAGCGGCAACTCTGCGCAGACGCCGCTTGGGAGCAACCGGCTGACGGTGTGGTACGGGCAGAGGTAGACTGCCAGGAGCGCCGGCGCCGCGCGAGCCGTCCCGCCGCGTTGCCGACTCGAAAGATGGAAGCTATGGGGCACGGGCTCATGGTCATCGCCGTCGCGCCGCCCCTCCTCGAACTTGCGGCTGCTTCGCGGCACAACATATCCTGACTGCTAGAGTGTGCCACCAGACAGAGTCCGCCATCCAGCGTCAGAAAAGGCTCACAGTGACGACAGACACTCAGAGCGCTCAGCCCAGCGCGAGTCCGACGCTCGTGATCGAGCCCTCGAAGGGTTGGGTGAGGCTGGGCCTCGGCGAGCTATGGCAGTACCGCGAACTCCTGTACTTCCTCACCTGGAAGAACATCCTCGTGCGCTACAAGCAGGCCATCCTCGGCTTGCTGTGGGCCGTGTTGAACCCCGTCATCACGATGGTCGTCTTCACGGTCGTGTTCAACAAGCTGCTCGGCGTGAGCAGTGGCTCCTACGGCGTCCCCTACGCCGTGTTCACCTTCACGGGCCTGCTGCCCTGGAACCTGTTCGCCGGATCCCTCTCGAGCGCGGGCAACAGTGTGGTGGGCAACTCCAACCTCATCACCAAGGTCTACTTCCCCCGCCTTGTGATACCGTCGAGCGCTGTGCTCGGCACGCTGCCCGACTTCCTCATTGGCTTCGCCGTGCTGGTGGTGCTGATGGCCGTCTACCAGGTGGCCCCCACCTGGAACGTGGTCTTCCTGCCGTTCTTCGTCCTCCTCGCGCTGGTCACGGCACTGGGCGTCTCCCTGTGGCTCAGCGCCCTCTACGTGCTCTACCGTGACGTGCAGTACATCATCCCGTTCCTTGTGCAGCTATGGTTCTTCCTCACTCCGGTCTTCTATCCCACGAGCGAGATCCCGTCCGGCTGGCCGAGTGTGATCTACAATCTCAACCCCATGACAGGAGTCGTCGGCGGCTTCCGCTGGGCGCTCTTGGGCCAGCAGGCTCCAGGCACGATGTTCTGGCTGTCGGCCGCCATGTCGTTGGTCATCTTCGTGGGCGGTCTCTACTACTTCCGGCGCATGGAACGGGTCTTCGCGGACATCGTATGAGTACCGCGATCAGCATCTCCGGGCTCGGCAAGCGGTACATGATCGGCGCCACACAAGAGCGAGCGGGGACCCTGCGCGACGCCATCACGAACGCCGTCTCGGCACCCGTGCGCAGGCTGCGCCACGCCGGTTCATCCACCGGCCGAGTGAGCGAGCTCTGGGCCCTCCGGGACGTGAGCTTCGAGGTGGACGCCGGTCAAGTCATCGGCATCATCGGCCGAAACGGCGCCGGCAAGAGCACGCTGCTTAAGATTCTCTCGCGCATCACCGAGCCGACGACGGGCCGCATCGCGCTTCACGGGAGGGTCGGCAGCCTGCTCGAAGTGGGCACAGGGTTTCATCAGGAACTGAGTGGTCGCGAGAACATCTACCTCAACGGCGCCATCCTGGGCATGACCCGGGCGGAGATCAGGCGCAAGTTCGACGACATCGTCGACTTCTCCGAGATCGCAGAGTTCCTGGACACGCCGGTCAAGCGCTATTCCACCGGCATGTTCGTGCGCCTTGCCTTCGCCGTCGCCGCCCACCTGGAGCCCGAGATCCTGCTCGTCGACGAGGTCCTCTCGGTCGGTGACCTCGGCTTCCAGCGCAAGTGCCTGGGGCAGATGGAGCAGATCGCCGGCGCAGGACGGACGGTCGTCTTCGTCAGCCACAACATGGGGGCCGTGCGCAGCCTCTGCTCCCGCGTCGTAGACATCGAGGCGGGCCACGTGGTGGCAGATGGTCCTCCGGATGAGACCGTCAATGGCTACATCGCCAACCAGATGGCGACGGGGGGCGCGGTGCTGCACCTGCCACGACCTCTGGGCGAGCCCGACTATCTGCTCATCACCGCGGTTCGGGTGGTCGATGAGGCTGGCAGAACGGAGGGGCCGTTCCACAGCAGCCGACCCATCGCCGTCGAGATCGACATCGACGTCGCGAGAGAGAACGCAGCCTACCAGGTCGGCTTCGACCTGCTATCCGGCGAAGGTCTCCTGCTGCGCAGCTGGCACACTGACGGACTGCCGGAGGACTGGCCGCCAGTCACCACGGGTCGCAGCACCCTGCGCTGCGAGCTCCCGGCCGGCCTTCTCAACGACGGTAGGTACGGCGTCGCGCCTCGGGCCGATTTGTACCAGAGCAGTTGGCTCGTGCATGGCGACGATGCGATCTGGTTCGATGTGGTGAAGGACCATCTTGAGTCCCCATTCTCGTGGGGCAAGAACCCCGGGCCGCTGGCGCCGCAGCTCGACTGGAGCGTGATGGAAGGGACTGCGAGCGATGTCGCCTCGTGGCCAGCGCAGTCCTAGTCCACTTTGGCGCCTGGAGGAAGGAGTCTTAGGAGAGGGTGCAGAATCCGTGCGGCCCACACGCGAATCATCATGTGCCAGTGGTCGCTGGGATTGACCTTCTTCAGCTCGCGCAGGTAGACCGCGTCTTCTCCGAGATAGAAGTACGTGTCAGTCTTCTTGCGGAGGTCGGCTGTCGGAGATGTCTTCGTTATCCTATCTGCACCCTCGGGGTGAATGATGGCCAAGGCGCGATGCAGGTAGTAGCGGCGGGCGTTCCGGTTGATCTTGATCCAGACGGGTGCTAGGTGGTTTGGCACGCGCTCGTCGAAGCGAAGCTCGGCCAAGAGGCTGGTTTGCGTCATCCCCCAGAAATCGCCCCGCATCTGGCCGTCTGCTTAAGCGTGAACCAGCCGTCGGCTTTCAGACCGGCGCCCGAGAACCGCCCTGTCGCGGTGTCCACGCAATTGCAGGTGATCGCGGTCACTTCCGTGCTCTCGGCGCACGCCAGCAGGACCCCGAGCGCCTCGGGCATCATCTCATCGTCAGAATCCAGGGTAGTGAACCTTTCTCCACTGACGTGATCCAGCCCCGTGTTCTTCGCGGCACGCATACCCGGGTTGTGGGGATGCCGGTAGATGCGGATGCGTGGATCGACGAGGGCCTCGAGCACGTTGGGAGTCGCGTCGGTCGAGCCGTCATCGACGATGATCAGCTCCCAGTCTGTGTGACTCTGCCGCAACACACTGTCGATGGCCCTCGGGAGGGTATCGGCTCCATTGTAGGTTGCCATGATTGCCGAGATCATCGGCGCTCCTTGGGCCCCACGGACGATCACGGGCGGCCGGTCGCCGGCGGCGCGCCCCCCGGGCTCGAACCGGCCCGATACTGATAACCGTAGACGGCCTTGTGCACGCGCTTGGCTGCAACGATGACCATGCCAAGCTTGCGGCACGGGAACTTCTCAAGCTGGGCACGAGACCTCTCGAGCATCGGCCACCTGACCTTGCCCATGTTGACGACGTACACCACCCCGTCGACTTTCGACGCCATGGCCCCCGCGTCCCCCACCTCGAGGAGCGGCGGCGAGTCAACGATCACGAAGTCCGCCGTGTCGGCAAGCAAGCCGATGATCTCCCCGAAGCGCTGCGACGCCGCCATCTCGCCGGGATTGGGCGGCAGCGGGCCGCTCGGGAGCACGCGCAGCAGAACGTCCACGTCTGAGCCAGAGGCACCATCCGACTGACGAGAGGAGTATTGGAGAGCAGGCTCGCCCCCGTGCCCCAACCCGGCCAAGGTCATGACGCTGACTGACGCGCCTTCTCTCACCAGTGCTTCCGGGACCGCGACTTCCCCTTTCTCGCTTCCGTGGCCCTCCAGCGGTATCGGGACCAAGGCGTCCGACAGCTCGGCGCGCCGGGCGAGCACGGAGGATAGCCCCACGACGTTGGAAACGCGCATGTAGCTGTGGATGCGCGGCCGCCGGAAGTCGGCGTCCACCAGCACCACTCGCTGGCCGGCGAGCGCCATTGACACCGCCAGGTTGGAGGCGGCCACGCTCTTGCCCTCGGTCCTGACCGAGCTCGTGATGAGGACTGAGCGGACGTCGCCGTCGACGCCAGTGAAGCTGAGGTTGCCGCGCAGGACCCGGATAGCCTCAGCCATGGGGCCAGACGGATCGGACAGCATCTGCACACCGGCCCCCTCGGGGATGCGGCGGGTGAGTGACGGCAGGTGCCCGAGAGCCGACAGGCCGAGCATCTCGGTCATCTGCCGCTCGTCTCGGACTCTCGTGTCGAGTTGCTCGAACAGGAACGCGAGCACCATCCCGAGCAGCAGGCCCAGGCTGCCTGCCAGTGCCAAGGTGTGCATCGTGCGAGGCGAGAAGGGCACTGTCGGAACGGTCGCCGGGGCGACGATGGTGAAATCGCTGGAGAGACTCTGCAGCTGCAGCTCGAACGCCTGCTCCGACTGCTTGAGCTGCAGGTACTCGGCGCTCTCCCTCGCGGTTGAGGTAGTGTAAGCCTTCAGCGCCGCTTTGACCGCCGTCAGAGCGTCCTGGACCTGGGTGCCCTTGGTGTCGCGACGCCAGTCGACGAACGCCTGGGCGGTGGCATTGGCCGCGTCGGCAGCCGTCTGAGGATTCGCTGAAGCCGCCTCGATGCCAACGACGGTGGCACTGGAGTTGCCACTGGTATCGATCGGCTGAGTGGCCTTGACGACGTAGCCGGCCGACGTGTCTTTGCCCTTCAGCAGCGTGAACGCCCCGCCGCTCACCTGGCCGCTCCCCACCATGGCGGATATGGTGGCAATGTCAGGCGCCTGGTACGTCTGGGAGTAGCTGCCTTGGATGAGCGGATTACTGATCGTGACTGGCTGGACGTAAAGCAGCCTGGCCGTCGCACTGTACATGGGTGTCCGCGTAAGCACATACCCGAAGCCTGCTGCCAGACACGCGGCCGTGACTCCGATGATCAACCACTTCCAGCGAGACATCACCGCGAGGTAGCTGAGCAAGGCCACGCCCTCTGAAGATTCCGTCGCCGTGCTCCCTTCCTGAGATCGCGGGGCCCACCCCGCACAGACCACGTATCGGCATGATAGTCAAACTCCTCAAGCCGGGCAATCGACCGTCAGAGGCCACGGTCAGAACAAGCTTCGGCTGGTCCGCCGTCGCAGCTGTCCGAACCGATGTACACTGCTGCATCATGACCCGTGTCTGTGTCGTCAAACAGCATACAACCTACGATCTCTTCACCCGTACCGGCCCTGACCTGCCGGCCATCGTCGCATCGTCGAACTGGCGTTCCGGCCCCATCGGACTGTGGGAGGCTTTCGACACCGGCGCGCGCATCGTGCTCGAGGACCCGGCCCCCGAGTGCCAGCTCGGCAAGCAACACTGGAGCCAGTACGTGCAAGGGTGGGACCTGTGGCCGGCCGGCAGCACGGCGGATGACGCCGACGTCGTGGATTGGGCCGAGTACGATGTCGTCATCTCGATCGACGTCGCCGTACCCACGCGCATCGTCAGGCGGTTTCCTTCGGTCATGTGGTGCTACTACTTCATCGAAGGAGGCCCAGGCGGCGTCGACGAGCAATTCCGGGGCAGCCCCTTCTTCGCCTACAACGTCTTCCTCAATCATCGGTTGGCGAAGAGCCCTCTATCTCCGGAATCGCCCAGCTCCACTCAGATGAGGAAGAGCAGGCGAGCCGTGCTCGACTTCCCCTACTACATGCAGTCCGCACATTCGGTGCGCAGCCTGTACCCGGAGCTCGCCAACAGGCCGCGAGCGGGCTTCTGTCTGTCACATCACAGCCGAGGTGTCCTACGCGACTCCGAGCGGGCCGCTCTAGCCAGAATCGGTCCCGTGCGCACCGAATGGAAGACGCTTGCCGACATTCACCGCGCTGAGCTCGAATCAGCCTACTTCGTGGTCCACCCCGCCAGTAAGCCGAGTGTGGGAGTTGCCCTGATTGAGGCCATCTCGGCAGGGTGCCTGGTTCTTGCACCGTCGAGGTGCGTCTCGGGCTTCCCCGAGCTCCTTGCGCCGGAACTCGAGTTCCAGAGCGTGGACGAGCTCCTGGAGCTCGTCCACGCTCTGGAAAGCGACAACCGGCTTCTCGAGCGGCTTCGCCTGCAGCAGAATCGCCGCGTCGAGGAGTGGTGCTACAGGAACCCGGCACACAATCTCGAGACGTTGCTGAAAGCGTTCAGGTCATCCTCGGCTTCGCCGGGCAGACAGAGACGAGCCGAGCATCGATCACGCGCACGGGCCGCAATCGAAGCCACCGCCCTACGAGGTATCCGGCGCGCGCGGCGCACGTTGGGGGTTCAACGACCAATGTGGGTCGGGATGCCTAGGAACTCACGAACACGGCTTTCTCTGCACGGCCCTCTCTAGGTCCGCTTGACCTTGAACATCGCGCGGAGCAGGTCGTTCACCCGGCGGCGCCGCTCGTCCGCCGCCTCGCTTTCGAGCCAGCCCCACGCGCGCAGCCGGCCGACGAGGGCGCGGTAGGACTTCGTGCGCCGCGCCGCCTGCTTCGCCGGAATGACGACGCGCCGGTCGAGGTAGTAGCGAGCCAGGAGATACTGCCGGCCGAGCGGATACCACCAGCGTTGCAGCAGTCTCTCGATGTCCTCCGTGTCGCGTGGCGACTGAGACGTCAGCCCCATCGTGACGTCGGACATCATGCGGCTCGCCTCTGCAGGGTGGGGACCGTCGAACCGTCGCAGCCAGCTCGGGGACCGGTACTCCCTATGGACCCGGTAGGGGTGCTGGAGCCGGAAGTAGCTGTTCTCCGCCCAGTCGAGGAGTCCGGCGCACCACTCCGGCTTCTCGTCCTGATAGATGCGCACCTTCTGCTCGACCTGCCAAGGGATGAGGGACTCGTAGTGGTACAGGAACACCCCGCGCCGGGCCATCTCCCCGGCGCGGACCCAGTGCAGAGCCCTGAGGTCCCGGCCGCGATCATCGACCACCGTGGGCGGCTCATGCGTCACGTACCGATATCCTGGCCCCCACCTGAAGAGCCGGTTGAAGTCCCGCGTACCGTCCAGGTGGTCCCAGGACTCCGCTGCGTACCGCAAGCTGCCGAAGAAGCTTCGCGTCCGGAAGGAGACGGCCGACACGTCCCGCTGCTCCCTAAGCATCGCGATGACGGCCTGCATGTCCTCGGGCCGGTAGAACTCGTCGATGTCGACCTGCCACAGGTAGTCGCCCGTGGCCCGCTCCGCGTAGGCACGCGACTGGTGGGTGCGGTGATTCCCGAGTTCGTCAGTCTTCGGCCAGAACCCGTCGCGAGTGACGATCTCGAGCTTGTCCAGCGGGTCTTCCTCGGCCTTGAAACGCTGCAGCGCCTCCAGCGTCCCGTCAATCGAGTGACCATCAGGTGTCGCGACGGCGCGAGTGTCCTCGTGGCCGCCTTCGACGACGATGATCTGGTGCGCAAAAGGGTACAGCGATCGCAGGCAGTAGCGAGTGAACGGCTCGCCGTTCAGCACGATGATGCCGAACGTTATCCTCGGCCATGGCGACTGGGTGTCTTTGTTCACAAGCTCCTCAATCCCTTTGTCGTCGCGAGACGGGCGGTCCTGGCAAGTTGCCAACGGTCTCGAAAACCACTGACCTGTCACCCGCATCCGTCATCGCCTGACGAGCCTCGGCACGCTGTCGGCACCTCTCGACGGCCGGCAGCGCGAAGAACCACAGCGCAAGCGGAGTGTGCCACGGGTCGAGGACGGTCCACTCTACGAAGCCGAGCAGGAACACGCCGACGATCACGCCGAGGAGGACGGCTGAGAGGAAAGCGGCGTCGCCTTCGCTCGCGAGGCTCATGCTGGTGGCGCGCCAAGCGAAGGCGATGAACAGGCCGGCCAAGCCGGCGACGCCGAGCAAGCCCAGGTTCCAGATCGTCGGTACCCACACGAGGTCAGGTGACATCTTGCCGACCTCCGTCACCCGCGCATCTTGAGCCGAAGACGGGAATCCAACGCCAAGGAGGCGGTTGTCGCCGCCGACCCACTCATACGTTGTTCGCGACTCATTGAGGCGGAACTGCAGATTGTTGTCCTCGAGCACGCTGCCATACGACCGGGTTTCGCTGATACGCGACAAGAGGTATGCGGACTGGGTGGGCAGCAGCGTGACCGCTGCGCCGACGAACACGCCCATGACCAGGATAATCTGCAGGACGCGCTTGGCGGCCGGCCAGGCGTCGCGCTGCTTTAGAAGACGAAAGATCAGGATCACCACGATCTCGACAATTGCGACGAGGACCAGCGCACGCGTGTAGGACACCCATATGGCGGCCAGCGTCACGGCAAGGACGCCGAGCCAGAACACATTCCACTTGCGCTTCGCCGCGCAGAACGCGATTGCCAGAGGCAGGTACTGTGGCATGAAGTAGAAACTGCGCGTCAGCACCTCACCCTTGTAGACAAGATACTGATACTCCATCGCGCCCGCATAGATGTAGAGGTGTAGTCCCTGATGCAGCACGTAGAGGCCGGCCGCGATCGTGTTGACGACGACGATCGCTGCGAGGAAGTCCACCGTCTCCCTTCGACCAGCGTGAGACAAGATGCCCCGCAGCAGGAAGTATCCGGCGAACACGTAGAGCGAGATCCTCGCCTCGTACAAGGCTGACCCCAAGTCCATGTACTGCACCGCAGTCGTGGCGACCTTGAACAGCACATAGGCCGCCAACCCCACCAGCACGATCTCCTCGGGCGCCGAAAGGCGCGAGCCGAAGAGCTGGCGCTCCCGCACCGAGCGCCGGCGTCCAGGAAGGAGGAGATCGAAGTAGACGATCCAGGTGACGAGGAGCCAGAGCATCATGTGGTCGGCTGGCTCCGTCCACTGACTCGGCAGCCAGAACGGCTTGAGGCGCTCGAAGAATATCGAGTAGTACATGTCCATGAGAAACGGGAGGCCGAGCAGGAAGACCCGCTGCCGAAGCGATCGCCACAGGAAGTACAGCAGCAATACCGTCGGCAGCACCAGACGTACGGTGTTCATGCCTCTCCATTCGACGCCGACGAGCGGGTGCCCCGCCTTTGACGCCTTGATCGCCTGAGACGACGCGTCTCCTCGGCGCTCACTCTACAGTCTCGGCAATGCCTATCCACGCAATCCGGTCACTTGCTGAGCGAACCCGACCTGTTGCCTGCCCTGACTATAGATAACCGTCTAGACCCTCAAGAATCGTCCCCTAGCGTCGATTCCTCCTACTGAGCAGTGACGACTGCTCACCGTACGAGAACGGAACTCCAGTGAGTCGCGTAGGTGCGACACAAGCTCTTCGGCGACATCGCCGTCGGCACCGAAGTGACCCCCGGTTCCCCGCCCTGGAGGGGTCACGATGTACAAGAAGCTCGTCGTCGCAGGCACGGTGCTCGTGCTCATGACGCTCATGGTAGGTCTCTGCTCAGCACCCGCGTCATCGGCTGCAACTCGCTATATGGCGCTCCGCTACCGCGTCGTCGGGCACATGAAGACCTACGACCTGGTCAAGGGTCACCAGCGCACGCTCCGCGTACATCACCATCGCAGCTACGTGAACGTGAACGGCATCCGGCGCTACCGCGTCGTCAAGCGCAACCACCGCTACGTCGTCCTCAGGCGAGTGGCCGCGCTGGCACCCGCGACCGCGACGATCCTTGCCGGCGCTCCAGTGTCGGTCGGCATGCCGTCGACGGCCAGCAGCGTCTGGACCGGCACCCCGCCGTCGGCCGCCAACGACGGCCAAGCCGCTACCCGCTGGGCCGCATCGGGTTCTCGTAGCTACCCGCAGTGGTGGAGCGTTGATCTCGGCGTCTCGAAGACCGTGTACGGGGTCAAGACTGCCTGGTATGGGGCCAATCGATCCTACCGCTACCGCATCGCGACCAGCCTCGACGGCATCGCCTTCACGACCGTCGCAGACCGCAGCCGGAACCAGAACAGAGACACGACGACCGACGCCTTCACCACCGTCGCGCGCTACGTGCGGGTCACCATGTCGGGCGTGAGCCCCTCGGGGGTGGCCGCCTCGGCGTACGAGATCACGGTGAACGGCGCCGTGGACTCGACGCCACCGCCGACGCCGGAACCGACGCCCACGCCGACGCCGACGGTCACCTCGACGCCCACCCCGACGCCGACGGTCACCCCGACGCCCACGCCGACGCCGACGGTCACCCCGACGCCCACCCCGACGCCGACGGTCACCCCGACCCCCACGCCGACGCCGACGGTCACGCCGACCCTCACGCCGACGCCGACGGTCACGCCGACCCCCACGCCGACGCCGACGGTCACGCCGACCGCACTCAGCATCAGCTCTCTCTCTGCTTCCCACGCGGCGGTCGGCGCATCCATCACTATCGCCGGCTCCGGGTTCGGCTCCACTCAAGGAACCAGCGAGGTGACCTTCGGCGAGCGAACCGTCTCGTGGACTATCAGTGGTGTGACGAGCACCGTCACACCAGTAGCGAAGACGGCCACGATACAGGCGTGGAGTGACTCTTCGATCCGCGTCACTGTACCCAGCATGGCACCAGGAGTAGCCGGGGAGCCCGGAACCTACCATCCCGTCTACGTCACAGTCGGCGGCACGATGAGCAACAGCTACAACTTCTACGTGGACCCCGTGACCACCGTCTCGAACCAGAACTTCGTGACCAATTCATCCAACGGCAACAGCATCGGACTCAACAACGGCACAAACTCCAACCTCGCCACCTACGGTCACGACGTGCTCTTCGACAACTGCACCTTCGACGCTACGAACACGACCACCATCAACGGGGATGCTGCTGGCGTGGTCACGCTCGCCAATGCGAACTACAACGTCACCTTCCACAACTGCACCATCAAGAGCAACATGGGGTCGGGAGCCTCCGGGCCTTTCTGGTGGGGCATCGACGGGATGCGGTGCTGGGGAGACGTCCACGACATCACTATCGACACCTGTACCTTTGAGGAGGTGTCGCGCATGAGCGTGGAGGTCGTGGGTCCGAACGCTCCCACCAATTACCCGTACAACTGGGCCATCAAGAATTGCACGTTCGAGCCGCCGATGAACCAGGTCATCTCATGGTCGGGTGGCAACAATGCCATAAACTCGGTCATAGAGAACTGTCTCATCAAGGGCTGGGGACATGGCGCACAGGGCGGAGCGTGGTTCGAGGCCAACGGCAGTCATCATATCGTGACTCGGAACTGCGACGTGTGGACCGGCGGCGTCGGTGGCTTGAACGTGAACTGCTACAACGGCTACACGACCGACCCCTCGACCGGCCCCTCGTACCTGTACTTCGAGGGCATCAACATCTGGTGCGACACGGCACACAACCATGTCGGGACCTCAATAAGTGACCAGGCGTTGATGATGGAGTGCGAGCATATGCACTACGCGATGTTCAAGAACTGCAACTTCTGGTTGGGGGATACCACGACCCACTACAACTGCGCCGGTCCCGTCGGATGGGGAGCGCCCGACGGCTGGGCGAACAACACCTACAACGACCTCTCCACCTGCACGATGGGTGGCTTCTACGGGCGCGACAATGCGTACCCCGACCCGAACTCCGCCTACTACTCGGCACCGAACAGACTGGTGAAACAGTATTGGTCGTGGACACCAGCCGGGATTCACTCGTCCAACCTCCTGCCCACCTACATCACGTCGGCTCCGTCGGGCAGATGGTGACAAGGATGGCTGACGGCATCACCGCGCCCTACGGCGCGAGGATATCGGCTGCCGCAGACCAACGAGGACAAGACACCCGGCCTGCCGCCGTCGCCTGAGACGCAGGGTAGGGACGACCCCTGTGACAACGAGCCCCACGATGCGGGGCTCGTTGTGCTCCTCTGTCCTGGGCCCCGGCGACCACGCACGACGGCCCCGACCCGGCAGTCGCCACCGTGTACGCAGGCTGACCGCCAACGGGGGATGTGTGGGCTACTAGACTAGTGCACTGACTCAAGAAGCGGTTTGACAGTGTCCGACCTTGGCGAGGATGGCCTCGACAGAGGCCGTCCAGACAAACGACTTGGGGTCCTCGTTGTGGGCTTCGAGGAAGGCGGCGGCAAAGCGCTCGCGCCACGTGATCACCGTGGGGCGGCTGACGGACAGCCGGCGGGAAATCTCACTGATCGACTCAGCGGCCGCAGTTGGGAGCACGATGCGCGCCCTCACGACCACGCTCTGCCCGGACTTCCGGAGTTCGTAGGCATTTGAGGCTCTCCGCGATGACGTTTTCCCTGCTCAGAGGGTTTTGGAGGGCTCTGAAGTGCCAAAACCTGTAGGCACACGATTACTTGACATGAGCAGGTACT
>Ga0209539_1001042_pt1 | contig 15364 bp, 19 predicted proteins | sample BarGraNGADG00312_2_FD_184499 | JGI IMG/M metagenome (GOLD analysis project Ga0209539, IMG submission 184499) | Arctic peat soil microbial communities from Barrow, Alaska - Barrow Graham LP Ref core NGADG0011-312 (SPAdes) (version 2) | ecosystem: Environmental > Terrestrial > Soil > Wetlands >... | reverse complement strand
GTATCGACGCCACGGGCGCGGCACACAGCCGTGGCCGCACGTTCGTCGTCAGCAAGCCCGGTCGACAGGCGACGCCCGGCCGCCCTGTCGTGTGATCATCTGCGTCGCGTGGAGCTCGGGCCACCGGGACAGCTGTCGTGGTCGTGGTAGACGTCCGGGTCAGACGGATTTGTGGAGTGATACGGCTGAACCTTCAGGATCATCCCCTCCTTGCGTCGTACGCCCCCTGATACGGCCCGCTCCTCCACCGAGACCCGGTGCCACTCGCACCGCCCGGAAGCCACCGAACCTCAGCCCTTGCCCAGGGTCTTGCCCGCCACGGACTTCTGCGTCTTCGTCGAGCCGTCCGACGCAAGCGTCTGACCAGCCTTCGACAGCGCGGCCCTGCTTGGCCTGCTTGCCTTCGACATGTCACCACCTTCCGTCTGCGCTCGACAGCCATGACTGAGAGAGCCAGGGACGCCGGCGAGACGACCATGTCTCACATGGCAAGACGCAATTTGCAAAATGAGTCGAGCTACTTGGGAGTCCGCCGCATCTCGACAAAATCTGTCGAGATGCGGCGAAGACTGAGGAAACACGCCGGCCGGCGCCTCCCGCGATGGCCGCGAGGTCGGCGCCCACCACCGTGAGCACCCCGAATGCCACGGCGGTCGCGGCGAAGGCAGAGGAACCCATGAGCGCGAGGCCCTCGGTGGTGCGGATCACGGCCTTAGTCGGGCCGTCGGCACCAAGGGTGGTGTAGAGGCCGTCGCGACCCCGGCGGACCCAGATCAGCAGCAGCCACAGCAGCGTGACGCCAGCCCCGACCGCCCATGGCGCGTCCTTCAACCCACACTGGTGGTATTCGGCGGCGAAGTCGCGCACATAGGCACCGCTGATGAGGCGATCGGCGACGACGGCGTCCTGGCCGCCTGTGGATAGGAGGGTCGGGATGGCGCGGCGCGCGGCGTCGAGGTGGCCGGGCGCGGATGAAGAGCGGCGAAACCGGCAGATGGTTGAGGAGTCATTGATGCAATTGTCGAGACGCAGCAGAGACTGAAGAACCACGCCCGGCAAGATCGAAGAACCGATCCCGTGGTCGGGGGTTGCGGGCAGTGGGCCCCCCGCGAGCTGGAGTGAAGGCACGCTCGGACTCCCTGCTGGAGGAAGCGCGGAGTGTGTGCTGGAGGTAGCGTAGGGACATGGCCGATGGCGGCTACACGATCGTGGCGTCGCCCACCCGACGGTGAGCTTGGGGGAGATGCTGCGGGCCAGCCGCGGATCCATTGGCGGGGACACCACGTGGACCAGCGCCGGCTACTACGAAGCCATCGCGTCCAGCGGCCTGCCGGGGATCTTCCTCGGGCCGGAGCGCCTGCGCCGAGAGCAGTTGGATTCCTACCTCCGGCGTGTCATCGACCGGGACCTGCCCGAACAGGGGTTCATGGTACGGCGTCCCCAGACGCTGCGTCGCTGGCTCAACGCGTACGCCGCCGCCTCATCGACCACCACCATGTACTCCAAGATCCTCGACGCCGCGACAGCCGGTGACGGTTCGCAGCCCGCCAAGACCACGACGATTGCCTACCGCGACCTGCTCAGCTCAGGCGTCCCAAGCCAGCGTGGGCCACCTGCGAACAGGGAACGGGGATCACGAGGTCGACCTCGTCGTGGAGGGAACAGAGGGTCAAGTCGTCGGTATCGAGGTCAAGCTCGCCGCGGCGGTCACGGACGCAGACGTACGGCACCTGCACTGGCTACGACGGCAGCTAACGGACGACGTCGTCGACCTCATGGTCATCACCACGGGCGAGACCGCCTACCGCCGCTCGGACGGCGTCGCCGTCGTCCCCTTGGCCCTCCTCGGGCCCTGACGCCGGAGCGGGTTCCTCAGAATGCGCCGCAGGGCGGGCGGACCCCACTCGATCCAAGAGTCCGCTGCGGGCTCGGCTTCAACAGGGTCTCGGCCGTGTGCTGCGACGTCAGGGCTCACCGAGCATCCGACAATGCCTTTCGACTACCGCATCCACAGCGGCCACGTCGTGGACGCCGGGTGAAGGACCAGGCGGTCGATCTCGTCCAGCTCGACGAGGACGTGTACAAGATCTCGTGGACCGAGCCGACAGGGACGTCCGTGGTGGTGAACGTGCTCCCAGGCAAGCGTCGCCTGCACGGGACGATCTTCTTCCCCCGGTGGATCCAGGAGAACGGCTCGCTGACCGTCCTCTTCCAGAACGACCATCTGGACAAGATGCGGCGACTGCGGGACCAGGGCCCGACCTACCCGATCCACGTCGTGCCCGAGTTCGCGCAGATCCGCCTGTTCGAGCACGTCGGCGCCGACGACGACGCGATCATCGCCGTCGCGCCGGGTGCGCTGCCGGCGGGCTTCGCAGACCGGTCCAACTGACGGTGGACGTGCTCGACAGACCAGGGTCGAGGCTCCCTGAGCCGCCGGCTCTCGAGCCGTTCGCCCGGCCTCAGCGTCGATGCGGCGGCACCGATCGACCTGGGGCCTGGGGCGGGCGGCGCATCGGGGAGGTCGGGCAGGTCGGCCTCGGCGCCTGTGGCCCGCAGGAGCGCACGCCGCAGCGGGCCCAGCTGACGGCCGAACTCCCGGGCGGCGCTCTCCACGCCGCCATCCTCGCAGTCCGTCCCCACCGCCGACGCCCACGACCAGAGGCCGCGCACTCCACTGGTCGCGGGCGGCGTGCGGCTCAGCAGCCGAGCTTGTGCAGGCGAGGCGGGTTCAGGAGGAGGTCGTTGGTGGTTCCGAACTCTCCCAGGGCCGACCACTCGATCCTTGCGGAGCTCGTGGCGAGGTCGGCCGTCAGCTGGGCGTGGGAGAGCCCGTGCTGCCAGCGGTAGGTCAGCACGGAGCCGCCGTCGTCGACCGAGAACCCGAAGGTGCCCTCGAAGGCCGGCACGTGGGACCGGAACCGGCATAGCGCGAACAGGGCCTGCACCACCGGTCGCTGCAGTTCGTGGTCGATCTCGGCGGGGTCGTAGTGGTGGCGGTTGATGTCACGTCCCACCCCGGTCCGTGCCAGCAGCTCCATGTCGTTGTGACCGGCCAGCACGCCGACGTAGTAGACCTGCGGGATGCCGGGGGTGAAGAACTGGATGGCCCGCGCCAGCAGGTAGCGCCGGTCGTCGCGCCCCAGGGCGTCGTAGTACGTGGCGTTCACCTGGTAGATGTCGAGGTTCGAGGCCACCGCACCTGAGGCCAGTCGGCTCTGCCCCTGGGTGTTCTCGTGGATCGTCTCGACCAGGGCGTCCAGCTGGTCGGGGCGCAGCAGACCGGGACGGTCAGGCTCGCTCTGGTCGGGACCGACGTCGATGATCCCGATGCCGTCGTGGGTGTCCAGCACCGTGACCGCGTTCGTCGGGCGGACCTGCTGCCACGCCACGAGTGGACCGGACTCCCCCGTGGTCAGGGCATGCAGCAGCAGCGGGGGCAGGGCGAAGTCGTAGACCCGGTCCACGGCGGCACCGATCTCGATCTGCTTGCGGTAGTACGAGTGGACCTCGACCAGCACCTCCACCCCAAGCGCCCGCGCCCGGGCGGTGAACTCCTCGATGAAGGCGAACGTCGCCGGCGTCATGAAGCAGCTGGTCCCCGGGTCCTTCACGGCGTAGCCGACCGCGTCGAGGCGGACCATCGAGACGCCCGCATCGGCGATCGTGGTCAGCACCGACTCCAGGTACCTCCGCCCGGCGGCGGACCGCACGTCGATGTCGATCTGCTGGGAGGTGAAGGTGGTCCACACCAGCCGCTTCACCCCACCCAGGGTGTATGGAGTCAGCGGCAGCCCCGGCCGGGGCCGGTACACCGCTGCCAGCTGCGCCTCAGTCGCACCGTCGGGGAACACCGAGGACATGGTCAAGAACAGCCCGGCCGACGACGACGCGTCGCCCTTGTCCAGCACGTCGACGAACGCCGCCGAGCTCGCGGAGACATGGTTCACGATCAGGTCGACCATCGTGTCGCCGGACTCGGCCAGCGCCGCCACGTCCTGCCACGTGCCCAGCCGCGGATCCACCGCGGTGTGGTCCTGCGGGTCGAACCCCGCATCCGCACCGTCGAATGGGGTGAAGAACGGCAGGACGTGCACCCCGCCGAACGCCGAGGCCCAGGGCTCGGTGCGCAGCAGCGCCCCCAGACCGGGCAGGTCACCGGCCAGGCGGTCCGCATAGGTGATCAGCTGAACGGCATTGCGGGTCATCCACAGACTCCTTCAAGGTTCCTCGGACGGGACGGGAGCGGCCTGACCGGATCAGGGATCCAGAAGTCCGCCTCCGACTCCTCGGCAATGGTCCCGCCGGTGTTGGAGTTGCGGTCGTAGCGCGGGAAGTTGCTGCTGGACACGTCCATGCGTGACCCCACGATCGACACTCCTCGCGAATGGGAGGATCGCATAAAGGTCGGCCCTTGCGCAACATGTCGACGACGGCGAGCGCGATCCCCACCCCGATCAGGGAGTACCCCACAACCTTGTATTCCGGCGATCACGAACGCGAACGCGGTGCTCGTTAGCGGTGTGAGGCGGTTCGCCTTGGTGTCATTCCGCACCAGGAAGACGAGCACCGCGACGATTGCCAGGACGACTACCGAGATCAGCATGTATACCTGTGACGATTCCATACGTTCCTCCGGGCGCGACTTTCACAGGCAGTCTTCCACGGTGAAGCCGGTGACGGTGTTGAATCGCTCCTGCTCAGCTGTCAGTGCCACCCCACGCTGACGCCCAGCGTCTGCCTCCAACGGGGCTCATCGCAACCTCCGAACCTCCTCGGTGCTGCGACGATGGCTAGATTCCGCCGGACGTCGAGCGGGCCACGCTCTGTCGCCTCACGTAGCCGAGCACCATCTGGACCCCTACATTTAAATACAACGCCGAAAACTGAAAGTTCGCTGCATGATCGCGAACCGCTCGGTGCGCCCGTCCCGGTTGGCCGGTGCGATGCGTCCGACGTCGATGGGCCCGTCGACGCCGGACAGTGCGGTCTCCACTGCCGCCAGCAGGTCGGCGATGGGGAGGCCGAGGTTGCTTGCCAGCAGGTTCCCGGTCCCGGCAGGAAGGATCCCGAGAGGGATGCCCGACCCTGCGAGCACGGTCAGGACCGTGCGGACCGTGCCGTCGCCGCCGCAGGCCAGGACGAGGTCCACGCCCTCGCGCAGCGCTGCTCGGTCATGCCGTCGCCGGGGTCCTCGGCGGTGGTCTCCAGCCACAACGGGGAGCCCCAGCCGGCCGCGGCACGCCGTCGGCGAAGACTGGGACGGCGACACCGCAGTCCCTTGCGCGGGCACCAGGGACCAGGTGGTTCACGCCGTGGCCGAATCTGCCGAGGAGCCAGAGGAGGACTCCGATAGCGGCCAGGACGATGCCGATGGTCTTCAGGATGGGGAGGTTGGCGATCAGGCCGATGGCGATCAGGGCGACGCCGAGGATGGTCACGGTGTCTTCTCCCTCTTTGCTGGGGCCGGGTGCGCGGTCGTCACCCGCGCTGGGTTTAGGTGAGGAGGTGCATGTCGACGCCGAACAGGACGAGCGGCCACAGGAGGATGGCCAGGACGGCGTTAATGACCCCGGGCAGGGTGTTGATGGTCGTGAAGTAGGCGTTCTGTGATGCGATCAGGACTCCGACCACCAAGTAGACGATGGGGATGAGGCGACCGATGAAGCGGGACATGAGGCGTGCTCCTCTCAGGGTGTCGACGGGCGATGACCGACTCGTCGTCGAGAACCAGCCGGATCTTCAGTGCGGCGGCGGGAGGTGTCCACGGCTCGTAGCGCCTTCGCTCACGGGGCGTCGGTGCGCTGGTCGTCGAGCTGTTGGGTGAGTCGAGCGCTGTCCTCGCGCGCGGCTGCGGTCTCGCGCTGGGATCCCTTCAGCGCGTGCCGCGACCTGCGCGAGGCCATGCGTCGGTTGAACGTGCCGAACAGCATGGCCAGCCCCAGCATCCCCGCGAAGCCCACGATAATGCCGGACAGGAACAGCTGACCGGTCGACAGGCCGGACAGCTGCAGACCGAGGACCTGGAAGTCCTCACCGAGGCTGGCGGGGTTGGTCATCACCCCGGAGATGGCGATGCCGCCGGTTACGAGCAGGAGGATCAGTCCGAGGATGGCGATCATGGCGTTCCTCCACGTGCTTCTGGTGCGTCCCGCGGGTCAGCTGGTGCGGGACCCCGTCGAGGCACGCACACGACATTATCCCCATTTCGTGCGTCTGGTGCACGCGTCCCAGCGGCGCGCCGCGCCCGGGTGGTGGGCCGGGCGCGGTGGCACCTCGATTAGTCCCTTCTGCCCGCTCAACTCCCAGACTCGCACGATTCGGAGAAGCGCAAGTCATCTCCTCCTGCGTCGTGTCGCGGGCCTAAGCCCGATTGCCGATCCTGTATCGACGATTCCTCAGGACTGGTGGGAAGCATCAGCCCGCATCGATCCCATTGCGGCAGCACTTGATGGCGTGAACGTCTGGCTCGCCGAACTGGGGTTCGAAGACGCCCGCGTGCAGACTGCACTTGAGGAGCTCCTGGAAACCCAGACCTCCGCCGCGGACCCCATCGTGGTCGCCGCGCTACGGATGGCAGCCGGGTCAGAGTGGCGTCGTCCCAACATCGACCTTGAGGTCCTCACCCGCCTCCAGCCTGAGGTCGGTCGTACGTCCCAAGCAGACGCCGTGCTCACCTCGGTTGCCAACAATATCGCAGCGTCGTACGACGACCAGCCCCTGATGTACGCGAGTGAGACCACGAAGTCCGTCGCCACGGCAGACCTCATCGACGCCGTCGTTGCGCTTGGCGGAAGCGCCTTCGCCGTGCGCGAAGCTCGCAAAGACAAGGACGAGAACAACCCCAGCTTCGACCGGCGGACCGATCCCGCCGACCTGTTGAAGGTGCTCGAGAGCCGTCAACGACCCGTACTCCCGGCGGGACGAGACGGTGCGATCTCAGCTGCTCGGGACTACGACAACAAGGACTACCGCGACGACGTAGGCGAAGCACGGTGGAGCTTCGACGCACTCGTGAACGCCATCGGCTGGCGCGTCCTCGAAACGACCCAGAGTGACGGCGCAGAAGCGGGCATCGAACTCCTTGACGACGTCGCACGCGAGATTTCGATCTACTCCGAGAACCTGGTCTTCGCTGCCGTCGGCGAAGGGCTCGCTGAGCGTTGCGACGACACGACTACCGGGGTCAATACGGTCGCCTCGTACTGCCTTGCGCTCGCATACACACGCATCCGCGGCGGGGGAGGCTGGCGCAACTTCGCAGGACGCGAACGAGCCGATTTGTGGGTCACGGCCTACGCCCTCGACCCCTACACCGCAGAACGCAAGCTGGCCGCTGCTGTCGGCCGAACTGCCCAGAGCAACTCGGTCGCGTTCTACGGAGTCACCCAAGCCATCATCTCCGCGTTCGCGGCGCAACCGACCGCCAGCGCAGGCGGCACCGCCATCGACTGCTGGAACGCCGCCTACGACGTCCTCCGAGTGCGTGTCCCTGGGACTCCGGCGCGCGGCCACCACACATACAACCCAACCACCACCCCCGACAAGTTCGACGACCTCAACGACGCGCTCGCCACCCTCGCCGTCGCGTCCATCTCCCAAGGAATGCGCGCCGACCTTCGACGCGCGCTCCTCGCCGTCACGTTGCTCCTCACGTGCCGCCCCTCAATCGCGCAAACGGCGCTCGTCCGGGTTCTCGAACACCCGCTCGACGCCGCCCGCATCACATGGCTCCTCGAGGTTGTCAGGGACTGCCTCCCCAGCGGCCAACTGACTGACGAAATGGCGGCCTCCCTCATGAGGCTCGCCCAGACTGACCTACTTTCCGTACGAGTTCTCGCCGCCGAAATCCTCGCGGCCCACAAGAAGCCGGTCCCAGTCCCACCAGCCACCGAGCCGGCGGCAAGGGTGCGGCTCGCGTTCAGTCAGTTCGTCCAGGAGCACGAATGATCGACCGGGATGACTTTCTGCGTGCACAGGCGATGGTCGCCATGGCTATCGGGGACCGACTTGAACTAGCGGGGGAGCCTCCGGGCTTCCGTGGCGCCATCACTGACGGCGTCCTTGTCCGCCTCGACTCCATCAATGCACGATTCCGCGATCAGTTCGACCACCTTCGTGCTCCGAGCAGCAGGCGTATCCCTGACGCCTACTACGCAGACGAACTGGAGACTGAGAATGAGTTGCAGAAGGTAGGTGCCGGTCTCCGCGCGGCGTTGGCACTTGGCGGCATCCTCGGCGACCCGTTCGAGATTGAGCGAAGCATCGCAGCCGACCTCACGCCCACGGGCGTCTGGGCGCGCCGCAGTGAAGCGTCGCGAGTCCCGCGGCCCACCACCCGGCCCGCTGTCTTCGAATGGTCGCTGCACCCAATCCCGTGGGTTGAGGACAAAGACTTCGAATGGCCGCCGGCTGACGCAGAGGCCCTGACCGGGGTTCGTCAGCTGGTCGGCGATCAGGCGGAACGGGTCCGAGTCGGCGAGGTCCCGTTCACCGACTGGGTGCAGTTAGGTTTCGTTGAACGACAAGGAACGTTCGGAACCCGGTACCCAAAGAGCCCTGGCCGGCAAGTCCTGCTCATGTCGGGCCTAGAGGTATGCGCCGGGTCTCCGCCAGCGAACAGCGGACCGCTCTCGGAGCTCCCTCCGGGACTCTGGGCGCACCGGTACACCGATCTCGACTCCGGCCTAGACCAAGCCAGAGCGCGCGTCGCAATCGCAGCTAGCCGGATGCCGCTGACAGCTTTGGTGTCCTATGAGCAGACGCTCGGAGCCCCGTCGAAGGACCGTGGGTTAGGACTGCACCAGTTCTGCTTGACCCCGCAGCTCGAGATTGTCGCCTTCCTAGACCTTCGGCCTGAAACGCCGGCACTCCGGCATGTTCTCATCGACGATCACGGTCCCGGAATCGTGTGCCGGCAATGGAGCAGCTACCTCATCCACGGTGGCAACTACGGGCCGCTCGAACCAGCCGTCGTCGGCGCAGACCTCATCATCCGCCCCGACCTGTTTGACACCGTCGAGGCGACCATCGGAGCCGACCGCATCGACCTTGGCCTCACCGTCCGCCATCACCAGGGTCCGGAGCCTGGCGATGGTCCCGATGGCCAATGACCGCGACGAACTCGTGCACCGGGACTCACCGACGAGCCGGACCTGTCGGGCTTGCTGCCATTCCGGGACGACGGATCTCGGCTGATCCGTGCGCGTCACTCTGGGCGAAGTGACGCTCATCGGCATGTCCGGGCAGTCGGTGCCGCAGTGGTCGGATGCGTGAGGGGAGCGATAGGTGCCAGTCCGTTGCCCGCCCGACCAGTAGAGGGCGCGCCTCGGTATCCGTGACCAGGTGAGGCAGGCGGACAGGACGACGGCGGCGCGGTAGACACCTGGCCGGCCTTGGAAAGTGCCGCCTTGCTTGGCTTGCTTCCCTTCGACAGGTCGCCACCTCCCATCTGCGCTCGACAGCCTCGACTGAAGCGGCCAGTCACAACGGCGAAACGACCCCTGTCCCACATGGCAAGACTCCATTTGTCAAATGAATTGCACTACTTGAAAGTTCGCTGCATCTCGACAGCCGACGATGTCGAGATGCAGCGAAGATTGAGGAAACACGCCGGCCATCTTCGAAGAATCGGGCCTGTGGACGCGGGTTCCTCAAAGTTCGCGGCAGACTCCACGCCGCGGTCAGCGTGTCTTGAAGTGCTGGTGAAGCTTGGCCTCGTTGGTGGTGAGGCCGGTGAGGTGGGTGCCGGTGATGGTGCCGAGGAGTGGAAGGGTGATGACCTGGTGGCCGAAGGGCGCGAGCCCGGGATCCGCGGCCCGGCGGCGCCAGGGTTCGTTGGTCGCTTCGATGGTCATGATCCCCATCCATACCCCTATACTTTTGATACTACGTACTCCAATTGTTGACGAAACCATAACTATGCATAAGTATGGGCAGTGTGACACCCGCTGAGGTCCGAAGGATCGCTGCCGGTGGTGAGACCTTCACCGCTGAGTTCAAGCGCGGCCGCCACCTCAACGACACGGACATCGTCAACGCGGTGGTGTGCCTGGCCAACGGGCACGGTGGGGTGCTGTTGCTCGGGGTGGAGGACTCCGGTGAGATCACGGGACTCCCGCCCCGTCACGGCGCGCGCACCGACCCGGACCGGCTCCGGGCTCTGATCCTGAACAACACCGAGCCCGCGGTGGTCACGACGGTGGAGATGGTCAAGGTCGACGGCGCGGACGTCGCCGTCGTGAGTGTCGAGCCGGGACCGGGGCCGGTGGGCAGCAAGTCCGGTGTCTTCGTGCGCCGGTCCACGAAGGCAGACGGCAGCCCGGAATGCGTGCCCTACCGCGCCCACGAGATCATCTCCGCGGGACTGAGCACCCAGGGCCGGGACTACGCCGAGACGGTCGCCCGTGGCCTGACCCGGGACCATCTCGACGGTGGCGAGTTCGACCGCTTCCGTCGCCTGTGCGCGCTCGGCAAGGGCGACCGCGGTCTCGCGGATGCCAGTGACGAGGAGATCCTGCGCGCCCTGCGGCTGGTACGGCCGGACAGCGGCGAGTTGACGCTGGGTGCGGTGCTGCTGTTCGGGACCGAGGCTGCGTTGAACGCTCACGTCCCGACCGCCGAGGTTACCTTCCAGGAGATGCGCGGCGGCCAGATCGTCGCCGATGAGCAGATCCGGGCGCCCCTCCTGCGTACAGCCGAACGCATCAAGGACCTCATCGAAGTCCGCAACTCCGAACAGGAACTCATGCTGGGCCTGTACCGGGTGGCCGTCCCGCGGCTGCCGGAGGGCATCGTGCGGGAGTCGCTCGCCAACGCCCTCGTTCACCGCGACTACTCGGAACTCGGCCCTGTCAGCATCCGCCTGACCGAGGACCACCTGAGGATCGCAAGCCCGGGCGGATTCCCCCCGGGAATCACGCTGGCCAACCTGTTCGACGACTCCCGGCCCCGCTCCGTCATCCTCGCCGACGCGTTCAAGCGCGCCGGGATCGTCGACCGGTACGGGCGTGGCATCCCCGAGATGTACCACACGCTCCTGCGGCTGGGCCGCAGCGGCCCGGACTACACCGCAACCAATGACAAGGCCGTCATCCTCACCGTCCCGACCTCCGACTCAGACCTTGAGATGGTGCGCTTCATCATCGAGCACGAGGAGTCCACCGGAAATCCAATCCCACTGCGTCACCTGCGCATCCTGCACGAACTGAAGGCAACCGGACCGGCCTCCCTGATCGAACTCGCCACCGCCCTGCGCACGCCGGAAGCTCCCCTCCGGTCCGAAATCGCCCGACTGACCGAGTTTGGCCTGGTCGAACCCCGAGGCAACGGCCGGAGCCGCCGCTACCACCTCACCGCCGCCTTCTACCGCACCGCCCAGGCAAGCGCCTACGTTCGCCTCCTGGACACCGACCCGATCCAACAGGAACAGATGATGCTCTCCTACGTCGACCGCTTCGGAAGCATCACCCGCAGCAAAGCAGCCGAACTTTGCCGCCTCAGCCCCCAACAGGCACGCACCGTCCTGCGCCGCCTCGTCGACACCGGCGAACTCGAACTCAGAGGCGAACGACGCGGCGCCCACTACGTTCGGCGTGGCTCCACGCCGGTCCGGTAGTCGCCACGCCACCACCTTGGACTTGTGGCCAGCCCGACCCCAACCAGAGGTCCGAAGAGCCGGTCGAGGGCTGACAAGTGGGACCGAGCAGATGAGACGGCGGCATCCCACCGTGTGGAAACCATTTCAGAAATGAATGCGCCTACTTCAGAGTTCGCTGCATCTCGACAAAGACGACTGTCGAGATGCAGCGAAGACTGAGGAAACCCGCCGGCCATCTTTGAAGAACCGGGCCCGTGGGAGCGGGTTCCTCAAAGTTCGCGGCGGCCCCGGGTCTCGTCACGGTTGAGGTCGCCAGGTGATGTCAGGGCCTGCAGCAGCAGGGACGCGATGATGGCGAGTACCCCGAAGTCACGCACCGCAATGAGCAGGTTTGAACCACGACGTGCAGCAACACCCCTTGTCCTGTGCTTCTCTGCTCGAAGGCGGGATAGACATTGGTGCCAGACCCGACGGTCGGGACCGTCCGCGCCGCGGCATGAGCGAGCATGCTTGGCGCGCCCGAATCGCTCGTAGAGTGCAGGAGGGCTATTCAGAACGCGATTCGGTAGAACTCGAGTGCGATTACGGTGGAGATTGTCTCGGCGAAGGTTCGTAGTGGTCTGCGGTAGTCGGTGTGGAAGGTTCGCCAGGTCTTGAGGTTGGCGATAGCACGTTCGATCTGGTAGCGGATTGAATTGACTTGGGTGTTGAACTGCTTTTGTGATTCGTGCAGTTCCCCACCGGGATGCTTACGGACCGGGGTGATCATTCCTAGACCGATGTAGCCTTTGTCGCCCAGGTGATCTGACCGGGCTTCGTCGTCCAGGAGCCCGGACTCTCGCAGTGCCTTGGCGTCGTGGGTCTTGCCCGGCGTGGGGTCCGAGACCCAGGCGAGCTCGCCGCTCAGGGTGCAGGCCACCTGAACGTTGAGGCCAGTGGTGCGGTGCTTGCCGGACCACAGCTCCGGGTGGTCGGCCCAGGACCAGCACGGTAGCAGCGTTCCATCGACGATGAGCTGACTGTCAGGATCCAGGTCCTCGACGGTGGGCACCCATTCCTTGAGGAGCTCACCCAGGACGGTGGTGTACCTGGCAACGGTCCGCGAGATCGTCGACTGGGAGGTGCCGAAGAGCTCGCCCAGTTCCTGCTGGACGTGATTGCGCCGCAGATAACACAACGTCACGACCACCGCTTTGAACAATCCAAGAGCCTGCTTACGACCGAGTCTTTTGGTCTGCGGCCCAAAGTACTCTGTAATCATCGCGCACAGGGTGACGATCTCATCCTTGCTGAAGCCTGTAGTATGATACATGTGACGGCCTGTTCTCCTGAGATTGAGTGTGCTAACCCAATTCTCTCGAAAAACAGGCCGTCACCTTTGATCGACACGCCTCATCGCTATACTATTTTGACCCCATTAATGGAGTTCTGAATAACCCTCCAGGTATGGCAAGCACGACTTGCGGCCGGTGTGGCCGACTCACCCACATGACAGAATTCAGCAAGGAAGTCGAGAACGATACGTATGACGTAAAGATCACCGAGCAAGCTTTCATCTGTGACAACTGCGGCCGAATGAACATGCTCTCAAGCATTCAGCCAGCTCGTGCGTCCTACTCAGTCCACGCCTTCACCGGGAGGGAAGAGTGGTATCCGCGCCCCGGGGAACGCAAAGTGTTCGCAGATGTACCCGAGCACATCGCAGATGCGGCGAGTGAGGCAACCTTGTGCTTCAGTATCGGCGCCTACCGCGCAACGGGTTCCCTCGCACGCGCAGTTGTTGAGGCGACCGCAAAGGAAGAGGGGGCCGAGGGCCGCGATCTCTACCAGCGCATCGAGGCGCTGGCGGAGTCCGGAGACATCCGGAAGCACACCAAGGATCAGGCGCACGAGGTCCGTCACTTCGGCAATGGCATGGCGCATGGGGACTTCACGGATCCTGTCACTCAGGAGGAAGCAGCTGAGGTCGTCGAGTTGATGTCCGAGATCCTCGATGAGGTATTCCAGTCTCCCGCTCGCCTGGAGCGGGTACGGGAGGCTCGCAAGGCTAACTAGGCCGGGTGACAAGAGTGCGCATGGAGCGGCAAAGTCGTGCGTTGCGAAGCACGGCGTTATGGCTACACTTATAGCCATGACAGTCGAAGGATCGATGGCGCTCAAGGACGTGAAGAACCACCTTTCCGAAGTAGTGGATCAGGTGGAACGTGAGCATGACCGTGTCGTCATCACCAAACATGGCCGGCCGGCGGCCGTCGTGCTCAGCGTCGACGACCTGGCATCGCTGGAAGAGACGTTGGACATCGCGGGCCGGCCCACGCTGATCAAGCAGATCCGGGCCAGCCTGGCCGACCTCGCCGCCGGCGACGTCGAGGTCCTGACCAAGGATGAGATCCGACGCTCGCTCAGCGAGTGAGCGACGTGCCGCTTCCGATCGCCTGGACGCCCACCGCCAAACGCGCCCTCACCCGACTACCCGAGAAGGCGGCCACAGCGGCGGTCGAGTTCATCTACGGCGCCTTGGCCGAGAATCCGCGGCGCGTGGGCAAGCCACTGCGTCAAGAACTCGAGGGCCTGCACAGTGCACGACGCGGCGACTTCCGCATCATCTACCGGATCTCCGACATCGTGACCATCGTTGCCATCGACCACCGTGCGGACATCTATCGAAGACGCTGACACCCGCCAACTCCGCGACAGTTGGGTGCGCGGCCTCCAGCCGCTCCTATCGCCCGCGCGGTAGGCGGCAAGAGCGGACGTTGTATCGGGCCCCGTTCCACTGCAAGGCTCGCTGTCTGAGGCGTTGAGTGGCTCTCACCGCACCCGTGACCACGTGCAGCACCTCCCGGGCAGGCAATCCATGGAACTCGACGGCCAAGTCCAAGGGACCGGTTCCTGCCGTTCGGTCAGGGTGGGCTAGCGACCTAGAACGTCACCGTTTGCGACTTTCGCCGCCGTCATCGTCGGTGGTTCGGGGGTCGACCTTGTCGGCACGTTCATAACGCGTGGTGATGTCTTCCCGCGAACTGCTGACGTCACGCTCGCGGTCCCGGGCTGCGGCGGCGAGTTCATCGGCCTCGGCCGCCTTGAGATCGGCTTCCGCTTTCATGCGATCTGACTCCGCTTCCCGTTTGCGGACCTCGACTTCGTCTCGACGCGTTTCTTCCCGAATCGCTTCTGCCTTCTGCCCCCGCTTTGAAGTCGAGCGCTTCTTCAGGAACAGTGCGAGCGCCAAGAGCGCAAGCAATACGACAACTGCGACGACAATCCATACGATCGTGCTGGTGTTCATGTCGGCTCCTCACCGTGGACGGCTGCCTTCGCGAAGGCGGCCTGACTGTTGAGTGTAGACAAACCAAGCCCGAATGGGCAGCAGCGCGCCGGCTATCGACACCACTTTCATGCGCCGCGAGCGAAGCCACGAGGAAACGGGCTCGTCAAGGAACCCCGTCCTCGTGAGATGGGGAGGCCGTCCACGGTCCTTGTCACCGACGCCGTGCACCGACTCGCAGCAGACCGCCCAGCGGGCAAAGCCAGCGTCGCTTACCTCTCCGCGGCAATAGCGGATGTTCTGGTCCGGCGGCTCAGCTTAGGCGTGCTGGTCTGCGACCGGGTCTGGTTGAACAGACCAGTCGGCGGGTTCGTCGTCGGTGTCGGTGTCGGCGATCGCCTTGGTCTGGTGCACCTTGCCCGGCTTGTGGTGTTGCGGCGCGTAGACGGTGTAGACCTGCATCGGCTCGTCGCCGATGTTGGTGACGTTGTGCCAGC
>Ga0209539_1001037_pt1 | contig 15387 bp, 12 predicted proteins | sample BarGraNGADG00312_2_FD_184499 | JGI IMG/M metagenome (GOLD analysis project Ga0209539, IMG submission 184499) | Arctic peat soil microbial communities from Barrow, Alaska - Barrow Graham LP Ref core NGADG0011-312 (SPAdes) (version 2) | ecosystem: Environmental > Terrestrial > Soil > Wetlands >... | reverse complement strand
TGATGGCTGCGGTCAGCATCGTCTTGCCGTGGTCAACGTGGCCTATGGTCCCGACGTTGACGTGCGGCTTTGTCCTCTCGAACTTCTCCTTGGCCATGGTCCCTCCCTAATGTCCCTTGGCTCTCGCGATTATCTCCTGGGCGATCCCGGCGGGGACCTCCGAGTATGTATGAAAGTCCATGTGGTGCGTGGCCCGACCCTGGGTAAGCGACCTGAGGTCGGTGGCGTACCCGAACGTCTCGGCCAGCGGCACGAGCACGTCGATGCGCTGGCGCCCGGTCTGGTGGTCCACGTTCTCGAGCCTGCCCCTGCGCCCGTTGATGTCGGAGATGACGTCACCCACGTACTCGTCGGGGACCGTGATCTCCATGCGCATTATCGGCTCGAGCAATATCGGCTGGTCAGCCCTCACCGCGGCCTTGAGCGCCATCGAAGCAGCGACCTTGAACGCCACCTCGGAAGAGTCGACCGGGTGGAACGACCCGTCGACGAGCTCGGCCTTGAAGTCGACCAGCGGGTATCCCGCGAGGACGCCCGCGGTGGACGCCTCCTGTATCCCGCGGTCCACGGCCGGTATGTACTCCTTGGGGACTTCGCCGCCGTGGATCTTGCTCTCGAAGGTATAGCCTTCGCCCCTCTTGGTGGGGATCACGTTGATCACGACGTCTCCGTACTGTCCGCGCCCGCCGGTCTGCTTGATAAAGCGACCGCGCATCTTCATGACCGGTTTCTTGATCGTCTCGCGGTACGAGACCTGCGGCTTACCGACGTTCGCGTCGACCTGGAACTCGCGGAGGAGCCGGTCCACGACGACCTCGAGGTGAAGCTCTCCCATTCCGCTGATGATCGTCTGCCCGCTGTCCTCGTCGTAGCTGACGCGGAACGTGGGGTCTTCATCAGACAGCCTGTTGAGCGACTCCGTGAGCCTGTCCTGGTCCATCTTCGTCTTTGGCTCTATCGCCACGGAGATGACCGGCTCGGGGAACGTCATCGGCTCGAGAAGGATCGGGTGGGCAGGGTCGCAGATGGTATCACCGGTGGTCGTCTTCTTAAGGCCTACGCCGGCGACGATGTCGCCCGTGCAGACCATCTTGACATCCTCGCGGTGGTTCGCGTGCATCCGGAGGATGCGCCCGACGCGCTCCTTGTTGCCACGCGTGGAGTTCAGGATGAACGTCCCGGTATTGAGGCAGCCGGAGTAGACGCGAAAATATGTGAGCTTGCCCACGTAAGGGTCAGACATGATCTTGAATGCCAGAGCCGAGAACGGGGCGTCGTCTGACGCCTCTCTTCGCTCTTCCTCATGCTTGAACGGGTTCTCGCCCATCATGGGCGGCACCTCAAGGGGTGAGGGGAGGTAATCGGCCACGGCGTCGAGCAGGGGCTGGACGCCTCTGTTGCGAAGGGCCGAGCCGCAGAGCACCGGGACGATCTTGGCGCTGATGGTGCCGCGCCTGATGGCGCGCTTCATCGCTTCGGGGTCGGCCGGCCTGTTCTCGATGTATGCGTGAAGGACGTCCGGGTCGAAATCGGCTATCTTCTCGAGCATCGTATGGTGCGCCGCGTTCGCCTTGTCCACCATGTCCCCGGGGATGTCCTCGTAGCCGTACTCCTCGCCCATCTCGTCGTACCAGACAACGCACTTCATCCTGACCAGGTCTATGACGCTGCTGAACGTCTCCTCGATGCCCACGGGTATCTGGATAGCGACCGGCTTCGCCTCGAGCCTTTTCTCGATCATCTCTACTGAGCGCTCGAAGCTGGCGCCTACCCGGTCCATCTTGTTCACGAAGCACATCCTCGGAACGTTGTACCGGTCGGCCTGCCTCCATACCGTCTCCGTCTGGGGCTCAACGCCCTCAACGGCGTCAAAAATAGCAACCGCTCCGTCTAAGACACGGAGCGATCTTTCAACCTCGATCGTAAAGTCCACGTGACCGGGCGTATCAATAATGTTGATGCGCGTGCCTTCCCATTCGCAAGAAGTCGCCGCCGACGTGATCGTGATGCCGCGCTCCTGTTCCTGGACCATCCAGTCCATCACCGCGGCGCCGTCATGGACCTCACCCATCTTGTAGGTCTTGCCCGTGTAGTACAGTATGCGCTCCGTCGCCGTGGTCTTGCCTGCGTCGATGTGCGCCATTATTCCTATGTTGCGGATGTTCTCCAGAGGAAAGTCCCGCGCGTTCTCCTCGCTGTTCTTTGCCGTGGAGTTACCCCTTTTCTTGAGATCAGCGCCTTTCATTCCAGTTACCACCGGTAGTGCGCGAAAGCCTTGTTGGCCTCCGCCATGCGGTGTATGTCCTCCTTCTTCTTCACGGAATGCCCTGTGCGGTTCGCCGCGTCCAGGACCTCCCCGGCAAGCCTGTCGGCCATGCTCTTCTCGCGGCGCTGTCGAGAGAAGGTGACGATCCAGCGGACGGCGAGCGTGCGCGAGCGCCTGCTCTTGACCTCCACCGGTACCTGATAAGTCGCTCCTCCAACCCTGCGTGACTTGACCTCCAACAGCGGCCGCACGTTTTCAACGGCCTTCTGCAGCACCTGGACCGGGTCGACGCCTTCCCTCTGACCTATGAGGTTAAGCGCGCCGTAGACGATCTTCTCGGCGGTGCTCTTCTTGCCGTCCAGCATTGTCCTGTTTATGAACTGCGCGACCAGGACGCTGTTGTAGACCGGGTCCTGTACCGTGCTTCTTTTTGTCGCGGGTCCTCTGCGAGGCATTTATCCTCCGTCTACTTGTTCTTCTTAGTGCCGTACTTCGAGCGGCTCTGCGAGCGTTCCTCGACTCCGGCGGCGTCCAGCGCGCTACGGACTACCTTGTATCGTACGCCCGGCAGGTCCTTGACCCTGCCGCCGCGCACCAGGACTATGGAGTGCTCCTGGAGGTTGTGCCCTATTCCAGGTATGTAGGCCGTGACCTCGATGCCGTTCGTAAGCCTCACGCGGCAAATCTTGCGGAGCGCCGAGTTGGGCTTCTTGGGCGTGGTCGTCTTGACCTGGGTGCACACGCCGCGCTTCTGGGGCGAACCCTGCAGCGCCGGAGCCGAAGTCTTTTTGATCCTGCGGTTCCTCCCGTTGCGCACCAACTGATTGATCGTAGGCACTTACACAGCCTCCAGTCTCTTTACGAAAAAGACACCCCGCTCACGGAGCCGGGGTATGGTACATCACACAAAAACGGCGCTTTTGGCGCCGGACTGTGAATGTACCACCACTTCTACGTGGTGTCAACTTCCTCTTCTTCTTCCGCCTCTTCGTCGAAGGACTCGCCCTCGGGTATTCCACCGCGGAATATCTCCATCGCACTGAGCTGCGGCTGGAGCTCTGGCAGCTGCTCGCCAGTGTACAGCGGCTCCCATTCCTCGCCCAGCGGTTTGACGTTGATCCTGCGATATACCTTCATGCCGGAACCCGTCGGGATGAGCTTACCGATGATGACGTTCTCCTTGAGACCGAGCAGCCTGTCCACCTTGCCCGACAGCGCGGCGTCGGTGAGCACGCGGGTAGTCTCCTGGAAGGACGCCGCGGAAAGGAAAGACTCTGTCGCCAGGCTCGCCTTGGTGATCCCGAGCAGGACCTCCTTGAACCTCGGCGGCTCTCCTCCATCAGCGGCCACGCGATTGGCCTCCTCCTCGAAGTCCATGTACTCGACCAGTTGGCCCGGCAGGAACTCGGAGTCGCCGGGGTCGGATACCGTCACGCGCTTGAGCATCTGACGGACGATGACCTCGATGTGCTTATCGTGGATGTCCACGCCCTGGTCCTTGTAGACCCTCTGGACTTCCTCGACCAGGTATATCTGGACTTTCTCCCGGTTCACGATCTCGAGCAACTCCTTGGGGTCGGCGGAGCCTTCGGTGATCTGTTGGCCCGCCGAGACCTCCTCGCCGTCCGTGACGAGCAGCTTGAGGCTCACCGGGATCTGGTAATCGTAGTCCTTGGGGACGGCCTTGCCCTCCTCGGAGAGCTCCTCGCCGTGGAGGGTGATCTCGTGATACTTGTCACCCTTTTTAAGCTCTATTTGTCCACGGCTCCAGGCCAGGTAGGCCTGGCCCTTGGGCTTGCGCGCCTCGAAGAGCTCGACGACTCGCGGGAGGCCGTGGGTGATGTCGCGGCCGGCTCCGGTGTAGACGCCGCCGAAGTGGAAGGTCCTCATCGTCAGCTGCGTGCCGGGCTCACCGATGGACTGGGCGGCGATGATGCCTACCGCCTCTCCTATGGGCACCCTGCCGCCAGTGGCAAGGTTACGGCCGTAGCACGAGGAGCACACGCCGTGTTTCGCCCTGCACGTCAGCACCGAGCGGACCATGACCTCTTCGATGCCCTCTTCGTTAAGCATTCGGGCCGTGGTCTTGCTTATGTCGACGTTTTTGTCCACGAGCTTGCGGCTCTTTATCTTGACCGGGTCCAGCGTGTATCGCCCGATGATGCTCGGGTTGAGGTCGGTCTCGGCCATCACCCTGATCGGGATGCCGCGGTCGGTGCCGCAGTCCTCCTCGCGGACTATGACGTCCTGTGCGACGTCGACGAGCCGGCGCGTCAGGTAGCCGGAGTCGGCGGTACGCAAAGCCGTGTCGGCGAGACCCTTGCGGGCACCGTGAGTGCTGATGAAATACTCGAGTACGGTCAGGCCCTCGCGGAAGTTCGAGGTGATGGGCGACGCGATGACGTCTCCCTTCGGGTCCTCCACGAGACCCTTCATGCCCGCGAGCTGCTTGATCTGTTTGAGATCGCCTCGGGCTCCCGAGCGGGCCATCATGTAGATCGGGTTGAACTCGTCGAAGTTCTCCTCCATCTTAGTGGCCACCAGGTCTGTCGCGCCGTGCCAGACGTCGACCACGCGGCTGTGGCGCTCTTCCTTGGTGTAGAAGCCGTTGCGATAGCGGTCCTCGATCTCGGTTATCTCTTTTTCCGCGTCAGCGATTATCTGTGGCTTCTCGGGCGGCACTTCGATGTCGGAAACGCTTATCGTGATGCCCGCCTTTGTCGCGTAGCGGAAGCCTGTATCCTTGATCTGGTCGAGGACCTTCGCTATGACGTCCGACGGGTATTCCTGCGCGATCTGTTCGATTATCTCAGCGAGCTCTTTCTTGCCGAGGATGCGGTTCTGGTACGGGAAGTCTTCCGGTAGCGTCCTGTTGAATATCAGGCGCCCGACGGAGGTCTCGATGATCTCACCGTGCATGCGCACCTTTACCAGCGCCTGCAGGTTCACCCTTCTGAAGTCGTAGGCCAGTATGGCCGCGTCGGGGTTCGAGAACACCTTGCCCTCGCCTTCGGCGCCTGCCCTGACCGCGTTCAGGAAGTAGCAGCCGAGGACCATGTCCTGGGTCGGGCTGACGATCGGCTTTCCGTGGGCGGGCGAGAGTATGTTGTGGGCGGACAGCATCAGGATGCGGGCCTCTGCCTGCGCCTCCGCGGAGAGCGGCAGGTGGACGGCCATCTGGTCGCCGTCGAAGTCCGCGTTGAACGCCGTGCACACCAGCGGGTGGATGCGGATGGCCTTGCCCTCGACGAGCATGGGCTCGAAAGCCTGGATGCCGAGCCGGTGGAGCGTCGGCGCTCGGTTGAGCATTACCGGGTGCTCCTGGATGACCTTCTCGAGCACGTCCCAGACGATGGGGACCATACGGTCTATCATGCGCTTCGCGCCCTTGATGTTGTGGGCGAAGCCGAGGTCCACGAGCCGCTTCATTACGAAAGGCTTGAAGAGCTCCAGCGCCATCTGCTTGGGCAGGCCGCACTGATGGAGCTTGAGCTCCGGGCCGACGACGATGACCGATCGGCCGGAGTAGTCCACGCGCTTTCCAAGCAGGTTCTGGCGGAAACGCCCCTGCTTGCCCTTGAGCATGTCGGACAGAGACTTCAGTGGGCGGTTGCCCGGACCGGTCACGGGGCGGCCGCGGCGGCCGTTGTCGAACAGCGCGTCGACGGCCTCCTGCAGCATCCTCTTCTCGTTGTTTACGATGATCTCGGGGGCGCCCAGGTCTAAGAGCCTCTTGAGGCGGTTGTTGCGGTTGATGACCCGGCGGTACAGGTCGTTGAGGTCGCTCGTGGCGAACCTGCCGCCGTCGAGCTGCACCATGGGGCGCAGGTCGGGCGGGATGACCGGTATGACGTCCATGATCATGGCCTCGGGCTTGTTCTCCGTCTTGAGGAAGGCGGAGACGACCTTCAGCCTCTTGGTGGCCTTATTGCGCTTCTGGCCCTTGGAGGTCTTGATGGTCTCGCGGAGCTCCTCGCCCTCCTGCTCGAGCTCGAGGTTCAAAAGCAGGTCGCGGACGGTCTCGGCGCCCATGCCGCCGCGGAAGTAGTCGCCGTAGCGCTCGCGGAGGTCGCGGAACTTCTGGTCCTCGTCGATGAGCTGCTTCGACGAGAGGCTCTTGAAGTCGTCGAAGAGTTCCTTCAGATAATCGATCTGGACCTGGACCGCGTCACGCGTGTCGTCTTTGTCCTTCTCGAGGCTGTCGTATAGCTTCTTCACGCGCTTGTCGTATGCCGAGCGCTCCTTGTCTATCTTAACCTTGTACTGCTTCTGGACGTCGGCCGTGCGGTCTTCTTTGCTCTTAGGGTTCTCCGCGGCCTTCTTCTTCGATTCCTTGTCTATCTCTTTTACGAGCTTGTCCCGCTCGGTCTCGAGCTCCTTGACGCGCTTGTCAAGCTCGATGCGGTCTGCGGTCTTCTGGTCTTCCAGCATTCCCCGCAGCGCATCCATGCGAACCACGAGCGCGCGGACCTTCTGCTCGTAGACGTCCATCTCCGGCTCATCGGACGCGGGAGGGGCGGCGGGCTCGCTCTCGAGTGCCGCCTCGATCTCGTCGATCCGGTCCTCCCACTGACTGAGTAGCCCGGAGATCTTGTCCTTGAACTCGTTCTCCGCCTCCGCTCGCTGCTCGTCCGTCATCTCGACGTACTCGCCGGCGAGCTTCATGCGCTTCTCATAGAGAGTGGTCGTTGCGGCGATGTTCTTCTCGACCTGGGCGCGCAGGTCCTGGACCCGCTCTTCCTTGGTCTTATCTTTCTCGGAGGCCTTCTTCTTGGACTCCTTGCCGATGTTCTCGATCTGGCGGTTCCGGGTGGCCTCCATCTCCTTTATCTTCTTGCCCAGCTCCGAACCCCACTTCTCGGGGGTCTTGTTCATGGCAAGAAGGCGCTCGCGAGGGTCGGAAAGCGAGCCGGGAAGGCGCTTGTCCTTCACGAAGGCCTCGAGGTGGTCGAACACGAGCGAAGCGCTTCCACTGACGATTTCGCGATGACTGTCGCTGAGCTCGGCCTCGAGCTCGGCTACCTCGGCGTCGAGGCGCTCCTGCAAGATCGGGAGGTCTTTCTCGCGGCGGTCCTTCTTTACGTCCACCACGATGTAAGACGCGAAATAGAGCACTCGCTCGAGGCTCTTCGACGGCAGGTCCAGCAGGTAACCCATGCGGGACGGTACTCCCTTGAAGAACCAGATGTGCGACACGGGAGCAGCGAGCTCAATGTGCCCCATGCGCTCGCGGCGCACCTTGGACCGGGTGACCTCGACGCCGCAGCGCTCGCAGATCATGCCCTTGAAGCGCACGCGCTTCTTGTACTTCCCGCAGGAGCACTCCCAGTCGCGCGTCGGGCCGAATATCTTCTCGCAGAAGAGGCCCTCCTTCTCCGGCTTGAGTGTGCGGTAGTTTATCGTCTCCGGCTTCTTAACCTCGCCGTTCGACCAGATCCGGATCTGGTCCGCGGTGGCGAGCCCTATCTTGAAGCTGCTGAATTCATTGACGTCGAGCAACTAAATTTCCTCCCTCTGGAAAAGGATGTCGGTGCGTTCGTCTTCCTCCGTCCCGGCCATCGGTTGGTTGGTGCGGAGGTCGATGCCGAGCTCCTCGGCGGTGCGGAACACGTCCTCCTCGGTCTCCTGGATCTCGATTGTAGCGCCGTCCTCGTCCTGGACCTTCACGTCGAGGCCCAGCGAACGCATCTCCTGAACGAGGACCTTGAAAGATTCGGGGATGCCCGGCTCCGGTATGTTCTCGCCCTTGACGATCGCCTCGTACACCTTGACCCGGCCGACCACGTCGTCGCTCTTTACGGTCAGCAACTCCTGCAGGCAGAAGGCGGCGCCGTATGCCTCGAGCGCCCAGACCTCCATCTCCCCGAAGCGCTGGCCTCCGAACTGCGCCTTGCCTCCCAGCGGCTGCTGGGTGACGAGCGAGTAAGGGCCGGTCGAACGCGCGTGGATCTTGTCGTCGACAAGGTGGATCAGTTTCATCATGTATATGTGGCCGACGGTGACCTCGTTCTCGAAGGGCTCACCGGAGCGGCCGTCGAACAGCTTCGCTTTTCCGTTTTCGGGCAGGCCAGCCTTCTTGAGCGAAGCGACGATCTCTTTTTCCGTCGCCCCGTCGAAGACCGGGGTCGCGACGTAGGTCGTTTCCTCGCTGTCGATGCCGGCATAAGCCGCCCAGCCGAGGTGCGTCTCCAGCACCTGGCCGATGTTCATGCGTGAGGGGACGCCCAGCGGGTTGAGCACCATGTCCACGGGAGTGCCGTCCTCCATAAAAGGCATGTCCTCTATCGGGAGCACCTTGGAGATGACACCCTTGTTGCCGTGGCGCCCGGCCATCTTGTCACCCTCGCGGATCTTGCGGCGCTCGGCCACATTCACCCGCACCAGCTCGTTCACACCGGGCGAGAGCTCGTCGCCGTTCTCACGGGAGAAGACCTTGACGCCTATGACCTTGCCCGACTCGCCGTGCGGGACCTTGAGCGAAGTGTCGCGGACCTCGCGCGCCTTCTCTCCGAAGATCGCTCTCAGCAGCTTCTCCTCAGCCGTCAGCTCGGTCTCTCCCTTGGGGGTCACCTTGCCGACAAGAACGTCGCCGGCGGTGACCTTTGCGCCGACCCGGATGACGCCTTCCTCGTCGAGGTCCTTGAGGACTTCCTCCTGGACGTTTGGGATGTCAGCCGTGATCTCCTCATCGCCGAGCTTGGTGGAGCGGGCCTCCACCTCATGCTCCTCTATGTGTATGGAGGTGAGCAGGTCGTCGGAGACGAGCCGCTCGGACACCACGATGGCGTCCTCGAAGTTGTAGCCTTCCCAGGGCATGAACGCGACAAGCAGGTTGCGCCCCAGCGAGAGCTCGCCTTCGTCGGTGCAAGGACCGTCGCCTATGACCTGGCCTTTCATGACGTGCTCGCCCTCCGCCACCAGCGGCCTCTGGTTGATGCAGGTGCCCTGGTTGGAGCGGCCGAACTTCTCGAGCTTGTAAAGCTCCTTCTTGCCCTTGCTGTCTTTGACCTCGATCGTGTTGGCGTCCACGTAGCTCACGCTGCCCGCCGTCTTGCTGGAGACCACGTCGCCAGTGTCCTTGGCCGCGCGGAACTCCATGCCCGTCGCCACGAGCGGCGCCTCGGGCCTGACCAGAGGCACTGCCTGGCGCTGCATGTTGGATCCCATGAGCGCGCGGTTGGCGTCGTCGTGCTCGAGGAACGGAATGAGAGCCGTCGCCACGCTCACTGTCTGCCGCGGCGAGACGTCCATGTAATCGACGACCTTGGCCTCGACCATGGAAACCTCTTCACCGAGCTTTGGCGCGCGGCACAGGACGCGGTCCTCCTTGAATTTGTTGGATTTGGTGAGCGGCGCGTTCGCCTGGGCGATGATGACGTTGTCCTCCTCGTCCGCAGTGAGGTAGACGATGTCATCCGTGACCGTGCCTTTGTTGGCCTTGCGATACGGGCTCATCAGGAACCCGAACTCGTTTATCTGTGAGTAAGTCGAGAGGTTTCCGATAAGGCCGATGTTCGGTCCTTCGGGCGTCTCGATCGGGCACATGCGGCCGTAGTGCGAAGGGTGAACGTCGCGGACCTCGAACCCCGCGCGCTCTCGAGAGAGTCCGCCCGGCCCGAGCGCCGAGAGGCGGCGCTTGTGGGTGAGCCCGGCGAGCGGGTTCGTCTGGTCCATGAACTGCGAGAGCTGGCTCGAGCCGAAGAACTCCTTGATCGCTGCGACGACCGGCCTGATGTTTATGAGAGTCTGGGGGGTTATCGAATCGACGTCCTGAGTGGTCATGCGCTCTCGCACGACCCTCTCCATGCGGGACAGGCCGATTCGTATCTGGTTCTGGATCAACTCGCCGACCGTGCGGACCCTGCGGTTGCCGAAGTGGTCGATGTCGTCGACGAAATAGCCTTCCTTGCCGGCGTGCAGGTTCACGATGTAGCGCACCGACTCGAGGATGTCCTCGCGGGTGAGGACGGTGGTCTCTTTCGGGATCTTCAGGCCCAGCTTCTTGTTGAGCTTGTAGCGCCCGACGCGGGCCAGGTCGTAGCGGCGCTCGTTGAAGAACAGGTTGTCCAGAAGGCCCCTCGCGCTCTCGACCGTCGGCGGCTCGCCGGGGCGCAGCTTCCTGTATATATCTATGAGGGCCTCTTCCTTGCTGCCGGTGTGGTCCTTGTCGACCGTCGCCCGGATGGACTCGGCGCCATCAAAGAGGTCCACCAGGGAATCCGCGTCGTATCCCAGCGCCTTGAGCAGGACGCTCACGGGCTGGCGGCGCTTGCGGTCGATCCTGACGCCCAGCGTGTCCTTCTTATCTATCTCGAGCTCGAGCCAGGCTCCCCTTGACGGGATGACCTTGCCGGAAAAGAGTACCTTGTCGGTGTCCTTATCGATCTCGCGGTCGAAGTAGACTCCCGGAGAGCGCACGAGCTGGCTGACAACGACTCGCTCCGTGCCGTTGAAGATGAACGTGCCCTTGTCAGTCATCAGCGGGAAGTCGCCCATGAAGACGGACTGTTCTTTGATCTCGCCTGTCTCTTTGTTGATAAGCCGCACGTCCACGAACAGCGGGGCGGCGTAGTTCATGTCTTTTTCTTTGCACTCGTCGACGTCGAACTTCGGGTCCCCGAAAAAGTGCTGCCCGAACTCGACCGCCATGGTCCCGGTGAAGTCCTCGATCGGCGAGATGTCCCTGAATATCTCGGCGAGGCCGTTCCCGGTGAACCATTCGAACGATCTTTTCTGAATGCCGATAAGGTCCGGCACCGGCAAAACTTCCGGTATTTTGGCGAATGTAATACGCTTACGCTTTCCGTGGAGTGCAACCGACAAAAATATCCCCCCTAACGACTTGGAAATTGGGCTATAATGGGACTCGCAAACAAACCCTCTCGCGCTACCTGTGTAAATTAACTAGCCAAACGTACATAATACCAATTACTTCCTGAATCGTCAATTCCTGTTTTGCCGCCGTTTTTTCGTTTCCCGATCGACGGATCAGCCGCAAGCCGGCAGGAAAGCACAGTCCGGCCGCGAGGGCACGACGGTTGCGGAGTCGACAAATCAAGCTCCTGTTCAGCGGATGCGCAGGCCCTCTAAGCGCGCGCGGCCCCTTACGGCCGGGGCGGTGCTCAAAGCCTGAGCGGAATTGCAGACGGAAATGCATGAAGTGCCGGGCCCCTCATGCGCTCTGAAAGGTTGAAGCCAGGCCTTTCTTGTCCCCTGCGCAGAATCGGCTAGTCAGCGTAGAGGTGGGGGCAAACCAGGCCTGGCCCCATTGCTGTCTATTTCAGCTCGACCGTCGCTCCGGCGTCCTCGAGCTGCGTCTTGATTTTGTCGGCCTCGTCCTTGGTCAAGCCTTCCTTTACAGGCTTGGGCGCCTCTTCTACGAGCGCCTTGGCTTCCTTGAGCCCCAGGTTGGTGACGGCGCGGACCTCCTTGATGACCGGGATCTTCTTGTCCCCGGAGGAGATCAGGATTACGTCGAACTGGGTCTGCTCCTCGGCCTCGGCGGCCTCTTCGCCCCCACCGGCCTGGCCGCCCGCCGCGACTGCAACCGGGGCGGCGGCCGTCACGCCGAACTCCTCCTCGAACATCTTGATGAACTCGGAGATCTCGATAACGGTCCAGTTCTTGATGCCTTCGATGGCATCCTGCGGCGTCAACTTCTCGGCCAAGACAATCACCTCTCCTATCGTTTTCTCAAAACTTATGCTTCCTCGGGTGCGTCCCCGGGAGCTGCTTCTTCTTCGGTCGCGGCAGGCTCTGCGGCCAGTGCCTCTTCGGCCGTCCCGGCGGCTTCTTCGACCGGCTCCTCAACTGAGGCTTCCACCGGCGCGGGCTCTTCCGGCTTCTCGACCACCGGCTCCTCCACTGCGGCTTCCGCCGGCGCGGGCGCCGGGCTCTCGGCTGCATTCTTTTCAGCCAGTGCCTGGAACAGGCCGAGCATCTTGCGGGCGGGCGCCACCACGGTCCCGATCATCCGGCTCAGTGGAGCCTGCACGATGCCGATCAACTGGGCAAGCAGGACCTCTCTGGACGGGAGCGAGGCAAATGACTCTACCTGCTTGCCATCCAGCACGCGTCCCTCCAGCAGCCCTCCCAGGAGGAAGAACTCCTTGCGGCCCTTGGAATAATCTTTGAGGGCCTTTGCAACCGCGGCCGCGTCGTCGCGCACGAACACAACTGCGATCGGCCCGTCGATAAGCGGGACCAGCCCGGCCTTGGGAGTGTCCTCGAGGGCGATCTTCGTCAGCGTGTTCTTGAGGACGCGGAGGTCCGAGTCCATCTCGGTGAGCTTGACCCGGAGCTCGTTAGCCTCAGAGACCCGTAGCCCCCTGTAACGCAGGACGAGAAGCTGGTCGGACGCATCGAACCACTTCGCGATCTGCTTGACTTTGTCTTTCTTCTCCTGGCTCGGCATCGGAGTACCTCCAAAATAAAAGGCCTCGGAGGGAGGCCAAATATAAAATCCGCCTCGGCAGGCTTCTCGATTAAGCCTATGGCACCTGCTGTCTCCGGCAATCGGTTATTCAATTATGCGCCCCGACTGTAGCAGACGGGGTCCGGGCTGTCAAAATCAGGCGGCGCCCGCGTCCTCCGGCAAGAAGTCGTGCGTCACCGTCGTGTCGACTGGAACGCCGGGGCCCATGGTGGTCGAAAAAGTGATGCTCTTCAGGTAGCGCCCCTTGGCCGCGGCCGGGCGCGCGCGGATGAGCTCCTCGAGTACCGCGCCGTAGTTCTCGAGAACGCTCTCCAGCGGAAACGACAGCTTGCCGACGGACAGGTGGACGTTCGCCTGCTTGTCGACCCTGTATTCGATCTTGCCGCCTTTGGCGTCACGGACCGCCTTGTCCACATCGAAGGTGACAGTGCCGCTCTTCGGGTTGGGCATCAGGCCGCGGGGCCCGAGTATCTTGCCCAGGCGGCCGACCATGCTCATCACGTCAGGCGTGGCGATGGCCGCGTCGAACTCGGTCCATCCCTCCTGCACCCTGGCGACGAGGTCCTCTCCGCCCACTATGTCGGCGCCGGCCTTCTCCGCCTCGGTCGCCTTGTCGCCGATCGCGAACACAGCGACCGTTGTCTCTTTGCCCGTTCCCTTGGGCAGCATTACGGTACCCCTGATCATCTGGTCCGCCCTGCGGGGATCGACGCCGAGCCTGATGGCGACCTCGAAGGTCTCGTCGAACCTGCCGTCCCCCATCTCCTTGATAAGCTTTGCGGCCTCATAGGGGCTGTACAGCTTGTCGGGCTCTATCTTCTGAGCCTTTTCCATGTATCTGCGGCTTCTGCTTCTCATTTTTCCGGACTCCTTTTAGGTCTGCGGACCTCCTCGCGGCCCTCCCTATCTTCAGTATCTATTCTTCCACCACTTCGAGGCCCATGCTGCGCGCGGTCCCTTCCAGGATGCGCATCGCGGCCTCGATATCATTCGCATTCAGGTCCGGCATCTTGGCCTGCGCAACCTCGCGCACCTTGTCCCTCGTGATCGTGCCGGCGGGCTCCCGGTTCGGCTCGCCGCTCCCCTTCTCCAGCCCGGCTGCGTCCAGCAGCAGTTTCGCGGCCGGCGGGGTCTTCGTCACGAACGTGAAGGACCTGTCCTCGTAGACGGTTATCTCGACCGGGACGATCTGCCCCAGCTCATTCATCGTCTTCGCGTTGTACTGCTTGCAGAACTCCATGATGTTCACGCCGTGCTGGCCGAGCGCGGGGCCGACAGGCGGCGCCGGGTTCGCCTGACCCGCGGGTATCTGCAGCTTAATGACGGTCATTACTTTCTTTGCCATCTGGCTACCCTTCCTTACAGCTTGATGACCTGGTCGAAGGTCAGCTCGACCGGCGTCTCGCGGCCGAATATGGAGACCAGGACCTTGAGCTTGCTCTGGTCAAGGCTTACCTCGCTGATCACACCGGTGAAATCGGCGAACGGTCCCTCGATGACCTTGACGCCTTCGCCCTCGGAAAATTCGGCGGACACCTTGGGCTTTTCAGCCTTCTGTCTCGCCAGTACCCGGTCGACCTCCTGCAGGGGGATCGGTGTCGGGCGGGCGGACGTGCCTACGAAGCCCGTCACACCGGGCGTGTTCCGGACGACGTACCAGGAATCGTCGTCAAGCTCCATGCGCACCAGCAGGTATCCAGGGAGAAGCTTCTTCTGCGTGAGCTGCTTCTTTCCCGACTTGTATTCGAGTACGTCCTCGACCGGAACGACCACCTCGAATATCTTCTGCTGCATGTGCATAGACTCGATGCGGTGCTCGAGGTTCGCTTTGACCTTATTCTCGTACCCGGAATATGTGTGTACCACGTACCACTTCTCGTTCCGGCGGACCATTTACCATTGCTCCTTTTCCGCACGCGGGCACTCGTCATGAGGACCGCGCCAGTGTTTCAGGGTGAGACCCCTAGGCGATTATCAGGTGAAGCAGCCTCGAGAGGATGAGGTCGAGCACAAGGATGAACGTTGACACTATCGCCACAGTTATAAGGACGACGAGCGTGTAGTTGATCACCTCTGTCCTACTAGGCCAGATGACCTTCTTCATCTCGATGATGACGTCTTTATAGAACTGCTTGACGGTAGTCCAGGCGCCCTTCTTCTCGGACTTCTTCTTCTCGGCTGCTTTCTTGCGCGCGGCCATCTGCTTTTGCTTCTGCCCGCTCGATTTTTCCTGTACTCTTCTGAGCTCTCTGTTTACCATTTTGTCTTCAGCTCGTTAGCCTCCGGCGCGCCTTGGGCCTCTCTTATTGGCAGGCCCGGAGGGTCTCGAACCCCCAACCTCCGGTTTTGGAGACCGGCGCTCTACCAATTGAGCTACGGGCCTGTGACTCCCCTGTTCGCTAGCGGGTTTCCTTGTGCAGAGTGTGACACCGGCACCACTTGCAGTACTTCTTGAACTCGATCCTGTCCGGATCGTTTGTCTTGCTCTTGCGGCTCGTATAGTTCCTGCGTTTACATTCCGTGCAGGCCATCACAACTAGTACTCTCATTTTCCCTGCCTACTTGTCGATCTTTATGACTCGCCCGGCGCCCACGGTCCGTCCGCCTTCGCGGATGGTGAAGCGCTGGCCCTCGTCCATGGCGATGGGCGTTATGAGCTCGACGTCCATCTCGGTGTTGTCACCCG
>Ga0209539_1001035_pt1 | contig 15394 bp, 10 predicted proteins | sample BarGraNGADG00312_2_FD_184499 | JGI IMG/M metagenome (GOLD analysis project Ga0209539, IMG submission 184499) | Arctic peat soil microbial communities from Barrow, Alaska - Barrow Graham LP Ref core NGADG0011-312 (SPAdes) (version 2) | ecosystem: Environmental > Terrestrial > Soil > Wetlands >... | reverse complement strand
AAAAGTTCATTTTTAATTCGTTCTGCTTCAAACAGAGATGATTTACCTATCTGATATTCTGCAATTCTCCTGTCGTTGTAAACATTAGATTCTCCAACAATAACACTTCCGAATCTGCGTTGCATCATTAAATCGTCGAAAGACATTCTCTGAGCATCGTTGTTACTCGAATAAGCCTCATGTTTTGCAAGAGCATCTCTCACCTCGTCATATTTGATCCAGAATAACCCTATCTTTTTTGCTCTTCCAACCTGCTCATCAAAACCCATATATATAGGTTGAATAGCTATAATTCTGACATCGAGTTTCGAAAGTTTCTTGTCAAAATACCATTCTTCATAGAGCAGCAGTTCTTTTACTTCATCGGGTTTTGCTTCCTGTTTTACCGTGTCTTCTCTTGTTGCTCCGGCAGCATTTAGCTGTACAGTAACAACCTTTTTCACAGCTCCTAATTTTACCTCGATATCATCATAGGTCGTATTTACTTTCATATTCTGCGGATCATAAGCCTGAAGATGACCTGCTTTAATCTCATCGAGAATTACATTTATGAAGCTTTGTCTTCCATCGAGAGTTGGAGTTGTCGGATAATATAACGACTGATTCATCTTCTCACGCAGATCGATCAGACGGTATATTTTTTTAGACCATATGACATCAGCCTCTCTCAGAAACGGGTAATTTATTTTGTTCGCATCCGGAATCGATTTCTGGTAAATATCTCCAAAACTCTGGGCATTTATAATGCCTGTGAGCAAGAGGGCGATAGATCCAAAAAGAATTTTCTTATTCATGATGGTATTTATTTTGATACTAGTTTATCTTTAATACTATGGCGTTCAGGTCTCTTGTTTTATTATCGGGACCAAGCGCTTTAATATCTTTAATCATGAGGTTTTTACCTCTTGTGAGTCCATTCAGTGCCTGTTTTTGTTTCGGAGTGAGATTACTGCTTGAACAGGTTTCCTCAATATCCATTCCTTTATCGGTATAAAAAATTGTAAACCCGGTAACAGTGTAATTGAGCTCAAAATCGAAATCAGGCATTATGGCAAAGACACCCTGTTGGGCAAGGGCATCAGCTCTGGAAATACTACCTGTACTTTTCCCGCCAAATATCGCAACCGGGTCCGGTATACGTTTCACCCTGAAATCATATGGAGCATACTGGACAGGTTTTCCATTTATATCTGCCGTTACAATTACCTGAACATTCTGTCCTACTGCATTTGGTTTTACAGCCCAGGCGCCTTTGAAATTTTCACCTTTGGAGTTTTTAACTTTTTCAGTTGAGAATGTGCCGTTTACCACTCTAATTTTTAACTTATCAGGACTGATACCCGGTACAGATACGTCAATGGGGTTCGGAATACCCATGTACATAACGTTCATTGCTGTGGGCGATACGATGACATTGGGTTCTCCAACAACATACGCAGCGTCGAACGGGTAGCTTTTAATTGAGCCGTCAGGAGCTTTTAGTGCGATTATCCCACCCCATTTTCTTGGGCCTACTGCAGTAGCACGAACCTTATAGATTCCCTTACCTGCTTCATCACGTGGAAGTTTGGTATCGCCTACGGTATATTCCGGAAACTGGGTTGTATCTGTGGCAGAAATAAATACCCGTGCTTCATAATCGCTTCCCACTGTAACATAATTTGAACTTACAGGGATAACGGTTGCACCCAGCTTGGTAAACTTAAATGAAGATGCATCAATCTGGGAATAGAGGTAATTAAGGACTTCAGTTTCCCCGTTTCTGACACTGACCTGGTATTCTGACAGGATGCAAATTACAGCAACGAGGGGTAAAGTCTGAAAGTTAAGATTCTCCCATCGTTCTTTTACACCATCTGCGTTAATTGCGTCATCGGTGTTAAGGCTTTTCTTCAGTGCCTCTTCTGCAGTTGGATTTTTGCCATCGAGAGTGGTAATAAGAAACTGGCGGTATTCTGCGAGCAAAGCCTTCAGGTCGTTGGCTTTTCCGTTTTCATTAGCTCCGATCAGAACTTCAGAGGGAACATTGGTATCGTCAATTCTTTTAACTTCTTCAATAATAACTTCATTTCCTTTAATAGCTGGAGTTTCGGGGTCTCTTTCAGCTTTTTTGATAATCTCTATTTTAAGACCCTGTATAAAGTTGAATGCTTCCTCAGCCCTTTCTTTTACCTGGTATGCAGCTGTTTTGTATTTGCCGGCTTTTGCGGGGTTTTCAGATGCCGCCCTGTCGAATTCTTTATAAATGACGTCGTTTTTGAGGGTGTAGTTTGCTATTGTCTGAGTAAGACCCTTATCAACTTTCTTGAATGCTTCAACAGCTTCTTTTGATACGTTAAGTGCAAGCATGGCGGTAAGCACCAGGTACATCATACCGATCATCTTTTGCCGCGGAGATAGCTTTTCGTGAGCCATTTTGTTGTTAGTTTAGTTAGATAAAAAAAGCCACGTTATTTAACATTCATTGCAGCGAGCATGTTTCCATAAACATTGTTCAATGCCGACAGATTGTCGTTGAGTTTTGTTATCTGATCGCGGTACTTTTTAGTATCTCCGGCTGATTCTGAAAGATCTTTCATAATACCCTGGATTCCCTTGTAAAGTGAATCAGATTCTTTCAGATGATCGTTTGCCCCCTTACGCTGTAGTTCATAGACTGCATTAAGAGCCGACAGGTTTTTATTAAGTGATTCGAGCTGTTGCTGATATGATTTTCCACCTACTTCAATAACCGATAATGAATCAGCCATCTTACCGTAAGCAGAACCTGTTTCGTTAATTAATTTTGTTGTTGACTGGTATGAATCTGATAGTTTACCAAGTGAATCATTCGCAGAATTAATTGTATTCATATACTTTGCAGAAGCTGCTGAAACATCTCCCATGACTGTTATATTAGAAGTTGATTCGCTAAGCTTTTTCATACCTACTCCAAGTTTCTGGAACAGATCAGGTGATATTTCTGCTTTCTCGAGCATCTCATCAAATTTAGCAAGTGCAACGGCTCCCGAACCTCCACCGTAACCTCCACTTCCGCCGGAAATGCCACCTTGATATTTTCCTCCATGAGAAGCTATTTCAGGTGTTTCATCTTCAGGAATTCCGGCCAGCTCTGGATAAACAAGTGACCAGTCAACCTCTTCATGCAGAGGTTCAAAAGCTGAAAAGAAGAAAATTACTGCTTCGGTAAGTAGACCAATAGTAAGCATAGTTCCTGCCAGTGGCCAGTGTTGTATTTTAAACAGTGCACCAATAATAACTACTGAAGCACCTAAACCATATAGTTTAGCGATGAAATTTTTCCATCCGCTGCTTTGTACTAATTCTGCTAGGCTCATATTACCTGATTATTTTAGGGTTATTTCTTATTATTTAATTTACACCAATATAAGATCTTACGTTACGGAATCCGACATATGATTTTGTAGAGTCCTGATATTCATAATCTCTTGAACTGGTCTGGAGGAAATATGCTATGTCTTTCCACGATCCGCCACGGATTACTTTCCTTTTCATAACTGGCGGATCCTGAGGTTTGGCGTTGTATTCATAGTTTGGCTGAAGATCGTGCTGGAATATGTAAGATGAAGGCGAGTAAGCGCAGCATGTCCATTCAGCAACGTTTCCTGACATATCATATAGTCCGAATTCGTTTGGTTCATATGATCCTACTTTTCCTGCATATACATTTCCATCGTCGATATAATTACCTCGTAATGGTTTGAAGTTGGCAAGGAAGCAACCTTTGTAGTTACGGGTATATGGTCCGCCCCATGGATACATTGAAAGATCAAGTCCACCTCTGGCAGCATATTCCCATTCTGTTTCGAGAGGTAACCTGTACTCGTGTACATCGGCTACTCCGTTCTTTCTGAGAGCTGTGTTCATGAAGTTGGTTCTCCATACGCTGAAAGCAGTTGCCTGTACCCAGGAAACTCCAACAACAGGATAGTCATCAAAAGAAGGATGCCAGAAATACAGAGAAGCCTGAGGATCGTTGAATGAATAAGTAAAGTCTCTTATCCAGCAAAGGGTATCGGGATAAATATTAATGATGTTATGTTTGATAAAAGATGAACGGTCTTTTACATCTGTACGGGTACCGTCAAGATTTGTAACCTGACCTTCATATTTACCGGTATTATTTGCGTAATCGTATTTGTATGATGATTTTGCAGCCTGCTGATAGTCAACCCAGAAGTAGGAATAATTCAATTTTCTGACATCAACCTGTTTTTTCCCGTTGAATCTTTCTTCAGGAGGATAATACATTTCTTCGAGTGTAGCTTTTGTTGTCTCTTCTCTTGGATCTATCTTTTCTTCCCAGTTAATCACATTTGGTTCAATAACGTTTTCCTCTTTATCAACCATAAAATATTGTCTGTCGGGAACACTTGCGTTTCCAAGTTTTGTTCTAAGAATTGAATCACGAACGTAATACACAAACTGACGATATTTGTTATTGGTGATCTCGGTCTGATCCATCCAGAAAGCATCAACAGTAACTGATTTTGATATGCTGTTCATAGCAAATACGGCGTCCTGATCACTCGGTCCCATCATAAAATTCCCAGCAGGAATAAATGCCATTTCAAAGGGTTCGGGTTCAAAGAACTTTTTCCGCCCTTGAACGCCAGTCAACTCTCCGTTATTTGAAGAGCCACAACCAGTTAACAGGACTATCAATATTAGAGCAGATAGGGTTACCTTTTTCATAATACTATAGAATTTTATATTGCAAGTAAGTTATTATTTTTCAATAATCATAAAAATCTGATACTTTTATATTTCATCGGGCTTTTGCCCAGGTTCAGGTCGAAGCAATAATTAATCATAAATTCATGTGTCCCGGTGCTGTTTTTTCTCACGTCAGAAATTGTAAAATCGTAAGAATAACCCAGCCTGATTCCATTAAATAGTTCAAGGCCGATGATACCTATAAATGCATCTCCGGCTCTGTAAGAAACGCCGCCCCATACTTTTTTATTGTATCTGATCAATGAAGTTACAGCAACCTGAACCACCTTCCCGTCGCTAAATGCAAAAAAAGAAGGCAATAACTCAAGGGCCGGATCCGGTAATTGTAAATTATAACCGCCGGTCAGATAGTAATGTCTGCTGATATAAGGTTCTCCTTTGCTGAATTTTATTTTAGGCTGATTGATATGTGTTACGGAAAGAGAAGCGTAATATTTCTCGGCTTTATAGTAAAGTCCAAGACCTGCATCAAATGCAACATAACTCTCTTTGCTTTCAGGTATCAGAGGATCGCCGGAAACCGGTGTGTGAGCATCTCCTGAAGGAATCTCCCACTTGGGAGTAAGTGTTTTATTCAGCATACCCAGACTTAATCCGATGCCGAGTTTCCCTGTTCCCAGGTCCATAAGATATGAGTAAGATCCGGAAAGGTTTATGTCCTTATCAAAGCCTACATTATCGCTTTCAACTAACAACCCTACACCGCTCTTTATGCTGAAAAGCGAAACAGGTGCACTGATATTAAAAACGGTAGTTGACGGAGCACCTTTAAATCCGACCCATTGCTGGCGGTTCAGAGCAGTAGCACATATCATTCCTGAAGTACCGGCTATACCCGGATTATAAGTCAGCGTGTTGAACATATATTGACTCGACAATGGATCTTGTTGGGATAGAACCGGCTGTAATAACAGTACTAAAAAAAGAAATGCAATATTTAGTCTTTTCATCTCTTTATTTGCAGATACGATGCACATTGATTGAATGAGTAAAATAAATAAAAATCTAGGTCCTATACAAATTTAGCAGTATTTATTTAAAATTTATAAATACCTGTTTAACGAGTAAAATAAGATTTTGTTTTATTTTACTCGTTCAGCTGCCTGTACCCATCTGTCGGGTACCTCATTACGGTTGGCTTTCAGATAATCTTCATGTGAGCAGGCAATATAAAGTATCTGATCATTTTCAGAAGGTAGTTCAATCCACCACCTGTCAGTCAGAATACTTTTTATAAAAATCAGATCATCAACGAGATCAGTGACCCTGACATGGAACTTGATAAATCTCCCGGAATCGCTTTTACTTAAAGCTGGTGTCTCGTATTGTTTTTGTGAAAAACCTTCAAGGAAAAACCATAGTATCTGGGCTGCCAGACCTGAAGTCTGGTTGCGGACATCAAATTCGGGATTGACCTCAAACAGACCAAATACTGTGAGTTTATCAGAGATTCCGGCATATCGTGAAAGAAGACAAATCTCTTCTCCATAAAAACCATTCGCGGATGGGCTGATTGTTCCCGGCGCATCTGACTGTCTTACAGCTGAAATATCAAATATTGTAACATCGGAATCTCTGAACAGGGGTTCTGTAAGATGGATTGCCTGCCTTACATCTCCTATTCTTATAAGTTCGGATCTTCGTTTCAGAAAGCGGTTTATTATCTGTTGATCATTAAGATAGGTTTGATAACCTATATTGATATAGTGGGAGAAATTACTCTTGTGATTATTAATTATGGAATTTAAATAATTGAAAGAATCAGGAGCTTTCCTTTCATTGCTGTAATCGATCCGCGGATCAACAGCTGTTAGAGTATATCCGGTTTTATACTGAGATATAGCTTTGTCAATTGCTGGAATAAGCGCACTGCTGCCTCCGATAATAACAGGGAACACTTTTTCATGAATTAGTAATGACAAAACATCTGTAAGCCCGGCAATAGTATCGTTGAATGTAATACCCTGTTTCATGTTGCCGAGATCAATTATTTTAGATCTTCCTGGAATTTTTGCAAGTCTGTATAATTGTTCCCGTATCATATCAGGTCCCTTTAATGAACCGGCATTAGGCGAGTTACGGCCCTCGGGTACTCCGAACATCGCAATCTTGTACTTACTGATATCTTTAATTGGTGCGCTGTCAGTATGAACGGTGATATTATGCGGAAAGCCGGTCTGCCGCGATATGTGTTCAAAATCGGGGCCTTCGATACTTACAGGATTGAAATAATCATTCAGGTTTACCATGGTATATTTCAAGAACTTTTTTTGGTTTTATCACTGTTGCCGATAATCTTAATGCAATCCTCTTTGGTAAGTTTTTCTGCATCTGTACCTTTAGGGAGTCTGTAGTTTTGTTTATCTTTAACAAGATAAGGTCCATACCTTCCATTCAGGAGCATAATTTCGCCAAAGTCTTTAAGGACTTTCTTTTTATCACTTTCATTCTTTTCAAGGATTATCTCGACAGCTCTTTCAAATGTCACAGTATAAGGGTCATCAACGCCCTTTTTTAAAGAAAAGAATTTACTTTTAAACCTTATATACGGACCAAATTTGCCGATGCCGACTACCATATCCCCTGCGTCATACTCACCCAGGGACCGGGGAAGACGGAAGAGGTTGAGAGCCTCATCCATGGTAATTGTCTCAAGCAACTGGTTTTTCGACAGACTTGCAAACCTTGGCTTTTCTTCGTTTCCGGAATCGCCTATCTGTGCAACCGGGCCAAATCTTCCCATCCTAACTGTAACAGGTTCACCGGTTTCAGGATGATTTCCAAGAAGCCTTACGCCGTTTTTTCTCTCTTTCTTCTCAAGTGTGCTGGTTATAGTTTTATGAAAGGGTACATAGAATTTTTCAATCATCCCGGTCCATTTTATATTACCGAGAGCTATCTTATCGAATTGTTCTTCTACTTCTGCAGTAAAATGATAATCAACGATTTCAGAGAAGTTTTCAATAAGAAAATCATTTACTATCATTCCAATATCCTGAGGAAAGAGTTTTGATTTCTCTTTTCCGGCAATTTCTGTTTTAGCTGAATTTGCTATCTTACCATTCAGGAGGGTAATGATTTTTATCTGACGTTTTTCTCCCGGTCTGTCTTCACGCGAAACATAACCACGATTCTGAATTGTTGATATGGTCGGAGCATAGGTTGACGGCCGTCCGATACCCAGTTCCTCAAGTTTTTTGACCAGACTGGCTTCAGTATATCGGGGAGGAGGCAAAGTGTATTTTTGGGTTGCTGTAATATTGTCATACGTCAAGGGCATCCCTTTGGTTACCGGAGGGATAACATATCTGTCTTCATCTGTGTTTTCCATATCAGACGATTCAGCATAAACTCTGAGAAAACCGTCGAACTTAATAACTTCACCGTTAGCCTGAAAAGTAACAGGGGAGTTGTTCATGTCAATTGAAATAGATGTCTTCTCAACCTGGGCATCTGCCATCTGAGAAGCAACTGTTCTTTTCCAGATCAGTTCATAAAGTTTTTTCTCATTCTGGCTGCCTGCTGTTGTAGGATTGTCGGGATAAGCGGGCCGGATAGCCTCATGTGCTTCCTGTGCCCCCTTTGATTTAGTCTTAAACTGACGGGTCTTTGAATATTTTTCGCCAAACCCGGAAATGATCACCTCTCTCGACTTAACAAGCGCCAGGTTCGAAAGATTTGTCGAATCGGTTCTCATATAAGTTATTTTCCCTGCTTCATAAAGTTTCTGAGCTACAGCCATCGTCTGGGCAACAGAAAATCCAAGCTTCCTGTACGCTTCCTGCTGAAGGGTGGAAGTGGTAAACGGAGGAGCCGGCGATCGTGTTCCTGGTTTTATGCTTATACTGGCTATTGAATATTTTGATTCATTACATAACTCTAAAAATTTCAGTGCCTCTTTTTCTCCTGGGAACCGTTTGGAAGCTTCTGCCCTGAGAGTGGAATTCTCTCCTTTAGCTGAATCGATCCGGAATATTGCTGTAACTCTGAATGCAGATTCCGTTTCAAAAGAGATAATCTCCCTTTCCCTCTCTACTATCAGACGGACAGCTACCGACTGAACCCTGCCCGCAGAAAGAGATGGCTGTACCTTTTTCCAGAGCACAGGTGATATTTCAAAACCGACCAGTCTGTCGAGAATCCGCCGGGCCTGCTGTGAATTAACAAGGTTCATATCAACCTGCCGGGGATTATCAATAGCATTTGAGATTGCTTCTTTGGTTATTTCGTGAAATACGATTCTCTTTGTTGTTAACAAATCGAGTTTCAAAACACTTGCAAGATGCCACGCAATTGCCTCTCCTTCACGATCCTCGTCAGAAGCAATCCATATATTTTTTGAATCTGCAGCAGCTTTGCGTAACTCGCTGACGACTTTTGCCTTTTCCTTCGGCACCTCATAATCGGGTGCAAAATTATTTTTAACATCTATGCCCAGATTCTTTTTGGACAAATCTCTGATATGTCCAAAACTCGACACAACACGGAAATCTTTTCCCAGGAACTTCTCAATAGTTTTTGCTTTTGCAGGCGACTCAACAATTACAAGATTTTCGATCATTACAGCAGATATTTATTCTTTTTATCAGACGACAAAGTAAATCAATTAGGTACCAAACTTCAAAATAAACCGTTAAGATTCTTTATTATTTACTATTTTTGGACCAAACTTACTATTTAAATGAAAGGCAATACAAGCAACAAAAAATACCTGATCTGGTTCTGGGCGCTGTTTATTTTTCCATTCGTTTTTGTAATAGCATTATTCATACTTATTTCAAAGGAAAAGCTTGGACCCATGCCTTCTTTCGGAGAGCTTGAAAACCCCGAATATTATCTGGCAGCAGAGGTTATTTCCGAAGACGGAGTGCTGCTGGGGAAAATCAGCATTGAGAACCGGACATGGACTGAGTACAAAGATTTATCACACTATCTTACAGAAGCACTTGTAGCTACAGAAGATATCCGTTATAACAGACATTCCGGTATAGATATCCGCGGACTTGGCAGGGCAGCGATCCGAACTGTCATCCTGGGTCAGAGCACAGGTGGCGGGAGCACAATAACACAACAGCTGGCAAAACAACTTTATCCAAGAGACACTTCCAGAAATTCCACACTTATGAGGAAGATAAAGCTGGGTGTTTCAAAGTTCAAAGAGTGGCAGACTGCAGTTAAGCTGGAGAGGAGTTATACCAAAGAAGAGATTATAACAATGTATCTCAACAAGTTCGATTTCAGTTACAATGCAATTGGAATAAGGTCAGCTGCGAAAGTCTACTTTAATACGACGCCCGACTCACTCAACCTTCAGCAGGCAGCTGTTCTGATCGGAATGCTTAAAGCTTCAACGAGGTATAACCCGGTAAGGAACTATGATCTTATGCTTCAAAGACGAAACATTGTAATTTCTCAAATGGCAAAATATGGTTATTTGAAAGCTACTGTTGCTGATTCGGTAATGAAATTGCCGATTGAGGTCGTTTTCAGGGTAGAAGATCATAACACGGGCCTGGCAACTTATCTCAGGCAATATTTAACAAACTTAATGAGAAAGCCTGAACCGGATAGGAATAAATATGTCCAGCAATTATCGTATGATGATGCATTATGGGAATGGCAAAATAATCCGCTTTATGGATGGTGCAACAAGAATAAAAAGCCTGACGGAGCCGGTTATGATGTTTACAGGGATGGACTAAAAATCTACACGACCATTAATTCGCGAATGCAGAAATACGCAGAAGAAGCATTAGCCGAACATCTTTCCAAAGAGGTACAGCCAGACTTTTATAAACGGGCAAAAAGATTTAAGAATCCTCCCTATTCCGACGATCTTAAGAAAGAGGAAGTTGAGGAATTAATAATGGTTTCGTTAAAACAAAGTGACAGATATTATATTATGCGTGCAAGAGGTATTTCTGAAGATTCTATCATGCTGGCGTTTAATACTCCTGTTAATATGAGAGTCTTTTCATGGAAAGGCGACAGGGACACAATAATGACACCTCTCGATTCTATTCGATATTATAAATATTTTATCCGTTCGGCATTTTTAGTGGAGAATCCGCATAATGGATATGTTCAAGCTTATGTCGGGGGTATTGATTTCAGATATTTTAAATACGATGCTGTTACTACTCAAAAGAAACAGGTTGGAAGTACAATTAAACCTTTTCTTTATACCGTTGCAATGCAAAACGGTTATTCCCCTTGCCAGGAAGTGGAGGATATTCCATATAAATTCGATCTCCCGGGTGATTCTGTTCCATGGTCTCCAAGGAGTACCGGACCTCCGGAATATCATGGCAAGATTGTGACGCTGGCGTGGGGCCTCGCACATTCTGAAAACTATATATCTGCCTGGCTGATGAAACAGTTTAAACCGAGTGCAGTAACCGACCTTATGCACAAGATGGGCGTCAGAAGTTTTATTGATCCAGTGCCTTCTATATTTTTAGGTACGTCCGATATAAAACTTGAAGAGATGGTCGGAGCCTATGGTACTTTTGCCAATTTTGGGGTGTATACACGACCAATGTATGTTACGCGTATTGAGGATAAGAATGGAAATACAATTTCAAGGTTCACATCAAAAGTTGAAGAAGTTTTAAGTGAAGATCAGGCATATCTGATGTTAAATCTTCTTCAGGGGGTTGTTCAGTTCGGTACGGGGAACAATTTAAGAAGGGAACCTTATAAACTGTATAACCAGATCGGAGGTAAAACAGGAACGACCCAGAATCATTCAAATGGATGGTTTATGGGGGTCACACCAAATCTGGTTGGCGGAGTATGGTGCGGGTGGGAGGACCAGGCGATACATTTTGAAACGTTGGGAGAAGGATCCGGGGCAAATATGGCCCTTCCTATCTTGGCTAAATTTCTGAAGAAGCTCTATGCAGATCCTCAGTTAGGAATTATGGAGGCCGATGAATTTGAGCATCCGTCGAATTTTAATATGGAACTCAATTGCGAAAAGCTGAAAAGAACTAATTCACGTGGAAATAATTCAAGAAGGGAAAGGTATTAAATGCTCTGTGCCTTTAACTGAACAGCGATCGCACAAGGTTCTCGATTTTCCCGACATGTATCACTTCTATGTCCAATCCTTTCACAGATATGTTTCTGTGATATTTCGAAATATATATTTTATTAAATCCCATTTTTGATGCTTCACGGATACGCTGTTCAATACGTGAAACGGGTCGTATTTCTCCCGACAATCCTGTTTCACCTGAAAAGCATATCTCACGGCCTATCGGAATATCAAGATTTGAAGAGAGAACAGAACTTATTATTGCGAGATCAATTGCCGGGTCATTTACTTTAATACCTCCTGCAATATTCAGGAAGACATCTTTAACACCTAGTTTAAAGCCAGCTCTTTTCTCGAGGACGGCAAGCAGCATATTCAGCCTCCTTATATCGAAACCGGTTGAGCTTCGTTGCGGAGTTCCGTAAACAGCGCTGCTGACAAGGGCCTGTGTCTCTATGAGAAATGGTCTCAGCCCGTCAACTGTAGCGGCAATTGAGATCCCACTCAGGGCTTCATCGTGCTGGTTGATAAACATTTCAGAAGGATTGTCAACTTCCCTTAAACCTGTCTCAACCATTTCGAAGATACCTAGTTCAGCCGTTGAACCAAACCTGTTTTTAACTGAACGTAGGATCCTGTAAACGAAATTATTATCTCCTTCAAAATAGAGAACCACATCAACAATATGTTCAAGAACTTTCGGACCTGCGAGTGTTCCATCCTTGGTAATATGGCCGATCAGAAAAACCGGTATTCCGGTTATCTTTGAATATTTGAGAAGTTGTGCGGCACACTCCCTCACCTGTGTTACAGAACCAGCTGAAGACTCAAGCATAGCATTGCTGATTGTCTGGATTGAGTCAATAATTATTAATCCGGGTTTAATATTTTCAGAATGTGCAAGTATGCTTTCAAGATCAGTCTCACTAAGAATATAACACTGAGGATTGGAGTTCTTCATCCTTCTTGCCCTGAGGCTTATCTGTTCTTCGCTCTCTTCCCCTGAAACGTAGAGGATCTTTTTGTCTTTAAGGGCAAGAGCAAGTTGCAGGGCAAGGGTTGACTTTCCAACGCCCGGTTCTCCACCCAGAAGTATAAGTGATCCGGCGACAATACCGCCACCGAGTATCCTGTCAAGCTCCGAGATACCTGTCTTTTGACGGTCATGTTCATCAGCCTTAATGTTATCGAGAAGTTCTGGTTTCCTTTTTTCCTGATTCATAATGAAAGAAACCTCACGTGCGGAAGCAGGAGCAATTATCTCTTCATGGTAGGTATTCCACTCTTTGCATGAAGGGCATCTGCCGATCCACTTGGGCGATTCGACCCCGCAGTTCTGGCAAACAAATACTGTTTTGCTTTTTGCCATAATCGTTTACCCGGTTATTTTCCCGGTGATTTCTTCTTTCCGGTCTTTCCTGAATATAACAAAGAAAGATATTGTTCCGATGATTGCCACAAAGATCAATTGCGATTCATGAGCCAGTAATGCATATGCCAGTCCGTCTTCCTTTGGTATTCCAAAAACTATGAGAAGCCCCTGTGAAATAATAAAATGGAAAGCGCCCAGACCGCTTTGCACGGGTGCTGACATTGCAAGGCCTCCGATTACAAGAAGAAAGATACCGTCGCCAAAAGTCAGATGGGAGGTGCTTTTAAGGGAGAAGACCACAACCCATGTCATCAGGGCATAGTTGATCCAGATGAATATTGTGTGGAAAATAAATTCCCATTTTCTTTTAAGGTTAGTGATTGTCTTTAGTCCGTTTATTATTCCCCTGGCAAGATCAAACATCTTTGAAAAAAAATGGATCTTACGAAGATTTTTTTTGTACCTGATAGCCAGAAACAGAGAAATTATTCCAAGTACAAAAAGTATCACCCCAATGATCCAGATATTTCCAAATACTGAAACAATTTTCTGCTGGATTGGTATAAGAATACTTTCTTTGAGAAACAAACCTATCTGGTCACCGCTTGTAAATATCAGGATTATCATTATTAGAAGAAGGGAGAGAAAGTCTATGGTACGCTCAACAACAACAGTTCCTATAAGCTGATCGACCGGAATTTTTTCCTTTTTGCCCAATGCCACACATCGGGTTATCTCTCCTATTCTCGGTAACGCCAGATTTGCAAGGTAACCGGTCATCAAAGCATAAAATGCATTTCTGGTTGAAGGATAGAAGCCGAGAGGATTTACCAGAAGAACCCATCTCCGGGCCCGGCTTACAAATGCAAATATTCCGAAGAGTATCGACAGCAGGAGCCAGTAGTAGTTTGCTTCCTTTAATTCTGCTCCAAGTTTGGTAAAATTAACGTTTCGGAACGCAAACCACAACAGTAAGATTCCAACAGCAAAAAAAGCCAGGAATTTCAGAGTCTGTATTATACCTTTTCTCAAAGTCAGATCAGTTTATTGGTTTTTGTATCGGGGAAAATAATTACAGGTTTGAATGATTTTGCTTCCTGAAAATCCAGGAAGGCGAACGACATTATTATAATTATGTCCCCGACAATAACCTTTCTGGCAGCGGCACCATTCACGCAGATATCTCCTGAACCGCGGACACCTTTTATTACATATGTTTCAAGACGTTCACCATTATTTAAATTCAAGACATGGACTTTTTCGTTTTCGATGAGGTTTGCAGCATCCATTAAATCCTCATCAATTGTTATACTTCCAATGTACTGAAGATTTGCTCCGGTAATTGTAACCTTATGAATTTTTGATTTGATTACTTCAATTAACATGATTTGATATCTTGTTCATCTAAATTAAAACGCAAAGGTAATTAACCTTTTGATTCAGACCAACCCAATTTCAATATTATCTATCAGCCGTATTTTACCGGCTTTCACTGCAATGCATCCAAAATACCGGTTGCTTTTTTTCATTTGTATTTTTTTTCTTAAAGGGATCAGTTCCGTATCATCCACAATCTCAAAATATTCAACATTAAATCCCTGAATACTTTTTATACTGTTTTCAACATATGATTTTATTTCAGGGATATCGTATTTTTTTATCATTTCAGATGCTGTTGAAATGGTTTTAAAGATTATGTCTGCATGCATCCTGATTTCGGGATCGAGAAGCTTGTTTCTGCTGCTCATAGCCAATCCGTCATTTTCACGGATGATAGGATTGCCAATTATTTTCACTTTATTCCCTGTCTGTTTTACCAGAGATTTAATAACGGCAACCTGCTGAAAGTCCTTCAGTCCAAAAATGGCAATATCGGGTTTTACTATTTCGAAAAGTCTGCTTACAACCTGTGCGACACCATTAAAATGACCTGGGCGGTGAAGGGCTTCCATTACATTGTCAAGGTTCCCAAAATGAAACTCTCTCTTATCTTTTTCAGGGTAAATTTCTTTATTATCCGGTGTAAATACCAGATCATTTTCCCTCAGGACTTTCTTAAGGAGTTCCAGATCGCTGTCGGGTGTTCTTGGATAATTCTTCAGATCATTTTTATCATTGAATTGTGTCGGGTTGACAAAGATACTTACAACAACCAGGGGACATTGCAGCAAAGCGCTTTCCACGAGTGACAGATGGCCTTCGTGAAGAGCTCCCATTGTTGGTAC